>Ga0335074_10014957_pt1 | contig 10890 bp, 7 predicted proteins | sample Lox_Sample_23_FD_206715 | JGI IMG/M metagenome (GOLD analysis project Ga0335074, IMG submission 206715) | Soil microbial communities from Loxahatchee National Wildlife Refuge, Florida, United States - Lox_Sample_2.3 | ecosystem: Environmental > Terrestrial > Soil > Wetlands | place: USA: Florida... | reverse complement strand
TGGATTGAGGCTGGCGAGCACGCAAGCACGCGGCGGCCAGGCAAAAGATGCGCTGGTAACCATCACGGCGCTGAAAGCATTACCTGCTCCGCAGAACGCGGATCCTCGAATCAGCCTGGCACAGGCGACTGCGATGCGGTGGGTGGGCGACCCGAAGGGAATGCTGGCTGCCTCACAGACGGCTGCAAATCAGGCAGCGGCGCAGGGATCGAAGTTCGTGGAGGCGAGCGCCCGACTCTCCGAGGGAAGCGCCTATTTCAATCTTGGGCAAAAAAAGGAGGCGCTGGCGGCCTGGGAAGAATCTCGCCGGATCTGGGCCTCTGCAAACTATCCCGGTGAAGTTGCCAAGACCCTCCTCAACACGGGTACGGTCTTTTATGAAACGGGTAATTTGCCCGAAGCGAAGAAACGCTTCGAAGAAGCCCTCTCGATTTGGAAGACCACGGGAAACAAGGCAGGGCAACTGAACGCGCTGGCCAGCCTGGCAAACCTGCACAGCGATGAGGGCGATCTCGCTCGGGCCAAGCAGATGGACCTGGATGTACTCCAAATCGCGCACGAACTTGGCGGCACCGACGCTCTGACGCTGCTCGACCTGGGCGATCTGCAGATCGATCTCGGGGATATCGCCGGAGCCCTCACCAACGATCAGGAAGCTGAGGATCTGGCACGTCACAATGGCAACCGGCTAACGTTATCCGCTGCTCTCGCCCATATCGCGCGCGCTTATTATCTTCACGGAAATCTCAGGAACGCGAATCAATCGGTCCAGGAAGCGCTGGACATCACTCGCCAGACCGGCGACAGATCACACGCGGCCCGATCCATGGCCAACTGGGGAGAAATCCTGATGGCAGAAGGGGACCTGCCTCAGGCGCGTAACAACCTTCAGAATGCCGTCGAGACATGCACCGCAATCGGCGAAGATATCAACGCCGACGACTCGCGCCTGCAACTTGCTGCGCTTTCGATTGAAGACGGCCGCGCAGCCGATGCCGAACGCGCATCGCGCGACATCCGGGATCGGTATAGGAAGAGCGGGCATCCGGATGAACAAATCGGCGCAGATGTCGTGCTTTTGCAGGCGTTGCTGGTGGAGGGAAAGCCGAAGGAGGCTGAAAAAGAGCTTGCAAGTGAAAGACCGCTGCTCGCCAAATCACAAAATGTCCCCAACCGTCTGGCAATCACTGTGGCCGATGCCCAAATCCAGGCCGCTGGCGGGCAAGAGCAGCAGGCTCTTCGGAATCTCGTGACGGCTGCGAGAGACGCCGCGAAATACGGATTCGTCCCTCAGGAACTGGAGGCGCGCCTTGCTCACGCAACTGTCGAACTGAATTCGGGAAAGACTGCCGCTGGGTGCGCGGAACTTGTAGAGGTCAGAACCCGTGCGTCTAGCAAGGGCTTTGAACTCATAGCCCGAAAGGCGACGGCGTTATTGACCCGAAGTCAATCGCAGACCTGAGAGATGGATAACTCCCACATTTTCAGGAAAGCGTCGGCCCGAGCATCCCCAATTTTCGTCCCCCGAAGTTTTCGCAGGCGAGATTACCGTAATCTTAGGGGCAGTTCATTCGACTCAGGCGGTGAGCCGGCTTTGGTTTCGTGTGAGCTGACGCACGCCGCCACGCGCGAAATCGCGCACCATACCGTGCCGGGCAAAGCGCAGGCACTGGAGTCACGGTTTCGCGACACGACTTCAGAGCTACCCGCCAAACATAGTCTGAATATTGTGGGTTACTGGGTGGCCGAGGACACGCCCGGTTGGGACAACGACTTCATTTTCATCGTGGCTCATTCCAGCCGGGAGGAAGCGAAAAAGAACTGGGATGCTATGCGGGCCGACCCAGAGTTTCAAGAGGTGATTAAATCTGAGCAGGCCAACAAAACGGTGGAAAAAATAGACGTCGTGTACATGCGGCCGACGGACTTTTCGCCGATGAAGTAGCAGACCGCTCTGCGGGTACAGTCTCTATCGCGGCGCAATGTTCAGGCTGGCACAGTGAATGCGCAGCACGGTGGCAAGTTAGCGTTCGCCGTGCTGCAAAATGGGGAATTCTTTACTGACGCACCACGGCGCATCTTCGCCCGTCTAATCTGCCGGCGGCCTACCCCGCAGGAGCTTGTGCAATGGATGAGCGATCCGGCAGAAATCGCGCATGGTGCAGGGAACTCCGTTTGCCATTTTTCTCGATTTCGGCGCGCCGGCCCAGAGCGCCGGAATCATCTCCAGCTTCAACATGAATTTATCCGAGACCCCTTCGAGCATTCGCGTTTGAAGCAAATCAATGCAAGGGGGGCAACATACTTGTTTCACCATTTCCTTTAGCATGGCTGACTGTATGCTTTCGCTGGAGGGATATGCACGAGGAGAACGGTATGCGCAAAGTGAAGTATTTCGTTGCAAACAGTCTCGACGGGTTCATATCCCGCGCAAATGGAAGTGTCGATTGGCTCTTTATGGATCAGGACTACGGCATGTCCGTGTTTTTCGCATCTGTGGACGTGGCCATCATGGGGCGTAAGACCTACGACAAGATGCAGGAACTTGCACCCGGACAGACGTTCTCACCAACCATTAGTGAGTACGTCTTTTCACGAACCCAGCCGCCGGGAATAGTAAGAAACACGACATTTCTGAACGAACCGATTGCCTCATGGCTTGAAGGAATCAGGGAGCGGCCGGGAAAAGACATCTGGCTCGTGGGCGGTGGCGAGCTGGTGCGCACGTTTCTGCTTGAACGCCTTATAGATGAAATCGGGCTGACGATCCATCCACGCCTCCTTGGTACAGGTATCCCCCTGTTCCCGACACCTTACCCAGAGACCGAACTTCAGCTCGTTAGCTGCAAGGAATACGAAACAGGGTTGATCCAGGCGTTCTATTGTGTCAAACGCTAATAGTCTGCTCGATTGGGAATTCCTCGACATCCGGGTTGTTCAACTCGACCCCGTCGATCTGTGTGGGTTGGCCGGATTTCCGCGGACCATGCGGAATGGCCGCCGCCGAAATTCCTTCCAGTCGCCGGAGAAGGCATTCTGTTCCTCGACGAGCTGACCTCGGCGCCACTGATGACCCAGGCTGGCTGTTATCAATTGGTGCTCGACCGGAAGCTCGGCGAGTGCCGGCTTCCGGACGGCTGGGTGGTGATCACCGCCGGCAATCCCGCCTCAGAGCAGGGTGTCCATTTCTCGATGCCCAGGCCACTGCGGAATCGCTTCGTTCATCTCGACCTTGAACCCGACTTCCTGAACTGGTGCAGATGGGCTGTGAAGGCTGGGATTCGTGCCGAGATCATCGCGATTCTGCGCTTCAAGCCGACACTCCTTCACGATCCTGATGCGACATTCGAAGTGAATGCCTGGCCGACGCCGCGTTCCTGGGAGATGGCTTCCAACGTCCTTAGCGGCTTTGCCCGCCGCCAGCAGAGCGGCTTCTTCGCGGGCACAACGGAGATCGAGGCGCAGCTACTGGAGGGGACGATCAGCGAGGCGGCGACCACGGAACTGGTCGCCTTCCTGCGCCTCTTCCGGCAACTGCCGTTGATCGACGAGATCCTGCTCAATCCTGATGCGGCGCCTCTTCCCGACGAGCCTTCGGCGCGGATTGCCATCGCCACGGCTCTCGGACGCGCACTGACCGACCATTCGATCCCGAAGGGAATCCGGTATCTCGACCGGATGCCGACCGAAATGCGCGTGCTCGCCATGCGCGATGCCGCTGCCCGCGATATCACGGGCACGCTCCGGGCCGACGGCTACGCCGGTTTCCATCATCTGTATAACGATGGCCGCATCCACGAAGCCGCCTGCCGGGCTCACGTACGCAGGAAGTTCTATGACCTGCACGTGGCTCACGCTTCTCCGATCGCCGGTGAAGCCATCGAACGCATCGCTGCACTCTATGCGATCGAGCAGGAGATCAGGGGCGATCCACCGGCAGAGCGATGCGAGGTGCGTCGCGCCCGCGCCCGGCCGCTCATCGACGATCTGCACACCTGGCTGGAGAAAAAGCTCAGCACCTTGTCACGCAAGTCCGAGCTGGCGGCGGTCATCCGCTATGCGCTCTCACGCTGGCGTGCGTTGCTGCGCTACATCGACGACGGACGCATCGAGATCGACAACAACGGCGCCGAACGCGCCCTGCGAGCCGTCGTCATGGGCAGGCACAACTACCTCTTCGCCGGTTCGGGCTCGGGCGGCGAACGCGCCGCTGCCATCTACACACTGATCGGGACCGCGAAGCTCAACAAGGTCGATCCCGAGGCCTATCTCTTCGCTGTGCTGGCGCGCGTCTCCGATCACCCTGTCAACCGTCTCGACCAGCTCCTGCCCTGGAACCTGTCTCTATCCCACTCTTAGCCTATGTGTCCAGGATCTTCGATCATGGACACTGTGCCTAACGACTGATCGTCACGCCACAGATGTCAATGCGGCCCCGAGACGACGTTTACGGACCAACGGGCAGGTCGAGCGCACGAACCGCACCATCAAAGAGGCCACGGTGCAGCCCTACCACGACGACTCCAATGACCAGCTTCGCACCCACCTTAGCGACTTCATTGCCGCCTACAACTACGCCAAACGGCTCAAGACCCTCGGCGGCCTCACGGCATACGGCATATGGGCACGTCTGCAAATGCTGAGAAAAGGGCCCGATCGATTTACCCTCGATCCGATCAATCAAATGCCGGGATTAAACATCTAGTCAGAATTCCGCCATTCGTGCCGGCCCAAGCCTGCTTATCTCAATCGCAAATTACCGTTCAGGCCGGGACGGGAAATAACGCTTGACATTTGTTGTTAGGTTCGGGTAATTCGTAGGCATCGGAATCCCAGGAAACTGGCCGTTCACCTCTCCGCTTTCATGCGATTAACAACCTTCCAGTTGTCATCGGTTAGGTAATCAATCAGTTGAACGGATTCGGTTTTTTGGGGGGTCCGTCCAATCGCAAAGCGGCTGGATGTAATTATCTTCTCTTGCGCAATACTTCCTCGGGTTGTGGCGCGGCAGGAAAGCTCTGCGAAAGCTGCGCAAATTGCCGATATTATCTGATGAAATCGATTTCGTCGCTGCCATGCGCCCTCTACTTCGGAAGCAACTGCGCCCGAGACTGGCTCTGGGAACAATGGGAGGAGTTATGAAGCCTCACAGATTTACGTTCTTCATGTTGGCCGCTGCGAGTCTGCTTAATGCGCAGACCGCTCCGACTTCAAGCCAGAGCGATTACAATGGGAGCTCGGCAAAGCAAGAGGAGGCAAAGGCTCTGTTGGCCTGTGGCCAGATGGTTGCTGACCAACTCGCCCTCCTCAGGATTCCGGATACCCGCGCGCCTCGGTTCCAAGGGAAGGTTTCAGAAGCTACGGCACTCTGTCGAGGCGGCGCGCAGGCGCTCCAGTTTCGCGCTACACCGTGGGTCGATTGGACCAACTATTGGGGCACCGGGGACATGAGCTCCTTGCCCACGGGCTTCATCTCAAAAAAGTTACCCGCCCAACGCGGAGTTGCTGGAGCTCTGGAAGATCTGGAACTGCAGAGAATCGAACTGATCAAATTCAATCTCTTCGATAACGCAGGCACCTTTTCTGAATATGTTCAGGGCCGCAATGGAGTGGGCGGACCCGCAATCAAGGTCTGGCCGGAGATGAGGCTTCAGCCCAGCGACCCGAATTACAACGCGGTCGGTGGCGATGGAGATCAGATTTGCAAGGGCGACCTGATCCGTTGGCGCACGGTCACGGGAATCTGCAATGACATCCTGAATCCAGCCATGGGGTCATCGGGTATGTTGTTTGGGCGGAACGTGGAGTTCGAGACAGCATTTCCCGATCTCGGTCTCGACCAGCTCACTCGAAATCGCCACGGAAATCGTCTTTCGCTGTTGGAGCCAGATCCCCAAGTCATCAGCCGCCGTTTGTTTACTCGAATCCAATCGAGTCCGGACAAATGCCAGGCTGGGTACGGCCTTCTCAACGATTCGAAAGATGCGAATTGCGATTACCAGAAGGCGCCCTTCTTCAATGTGCTGGCGGCCTATTGGATCCAGTTCATGACACACGACTGGTTCTCGCATCTCGACGAAGGGCACAACGCAGCCGAGTATATGAAAGTTGGGTGCGCGACCAAACTGGTGAACAATGTCGAGGTGCCCCTCACAACCGAAGACATTGCAAAGCTTGGCTGCCGCCCCGACGATCGGATGGACAAGAGTTATGTTGCGCAGGATACACCTCCTGGTACTTTTGAATCGGGCGGGCATACCTATCTTGCGCGGGCACCCAGGACCATGGCCAACACCAACACAGCATGGTGGGATGCCTCCCAGCTTTATGGTTTCGATGACACCTCACGCCAGCGCGTAAAGCGCGATCCGGCCGATAAGGCGAAGCTACGTCTGGTAGCCGCCGCCGGACAGCCGGGGCCGGGGTACCTGCCTGTTTTCGGACCGAACGATCCCATCAATCCCGAATGGGCCGGCCAGGAGGCGACGGGATTCCCTGACAATTGGACGGTCGGCCTCAGTTTTCTACACAATCTGTTTGCACGCGAACACAACTCGTTTGTCGACGAGTTCCGCCGGGTCGCGGCGCAAACGCCCAACGCGGATTGCGGATTACGCGACCCGGCTCAGCCAAAGAAGGTCATTCTTTATAAAGACGTAACTCCCGATGAGCTTTTTGAGATTGCCCGTTTGGTGGTGGCCGCGGAGATCGCCAAGATACACACGACGGAGTGGACGCCGCAGTTGCTTTATAACGAGCCGCTCTACCTGGGGATGAATGGCAACTGGAACGGACTCCTGGGTGAGAACGGCGGTTTGCTCTCGAAGGCCTTGAGCGATATCGTGGTTCGCAATTTCGGCAAGTCCAAAGACGTTGTGAAAGCCACAACCTGGTATTCGGTATTCGCATCGGGGCCAGGTATCTTCGGCCTCGGCAGCAAGGTCCCCGGATACGACATCACAAATCCGAAATACACAAACGGAGGCGTGAACCACTTCGGCTCGCCGTTTAATTTTCCTGAAGAATTTGTCTCGGTATACCGCCTGCATCCCCTCATGCCCGACCTGCTCGAGTATCGCGATCTGAAAGGCGACCCGAATAAGATAGTCAAACGCATTCCCGTGGTCGAGACGTTTCAGGGCAAAGCAACTCCTTTCATGGAGACAATGGGGATCGCAAACTGGGGACTGACGCTGGGGCGCCAGAGGCTGGGATTGCTTACGTTGCACAACTCCCCAATGTTTCTCCAGAACCTGAAGCTGAGCAGGCTGGACTCCCCGACGCAGCAGATCGATGTGGTGGCACTCGATATCATTCGCGACCGCGAACGAGGAGTTCCGCGCTTCAATGAGTTCAGGCGGCAATACGGGCTGCGCCAACTGACCAGCTTCGACGATTTCATGGATCCGGGAGTTGCGCCCGGCTCACCCGCACAGTTTGAGCAGCAGGAAACCGTAAGGACTTTGCGAGAGCTTTACGGGCAACACGTCTGCGATGCCTCGAAGGTCATTACCGATGCGCAGGTGAATGAGGATGGATCGCCAATCAACGATTGCCTGGGTCATCCCAACGGGACTCTCATCGACAACATCGAAGACGTGGATACGGCGGTGGGATACCTGGCAGAGTACAGGCGCCCGCACGGGTTTGCCATTTCAGAGACTCAGTTTGTGGTTTTCATTCTGAATGCTTCGCGGCGCCTGTTCAGCGATCGCTTTTTCACTTCCTGTTTCCGTCCCGAGTTCTACACCACGCTTGGCATCGACTGGGTAAACCATAACGGCCCCGGTCCGCTGCAGATGGAGAAGGGGACTCCAAACGGGCATGTGCAGCCGGTATCTCCGCTGAAGCGGATTCTGATCAGAAACATTCCGGAATTGGCCAGCGAGCTGGATCCGGTGATCAACGCATTCGATCCGTGGGCACGGGATCGAGGCCAGTACTATAGCCTGGCATGGAAGCCGCGTCCCGGAGCCGAGTCCGATGATTCCTTCGCGAACCAATAGTGCGGGAAAGCAACCGCTCTCTGGAATGCGAACCCACGGCCACGGCCTTCAGTTCTCTGCGTGACTTAGTTAGTTTTGTTGATTCGGCAGTCTCTACCCATCCCTTCAGGGATGCAGTGCATTGAAAGAAAGGTCGAAACTTATGGGCAGAAGAATTGCATATTGCGCGGACGGTACGTGGGATACTGTCACGAACGACACCAACGTTTACAGACTATCGAAAGCGATTGTTTCGATCCCCGGCGAACAATACTCGTTCTACGACGATGGCGTGGGCGCCGACGGAACGCCGATTCAGAAACTGCTTGGCGGGGCGTTCGGAACGGGACTCTTCCAGAAAATCAAGGACGGATATTCGGCAATTTCGAACGTTTACGAGGCTGGAGACGAAGTCTTCATTTTCGGATTCAGCCGAGGTGCGTACACGGCCCGCAGCTTGGCAGGAATGATTGCCGCGTGTGGCCTTCCGACCAAGAATCCAGACACAAATCTCGTTGACTCCGCGTTCCAGGCGTATCGCAACAAGGACCAGAGAGCGGCGATCCTGGCCACACTTGGCGCATACGGTCTGGTTCCGTCAACAATGACCATGGTAGGAGTGTGGGACACGGTTGGGTCGCTCGGAATTCCTGCCATATTTGGCGGGGTCAGTCCGCTGATCTACGGATTTCTCGACACCAGCCTGACACCGCTGATTCTCAATGCCTATCATGCAGTGGCCATCGACGAGCGCCGCCAGGAGTTTCCCGCGACGCTTTGGACCTCGGCACCCGCTCCTGCGCAAGTGATGGAACAGGTATACTTCTGTGGCGTCCATTGCGACGTTGGCGGCGGATACGCCGATGACGCAAGCACGGGGAGCGCGCTCTCCGACATCACGTTTAGTTGGATGATGTCTAAAGCGCAAGCGCTGGGTCTGGTCTTTGACCCGGGTGTCTTAATCACGTACCCCTGCCCCATCAGCAGTAAGGACGCTCTGGACACGAAGCATGAGTCCTGGAGTCCGCTCTGGCTGTTTCCGAAATTGAGAGACATTGCCCAGAACGCGACACTCGCCAATAGCGTCACCGTCCGCTGTCAGAACGACAGCACCTATCGGCCCGGCAATCTTTCGCTCCCGAATGGTTCGCCGGGCCCGACCTACGCCACCGAGGTTGTCGTCGCATAGGATTCGAGCGGAAGGGGCGATTGTGAATAGAGGATTCCAGAAGGGACGCCTTAAGGAGATTAAAGATGGCCAACCAGGTGGTGAATTACGACGGCTGCATCACGGCCTCTCCACAGCAACTCGTGTACCCACAGTCGGTGGACGAGATTCAAGCGGTTTTGCGCGACCCCGTTACCTATCCGAGCCCGGTTCGTGCCATGGGGAATTACCACTCTCTCACTCCCTGCGCTTCGTCGAATGGCACCATCATCAACATGACGAAGATGGCGAGCGTGGTGGCGATCGACGCCACAAACCTGACGTTTACGGCTCAGGCCGGCATGCAGATCATCGACGCGGCAAATGCACTGCGCGCGCAAAAGCTGCAGATGATGCTTAATATTGAGATCGGAAACATGACGCTCGGTTCGGCAGCGTGTTGCCACAGCAAAGATGCTCTCGATGGCATTCAGTTTGGACAAGTAAGCTCCTATGTCACGCAGATGAAGTGGGTCACGCCAACGGGCGACCTTGCCGAAGCCTCCGAAGCGGATAACCCCGACCTGTTGCGCCTTATGCGGTCGAGCTATGGCCTTTGCGGCATCGTTTACGAAGTAACTCTGCAGATAAAACCGATTGAGGCGCTTCACTTCACCTATCTTCCGCTCCCGGCAGATCAGTTGACGCAGGCGCAGGTCGACAATCTTCTCGATACATCGGAAGGTCTGATTTGCTGGACGGTGAACAGAACGGCGATCTTCCAGCAGCGATTTCGTGTTGCCGAGCCTGGCGTTCTTTCGTCGCTGCTGGCGGACATTCGCCGCCTGCTCTGGAGCTATGCTGAAGCCCATGCGGGCCAGCTGATCGATCGATTCGTTACCGATCCAACGCTGCGCAATGCTCTTCAGCAAGGAGACTTCGACGCTGGAAAGCTGCTTTATTCCGCGCTGCACCTCACCGGGGGCATTACGATTCTGGCTCCGGACAAGATCATCGACTACCACGCAACGCCGGACGACGCCAAGTATGCATTCACATTCTGGGCGTTTCCTCGTTCGCAGTGGCTGACTACGTACCTCGCTTACCTTGACTTCGCCGACCAATACTTCCAGAGCACTGGCTTCCGGTGCAACATGCCGCTAGGCTCTTATCACATTCGCCAGGATGCGGGCTCGCTGCTCTCCTATACACAGGATCAGGAAATCTTCTCCATCGACCCCATTCACGCGCCCACCGACCTTGGCGCCTGGCAAGCCTTTCTCCAGGCGTTCAATAATTTCGCAGCTCAGCGGAACGGGATCCCTTTGCTGAACCAGAGTCCCTTCGTAACGCAGGCGCAGGTCACCGCCGCCTACGGCGCGCGCTGGCAGCAGTTCTCCGATGCGGTGCGGAACGCGGATCCGGGCGGCCGCATGTTGAATCCGTACTTCGCGGCTCTCTTGGCCTCGGCGGCCCCCGCAAGCTCTTAGACCACTCGCACGCAGTTTGGTTTTTCCCTGTTCCTCAAGGATGAACATTGAAACCCAAGTACGAGACCTGGTCGGTGAGGCGGAAGCGCTGGATTCAGAATACCGCGCGGTCCTGGACATGGACTCAACCGAGATTCCGGTCTACGGCGAGCAGGAAGAAAGCGCCTACAACGGCCACTTCGAGTCAACCTGCTATCACCCGCTGTTGCTGTTCAACCGAGACGGAGATTGTCTGGCGGCCAAGCTGCGGCCCGGCAACGTGCACAGC
>Ga0335074_10014955_pt1 | contig 10891 bp, 9 predicted proteins | sample Lox_Sample_23_FD_206715 | JGI IMG/M metagenome (GOLD analysis project Ga0335074, IMG submission 206715) | Soil microbial communities from Loxahatchee National Wildlife Refuge, Florida, United States - Lox_Sample_2.3 | ecosystem: Environmental > Terrestrial > Soil > Wetlands | place: USA: Florida... | reverse complement strand
TGCTGGCCGACCAGCCGTGGAACGCCCAGCGGGTCGCCAGCGCCGGGGCCGGCCTCGTGACCGACGACCCGGCCGAGGCCGGGCCTGCCGTGCGAGCGGTGCTGACCGAGCCGCGGTACCGTGCCGCGGCCCAGGCGGCCGCGGCGGCGATACGGTCCATGCCGGCGCCAGAGGCCGCCCTCGCCAGCCTGCTGGTTAAGGCGGGCCTGTCCCCGCAGGCGTGACCACCGCCGCGCAGCGCGCGCGGAGCAGCGGCTACTGACACGGCTGGGCGGTCCACTGGCGGACGAGTTCGCCGGCGAAGTCGCGGTAGGCCCTCGGCGGGCGGCCGAGGCGGTCGGTGAGGTGCCGCAGGCCGGCTGGCGTGGCGATGAGCCCGTCCTCTTGGAAGCGGGCCATCATGTGGCGCATGTCTTCGACAAAATAGGCCGGGCCGAAGCTTCGCATCATTTGCGTGAAGGGGCCGAGGTCGTTCCCGCCGTAGCGGACGGGGCGGTCGAGAAGGTCGCTCCAGATCTGGGCGATATCGGGTCCGGTCAGCGCGTCCGGGCCGACGAGGTCATAGACCTCGCGCGGGACTGGACCCGGAGCCTCGGCCCGGCGGATCAGCTCCAGCGCCGCGACCTCGGCGATGTCGCGGACATCGACGACGGAGACCCCCCGCTCTCCGAGGGGGGCCGGGTAGACACCGCCCTGCAGAAGAGCCTCCCGGGCGCCGATGTCATTCTGGGCAAAGTAGGAGCACCGCAAGATGGTCGCGGGCAGGTCGAGTTGCATTATCATCTGCTCGGCTGCGTGCTTGGCGCTGAAGTGAGGGACTTCGACGTTTTCTTCGGCGCGGTAGACCGACAGGTAGACGATCCCCTTGATCCCGTGCTCGCGCGCGGCGTTGAGGGTCAGCAGGGTGGCGGTGAGTTCCTCGGCGGTCACCGCGCTCAGCAGGAAGAGCGTATCGACGCCGTCCAACGCCGCCCGCATGGCGTCAACGTCAAGCAGATCGCCGGCCACCGCAGCCACGCCCTCGGGGAAGGAGGCGGTCTCCGGTGACCGCGTCAGGGCCCGAACCGGGGCACTTCCCCGCTCGGTGAGCTGGGTGAGGACTAGTGAGCCGACGGTGCCGGTGGCACCGGTGACGAGAATGGTCATGACGTGTCCTTCGTGAGGCTATGCGGTGACCGGAAAACTGGTGCAGAAGACGTTGGCTGGGTCGTAGCGGTGCTTGACGTCGGCGAGGCGCTGCCGGGTTGCGGGGCTGAACACCAGGCTGGCGGGGTCGGTGCCCGGGTCCGCGAAGCTGGGCAGGGTGGTGCCGGTCGTCCACGGGCTGAGGGCGGCAAGCACGCTCTCCTCGAAGCCGCGAGCGGCCGCGTCAGCCTCCTGGCTGGGGGCGATGGCGACGAGCTCGACCAGGAACTGAGCGTCGGTGCGGCCGATTACGCCGGGGCCGCCCGGCTGATGCGCGGGCTGGGCGAAGGCGCCGCCGAGGTGCCGGATTTGCGCCATCTGCAACGGCGAGCCGGATGCCGGCCCGGTCTTGGCCACAAACTCGCGGACGGCCGCGCCGGGCAGGCCGGTGAGCAACTCCGACCGGATCCGGAGCGGCGCCGGGGGCACGGGAGGACCAAAGAGCGCGCCGACGTCCGCGACGCTCAGCGGGCGCAGCGAGTTGACCAGCGGGGCGCCGACGCCGGTGATCGGATCCACCAGGCTCAAGGCCTGGTCCGCGGCTCCTGCGTGGCAGACGGTGACCATGACGACCCGCCGGCCCCGCAGTACCTCCGGAAGCCCGGGAGCAGGCGGCATCTGGAGCACGCAGGCGAAGGATGTCGTGTCCCTGGTCAGGCCGGGTGCCCAGGATGCCCAGGCGCCGAAGACCTCAGCGGCGGCGTCAACCGGCCATATCAGCTGCCCGCCAAACAGGGCAGGCACCCGGGCCAGGTCCAGGTCCAGGTGCGTGACCAGGGCGAAGCCGCCCCCGCCGCCGCGCAGCGCCCAGAACAAGTCCTCGTGAGCGGTGGCATCGGCCCGGATCCGGCTCCCGTCCGCGGTGACCACGTCCGCGCCGACTACCTGGCCGGCCGCAAAGCCGAGTGCCCGGCCGAGAACGCCAACGCCGCCGAACATCACGTACCCGGTCACCCCGACATCGGAGCACGTGCCGGTGGACAGGGCCAGGCCGTGCGGGCTGAGGGCGGTCATCAGCTCGCCGGCGCTCACCCCCGCCCCGACCCGGACCCGCCGCCGGTCCGGGTCAAGAGTGATCTCCCGCAGCCCGTTAGTGCGGAGCAGTATCGCGTTCTCCATATTCGCGCCAGCGCCGTGCCCGCTCGTCTGGACCGTCACCGGCAAGCCCTGGCGGGCCGCGTAGCCTACCGTCGCGGCGATGTCGTCTGGCCCGTCCGCGTCGACGACTAGCAGCGGGCGCTGGTCGATGCGACGGTTCCACGGGATCCGGGCGGTGTCCCAGTCCGGGCTGTCCGGCCCGGTCACCCGGCCGCGCACATGACGGGCCAGCTCCGCCGCCGCCGCAAGCTGTGCTGCGCCGCTGACTGTGGTCATGAGTCCTCCGCTGAGTCTGGGCGGCTCGTCTGGCCGCGCGCTCGTCCACTGTGCCCGCCGGGCGTCCCAACGGATATCCCGCACTGCGGGGGGTATTTGGCCGGATATGTAGGCCAGAGACATTGAATAACCTGTCACCATGCCCACAGACACTGCGCGGCGTTCGGCACGCTCGGCGCTGGCCCGGCTTGCTCGCGCGGACCTGGACAACGACGCCTTCCGGCTGGAGGCGGCCGACGTGCTACGCCGGGCGATTGGCTTCGACTGGTGGTGCTGGACGCTGCTGGACCCGGGTACGCGGCTGCCCACCCGCTACCTGAGTGCTGACGCGGTCGTTGACCAGGCCATGCGCCGCTTCTGCCGGCTGACCGGGCAAGACGGGACGGCTGTCCCGGCGGCCGGGGTGCCGCGGGCCAGGAGCGCCGTCACCGCGCTGAGCGCGGCAACCGGCGGTGACCTCCGCCGGGACCTGTGCTGGCGGGAACTGCTCGGCCCCGGCGGATCCGGGGACAGCCTCACCGCCCGGCTGACCGCGGACGGGACCCCCTGGGCCCTCCTGCACGCGGGCCGGGACAGCTCGGCCCGGTGGTACGGCGAGGACGAGACCACGTTCCTGGCTGACCTCGCCCCGCTGCTCGGCGGGCGCCTGCGAGACGGGCTGCGCGCCGGCGTCCTCGATGACGACCCGGGCGCCGCGCCCGGGACCATCCTCGTCGACCGCGACTGCAATCTCGTGGCCGCCACCGACCAGGCCTGGCAATGGATCGCCCGGCTGGGCCTGCGACCGCCGAACGAGGCCGAGCCGCTGCCCGGCTTCATCTACGCCATCGCCGCCCGCATCGCCGGCCTCCCCGGCCGCCCGCCCGCCCGGGTGCGGCTGCAGACCGCCGACGGCCACTGGGCGGTCGTCCATGTCGCCGCGATAACCCACGGGGCCGAAGGATACGCGGTCACCCTGGAGCGCGCCCGCTCCGACGACCTCGCCCCGCTGCTGATGCGGGCATGGTCACTCACCCCCCGCGAACGCGAGGTAGCCCGGCTGGCACTTGACGGACTATCCGGCGAAGACATCGCAACCGCGCTGTTCATCTCCGCCCACACCGCCCGCGACCACCTCAAGGCCATCTTCGGCAAGCTCGGCATCCGCCGCCGCCGCGACCTGACCGCCGTCCTCGCCGGCTCCGCCCAGCGCTCCGGCGCCTGACCACTGGGCGGCCAGAGAGCTGGGCGCGGAGGACGCGTGGCCGATAGCGGATCCGCTTCCCAACTGCCAGCGGGCGGCGAGTTCCGCGACGCCCGGCCGACGCGGCGGCGAGGCCTGCAGTCTGGCGCGCTCAAGCCGGCTACGGCGGATGTACGCCGCCGCCGGCTCCCCGGTCGTGGCGAACACCCGCCGGGTGAGGTCGCGCGCAGTCTCGCTGACCATGTGAGCGTGCGCCCAGAGCAGGCGGCCCTCGGCCGGTCGGGCTGACCCGCTGCTCATCGTTGCGGCGCACCGACGGCGGGCGCGCTAGTCGTGGAGACCGTCATCGGCGAGATCGGCAAGCCCGACTTCGTCGTCCTGTCGGACATGGGGCTTGGCGCCGCGGCAAGACCTATCCCGTCGGCGGAGGCTACTAAGGCCTGGAACTTGACGCTGTCTGACCGGTGAGCGCCGGCTCGTGCGGTGCTCGGCGTCAGTCGGGCCGGCTGGGTTCCAGCAAGGCGGCGATCATGGCCGCGGCGTGCCAGCGCTCGAACGCGTGGTGGCTCCAGCCGCGCTCCTGCACCAGACGCCGGTAGTTCGTGGGCTGGATTTGCAGCCATAGCATGTCGGCGCCAGCCTCGCGTGAGATGTCACGCCGCAGCGATCCTGTCGCGGCCGCCGCCGCGACAATGCCGCGGGCGCACTCAAGCAGCTCCTGCTGGCTTGACTCCAGCAGTTCCGCCAGCTCGGGGTCGGTCCCCGCGGACTGCTCGAGCACAAGCTGAAGCGGCCCGAGCCGCTGCGATATGGCGGCGGTGAAGACGGCGAACCCCTCGAGCAGCCCGCGGGCGTCAGGGATCGCCAGGAGCCGCCGGAAGCCCTCGTCGTTGGCGGTGAGGTGACCGCCCGTGGCGGCCCGCTGGCGGGCGAGCGCGAACAGCCGAGCCTTGCTGCCGACCCCGAAGACGGTTGGGCGTGAGACGCCGGCGCGGGCGGCTATCTGCTCGATCGTGGCGCCTGCGTAGCCCTCATCGACGAACACCGCCCCGGCGGCCTCCACCACGGCCTCGCGGGTGCGGCGCGCGGCCTCCTCGCGCAGCGGCGAGCGGTACGTGCGCTGGGTCCCTTTGACGCTTGCCATCTAATTTAGTTATACTCTCAATCAAGTAATTTAGTTAACGGTCAATCTAATTGTAGGAGCAGGAGGCGGACTTGTCGCCACCGGAGGTTCTCAAGGCGTGGCGAGTACTGGGCTTCGGCAAGCACCCCGAGATCGGTGCGGCGGTGCAGGCCCGCCTTCGAGAGGCCGGCCTGGCGGCCACCGTCGTGGTCCTCACCGACGACGAGGCCGGCGACGCCCGGCTGGCCCAGGAGCTGAGCGAGACCGATTACGACGGCGTGGTGATCGGCAGCTTCATCAGCGGCCAGGACCCTGAGCTTCCGCCGACCGAGGAGACCACCCTCTGGTTCAACCGGGTCCTCAACGTCATCCACGCCCACGCGCCGGCCGCCAGGATCATCTTGGTCCGCAACCCCGGTGACGCGCTGCCCGCGATTAGCCGCGTGCTCGGGTGAGCGTTGTGATGAAGATCGGAGCACCCTCACCGCGACCTGCGCGCAGTTGATTGTCACGGGTGCCGTGATCGTCTGAGGAGCAGGTGACATTGGCCTTCGAGACCATCGGCGCCGGCCACCTCCGCGACCTCGATCCCGAGGCCGGAGACGTCCGGTGGCAGATACTGGGCCCCGTGGCAGCGACGCGCCAGGGTGCACCGCTGGACCTGGGCGCCCCGCGCCAGCGGGCCGTGCTGACGCTGCTGCTGTCCAGGGCCGGGGACACGGTGCCGCTGTCGCGGATCGTCGAAGCGGTCTGGGGGCTGGATCCGCCGCGTTATGCGGTCAACACCGTGCACAAGCACGTCGGGGCACTGCGGCGGGTCGTGGAGCCCGGGCTGCCGCGCCGGGCCCAGGGCCACTGGCTGCGGTCTGACGCCCGGGGTTACCGGATCATTGCGGACGAGCACACCCTGGACCTGCTTCGCTTCCGGGCGCTTGCGGCCCGGGCCCGGCATCAGCGCGATCCGGCGGAGCGCCTGGATCTGTTCGGGGCGGCGCTGGCGCTGTGGCGCGGGCCCGTTGGCGAGGACTTCGTCGCGGAGTTCGGCGCGGACCCGGTCATCGAGGCGGTGAACAGGGAGCACGCCGGCGCCGCGATCGCGGCGGCCGAGGACGCGCTGTCGCTTGGCCAGGCGAGCCGGATCCTGCCCGCGTTGAGCCTTGCCGTTGGCATGTACCCCACTGACGAGGTCTTGTGCGCGCTGCTGATGCGGTGCCTGGCCAGCACCGGGCAGCGCGCCGCCGCGCTAGCGGCTTTCGAGTCGCTGCGCGTCCTGCTGGCCGGTCAGCTGGGTGTCTCACCCGGGCCGGTTCTGGCCAGCGCGCACCTTGACGTGCTCCGGGACACGGCCGGGGCCGCGGCCAGGCCGCGAGGCCTGCCGGCGCCGAGGCAGCTTCCCGCCGGCCCCGTGGGCTTCGTCGGGCGCGAGGACGAGATACGAGAGCTCATGTCGGTCTTGCGGGCCGGACCGGGCGGCCCGTCGGCCAGCGCCCTGACCGGCACCGCCGGCGTCGGCAAGACCGCCGTCGCGGTGCGTGTCGCGCACGCCCTGGCCGATGACTTCGCTGACGGGCAGCTCTACATCGACCTGCGGGGATTCGACGCCAGCCCGGCCCTGTCACCGCACGACGTCCTCGGGCGCTTCCTCGCCGCCCTCGACATCCACCTGGACCGCATACCTGACGGACTCGACGAGCGCGCGGCGCTGTACCGGAGTGCGCTGGCCGAACGGCGCGTCCTGGTAGTGCTGGACAATGCCCGCGACAGCGGGCAGGTTCTTCCGCTACTGCCCGGGACCGGCCCGAGCCGCGCTATCGTCACGAGCCGGCGGCAACTGCGCGGCCTGATCGCGGGCGGTGTCCACGCCGTGCCGCTGGACCTGTTCGACCGGGGCGAGTCCGAGCGCTTCCTGCGCAGCCGGCTCTCCGGCCGGCGGGTGGATGCCGAGCCCGCCGCCCTCGGCGACCTGGCCGAGGTCTCCGGCGGGCTTCCGCTCGCCTTGTCTCTTCTGGCGGCGCGGGCCGCTCATTCACCCGGCACGCCGCTGTCGGAAATCCCGGTGGCGGTCCGGCGCTCGCGCATGGCGCTGGACGCGTTCACCGACCGCGCTGTCCCCGGGACCAGCACGCGGTCCGTCTTGTCATGGTCCTATGCCTCGCTGTCGGCCGGCGCCGCGCGCCTGTTCACCCTGCTGGCCGTCCACCCCTCGGCGAGCGTGCCCGTCGACGAGGCCGCCGCGCTGGCAGGCCTGGATATCCCGGCGGCGTACGCCTTGATGGACGAACTGGTTGAGGCGAACATCGCCGCCGAACGCGCGGGCGGCCGGATCTGGCGCCATGACCTGCTGCGCCAGTATTCCGCCGAGCTTCTCGCGTCGGCGCCGCCGCCGGCCCGCGACGAGGCCGGGCAGCGCCTGTACGAGTACGTCACCCCCCGCGCCGTCACCGCGGCCCTCGTCCTGTCGCCGGGCCGGGTCCCGCTGCACGGCCTGCCGCAAAGCCAGCCGTCGGCCGCGCCGGGGCCATCGACCGCGTCCGAGGCATTGGCCTGGTTCGCCGGCGAGTACGACATGATCATGGCGCTGGTCACCCAGGCGCCGCCGTCCGGGCGCTACGACTCGCATGCCTGCAGGCTGGCGTGGGCGCTGGAACACTACCTCGACCGCTACGGCCTGTGGCAGGAGTCGCTGGCCGTGCACAGGGCCGGGCTTGAGGCAGCCAGGCGATCCGGCGACGTTTCCGTCCAGGCGGCCATGCGCCTAGGCATCACGCGGGCCGAATCTCACCTCGGACGGTTCGACTCGGCCGCTGACGAGGTGCGCTCGGCGCTCCGTGCGCTGGCCACGCTGCCGGACGCGGATCCCAGGCTTGTATCAGAGGCGCACCGGCAGCTCAGTTGGATCCTTGAGCAGCAAGGCGATCTCCCGGGTGCCCTGAGCGAGGCCCGGCACGCCCTGGCCATGCATCCCAGCGACAGCCGCGAGCCTGTCCGCGCTTTCGCGCTGAACGCCGTCGGGTACTACGAGGCGCAGCTGGGAATGCACGAGGAGGCCCTGGCGCACTGCACCGCGGCCATGCGGCTGCTTGAGCACACGACGCACCACTACGGCCAGGCCGACACGTGGGACAGCCTCGGGTTCATCCACGCGCGGGCCGGCCACCTCCGGCTGGCCGCCCACGCTTACGAGCGCGCGGTCGAGCTGTTCCGCTCCATCGGAGCGCGCTACGGAGAAGCGGAAAGCTCCCTCGAGCTCGGCCTCATCCTCACGAAGGCCGGGGACTCTGCCCGCGCCCGCCGCTTCCTCGAAGACTCGCTGCGGATCCTCGGCGAGTTGCGGCACGACCGGTCCCGCGTCGCCGCCGAGGCACTTGCCCGCCCCGACGCGGCAGCGAACCCGGGTAACGCCGACCAAAACCAAAGCGTCACCGCAGGTATCCCTCCCGGGCCGCGTAGGCCACGACATGCGGCCGGTTGCGCAGGCCAAGCCGCAGCATCATCCCCTGCAGCACGTTCTTGATCGTCCGCTCCGAGTAGGACAGCTTCGCGGCGATCTCGCGGGTCTCAAACCCCTCCGCCACGAGCTCGACCACGTCGATCTCCCGCTGCGAGAGCCCGGTCAGCGCCACCTCACCGCAAGCGGCACCGGCCCGCGGCCAGCGGCCGGCCGGCGCCAGGATCCCGCCGAGCAGGCCAGGCGGCGGGTCCCCGGCACCGCGATCAGCGACCTGGACCGCGCGCACGAGCCGCTCCGCTGACGCCTCCGGCCGGCGCACGATCGCCCTCACCCCGCACTCAAGCACACCGAACAGCTCGGCCCCGGAGGAGCTGATACGGCCAACCACAAGGACCGTCGGCACCGCCTGCGTCCGCCAGTACCTGCGCAGGACCGCCAGCACCGCACCGTCCACTACGTCAGCGCACAAGACCAGCACCGACGCATCCCCTGCCGCCACCAGGGTCACGTCGGACCGGTGCCCCAGTAGGCTGACGACCCCGAAACGGACAACGGGATCCTCGGAATGAATCGTCACACCAATTCGTCGCTGCACTGCCTCAACTCCCCGTGAGAACCGCGGTCTCCCCGTCAGCGACGGTAGCCGCGCATAGTGGCGGAAAAGTGGAGGCGGATCTGTCTCCTGCGCTGACGGTTTACATCACTCCGTTGCGCAGCGCGTAGGCCACCGCGTGGGCCCGGGTGCGGAGCTTCATCCTGGTCAGCAGGCCGTGGATAATGTTCCGCACTGTCCGCACGGAGTAGTTGAGGCGCCGGGCGATCTCGAGGGTGTCCACGCCTTCGGCGAGGAGCCTGAGCACCTCGACCTCACGGGTGTAGAGCCCGGCGGTGGTCAGGTCGTGCGGGGCAAGCACCTCCCGCTGGACCAGCCGAATGCGCTCTTCCAGCCAGCCATGGGCGTCCACGGGCAGTTCGACCTTGCCGTCCATGGCATTCACCAGGGCGCGCGCGATGCGCTCGTAATCGGTCTCCTGACGCGGCAGGACGCTCACCAGGCCCCAGTTCAAGGCGCGCAGCAGCTGCGGTTCCCTGATGTCGTCACAGACGAGCACGAAACGCATCTCGCGATCGGGGACCAGCTCCGCCACCCGCTGCAAGGCGGCCAGCGTCCCCTCGCCGACCCGGTCCGCAATGACCAGCACCACGCTGGCGCGGTCCAGGCGATCTGCCGCCACCGGCGTGATTCCCGGATAGGTGCGCAGGTACGCGGCCGCGCCCTCAGCTACGAGCGGCTCGGTCGCCATGACCGCGACCGTCACCGCAGTTTCCACGCTCGTCACTGCCGTCAATAGTCCTTCTCACCTCACCGGAGAGTCACGAGTGTCGTTCGAGCTGATCGAAGGAGGGGCTGAAACCGCTCGCTGATCTGGTAGGTCCCGTCATGTCATGACGGGACCTACCAGCGAGTGAGCGCGGCGGTTATGTCTAGCGGAACGTCGCGGTTTCCGTGGGGATGGCCGTTCCAGCCTGCGGCGTATGAGATCCAGCGGCTCGATATTATTGCGCGGAGCAGGTGATTTCCTGCGCCGTCGGGCAAAGGTGCCCTAAAGGGCAATCTCCGTTGCCGCCCAGTCAACTGCTGGATAAGAAGTCGCCGCCGCGCGGTGGCCCGATCTTGGTGCCAGCGCCCCAGTCCCGCCGGCAGGCCCCGCACCCGCACGGAGGTACCGAGGGTGACCAGCACGAGGGGGCGGCCGTCCTGCAGTCCCGCCACCGGGCCGCTGACCCGGTCCCCGGCATGCGGGGTAGGCCCCAGCACGACGCGCTCGTCCCTTCCATCCCCGGCCATTGTCCCGGGGCAACGCCTGGGCAACGCGGCGCTCGCGGCCATTGGTAATGGCGATGACAAACCGGCAAACTGGCATGTACAAACCGGCAAAGCTCCCGCCATGTCGCTTTTCTGGGGAAACGTTGTTGAGTGCCTTGCTATGGTGATGACCATCAGGTAATCCGCGCCGATGATTTTTCTCCGTCGGGCGCCCAGAGGCGGGGTTTTACGGATCTGAATGAGAACGTTGCGTCGCAGTGGTCGGAATACGGCGTCCCGCAGACACCAGTGAGGAGTTTGTCATGTTGTTCTTGGCCGAGTCGCACAAAACCGGCGATATCACCCCGTACCTCGAGGCCGAAGGCGCACGGGTGGGGGAGCTCCAGCGGGCCGGCATCCTCGAGATGGTGCTACTGAAGGCGGACCAGTCGGGGGCATTCCTCTTGACACGCGCCGATGACTTGGCGACCGTGCGTGACGCCATCGAAAGCCTGCCGCTGGCCGCACACGGGCTCACCAGCGTCGAGTTTACCGAGGTCATCGCCATCGACAGCAGCACCGGTGCCCCGGCACCTGAGTGACCCGGACTCGGGCCGGTGTACTGGGCCAGCATCGAGACCGGGCGCGGGACCGTGTCCCGTCCCGATGTCGGCCGAGCACGCCGACTTCATCCGAGAGGTCCTCGACCGGGTCGGGGACAAGTGGGCGCTGCTGGTGATCGGCACCCTGCAGAACCGGACATGGCGT
>Ga0335074_10014954_pt1 | contig 10891 bp, 7 predicted proteins | sample Lox_Sample_23_FD_206715 | JGI IMG/M metagenome (GOLD analysis project Ga0335074, IMG submission 206715) | Soil microbial communities from Loxahatchee National Wildlife Refuge, Florida, United States - Lox_Sample_2.3 | ecosystem: Environmental > Terrestrial > Soil > Wetlands | place: USA: Florida... | reverse complement strand
TATGTCGACGTACTGCAAGGGCAGATCGGCGATTCGCTGGCGGAATCTGAACGCGAAGTGGTGGCCGTCATCGATCAGATCGGGCACTTGATCGCACAGTCAGAAGTGCAAAGAGAGCATATCGCCCGCTCCGTCAAAAGCGGCCGAGACTTGACGGAAAGCACGCGCGCGCGGGTGGAACAAAACAAAGAAGTCGTCGCCGCGATCGGGCAACGGATACACGTGCAGAACCAGGAAATGCGGGATAACTTCACGCGTATCCAGAGCCTGTCCGGTGGAGTTTGCGCGCTGTCGCCCCTCATCAAGCTGATTACGTCCATCGCCCGCCAGACCAATCTCCTGGCGCTTAACGCCGAGATTGAAGCGGCGCGGGCGGGCAGCGCAGGGCGTGGATTCTCGGTAGTTGCGATGGAAGTTAGAAAGCTGGCCGCGCTTTCCACCAAAGCTGCCGCGGAGATTTCAGAAAAAATCGGTTCGACTTGCAAGAAAGTCGAAGCAGAGATGACCGAGGCACAGACCGCATTGAAAAAACATGAGGCCGACAACTCCATGAGTCACCTGATTCAGGACTTGAGCGAGATGCAGCAGCAGTTTTCGAAGAACGGCGAATTGCTCTTGGAGGTGATCGGCGAGGTGGAGGCAAGCTACGCAGAAAACGTGACCCGTCTCTCGGATGCGCTCGGCCACATCCAGTTCCAGGATGTGATGCGCCAGAGGATGGGGCACGTCCAGGAGGCGCTGCTGGAGATGGGCGCGCATCTTGTGGCATTGAGCGAGTTGCCGGACTCTTTGGAATGGGATGGCAAGTTCGACCAGAGCTTCAAGAAGCTGCTCGACGCTCACCTCGGACGCTACCGGATGGCCAGCCAGACCTTGACCCACCTTGCCGTCGCCGGGGGCCAGACCACAGGCGACCACAGCCGGCCCGCGATCGAGCTGTTTTAGGGCTCAAGCCCGATTTCAAGAATCATCCCCATCCAAATCGGGCCTCGCAAGATATTCACACCCCTTTCTCAGAGAAACTTAACGAGATTTTCTCTGTTTTCCACTCTTGAATTGCTCATATAGGGTCGATGACGGCTTTGTGCGTCCTGGCCGAACTCGCCGCGCCTCGCGCCTGACCTGGACAAGATGCAGGCGAACTTCGGCCCAACTTCAGTAGTGAGCGCCACAAGATGTGAGCCGGCGATGAGCGTAACCCTCAGCCACGGTGAAGATTCAAGTTGTGTCCGCCTAGAAGGCACGATCGACATTGGCGACGCGGCGGATTTGAAGACGGCTCTACTCGCGGCGCTCGGACCGAGGAACACAGTTGAGGTCGCTTTGGACGGTGTCACCGGCCTCGATGTTACGGCGGTGCAGTTGCTTTGGGCGGCCCAGCGCGAAGCCCAGCGCGTCAATGTTGCGCTCCATTTCTCCGGACGCGTGCCGGAGGCAGTCCGCGCCGTTCTGGCCGACGCAGGCCTGAAGGAACATCTTGAATTTTCAGCGAATGGGTGACTTACCGGACATGGCTCCGCCGATTCAGAGCAACGCCGACCAGTTCAAGGAAAGCTTCCGCGAAGAAGCCCGGGAAATCCTTGTTGAACTCGAATCGGCACTGCTCGAGTTGAACGAAAACCGCACTGACCCGGAGCTTGTGGGGCGCATCTTCCGCGGCCTGCACACTATCAAGGGTTCGGGGGCTATGTTCGGGTTCGAGAACCTGGCCGCGTTTACCCACGACCTCGAAACTGCCTTTGACGAGGTGCGCAACGGCCGTCTCCAGATTGGTTCCGAGCTGGTCGATCTGACCCTGTCGGCGCTGGATCAGATTCGCGCCATGCTGGAGCGGGAAGCGGAAGGGCCGGAGTCCGCGGGCGCGCAGACCGCCGACTGTGCGGCCCGCACTGAGATCCTCGCGAAAGTGCGGCGGCTTGCCGGATTTTCCAACAGCGTTCCGGAAACCGCGAAAAAGGCGCCGGCGTCGGAATCCGCTGTGACGCCAGCCGGCCCGGAGCGGGAGTGGCTGATTCACTTTGCCCCCGGACCCGACATGATGCGGTGCGGAGCCAATCCGCTGCTTCTGGTGCGCGAGTTGCATCAGCTGGGAGGGTTTTCGGTCCGGGCCAGCATGGCCGCGATTCCACCCCTCCGAGACCTGGATCCGGAGCGGTGCTACGTTTCCTGGGAGATGGTTTTGTCGACGGCTGCGGGAGACGACGCCATCCGCGACGTGTTCATTTTTGTCGAAGACAGTTGCGAGCTGACAGTACAGCCGGCATCTGGCGCCCCCGAGTGTGGCGCTGCGGCGAGCCGTTCGGTGTTAGATCGCACTCCCCAGGCGCTGGCTGAGGCGCGCTCGCCGAGCGGTGGCCGGCGAACCTACGACTCGCCCGATACCGCCTCGAGCCTGCGCGTGCCCGCCGTCAAACTCGACAAGTTTGTCGATCTGGTGGGCGAACTGGTCACCGTGCAGGCCCGGTTGAGCGAGTTGTCGGCGCGGCGCGACGATCCGGAAGTCGCTCAGGTATCCGAAGAGGTCGAGCGTCTCGCCTCGGCCTTGCGCGAAAGCGCGATGAACGTCCGCATGATGCCCATCCGCGCCACCTTTGAGAAATTCCGCCGCCTGGTGCATGACCTGGCGCGGGACCTCGGCAAGGATGTCGAGCTGACCATCGAGGGCGCCGAAACGGAGCTGGACAAGACCGTCATCGATCAGTTGAGCGATCCGCTCATGCATCTGATTCGCAACAGCATGGACCATGGAATTGAGCCCCCTGAGCGGCGCGCGGCGGCCCATAAGCGGCCCACGGCAAATATCCATCTCTCTGCGCGCCACTCCGGCACAAGCGTTCTGGTGGCAGTCGCCGATGATGGCGGCGGCATTGACGCGGAAGCCGTGCGGCGGCGCGCCATCGAGAAGAGCATGATCTCCGCCGATGCGCCGCTCACCGAGGCGGAGATCTTCGCGCTCCTCTTTCAGCCCGGCTTCTCTACTGCCAAACAGGTCACTGACGTCTCCGGCCGCGGCGTGGGCATGGACGTCGTCCGCCAAAGAGTGGAAAGCCTGCGCGGCGCCATTGAAGTCGCCAGCAAGCCGGGCCAGGGAACCAGCGTGACCCTGCGCCTGCCCCTGACCATGGCCATCATCGACGGGTTGCTGGTGGGTGTGGGAGACGCCTCCTTTGTGTTGCCGCTGGCTACCTCGCTGGAGTGCATCGAGCTGACCCGCGACGACATCGCACGCGCCAACGGCAAGCACCTCGCCAATGTGCGCGGCGAGCTCATTCCCTACATCAGCCTGCGCCAGCACTTCAACATTCTCACCGAGCCTCCTGCGATCGAGCAGATCATGCTGGTCGAAACCGCAGAGGGCAGGTTTGGATTCGTGGTGGATCGGGTGCTGGGCAACTGCCAAACCGTGATCAAGAGTCTGGGCCGGTTCTACCGCCAGGTTCAGGTGGTTTCCGGCGCCACCATCCTCGGCAACGGTGACGTGGCGTTGATTCTCGATCCTGAGCGCCTGGTGCACGATGCCGTGCGCTCAGAGCGGCATTTCGCAAAAGGGCATGCGTTTCGAACGGCAGGCGGCCATGTTTTGTTTACTGCCCGTCAGGGCACCGGCAGCGCTGGACCGAGCGCCAGTGCAAGGCAATTGGCAAACTAACCAACGAGGTTTCATGCTCACCCGTCACAGATCGCTTGCGCCGTGCATCGGCCTGCCGGCGGACCGCGGATTGAGCAGAGAAAGATCGGAAATGAAAGAGGAGGATTTCATGGGAACAGCAGTGGTGAGTGAAAGCCGGAGGCATGGCGTCGGCAACGGACACGGCGACAGTGGGCACGATGAAGAAGCGCATGGAAGCCGTGAACGAGCGAGCAAACGCCTGGACAGCGAGGAAGATCTTACACAGGTGCTGCAGGAGATCATGCGCCTGCTCGACGCTTCCAAGGAAGGGCGCCTCAGCGAACGCGGCAAGGCAACTCTCTTTAACGGCATGCAACGCGAAATCGTCCAGGGCGTGAACGAGATGCTGGACGCGATTCTTCTGCCCATCGCCGAAGGCAACCGCATTCTGGCGCAGATTTCCGAGGGCAAGATCGACGAGCTGATCACCCAGACTTACAAGGGCGATCACGAGAAGATGAAACTGGCCGTCAACAATGTGGCTGTGGTGACGCAGAGCTTGCAGAAGGAACTGGCGCGGCTTATCGAGGCATCGAAAGAAGGCCAGCTCTCTGAACGCGGCAAGCCGAATCAGTTCCAGGGTGCATTTGCGGAGATTGTCCGCGGCGTGAACGAGATGCTCGACGCAATTCTTTTGCCCATCGGCGAAGGCAATCGCATCCTGGCGCAGATTTCCGCCGGCAAAATCGACGAGCTGATCAGCCAAACATACAAGGGCGACCACGAGAAGATGAAGCTGGCGGTAAACAATGTGGCCGCAGTGACCCAGAGCTTGCAGAAGGAACTGGCGCGTTTGATCGTCGCGTCGAAGGATGGACAACTCTCCGAGCGCGGCAAGCCGGATCAGTTTCAGGGCGCATTTGCCGAGATAGTCCGCGGCGTCAACGAGATGCTCGACGCGATTCTTTTGCCCATCGGCGAAGGCAATCGCATCTTGGCGCAGATTTCCGCCGGCAAAATCGACGAGCTCATTGCGCACACCTACCGGGGCGACCACGAAAAAATGAAGGTCGCGGTCAACAACGTCGGCATCGTGCTCCAGGGACTGCACAAGGAACTGGAGCGGCTGACCGAGGCATCGAACCAGGGCCAGCTCGCGACGCGCGGAAAGCACGATCAGTTCCAGGGCGCTTTCGCCGAAATCGTTCGCGGCGTGAACGCCATCCTCGATGCGGTGATCGTGCCACTCAATGTCTCCGCGAAATATGTGGAGCAGATCTCGAAAGGCGAGATTCCCGCGCAGATCACCGATACCTATCATGGCGACTTCAATCTGATCAAAAACAACCTGAACACGTTGATCGTGGCCATGAACGACATCACAAGGGCCGCCGAGGAAATCTCCAGCGGGAACCTGACGGTGGAGGTTCGGGAGCGCTCAGCGCAGGACAAGTTGATGCAGGCGCTCTCGGCCATGGTCTCCGGCCTCACGCAAACCGTCTCCGACATCCGCTCTATCGCCGGCGAAGTGTCGGCGGCCAGCCAATCCATCTCCACGGCATCGGTACAGGTGTCTAAGGGCGCCAGCGCTCAGGCTGCGGCGGCCGAAGAGGCTTCGTCCTCGATGGAGGAGATGGTCTCGAACATCAAGCAGAACGCTGACAACGCGCAGCAGACCGACAAGATCGCCAACAAGAGCGCCAAGGACGCCCAGGAAAGCGGCAAGAGCGTGCTCGAAGCCGTCGCCGCGATGAAGGAGATCGCCAACAAAATCTCGATCATCGAGGAGATTGCGCGCCAGACCAATCTGCTGGCCCTGAACGCGGCCATTGAGGCGGCTCGCGCCGGCGAGCATGGCAAGGGCTTTGCCGTTGTGGCTGCTGAAGTGCGCAAGCTGGCGGAACGCAGCCAGAAGGCGGCCGGTGAAATCAACCAGCTCTCCGCCACCACGCTGAAGGTCTCGGAAAAATCCGGCGAGATGCTGGATAAACTCGTGCCCGACATCCAACGCACCGCAGAGCTGGTGCAGGAGATCTCGGCCGCCAGCAAGGAACAGGACACCGGCGCCGAGCAGATCAACAAGGCGCTGCAGCAACTGGAGCAGGTAATCCAGCAAAATGCCTCTGCCGCCGAGGAGATGGCCTCGACTACGGAGGAGCTCACCGGACAGTCCGATCAGCTTGTCAGCGCGCTGTCCTTCTTCCATACCGGAGACGAGGAAAATGGCCGCGTCCGAAGACCCGTGGCCGCAAAGAATGCGAAGCACGCCCAGGCCGCGCCAACCAGACCGGCAAAGCCGAACAGCCACGGTGCGGCGCCGGCAGCAAAGGCCGGAGTCAATCTGCGGCTGAATGACAAGCACGACGAAGTGGATGCTGAGTTTGAACGCTACTGACCGCAAAGGGGCGAAGCCATTCGGCTTCGCTTCCGGGCGGACCTCCACGCGGAGTTCCGCCCCAGTCTTCACCAGGAGAAAGGAGTTGAAATATGAGTGTTAGCGAAATCACTGAGACGCGGCAGTATCTTACCTTCAAACTCGGCAACGAAGTGTTTGCCACCGATGTGGCAAAGGTGAGAGAAGTGCTCGACCTCACGCCCATCACCGCGATCCCCCGCACACCGGATTTCATGGCCGGGGTGATCAATCTGCGCGGCAGCGTGGTTCCGGTTGTCGACCTCAGGCTGTGTTTTGAGATGTCGAAGACCGAAAACACGCGCAATACGTGCATCGTGGTCGTCGAGGTTCTGCTTGACGACGAATCGATCGTGATCGGTGCATTGGCCGACTCGGTGGAAGAAGTCATCGACCTCGAGCCGGAGCAGATCGAGCCGGCGCCGCGTATAGGAACCCATATCCGCACCGACTTCATCCGCGGCATGGGCAAGCGCGACACGCAGTTCATCATGATTCTTGACATCGATCGCGTCTTCTCGGCCGAAGAGTTGGCCGTAGTGCGCGCCCAGGAATCGAGCCGCGCCCTCGTAGAGGCGGCCGCGTAAGAGGCGTATGGGGCGGCCGCAAGAATTCATTGCGCCGCCCCATCGCACACCATGCACAATCGCGACGAAATCATTTCCGGGCGGGATTACTCGCGTCTTTGCCGGCTCGTCTACAACGAAGCGGGCATCGCCCTCGGCGCCGGGCGAAAGACAATGCTTGAGGTGCGCATCAGGCGGAGGCTGAAAGACCTCGCCATTCCCTCTTACAGCCAGTATTGCGACTATCTGTTTTCCGATCGCGGCCTCAAAGACGAATTGATGCATCTGATCGACGTGGTCACAACCAACAAAACAGACTTCTTTCGCGAGCCACGGCATTTTGAATTCCTGACAGCCAAAGCTCTGCCGGAATTAGCGTCTTCAAATCGAAATCGAAGAGCGTTTTCGATCTGGAGCGCGGGCTGTTCCACCGGCGAGGAGCCGTACACGCTGGCGATGGTTCTGAGCGAGTACGCACTCGCCCATCCGGGTTTCAGCTTTCGCATCCTGGCAACCGATGTTTCGACCGCTGTGCTCGATAAAGCCGCGCTTGGCATTTACTCGAGCCAGGTGGTCAGGCCCGTGCCGGCCGCGCTCAAGGTCAAGTACTTCATGCGCAGCCGGGAGCCCGGCTCCGAACGCGTGCGTGTCGTCCCGGAACTGCGCCGCCTCGTCGAGTTCCGGCGCCTGAATTTCATGGATCAGGATTACGGCCTGTCAGAAAAGGTCGATGCCATTTTTTGCCGCAACGTGATCATTTACTTCGACCGGCCCACGCAGCAGCAGATTCTCGAAAAGCTCACGCGCCATTTGGTGCCTGGCGGCTTCATCTTCGTCGGTCATGCGGAAACATTGCACGAATTGGATCTTCCCCTGGCTCCCGTCGCCCCCGCGCTCTACAGGAGGATCGATGCCCGGCAATAACGGACCATTGCCCGAAGTTTATGTGCAACCCGGCGAGTCGCATCTGGTGAAGGAGCCTGCCATCATGCGCACGGTCCTTGGTTCCTGCGTCGGCATTGTCTTTATGGTCCCGAGGCTCGGCATTGGCGCGCTCTGCCATCCCATGTTGCCGCGCTGCCCGGCGCATTCGCTCGCCAGGATCACCGTCACCGCCGGACGCCGCTACGTGGACTTCGCCATCCGCGACATGGCGCGGCAGCTGGATTCAATCGGGGCATTGCGCTCCGAGGCTCAGGTAAAGCTCTTCGGCGGAGGCGACGTGCTATCCGTCACCGAGGCCAATTCCCGGCCCACAGTCGGCAGGCTCAACTGCGAGGCTGCACTGCGAGTGCTGAAAGAAGAGGGCTTTTCAGTGACTGCATCCAGGCTGGGCGGAAACGAGGGAGTGAATATTCAGTTCGAGACCGGAACCGGGGAAGTCCTGCTGCGCCGTCTCGATTCGGACACGATCCCGGAAACTCGAAAGCCATCGCGCACAGTTCATCGTTCGGGGCGGCGCCGATAAAGGCAGTGAGGCATAATGGACGCGCCCAAAATTCGCGTGCTGGTTGTGGATGACTCAGCCGTGGTGCGCCAGACACTTAAGGAAGTTCTCTGCTCTGACCCTGAAATCGAAGTCATTGCCACGGCCGGTGATCCCTTTGTGGCCGCGGAGCGAATTCAGGAGCAACTGCCGGATGTGATCACTCTCGACATCGAAATGCCGCGCATGGACGGGCTGACCTTCCTGAAGAAGATCATGAGCCAGCATCCCATGCCCGTTGTTATTTGTTCCAGCCTGGCCGAGGAAGGCACGCGGAGCGCCTTCAGGGCTCTCGAATACGGCGCAGTGGATATCATTACGAAGCCGCGGCTCGGGACCAAGCAGTTTCTTGAGGAATCGCGCATCTCGCTCTGTCAGACGGTAAAGGCCGCAGCTTCAGCCAGGCTGCACACTCTCCGCCCCAGCCAGACGGTCGAGCCCAAGCTCACGGCCGACGCCATTCTCTCTCGCGCCACGCACTCCATGGCCGAGACCACCGAGAAGGTTGTCGTGATCGGCGCTTCGACCGGCGGCACGGAGGCGTTGAAAACACTGCTTGAAGCGTTGCCCGCCGATACCCCCGGCATTGTGATTGTTCAGCACATGCCGGAGCTGTTCACGCGCGCCTTCGCCAACCGGCTCGACGGCCTTTGCCAGATCACGGTAAAAGAGGCGGAAACCAACGATACCGTGATTCGCGGTCGCGCCCTCATCGCGCCCGGCAATCATCACCTGTTGCTCAAGCGCAGCGGAGCCCGCTACTTTGTCGAGATCAAGGACGGACCGCTCGTCTGCCGTCACCGGCCATCGGTAGACGTGCTGTTTCGTTCCGCTGCCCGCTACGCCGGACCCAATGCCGTCAGCGTCATTCTTACCGGCATGGGCGACGACGGCGCCCGAGGCATGCTCGAGTTGAAACAGGCCGGCGCCGCGACCATTGCTCAGGACGAAGCCACCTGCGTGGTCTTCGGTATGCCTAAAGAGGCCATCAAGCTCAACTGTGTCGACAAGGTTCTTCCTTTGCAATCCATAGCCGGATCGGTTCTGGCACTGACGCATTGACTCCGAGTGTCCCTTATCCTGTTCAAATCGCCGTCAAAAGTACCTCAACTGCCGTAAGGGCGGACGGCACAGACGCCCCCAACAGCGGGAAATTGACGAAGCTTCGGAAACTGGGAAATCCTGAAAAACCTGCTACCAAGGTTGGCTGTCGATATCGTGTCTTTTCGCGCCGGTCGTTGCTTCCTCTGCCGGACGGGTGCGCGTAAATTCTCTACAATGACGGAATGGGATGTTTTCAAATCGCAGAAGCGGACAATGTTGCGACGCTTTTGGCTGACGCGGACCCAGGCGTAGTTTCGATTCACGGAAAAGCCGGGTTAGGCGAAATCAAGTTGACCGAGCCCATTAAGATAGGTCACAAGGTCGCAGTGCGAGCGATTGCCGATGGATCTGCAGTAGTCAAGTATGGTGTGACCATTGGCGTGGCTACGCGGCCCATCGCTCCGGGCGAATGGGTTCACCTGCATAACTGCAGGAGCCTGTGCGATGCGCTGTCTTCGAGCCTGGATCATGAGACGGGAGCACGCGATGACACACCCTATGCCTGATCTTGCAGCCATACCGGATGCAAACTGGGAAGGATATCTGCGCGCGGATGGTCGCAAGGGAATTCGCGATCTGCTGCTGGTGATTTACACGGTGCAATGCGCGGAGTTCGTTGCCCAGGAAGTAGCGCGAGGAGAGCAAGACACGCATGTGATCGGTTTTCCAGGATGCTATGACAATGCCTACGCAATCAGGCTGATGCTGGCGCTGGCGCGGCACCCCAATGTAGGCGGGGTGCTGGCCATCGGGCTTGGATGCGAATACACACAGCCGGCACGCATTGCGGAAGCAGTCCGCGGGTCGGGAAGGCCGGCACAATCGTTTTTCATCCAGCAACACGGTGGAACCCGCTCCAGCATCGAGCACGGCAAACAGATGCTGGCGGCTTTGCGCCAGGAGATGGCGGCCGTAGAGCGCGTGCCGATGGGCTGGCGCGATCTGGTGGTGGGCTGCGAGTGCGGCGGCTCCGACGGCACCTCCGGGCTCGCCGGCAATCCTGTGGTGGGGCGCTTTTACGACCTGCTCGTCGATCGTGGTGGCACGGCCGTTTTTGAAGAGACGGTAGAGATGATTGGCCTTCGCGAAATTCTGGCTAACCGAGGTCGAACGGCCGAAGCGCAACAAAGGCTTCGCGACACCTACGACAAGGCGGAGCACTATTGCCGATCTGTTCGTCAGTACTCGATTTCGCCGGGCAACTTCGCCGGCGGACTCACGACCATCGAAGAGAAGAGCATGGGGGCTTTCGCAAAAGGCGGTTCGCGGCCCATTGAAGGAGTGATTCGCGTTGCCGAAGCGCCGCCTCATACAGGTCTTTGGCTGATGGATTCCGTCCCCGATGAGAGCTTTATGCATTTTGGATACACGAATCCGAACGATACGGAGGGGATCATGGACCTGATCTCGGCCGGTGCGCATATTGTCCTGTTCGTTACCGGCCGCGGCAGCGTGATCGGCTCGCCGATTGCACCGCTGATCAAGATAACGGGCAATTCGAAGACTTTCCGCAATATGGAGTCGGACATCGATTTCAACGCGGGCGCCGTTCTGGATGGCGCCATGACGATGGACGAAGCGGCAACCGGGCTCGCGCAGTTGGTGCATGACGTTGCCAACGGCGACTTGACTAAACCCGAACGGCTGGGGCACAGAGAATACTTCATTATGTATAAGCACCAGGACACGCCATCGCTCGCGGCGGGCTGCCG
>Ga0335074_10014953_pt1 | contig 10891 bp, 10 predicted proteins | sample Lox_Sample_23_FD_206715 | JGI IMG/M metagenome (GOLD analysis project Ga0335074, IMG submission 206715) | Soil microbial communities from Loxahatchee National Wildlife Refuge, Florida, United States - Lox_Sample_2.3 | ecosystem: Environmental > Terrestrial > Soil > Wetlands | place: USA... | reverse complement strand
GACCGGAATCAGGCCACGGCCGACGCAATCATCAGCGCCGCGGACTCGGCGGTAGCGGCACTCGTGGTCACCGCACGCGAAGACATCGAGATGGCCCGCCAGGCGCGCGCCGTACTCAGCCCCGAACCAGACCACTGACCTGGCCGTCTCGACGCGGCCCGGTACTCTGGTCGTGCAGGCGCAGCGCACGGACATCGCACCGCGGGGGCACAGAGCGAGTTCCGATACGGCCGGTTCACACCGCATGTCGTACTTCTTCCTGACGGAGCTGACGTCGCGATGTCCCGGCTACCCCCCGCCAACTGGGGCAACGGGAGGGCCATCATGAACAACCCGGCCAGTACGCAGGTAGTCGTCGTCGGGGTCAGCGGTTCGCCGGCCTCGGCTCGCGCCTTGCGGTGGGCCGCGGATGAAGCGGAGCGCCGCCAGGGACGGCTCAAGGTAGTTCTGGCCTGGCGGCCTCAGCGTTACGCGTCTCATGCGCCATCGCTGGTCGGGGAGGAACTGGCGGCCCGTCAGCAGCGGGCGCGCGACGGGCTGGCCGCGACGGTGCGCGCCGTACTCGGCCCGGACCAGGCCGCGGCCGTGTCGACCGACGTTTCCGAGGGTGACCCGGAGCGCGCCCTGGTCGACTCTTCGGCCGGCGCCGACCTCCTCGTCCTGGGCGCAGCCTCGGGCCAGCTGGCCGGCCGCTCGATCGGGCCGGTCGTGCGGACGTGCCTGAGCCGCGCGCATTGCCCGGTCGTGGTGGTCGGGCCGGAAGGGCAGGGGCTTGACAGCGAGGCGCACGGCTACTTCGCGCATCCCGCTCACGGCAGCCCGGATGACGTCAAGCTCGGCGCGCGGGCGGTGCCCGCTCCGCGACCGGGTAACTAGCGGAGAGGATCGATATGAGCCGCGAAGACGTGCACCTCGACGCGATGCTGCGCCATCTTGGCGCCGCTTACTACGACTCGCTGCATGGCCGGGCCTCGTTGCCGGATGTGACCAGGGCGGTCAACCAGGTCGCCAGCCAGCTGGGCGAGGAAGCCGCACCACAGCACGGGGCCCAGCAGCAGATGGCGCCGCGGCCGCGGCCGGGCGGATCCCACCGGTCGGGTCGCCATCAGCCGGCCAAGCACCACGGCCGCTGGCACAGCCGGGTGCGGGACATCATGACGACGCAGGTCGTCGCCGTCGACCGGATTACCCCGTTCAAGCAGATCGCGTGGCAGCTAGTCCAGCATCAGATCAGCGGCGTGCCGGTACTGAGCCTCGGCCGGCACGTCACCGGCGTCGTCACCGAGAACGACCTCCTCATGGCCAGGGAAAAGCACGCCGGCGACCGGAAGCGCTGGACCGGGGTGCCGCGCTACGGCACCGACCGCAGCCGGTATGACCGGCTGACGGCCGAGCAGATGATGACGTCGCCCGCCATTACGATCCACCCGGATACCTCGATCGCGGGCGCTGCGCGGCTCATGGGCAGCCATCGCATCAAGCTGCTCCCGGTGGTTGACCCGAACGGCCGGATCGCCGGCATCGTCAGCCGGCGCGACGTCCTCGGCGTCTTCCTGGTGCCGGACTCGGAGATAGCCCGTCAGGTCGGCGAACTGATCAGCGAGATGGCACCGGGCGAGCCGGGCGCGATCAGCGTCGCGGTCCAGGGCGGGATCGTGACCCTGACCGGCGAACCTGAGCTGGATCTGCGCAGCAAGGTGGCGGCGGCGATCGACGTTGCCTGGGATCTCGACGGTGTCGTGGACATCATCGATCACGTCGCGAGCCCGGACCACCAGCTCTCCTGATCAGTTATGCAGGACGGCCGCGCCACTGAACCGGCCGTGCGCCAGGTCAGCCAGTGCCTCCGGGGCGCTCGCCATCGGGTACGGGACCGTTGTCGTCCTGATGGCCAGGCGCGCGGCCAGGGCCAGGAACTCTTCCCCGTCGCCGCGCGTGTTGGCAGTGACGCTGCGCACCTGGCGCTCCTCGAACAGCTCACGGTCATAGTCGAGCGACGGGATGCCGGACAGCCAGATTCCGGCGATGGCCAGCGTGCCGCCACGGTCGAGGGCGCGGAGCGCGACCGGGACTAGCTCACCGGCTGGCGCGAACAGGATCGCGCCGTCGAGCGGCTCCGGCGGTGCGTCCGCCGCGTCACCGACGGAGTCGGCGCCGAGTTCGGCGGCGAGCTTCCGGTTGCCTTCGCCGCGGGTGAGCACGTGCACGCGCAGCCCCTGGTGCAGCGCGACCTGGGCGATGATGTGCGCGCTGCCGCCGAAGCCGTAGATTCCGAGGCGGCCCGCTTCCGGAATCGCGGCCCGTTTCAGCGCCCGGTAGCCGATGATGCCCGCGCAGAGCAGCGGCGCGGCATGCTCGTCGTCAATCTGCTCGGGCAGCCGGTAGGCGTAAGCTTCGTCGACCACGCAGGCATCGGCGTACCCGCCATCGACGTCCCAGCCGGTAAACACTGGCCGCAGGCACAAGTTCTCGGCGCCCCGGCGGCAGAACCGGCACGTCCCGTCCGTGCCGCCTAGCCAGGGCACACCGATCCGGTCGCCGACTGCGAAGCGCGTCGCGCCCTCGCCGCGGGCGTCAACCCGGCCGACGATCTCGTGGCCGAGGGTCACCTCCGGCCGCTTCGGCGGCAGCTGACCTTCGGCCAGGTGCAAATCGGTACGGCATACACCACAGCACACGATGCGCACCCTGATCTGCCCGGCAGCCGGCCTCGGCTCGGCCCGCTCCACCCGGCGCAGCGGCTGCTCGTCGACTGGGCCGGGGCGCTCCACTACCCAGGAATGCACGAGAAGACCTCCTGCCAGCGACGACTCTCACCGCCACGGCTACCGCAGCGACGACCACCGCGGACCGGTAGCTGCCCAGGCCCTGGTCCAGTCGGCCATGCGACGGCGATTAGCCACTACCCGGACGACACAGCCGGCAACCACGAGCAGCACGCCGAGGCCTAGCGGGGCTAGCAACGCCCCGGTGGCCTCCCACTGGAAAGCTTGAGCTCTGGTCAGCGGTTCTCGGGTGAGTTGGCCGGTATGGGTCACCCAGATGGTGACATGCTGGCCGCTCCGGGCGTTCAGGCCGACGGCGACGCGGCCCTGCCGGTGTTTGCCGTCCGGCGCGACCCAGCGCGCAAGGACCCAGGATGTCTCCAGGTTGCCGTCCGTGAACTCCCCGGCCGCCGCGCTCTGCACCAGAACGGCTGGTCTCTGTTTCCACTCGCTCTCCGCTCGCATCTCGCGCGCGGCCGCCGCGCCCGTCGCGCTGATTGCGGCGATAGATAGCAACGGTCCGGCGACGAAAAAGACGATTATCAGGCCGGCAATGATCGCCGACTCCATCCGGTCGACCGAGCGCTGTAGCGGGTTGTCGCTGCCCGCGATGATCCGGGTCACTCGCTGCCTCAGTTGCCGCAGCATGCGGGCACCTCCGTCCAGGCTTCTGACCTCGACCCTGCGTGACGGCTGGCTGCCGCGGCAGGGCCGTTAAGCCTGCATGAAGGCAGACTAAAGGCCTAAGCCTGCATTTGGTCAGTCCTCAGTTCAGCTTGCGGTCGGCGCGGCGTGGCCGGAGCCGTGTTTGACCGGCCGAATTGCAGTAGCAGGTGCGGATATCCGGTGCCGAGCAAATCCCTGACCTGCGAGCGATACCGCGGCAACTCAAGCGGCTGCGACTGGAGGCGCGCGAATACCCACCGGGTCGCGGCATGCAACAGCAGCCTGTGCAGTGCCTGGCCGGCCCGCAGCCAGTCGGCCGGAGTGTCGCCCGCCGTGCTGAGTACCGCTAGCGCCGACGGCGCTACACCGCCGGACTCGTCCCTGCCCGGCTCGCCGAAGTCGCGTGGCGGCAGGTACGGGCCGGCCCCTTCCGGCCGGTTTGACAACCGGGCGATGGCCCAGGCCGGGACACCGTCTCTGAGCTGGCTGCCGGGCGGGCGAACCCAGCGCCGCAACTCGGCGGTGAGCGCCGGGTTGGCGCGCTGGTCGGCGGCAGCGGCGTCAGTCAGCCGGGCCAACTGGCTCCCCAGTGCGGCCTCGTCGATAAGGGTCAGCTCGGCGCCTTCTGCCGCCGCGTCGGCGACGAGTGCGGCCAGCAGCCGCGGCGCGACCTCCCCCGGGGCAAACGCACCGCGATGCGTGTGCCGGTGCGGCACCGCAGCCGCCAGCTCGATCTCGGCCCTGTTCGTCGCTTCGCGGCTGGCCGGCCGCACCCGGCCAGCCAGCCATGGCTGTGCCGCATCCGGCAGCATCTCGACGGCCGGCAGCAACCCGACGCTGCGCAGGCCGAGACGCAATCCGAAGAGCGCGGCCCCGCAGCTGATCATGAGCTCGCGGCCGGCCGGGTCAAGCTCCCGGAGCAACCGGTCCGGATCTGCGAGTAGTTCGATCACATCGCCGCAGATCCGGAACTTCCACGGCTGCGTGTTATGCACCGATGGGGCACGTGCCGCCATCGCGATGGCAGCAGCGGCCTCGTCGGGTGTCAGCACCGGCTCGCCCCGCAGCGACGTGGCGGTCGGTATCACCAGTGTCATGTTGCATCACCTGCGAGCAGGATGCGGTGCGCTGGTCGCGATGCGGCAGGGTCTAACGACCCTTGCCGGCCGGCCTGATGTCCGTACAGTTGGCTGGGGCGGCACAGTTGAGGCCAGCGCGGCGCGTCGTCTGTGCAGGCTCTTCTGGAGGGGAAATGGACAATGACGCCGATTCTGCCGGAACGGACATCGGTCGGCGGATCGCCGAGGTGCGCGGCCATGCTGGCCTGACCGTGGCTCAGGCAGCCGAGCGGGCCGGGATGGCGCCGGAGTACCTCGCCTACCTCGAATCAAGCATGGCTCCGAATCCCAGTCAGGCGGCGCTGACCCGGCTGGCCGCTGCGCTGGACACGACACCCGGCTCGCTCTCCGGCGCCGGGATCAACCTGCCGCCCGGCCAGCGCGGCAGTGCCCAGGGAGCGCTGCTCGATGTCCTGACCGCGGCGGAGTGCCAGCAGCACCTGGCCGGTGGCGGCATCGGCCGGTTCCTGTTCGTCGAACCCGGGCGCGGGCCAGTCGCTATTCCGGTCAACTACCGGCTGGACGGGGCCGACATCGTCTTCCGTACCAGCGGCGACGGCACCGTCGTGGCGGGCGTCAGCGAACGCCAGGTCTCATTTGATGTCGATCACCTCGACGATGCGCTCGCCGAAGGCTGGAGCGTGCTCGTCACCGGCCACGCGGAGATCATCACTGATCCGGCCGGCCTAGCCCGCGCGCAAGCGCTGAACATCGAGCCGTGGGCCGGCGGCGACAAGCCGGTGTATGTCCGGCTGACGGCCAGTCAGGTCACGGGCCGCCGCATCCGGGCAGCCCGCTAGCCAGACACCGCCGGGCGGCACGATCGCCTCAGCGCGCCGAGCCGGCCGCAGCGGCGGGCATGGCCTCGCCGTCCTGCACCGGCTCGCGCAGTCGGCCGCTCGCCCGGGGCACAGTGCTTGCCTGAGACGCAGTGCTTGCCCGAGACACAGCGTTCGCCCGAGACACAGCGTTCGCCAGGGCCGGCTGGCGCAGTGTGCCCGGCGAGGGCGGCTGCTCTGGCTGCCTGGTGCTGAGCCAGTCCCGGACAGCCACCACACCCTCGATCTGGCGAAGTTTCGCCACCAGGCTCAGCGCCGTGTCCGGCTCGGCCACGCGTCCGGAGATTGTCACGATGCCCGACGTCACCACTACGTCGAAGCTGCTGGCCGCCGGGCCGAACTCAGCGGCCAGGACATCCGTCTGTATCTCCGCCAGAATCGCGTCATCCGGGCGCTCATACACGCTGAGCACATCAGAGCGGGTGACGATTCCGATTAGCAACCCGTCGTCGCTGACCACCGGCAGTCGTTTAACCCAGCGGTCGTGCATCATCCGGGCCGCTGCCGCCACGGACACGTCGGGATGAATGGTAATCGCAGGCGAGGTCATGAGCCGGCCTGCGGTGACCGCGTTGGCCTTGGACTCCTCCCCCAGCTTCCACCGCAGCCTGATCAGCCCGGCCGGCATCTTGCCACGGGCCTCCTTGTAGAGCAGGTCAGCTTCCGACACCACCCCGACCACATGCCCGGCGTCGTTGATGACCGGGCAGGCGCTAACCCGGAACCGGCGGAGTACCGACACAATCTGCTTGAAGTCTGCGTTTCTCTTGACCGCGACGACGCTGGTGGTCATCACGTCCCTGACGGTGGCGCTCATCGGACTTCCTCCCCCCCGGCCCCGGCGCCCTCACCTGAGCTGACGCAAGAACGGATCCCGTGGCGTGGCAGGCGCGAGCCTGACCCTGGCATCTACTGCATGTGCCCCGTCGGGCCGCGCGATCACCGGGTTGAGATCGAGTTCCGCGACCTCGGGCAGATCATCTGCCAGCCTGGACACGCGGAGCAGCAAGTCTGCCAGTGCTGCGGTGTCGACGGCTGGCGTGCCGCGGTGGCCGAAGAGCAGCGGAGCCGCCCGCACGCCGCTGATTAGCTGCTCGGCGTCGACGTCGGTCAGCGGGGCGAGCCGGGCGGCGTGGTCACCGAGTACGTCGGTGGCGACCCCGCCGAGACCGAAGACGACGAGCGGACCGAATACCGGCTCCTGAACGACGCCGACCAGCGTCTCCACGCCACCCGCAAGCATCGGCTGCACGAGCACCCGCTGGAGGTCCGCGCCGAATGCCGCCGTGAACTCGGCGTACGCGCCGGAGACTTCGGTGCTGGTACGCAGATCGAGCTTGACCGCCCCGGCTTCAGTTTTGTGCACAAGACCGGCCACATCCGCCTTGAGCACGACGTGCCCGCCCAGCTCCGCGGCAGCCGCGACGGCTGCCGCCTGGTCACTCACCGGCCGGGTTTCCACCATGGGGATGCGGTAGCAGGCAAGCAGCGACACGGCGTCGGCAGCCCGCAGCCATCCCCCGCCGGGTCGATCAGCGAGGAAGGCCGAGACGAGGGCCCGCGCCCCGGCCGCGTCGATGTCAGCGAGCTCGGGCACCGTACCCTGCTCCGAATCGCGCCACTCGCGGTAGCTGGCAGCGTGACTCAGCGCTCGCGCGGCGCTCTCCGGGTAGCTGTAGACCGGAAGCCGGGAACTGCCGCCTGCGGGGAGCTCGCCGCCGTCACCGGGCGCCCGGCTGAGCTGGCTTACCGTCTCTGCCCGGTCCAGCAGTACGGCCGCCATCGGCTTGGCGATTTGCGCGGTTGCCATAGCTGTCGTGAGATCCGCGATGGCGGTCGGCACGCCGAGCGCTAGCACCGCGTCGACCGAGTTGTCTGCGGCCACAGTCTCGAGGCAGGCGCGGAAGCTGGCAACGCTCACCGTGGCCGTGGTGTCGACGGGGCCGGAGACGGCGGACCCGGCTGGCAGCAGCGCAGCCAGGCGGCGCTGGGTCCGTGCGCCGAGTACGGCGACCGTCAGACCGCTGTCGCCGCAGGCATCGGCCGCGAGCACGCCGGCCCCGCCGGCGTTCGAAACAATCGCGACCCGGCGCCCGGCCGGCAGCGGCTGGCTCGCCAGCAGCGCGGCAGCATCGACGAGCTCCCCGAGGTTGTGCGTGGCGATGATGCCGGCCTGGCCGAACAGCGCCTCCTGAGTGACCAGCGGCGTGGCCGACGCGGCCGTGTGTGAGGCGGCCGCTCGCTGGCCCGCGGCTGACCGGCCGCCGATGACGGTAAGCACCGGCATCTTCCGGCCGACCCGGCGCGCCGTCCGGGCGAACCCGCGCGGGCTGCCGAACGATTCGACGTAGAGCAGTGCCAGTTTCGTCTGATCGTCCTGCTCCCACCAGGTCAGCATGTCGTTGCTGGAAACGTCGTACTTGTCGCCCACCGACGCGAACGAAGAGATCCCGATCCCGAGCCTGCCCAGGTGCTCCAGCAGGGCGACACCGACGCCGCCAGACTGCACGACGAGTCCGGCTATCCCGGCGGCCGGCATCCCTATGCCGAATGTGGCATTCAGGCTGGCCGCCGTAGAAACGAGGCCGAAGCAGTTCGGCCCGACCAGTCGCATCCCGTAGCGACGGCAGACGGCCAGCAGATCGGCCCCGCCGCCATCCAGGTTCCCGCTGATCACGATCAGCGTGTGCACGCCCCGCCGGCCGCAATCGGCGGCCACTGCCGGCACAGCCGGCGCCGGCACGGCGATGACGGCAACGTCGACCCCGAGCGGCAGCTCAGCGGCGGAGGCCAGGCAGGACAGGCCCTCCATCGAGCGACCGTGCGGGTTCACCGCGTAGACCGGCCCGGCAAATCCGGCGGCGACGATGTTGTGCAGGATTTCCCTGCCCACCGAACCGCGCCGCCGGCTCGCGCCGATCACGGCGACTGACGCCGGCTGCAGCAGGTGCCGCAGGCTGGCCACGTCTGCTGCGCTCGCGCGCCCGGCCACCGCGTCGAGGTAGTGATCCAGCCGCCCGCCCTCATGGCCTGGCAGCGGCATGGTCAGCTCGATCACACCGTCGGCAAACTGCCGTTCAACCGGGAGGCCGACGTCAGCGAACACGCGCTGCATGGCGAGGTTCTCGGGCAACGTCTCCGCCGCGAATGCGGTCAGCCGCCGTTGCCGCGCCAGCGAGACCAGGTGCTCAAGCAGCAGCGTCGCAACCCCGCGCCCGTGCATTTCGTCCGACACCGCGAACGCGATCTCGGCGACACCGCTCTGCCGGGTCGGCTCATAGCTGGCAACCCCGATGAGCTTGCCATCAAGCCGGGCAAGCAAGGCGGCGTGATCCGGGCCTTCCGGCCGGGTCAGGCGTACCGCTTCGCGCTCGGGCGCCTGCGGGCTGAAGCTGAAGAACCGGAAATAGGCGTTATCCGGCGACATCTGCTGGTGCATCTGCCTGATGTCGTCGGCATCCTGCGCCTGGGCCGCCCGGATCTCGACCGTGCTGCCGTCGGAAAGCAGTGCGTAGCTCGCCGCCGGAGCCGGGCCCGCGAGGCCGGCGTTGTTCTGGCTGATCGTCTCCATGGTGCGGCAGCCTTTCGCCGGATAGGGTCCCGGATAGCTTCGCAGCCCGGCGTCACCAGGCGTGCTGCCGAACGACCGCTCTTCGCGGGACCTTCGGCCTGGTTAGCCAGTCCCCGGCTGCTTCGTTCCGCCGGGTTCGCGAGTCATGCTGTGGTAGACGGCAAGGAGCGCGGCCTTCTGGGTGTCATCGAGCGCCGGGTCAGTCCTGATCGCATGCTCGACGCCCTGCTGATCGCCGTCCTGCGGGCTTACCCCGTCCGGGTCGAGCAGGCCCGCCTGCGCGAGCAGGACGTCGGCTGACAAGTTCAGCGCATCGGAAAGCTGCCTGAGCACCCGGACTGACGGCTGGTGCATGCCGCGCTCAAGCTCGCTGAGATACGGGTTGGACAGGCTGGTGAGCTCCGCGAGCTGGCGGAGGGTGAGGTTGGCCAGCTTGCGCTGGCTACGGATGAAGGCTCCGAACGCCTCCATCTGTGCGTCCCACTGGCTTGTCACTGTCCTCCTCGCGGCGGGTGCCTGCGCGGCCCGGTTCCGGGTTTGCCAGGCGCGAAAGTCCAGTATGCCGGGCAGCGGTCAGCGCGCGACGGAGCAGGGCTCGCCGCGCGCCGTGCCAGGCGTCCTATCAGGCCGCCTTCTCGTTCTTCTTCGGCTTCGCGGCGGTTGCGGTCGCCAGCAGCGGCGCAGTGGCCGTCAGCAGGTCCTCGGCGAACTTCCGCTGACTCGCGAGCAGCTGCTCGGCAAAGTCGTACGCGCCGGCCACCAGGTCGTGCGGCGTGGGTAGCTTGTCGGCAAACGGCACGTTCACTGCGGGCAGATCCGGCTTGATGGACTGCAGGACAGATGCCCAGGTCTCGATCGCTTCCACGACCGCCGCCTGGCTCTTGCTGATGGTGTTCAGGACCTCGCTAGTAAGTTCCTGCGCTACGGATGACTCGGCCATTTCTTCCTCCTTGGGGCTCTTGCTCAGTATAACTAGCAAGACTTCGCCCCGTCAAGCGCGGACGTAATCGCCCGGAGCATCGCGCAGCGGCGGGAACCGCTGACTGCCCATCGGCGGCGGCGCGACCAGCCGTCCGGCCCTGCGCGCTGCCCACTGCGCCCAGTCCTGCCACCAAGATCCGTCCTGTCGCACTGCCCCGGCTCGCCATTCCTGCGCGTCCGCCGGATAAGAGCCGGCGACCTCGTGCCACGCCTTCGGGCCTGGCGGGTTAACGATTCCGGCAATGTGACCACCGCTCGACAGCAGGTACCGGACCTCGCCGCCGAGCAGCCGCGTCGCCTGGTACGAAGCGTGCCACGGCACGATGTGGTCATTGACCGCACCGACCACGTAGGCGTCGCTCTTGACATCAGCCAGCGACAACCGCTGCCCGGCAAGCTCCATCTCGCCCCGGGCAAGCTCGTTCCCGATGTAAAGACAGCGCAGGTAAAACGAGTGCATAGCGGCAGGCATCCGGGTGCTGTCAGCGTTCCAGGCGAGGATGTCAAAGGCGGGCGGATCCTGACCCATCAGCCAGCCTGACACTACGTAGCTGAAGATCAGGTCGTTCGCCCGGATCACGTCGAAGGCGGCAGCCATCTGCCGCCCGTCGAGATAACCCGCTGACGCCATCCGGCGCTCAAGCCGGGCGACCGTGCGCGTGTCGGTGAACGCACCGAGCACGCCCGGCTCGGCGTAGTCCAGCATCGTGTTCAGCAAGGTGACCGAGCCCAGCCGGTCATCGCCGGTCCCGGCCAGGTACGCGGCCAGCATCCCGGTCAGCGCGCCGCCGAGGCACAAGCCGACGATATCGGTCTTGGCCGCACCGGTGATATCGCCGATCACATCCAGCGCCTGCCGGGGACCGCGGATCAGGTAGTCGTCCAGCGTCACGTCCCGCATCGAGGCATCCGGGTCGCGATAGGAAATCGCGAAAACGGTCCGCTTGTGCG
>Ga0335074_10014952_pt1 | contig 10891 bp, 11 predicted proteins | sample Lox_Sample_23_FD_206715 | JGI IMG/M metagenome (GOLD analysis project Ga0335074, IMG submission 206715) | Soil microbial communities from Loxahatchee National Wildlife Refuge, Florida, United States - Lox_Sample_2.3 | ecosystem: Environmental > Terrestrial > Soil > Wetlands | place: USA... | reverse complement strand
GCTTTCGGTCAGGTGATGCTGGCGAAACCAGCACCGGCTGGCCAGCAGGCTAGGTGGCGACGTAGGAGCTGAGGACGACAGGGGTGAGCCGCCGGTGCTCGTAGCGGAGGCCGAGGGTGAGCAGGGCGAGCCCGACGGCCACGCCGATCCCCGCGGCGGCGGGCAGCGGCGCCTTGAAGGCCAGATCGCACAGCAGCGCGATCGTGGCGCCGCTCAGCACGCAGTTGACCGTGATGACCATGCTCGCCATCGTGAACAGGAACGACCAACGACCGTAGCGCACGCTGTGCTGCGCCGCCAGGGTGTCATCGGCCGCGAAGTAGGGCGGAGCAATCGGAGTCAGCGCCGCGTAATACCGCCTGATCAGCTCCATCCGGCGCAGCGAGACGATGTTGGCCACGCTGGTGTCGATGAGCCGGACGATGGTAAACCAGCCGAGCACGAACACGGTGGGCAGGACGGTAAAGGCCAGCGAGGCGAACGCCCGCGGCGAGGAACTGGAGAATCCGAGCGCCACCAGCCCGCTGGCCAGCGACGACAGGTAGATGCTGACCCGGCTGCCGCTCTCGCTGATGGTCGAGCTGGCCGCGGACTGCAGGATGAAGTACTCGGTGCCCAGCGCGCTCATGAAGTCCGGTGGTGGTTTCTCGTCGGCCATCATCCTTGCCTTCCAGAGAAGCAATAATTGATGACTATACTTCCACAGAAACTACATCCGACGCTTATGCTGTCCTCCGGAGGTGACACCCGATGAGTGCCGATATACCTCCCCTGGCCGCCGCCGTCCCTGGACTGACCCGCAGTGACCCGCACGGCCCGGGGATCATCCGGGAGCGGAGCAGCGGCGGCGGCTTCCGCTATTACGGCCCCGCCAGAGCAGAGGTCACGGATCCGGAGACGCTGCACCGCATTGGCGCCCTCGGTATCCCGCCCGCCTGGGAGGACGTCTGGATCTCGCCCGATCCGCTGGGCCACATCCAGGCCACGGGCGTCGACAGCCGGGGCCGGACCCAGTACCGGTATCACCCGGTGTGGCGTGAGCAGCGCGACGCCCAGAAGTTCGCCCACATGCTCCGGTTTGCCGAAGCCCTGCCCGCGCTGCGGTCGGCCACGGTACGCGATCTCGGCGGCCGCCAGCTGGACCGCGATCGCGTGACCGCGGCGGCGGTCCGGCTGATCGACCTCGGCCTGTTCCGGATCGGCGGCGAGAAGTACGCCGAACTCGATCACCACTACGGGGCGACCACGCTGCAGAAGCAAGATGTGACGGTGACCCGCGGCGGCGTCGCGTTCGACTACATCGCCAAGGAAGGCAAACGCCGGACGATCACCGTCGCCGACCACTCGGTCCGGTCCGTCGTACGAGTACTGCTCAGCAGCGACAACACATCCGGGTTGCTGTTCTGTTTCCAGGACGGGAACACGTGGCGGCCGCTGCGTTCGCACGAGGTGAGCACCTACATCGCTACCCGCGCAGGTGGTCACTTCACCGCCAAGGAGTTCCGCACCTGGAACGCCACGGTGCTGATGGCGCTGCTGCTGGCCAACGCCGACCCGGCGCCCACCGAGCGGAGCCGCAAGAGCGCCGTAACCGTCGCCGTCCGCGGGGTCGCGGACTGGCTGGGAGACACCCCGGCCGTGGCCCGCGCCTCCTACATCGACCCGCGGGTGATCAGCCGGTACACCTCTGACGGGGAGCTGATCGCCATCCCCCGGCTTCCCGCCGTGCTGCCCGCCGCCGCCGAGGCCGAGATCGCCGTCGCCGCGCTGCTGGCCGACGACGACGTGGCGGGTTAGTCAGTGCAATTGCTGAGCTGCTGAGTCCGCGCCGTACCGGGATTCCGATAAGCTCAGCGAGCTCTCGGCCATCGTGCACGAGCTCCGTTCTACTCGTTGACCAGCGCGAGCTTGCCGGGCGGATGGGGGCCCACCAGGGCCGCGAACGCGACGGGAGCGTCGTCGAACGTGAACGTCTGCGCGATCGGGACGATCAGGTCCCCGTCCTGGGCGAGCTGCAGGATGCGGCCGCGGGTACGGGCCCGGAACGGTCCGCTGGCCGGATTCGAGGCGCCGACGAAGACGTACCCGTCGGCCTTGGCCCGTGGCGCGGCGGCGATGGTGACTACCCGCTTCCGGTCCGCGACGAGGGCGAGCGACACATCGCCCGCCTCCTGGCTGCCGACCGTGTCCAGCGCGGCCGCGACGCCCTCGGGCGCGACCGCGCGTACCCGGTCGAGCAGGCCCGGCCCGTATTCGACCGGAATCCCGCCGAAGCGCTGGACGAAGCCGAAGTTCGACGGGCTGGCGGTGCCCACCACCCGGATGCCGAGGACCCGGGCCTGCTGCAGCACGCTCACGCCGACGGCCCCGGCGGCCCCGTGCAGCAGCACGGTCTCTGCCTGATGCACGCCCGCGGCGTGCAGGAGATCGGCCGCGGTGGTCCCGACCAGCAGGAGGTTGGCCGCTTCCGGGAAGCTCAACGTCGAAGGCTTGGCGAACACGCTGGCGGCGGTCGTCGTCACGGCGGTCGTGTATCCGCCCGCTACCTGCGCGACCACCTCGTCGCCGACCGCGCCGCCACCAGAGGCGAGTTCGGTGCCCGGGCCGAGCGCGGTCACCACGCCGGCCACCTCGAACCCGATGGACAGCGGCAGCAGCTTGGGATCTTGGCCGGGCGCGACGTGCTTGGCGTCGGCGGGGTTCATGCCGCATGCGCGCACGCCGATGGTGACCTGGCCAGATCTGGGATCCGGCACGTCGACCTCGACGTTGCGCAGGACCTCAGGGCCGCCGAACTCGACCGCCACCCACTTCCGTGCCGTGATCATCTGCCTCTTCCTGCACTAGGCGGGGCGCTTGGCCCGCGCCACGTTCGCCTTCAGCTCGGCGAGGTTCTGCCGGGTGACGAACGCGGGCTGGCCGGCGTCGAGCCGCCAGCTCTGGTCGAGGCCGCCGATGTCCAGCGCGTCGAAGCCGAACTCGTCGTACAGGCCGGCCACGAGTCGCTTGGCGGCCGGGTCGTCCCCGGCCAGGGCGAGCGCGCGGCGTCTCGGGTCGCCCTCCGGGTGGCCGTCGCCGGACATGTCCCCGGCGTCGAGCATGCTGAAGGCGCGGACGACCTTGCTGGCGGGCAGGTGGGCCTGGAGCAGTCCTGGCGCCGTGGTCGCCCCGTTGTCGATCTCGGGGATGTGGCCGAGTCGCTGGGGGAAGTAGTTGATCGTGGCGATGACCACCTTTCCCGCCAGTGGCTCGACCGGGACCTGGTCGATGGTGGTGATCGGGATGGCCACGATCGCGAAGTCGCCGTCGGCGGCCACCTCGGCCGACGTGGCTGCTCTGGCCTGCGGTCCGAGCTCCTTGACCAGGCCGGTCAGCGAGTCTGGGCCCTGAGAGTTGCTGAGCACCACGTCGTACCCGTGGGCGATGGCCGCCTGGGCCAAGTTGCTGCCGACGTGCCCGCTGCCGATGATCCCGATGGTCGTCATGCGGGACAGCATATAACATTCCAAGGAAGGCATCACTATGGAAGCTATTTCTAGGAAGCCTGAGGAGAGCGATGATCGCCGCGTGGTATGACCGCCAGGGGCCCGCTGCCGAGGTCCTACAGGTCGGTGAGCTGCCGGCGGCCGAACCGGGTCCGGGCGAGGTACGAGTTCGCCTGACCCGGTCGGGGGCGAACCCGGGCGACATTAAGAAGCGGGAGGGCTGGCTAGGGTCGTCGATGGCGTTCCCGCGCATCGTTCCGCACAGCGACGGCGCCGGGGTCATCGAGGCCGTGGGCCCGGGCGCGGACCAGGCCCGGATGGGCCGCCGAGCGTGGGTCTACGGCGCCCAGTCCTACCGGGCGCTCGGGACCGCGGCGCAGACCACCGTGGTGCCCGAGGCGTTGGCCCTCGACCTCCCGGACGCGGTCAGCGACGAGATGGGGGCATGTTTCGGCATCCCCGGCATCACGGCGCACCGGGCGATCTTCGCCGACGGACCGGTCCGCGGCCAGACCGTCCTGGTGCACGGCGTGCGCGGTTCGGTCAGCTCGCTGGCCGCCCAGCTGGCCCGGTGGGCCGGCGCTACCGTGATCGGCACGGTCCGCACCGACGCCGAGGCCGGGCAGGTCGGCCGGGCCACCGCCGACCACGTCGTTTCGCTGGCCTCCGATCCGGTCTCGGCGATCCGGCGCCTAGCCCCCGACGGAGTCGACCGCGTCGTCGACGTCGCGTTGTCGGCCAACGTGGACCTCGACGCCGCCGTCGTCCGCAACGGCGCGGTGCTGGCCGCGTACGCCAGCCTGACGGACCGGCCCGAGCTGCCGTTCTGGCCCATGCTGTTCAACAACGTGACCATCAGGTTGCTCGGCAGCGACGACTTCCCGCAGGCCGCCAAGGACGCCGCCGCGCGCGACCTGACCGACGCCGCCGCGCGGTCCGCGCTGTCGATCACGGTCGCCGAGGTCTTCCCGCTCGAGCGCATCGCCGCGGCACACGAGCTCATCGAATCGGGGAAAGCTCCCGGACGCGTGCTGGTCTCGCTGCCTTGAGCGGGTATCGGAGCGTAACGCCACGTTCCGTTCGGTATCAATGTTTTTATCCCCGAACGGGACGTGGTGCTTGTCACCGGACGGGAGGTGGCGTGCCTTCCGCCGTGGCGACCAGATCCATGTCCCACCCGCAGGCCGCGCAGGCCTGGCGGAAGGCCGACCGGGCGAATTCCAGCGCCGCCGCGTGCGGGTCGGGGTCTGACCGGACGTCATCCCAGTCCAGGATGTACTCCCCCAGCGCCGGGTCCCAGCGCGCCGCGGCCGGCGCCAGGGAAAGATCCGAGAAGCCCGGAGCGGCGGGGTAGGCGTAGGCGTAGAACGCCGCCTGGCCGTACCGGCCGTCGCCCGGCCACCAGCCGACCGCGACCTCCTGGGAGTCCATCGCGTTGCGCATGATGAAGTCTCGTGACGGGGGGTCGGCCGGAACGCCGGAGAACAGGCTCACGGCCAGGTCGAACGAGCCCCACCAGGCGTTGACCTGGGTCGAGCGGCCGCGGTACGGAGCACGGTAGGCGACCAGGACCGCGGCGGCCTGCGTGGCGGCGGCGAAGTAGCGAGCCACCTCGCCGGTGTCGTAGTGAGCGTGCTCGGAATCCTCATCCAGCGGCACGGTCCAGGGCACTTCCTGTGGCGTCGGGTCGATCGTGACCGGCCCGCCGAGGCGGACGACCGCCGCCAGTACCTCGCGCGTCACGTCGCCGACCGGCCGGTTCGGGGTGAGCGGCACCTGGGCGGTCGGCCCGGCGCTGTGCTCGATGACTGCCCTATGTTCACGCAGGTCGAGCGCGACGACCAGCGCGCCCGAGCCGTCGGGCGCGGGCAGCGGCGCGGTTTCCCAGCCGCGCGCGGTCAGGCGCAGCGCCGCGTGCTGCAATTGGGGCTCGGGCGGCGCGAGCCGGGCCGCCAGCTTGCCCAGAACCTGGGTGTGCGCATGCAGGGTGTCGCATGTCGCGTGCCAGTCGCCGTAGGAAACCGCGGGCCAGGCTGAGACCATGGCGGCAGGCTACTCCCTGTAGGTTCGGTGGCGTGGAGGAGGTCCCATGGTGACGCCGATGGCGGCCCGGATAGCGGCCGCGGTGATCGGCGGCCTGCTCGTGCTCGCGTCGTCGTGGAGCGTCATCGGGACGCTGATCGTGACCCGCCCGATCAGCAGCCACCTGACGCAGTGGGTCGACCGGGGAACTGACCACGTCTATCAGCTGATCGTGGCGCCGGTCCGGGACTACAGGCGGCGCGACCGGATTCTCGCCACCCAGGCGGCGACTGTCCTGCTGGGGCAGCTCGTGACGTGGCTCACCGTCGCGTATGTCGGGTTCGCCTTGCTGTTGTGGCCGTTCGCCTCCCGGGGCGTGGTATCCGCGTTTGTCGACGCCGGGTCTTCGTTGTTCACGCTGGGCTTTGCCGTGCCGTCCGGCGCGGTGCCGGCGGTGATCGTATTCCTGGCCGCAGCGAGCGGCCTGGTGATCCTCACCCTGCAGATCGCCTATCTGCCGACTCTGTACGCGGCGTTCAACCGCCGGGAGACCGAGATGGCGCTGCTGAATTCGCGGGGCGGCGTCCCGGCCTGGGGCCCGGAGCTACTGGCGCGTACCCACTACGGGCTGGGCTCGGGGTCGACCCTGGATACCATGCCGGATCTGTATGCCCAGTGGGAACGCTGGGCCGCCGACGTGGCCGAGAGCCACACCACCTACCCGGTCCTGGTCCGGTTTCGCTCCCCGCAGCCGCTGACGTCCTGGGTGACGTCGCTGCTGTCGGTCCTGGACTCGGCCGCGCTGTTCCTCACCCTGTCGCCCAAGGCCGCGCCGGTTGTCCCGGCCCGGCTGTGCCTGCGCAGCGGGTTCCTGTGCTTCAATCGGGTCGCGCAGGCGCTCGGCTTCGACATCCCCTTGGAGGCCGACCCGGAGGCCGGGATCAGCCTGACCCACGACGAGTTCCTCGAGGCGGTAGACCGGCTGCGCGAGGTCGATTTCCCGATCGAGCGCGACCCGGCCGACGCCTGGCCGGAGTTCGTCGGCTGGCGGGTCAATTACGAGCGGGCCGCCTACGCGGTGGCCGCGGCCGTCTACGCCGTACCGGCCAAGTGGTCGGGTCCGCGCCGGCACAAGACCGAATTCATCGCGCCTTTCCGGCCGGGCGCCGGCCGGGCGCCGACATAGACGGCCGGGCCCTGGAGCGTGCTACGGGGCGACGTCGCGCGACAGGTACTCGGCGTGCGTCTCGCGGCGGATGACCAGGCGCGCCTCGCCGCCCTGGCAGAACACCACCGGCGGGCGCATGGCGCCGTTGTAGTTGTTGGCCATCGTGTAGCAGTAGGCGCCGGTCACGGCCACGGCCACCAGGTCACCGGGGCGGGGATCGCGCAGCGGGGCACCGCTGATCAGCCGGTCACCGGACTCGCAGTGCCGCCCGACCAGTTCCACCTGGCGGCCGACGCCGACCCGGCTGGTCACGGTGGCCTCGAACCGCTGGCCGTACAGCGCGACCTCCATGTTGTCGGCCATCCCCCCGTCCACGGCGACGAACCGGGGCTCCTCGCCCTTCACCGAGATGACCCGGTAGACGGTGACGCCGAACGGGGCGACCAGGCTGCGCCCGGGCTCGATCATGATCCGCGCGCCGGACGGCAGGTGACGGCGGGCCGCGTCGGCCAGCGCGCCGATCCAGTCCTCCGGGGACGGCGGGTGATCGTCGTAGGTGTACCGGACCCCGAGGCCGCCGCCCAGGTTGTAAACCGCGAAGTCGCCCAGCCCGGCGAGGGCCTCGACCTCCGGTGCGTACGGTTTGGTGTCGAGAATCTGCGAGCCGATGTGCGCGTGCACGCCATCCAGGCGCAGCTTGTCGCTATGGCGCAGCCGGGCGATGGCGGCCTGGGCGGCGGGTATCGGCAGGCCGAACTTGGACCCGGCCTGACCGGTGGCGACCGCCTCGTAGGTGTCGGGCCGGACGCCCGGGATCACCCGGACCAGGACCGGCTGCTCGCCGCGGACCATCTCCTCGAGCCGGTCGATGTCGTCGGTGTTGTCGATGACGATCAGGCCGACCCCGGCGTCGACCGCCATGCGGAGCTCAGCGGGGGTCTTGGCGTTGCCGTGCATCACGATCAGCGCGGGATCCACCCCGCCCGCCAGGGCCATGGCCAGCTCCCCCGCCCCGGCCACGTCCACGCCGATGCCCTCGGACGCCATCAGCCGGTAGACGGCGGTGCACGGGAAAGCCTTGGAGGCCCAGACCATCCGGGAGTTCGGCCACTGTGCGCCGAGCGCCTGCCGGTACCGGCGGACCTGGGTGCGGACGGCCTCCTCGGCCAGCACAAACAGCGGGGTGCCCCAGCGGGCGGCCAGATCGGCCAGCCGGCACCCGCCCACCACTAGCTCACCGTCCGGGTCCACGCTCGAGCCGGGCGGGAACAGCCCGAGGAGGTCAGCGGTAGCGGTGTCAGGCATGGCGGCCTCCAGCATTTCGGTGGTACACGGGTGGTGCAGCTGTCGCTCAGGCTCGCCGGTTAGTTCGGCTGCTGAGGTGGCGGGTCCACATCATCATCGCCAGTCGGGGCGCGGAGAGCACGTAACTGCGGACGGCCCGCGCGCGCCGCCCGGCCGGCAGGCGCGTGGGCGGCCCAGTCAGCACCACGTATGCCCCGTATCCGCTGCTGATCAGCACGCCCGCGATGAGGCCGGTCCTCTTGCGTCTCCGCTCGACCTGGAACCCGGGCAACGTCATCAGGCCGTCCCGCCCTCATGCGCGAGGCCGCGCAGCGCGGCGCTCTTAGGGCGGTGCGCGCTGGCCACGGCCGCGCTGGCCTGGACGGCTCCGGCCGCGGTCAGCCGGTAATACCGCCGGGCCGGCCGCTTCTCCGCGCGCGGGTCGACGTCCTCCCACCGGCTGGTCACCCAGCTCTCATGCTCCAGCCGCAGCAGGATCGGATAGGCCGTCCCGGGCATCAAGCCGGTCTCTTCCGACAGCTCAAGCCCGTACAGTTCCCGGCCCGGTTCGCGCAGCAGCGCCTGCAGCACCAGCAGGACCTGGACCGTGAGGCGAAGCGCCATACAAGAACTCTAAATAGGTGACTCGTTAGGTGTCAAGAACTCTATATAGGTGATTGATCGGCTGGTGTGGATGTCACAGCCGCCCCATCAGCCCGCGGCGCCGCACCGTCCGCAACCGGCGGTCTCGTCCGCAACCGGCGGTCTCGTCCGCAACCGGCGGTCTCGTCCGCAACCGGGTCGATGTGGCATCGACCCGGTCATAACCGGGTGAATGTGGCATCGACCCGGTCCGGGCGGGGGGCGGGGTTGGGACGGTTGTGAGCACTGGGATGGGAGTGATCAGGTGGTCAGGGGAAGGCCGAGCTGAGCGGCGCGGTCCCAGTCGTCGTCGACGTGGACGACCTTCCGGCCGGCCCGGTCGAGGATGGAGGCGCCGATCGAGGCCCGGAAGCCGCTGGCGCAGTGGACCCAGACCTCGCCGTCGGGTACTTCAGCCGTGCGCTGCTCGAGTTCCCAGAACGGGATGTGCACGGCCCGGTTCAGGTGGTTCAGCTGCCACTCGTCCGGCCGCCGGACGTCCAGGATCACCGTTCCGGGCCGATCCCATTCGGCGGCGAGCGCGCCGAAATCGGCTACCCGGTAGCTGGAGATGTGCCCGTTGGCCGCGAGTGCTTCGGTCGGCCCGGCGGCCGCCGCGGCGATCTGGTCGATGCCGATCCGGGTCAGCTGAAGCTGCGCCTCGGCGACCTGCTCCGGGTGGTCGCCGATCACGGTGAGCGGAGCGCCCCAGGGGATAGTCCAGCCGAGATAGGTGCTGAACGGGTCGCCAAGCTCGATGGAGACGGTTCCGGCGACGTGAGCGCGGGCGAAGGCGTGGCGTTCCCGTAGGTCGACGACCCATTCCCCGGCGTCGATGCGGCGCCGGAGCTCGGCCGCGTCGGCTCGCGCGGGCCCGGACAGGCCAGGGGGCTGCGGCCCGCGCCGGTTCAAGGGGCCCATGTGCGCGTAGTACCTCGGGTAGGCGTTCAGCCCCGCGATGAGTTCCTCGACGAAGACGGCCTCTTCGTTCCGCAGTGCCACGTTGACCCGGCGCTCGTTCCCGATCGTGGACGAGGTGCCGGACGTCGGGGTGGCGGAGCAGAAGCTGCCGAACCCGTGCGTCGGATACACGGCCGCGTCGTCGGGCAGTTCCTCGGCCAGGCGGCGCACCGAACGGTACTGCGCGCGGGTCAGCGGCTCGGTCAGCTCGGGGCTGATCAGGTCGGTCCGGCCGACGGCGCCGTACAGCATGGACCCGCCGGTGAAGACCCCGGCCACGTTCCCGCCCGCGTCGCCCAGCACGTAGGACAGGTGGCCGGGAGTGTGGCCCGGCGTGTGCATGACGGCCACGGTCAAGGATCCGGTGCTGATCTGGTCGTTATCGCGGACCCCCATGCGCTCGAAGCTGACGTCCTCCGACGCCGCGACCACGTAGGCCGCCCCGGTCTCGCGGGCCAGAGCAAGGCCGCCGGTGACATAGTCGTTGTGAATGTGGGTCTCCAGCACATGCGTGATCCGGACACCCCGGGACTCAGCGGCGTCCAGCACCCGGCCGATGTCACGCTGCGGGTCGACCACCACGGCCCGCGTCTCGTCGTGGATCAGGTAGCTGCGATCGCCCAGGGCGGGCGTCGCGATCGTGACGACCTCAGGCATCAATCCCCCCGTTCGGTATCAGAGGCCGAGAGCCGAAATCAGCAGGCGGGCCGGAGCGCCGCCCGCCTCGATGGCCACCTCGAGCGCGGCGGGCACGTTCAGGTCGGCCGCCAGGAGGCGGCGGACCTCGTCCGCACCGTGCTGGCTCGCCTCGTGCGTGCGGCCGGCCGCCTGATACAGGTCACCCAGCCGGGTCCCGGCGGCCTCGAGGGCCGCGGTGCTGTAATCCCAGTCCTGCGCCCACGGCCGGTCGAGGATCATCAGCCGGAGCGCGGCCGGCGCGTGGTCGGCGAGAAGATCGCCGACCAGCACCAGGTTGCCGGTCGACTTGGCCATCTTGGCCCCGTCCACGGTCACCACGCCGACGTGAAGCCACGCGCGGGCGTACGGGCTGATCCCCGTGAACGCCTCGGCCATCGCCGCATGGTAGGCGTGATGGGGGAAGCGGAGATCATTTCCGCCCGCGTGCACGTCCACGCCCACGCCGAACGCCGACAAGGCCATGGCCGCGCATTCGGCGTGCCACCCCGGACGGCCTGGCCCCCAAGGTGAATCCCAGGCCGGATGGCCTGGCTCGGCGGCCTGCCACACGGCGGCGTCCAGCGGGTCGTCTTTGGCGGGATCATCGGGACGGCCGGCGTATTCGGCCGAAAGCCGCAGCACCTCAGCCCGG
>Ga0335074_10014951_pt1 | contig 10891 bp, 18 predicted proteins | sample Lox_Sample_23_FD_206715 | JGI IMG/M metagenome (GOLD analysis project Ga0335074, IMG submission 206715) | Soil microbial communities from Loxahatchee National Wildlife Refuge, Florida, United States - Lox_Sample_2.3 | ecosystem: Environmental > Terrestrial > Soil > Wetlands | place: USA... | reverse complement strand
CTCGCCGAACCGGTCGAGTGGTGGGCTACCTGGGTAGAGACTGGACAGTCCTACTGGGGGCCGAGCCCGTCCGGCTCCGTCGGGGCACTAGCTGTCTTCTCATCCCTCACCCGCGAGCAACTAACCGCTGACCAGCTTGCAAGCGGCATGTACGACGTTCGCTGACCCCAGCGCCGACCCTGCGACCGAGAAGTCGGTCGGGTCGCCTCTGCGTCGAATAGCGCCGGGACTGTTCGGGAACGGCACCTCTAGTCTTCGAGCCTCGGTGACGGATTGGCCAGTAGTTCGGACATTGGATACGTGCCGACCATCTCAGCCAGCGCTCGAATCGTGGTTGCTGCTTCCTCGGCAGTAGCCACGGTGCGCTGCTCATTGAGCACGCACCACGGCTCGCCCGCGTCGTCATCGAGGTCGATCTCGCCCTTGACCGTTGCCCACCAACCCCGTCCCGAGGGATCATGGTCGATCCACAACTCGACCTGCCAGAACAGTGCACGTATCTGGCCGCCGAGCGGTGACAGACGCGCTGAGTCCCGCGCCGGCAGCAGTCAACCCCTCGAATACCTCAAGAGACGGCCCACCAGGGTGAAGCTCTGCTGGCAACGCAGTGCGCAGCCGCCGAAGAGCGCCAGCCAGAATCCCTCGGAAGGCCGCCAAGATCGTCGCTGTGGGCGCCAAGTCGGTCATGTGCCCACTGTTACAGGGCTCGCCAAATCCGATTTCGGCTGGCACGAACCGCGGACGTCTCCGCGCGCGAACGGCACCTCCGGTCGCACCGACTTGGCCGTAGCCAACCTCATGGGCGCGTCGATGGTCTCCATGGAGTGCGAGGCAGGCCGACCATTCTGGGGCTCTTGCTGGGCGTGGCGCTGTTCGGTTGCTCTTCGAGCCCCCACGCGTTCGCAGAGCATTCCCCACAGGCCCGGTCAGGGTCCCAGGGCACGACCACGACTGGCCAGCCTGATGGCGCGGGTAGTGTCAGTCGAGCAGTCACACGGCCGTGTACCGCTGATGAGTTGGTGGCGCGATACGCAGGGATGGAGGGCGTCGAGGTTTACGCCGCGCAGTACGGATGGCTTGTCAACCGGTCGTCTCACGCGTGCGTGATTCGAGGAGCCGTCCACGTCACTCCGCTCGACCGGTCCGAGCACGAGGTCCCGGTCCGGCGGCGCCTTCCGCTCGTTGCGCTGCAGCCGCGCAGCCGACCCCGAATCACGCTGATGGCTGACCCGCAACATTCTGACACGCACTCCGCTGCCTACGTTGCGGCTGTCATGTTCGCAGGGGGCCCCGCCGCTCCGTGTCGGCAAGGCACGCCAGTTGCCTATCTACGGGCAACGCTTCCCGATCAAACAACGATCGTCATACGTATTCCACCGAGCGATCGCGGCGGCTTCTGCCATGGTGCGTTCGACGCCACAGTCTCCTGAGTAAGGCGTTCACTGAGTCGTCCTAGTGACGCCAGCTCATGGCGGCGCCAACTCGCCATCGTTGGTTGGCAAGTTGGCGCCGCCGATCCATGACCGACCCTCCGACACAGCTAGAACGCTACGAAACCTCGGCGTCCGCTCAGCTGGTCTTGAACTGGTGTCGAAGAGCGCGGGGACTGTTCGGGAGCGAGCACCTATGTCCTGCACGGTCGGATTCTCCGCGCTCGACCGGAGCATGCCGCTGCAGCGGTCTGGCCGGACACGGCGGTAGCGCGCGCATGTTTGGGTATTCCTGTACCGCGCGAATAGCGTGGCGCTCGAAATGCTGACTACAGCGGAGTCCCTGGAATCGGCGCTGCGAGGCGGCGCGCTGGAGGGCCGCCCCGTGCTCAGTGTCCCCGTCGACGGTTCGGACGATGCGGTGTTCGCGGTTGAGTGCCAGGGTTCCGAGCTTCTCGCCGTGTGGACCGATGCGAGGAGTCGGGTGGTCAGCACTGGGCGATGGCCGGTGCTGGCCACAGACTGGGGCGGTCGTGGCGTCGATGGTGTCCTGCTGAGGTGGCATCGACGACGGCCGGAGATTACGCCGGACTCGGTCCGCGCGGATGGCTCACGTCAGGCATCCGCGGCCGCGATCAGCTGGAAGCTGAGCCGCGGTGGTGCCTCGATTGAACGTGCTGCCAATGTCGACTACCAAGTACGCAAGACCCAGGAGGTCCTGGGATGGGAAGAAGCCTCACCAGACGTTCCGGACTGGATGAAGCGAGCGTCGTGGACATTCTTCGATCATTGGTTGTTTCGCTGGGAGCTGGAAGAGTTCGGCCAAAGCGAACTCGCCAGGCGGGTCGAACAGGCGCATCACCGACCGTTCGAATGGTTCACCCCACCGAAGGCCATCTTCCTGCTGTTCTTGCCTACGGCGAACGGCTACGAGACGCCGGCGTATCTGTCGTTCTTCGGGATGGAAGGACCAGCCGGGTCGGCGCGGCTGATCGCGCTACTGCGCGACTGGGAACGACAGTTCGGCGCGGAACTGGTGGCTCACTGGGGCACCATGCTCCAGTTCGTCGTCGCCCGCCCGCCCGCGGACCCCGACGAGGCGTGGGACATCGCCTGGCAACACGACGTGATCGCAAGCAGCCTGCTCGCTCAATCCGGCATCGAAGTCCGTCATCTTGCGGCAATGCTCATGCGCGAGAAGCAGTGGTTCCTTCACGAGCGACCCTGATACCGACGGCCGATCCGATCATCCGCGTCGCTGCTTCAATGGCAGCCATCTCACCATCCAGCCAGGCAGGGTCGGGCACGATCTTCGTCAGTGGAGCCGAGCAGAACGCCGGATCTGTTCGGGAACGACACTTCTGTTCGCGCTCGGAGTCTGCGACTGAGCGAACCCGAAGTGCCGATATCGTCCGCCCGACGATGGTCGGCACAGTGCCGCAGAGGTGCCTATTAAATCCTGCGTTGAGCCTTGCGGGCTTGCTCGATCTCTCGGTGGGTGACGGCATCCATGATGCGGTGGCTCGTCGGAAAGAGCAGCCGGTCGATACCAGACAGGATCGGGTAGGCAAACGCTTTCAGAACATTACAGGCTGCATTGAGCCGACCAGAGCGCTGCTGTGAGTCAATGGTCCCGCTGAAGTGTCTCACGACGCCTGGACCGCCTGGCCCATCTGGTAGATCGCCTTGATGCACGAGCGGACCATAACACTGTGTCTCTTGACGAACGACGCCCCCCGAACATCGACCCGAAGTGCCGTTTCCCGAGCAGTCCCGACGTTCTGTCCGTCTTAATGAGCAGCGCGAGACGCGGCCTGCGTCGATAAGGTCTGACGGATGGGCGGAGCCGACGACCGCGAGACGCTGGCGCGGAAGCCGTTGGATGATCTGAAGGCGCATCTCAGACTCTTGGCCGCGAGTGCGGAGACCCAAAACGCTTGGCTGCATCCCTGCGGTTGGACTTCCGCCGAGCCGTTCGAGCACATACAGGAACACTCCCCGTGTGCGCCGGTTGGCGAGCTTGCCGAGTCCTACTTCGACATGTGGCCCTTGTGGAGCGAGGTTCTCGCGCAAGTGATGACGCCTGCCGCTACGGCGGCTCTGGACGTGATCGGCGACATGCTCAGGGGTTTCCCGCCAGCCGCTTATGAGGACAAAGACGGGACGCTCGATCTTCCCGAGTGGGACCAGCTTCGCGTGGTCGCGGGCCGCGCGCTGGCAACTCTGGAAGCGCCGTAGGTGCCGTTCTGTAATCTCCGGAGCCGCTCAGTTCGGCTGTACCGGTCGGTGTAGCCAACCCCTGTGCGCCAAGATGAACACATGACCCTAGACGTTGTGATCAGGGTGGACGACGACACCGCAGCGGTGCTGCTCGACTGGCTACAGCGCGAAGCTGCCATCGACGACTACAAGTGGGTGTCCGCGCGGCCGGGCCAACGGGTCGCGCTGAAGCGGCTCCTGGATGCTGCGCGCAACGCAACGAAAGACATTGATGTGACCGAAGCGCAAGAACGACTGGAAGCGACTCTGCCGCCGCCACCAACACACAGCGCCTTGGAGGAGATACCTGACGACGCTCCACGGCACGTTCGCCGCCGACTGCGGCTTGCGCCGCCCGCAAGCAATCTCGTGTCACGAGTCGCCTACCGCCTGGACATGCTCGGGGTAAGCCACACCGGCGTGGCCTGGAAGACCGACGATGAGCACGGCTACCTAGAAGTTGGGCTTGATCCGTACTCCGAAGACACGGCACATCGGATCCGACTGATGTGCGATCCGGTCGCAGTCAGGTTTGTCGAAGGGCCCTACCGCCCTCAACCACAGTTCGGCTAACGACCGAGCGGCGGTGCATAGCTACAGGACGTTCGGGCAAGCTGTGCCGAGTAGGCACCGCTGACTGCACGAGACCCTCGGGTGGCCGACCGCATTCCCTGGGGAAATACCGCGCCGCACCAGGGGGTACGCCGGGGCGTCAGTCGTCGTCGTCACGTTTGATGCCCGCCGTGACTGGCTCATCGGGCCGCCGAGTCGGTGCATCTAAGCGAAGCTCCGGGGCTGTGATCGGTGGGTCCGCCATAGGCACCGGTGATCTTGCCGTCGGTGATCGCCTTCGGATTCCCCGGTTGGGTCCTGTCGAGTTGATCGTCTCGGGCTCTCCGCTTCGATGGAACGACCCAGATCGCCGGTCTATCGCCGTAATCGGCCTATCGCCAACTGATGACGTGGTCGGCTCAGTCGCCACGAAGGTCGATGAGGACGGGTAGTAGCGGGCACCTACACGGCGTTCGGATAAAGCGTCCGCGCCTCGTCCTCGGTGAGGCGGCGGGTCTCGTCCTCGCCTTGCGGAGCGTTCTCGTAGAGAGCACGGCAGCGCGGACAGCGCAGCAAGATCATCTGGCGAGTCTCATCGCTTCCGATCTGTGTGACGTGGCCGTGCCAGCGGTTCTGATCGTCGGCGCAGTAGTCGCACCCGAACTCGATTTTGGCCACGAGACCATGCCGCCAGCCGGTGCCGTGGATCGGCACTTGCAGGACTTCGATGTATCTGTCCCAGATCTGTGCCTTGCGGTACGGGCCGTCGCCGTCTGCATCTTGCTGTGGCTGATCGAAGTCGACCCAATATGCGAGCTCGTCTGGACGCGCAGCCGTACTGGCAGGAGGCTCAGGTGCCGCCATATTGCTGATCGTGCCCGTAAAGACGCTGGCCCATGGGCCCGCCCAACTCGAATCCTGGATGATCCGGACGGGTGTGCCCGCCGGGATTGCCCAACTCGGCCAACCGTCGGGTAGCCGACTACCGCGGACTTGTTCGACCGCCGCTCGATCGCGGTCGGGCCGCTTTGGCCACCACTTCATCGCTTCAGTATGCGGTGCGACCGCACGAGAGCGCCGGACCTAGTGTGCGTGAACGGCACTTACCGAACGCGACGCTCAACGTTTGGCGGGTGTGGATCCGGCCTGCATCGCGGTGAGGGTGAGGTCGCCGCCGCAGGCGTAGATGCGGTTCGCGCGACCTGTCCGTGAGGGCTGCCAGTTCGTACTGTCAGTCCGGTCGACTGGTGCGGGAGGCCGACGGTGAGGTACTGCGACGGGCGGCAGGATTGGACTGGTCGACCATGACGTGTCGCGGTCATGTCCGCCCACGACAGTTCCGTTGACGCCTTGCTGCCTAGATTCAGGATGATGCGGCGGGGTCCTGGGTCGGGGAACACCGCGTTGTAGCTGCCGCGGTGGTGCACGTGCGTAGGCATCGGTTGATGGTCGGCGTCGAGCCGGCGAATCGTCGGGTAGCCGTTTAGGACGCACGCCAGGTCATCGATGCTGGTCAGCGTGAGGGTCGCGCCCTCGGTGCCCGTCGTAGCACCGACCGGACCCCACCTGCCCCGCAGATTGGATGCGGTGCAGGGGACGGGTCGATCTGGCGAAGCGAGCGCACGTTGGGGCCCGTCAGTTCCGCGAACGATGGCGGTGACAGTTCCTCCGTTGCCGCATACGCGAATCGGGTCTGGTGTGGTCTGCCAACCCACCCGGCCAGAGAGTTGGACCTCCAGGTCGGTGACCGGACGGCAGTAGACGCCGTTGTTGGTTACTGACTGGCCGAGATCCATCGCGAAGGATGCGACCGCATTCGGGGCGAGAGTCACCGTATGCACGCGCGCCAACCCGGTTGCGCTGTCTCCGCCACTGAAGTCCCGATATCGAAGCGGTCGAGCGTCTGAGGTGAAGCGAATGAGGGGGTACCCACGCACCTCGCATCGACGGTGTGACAGGTTGCGCACGGTCACGACCTGGCGGATCTCCTCGCCGTCGAACGAGCGCGGCGTCCGCGCCCGGAACCGAAGGTCAGCGCACGACCTCCCCCGCCGGTAGATCGCTGGACGCGGGCGAGTCGAGCCGACCACCTGTGAGGGACGAACGCTCGGCGGTGAGGAAGGTGCTCCGACCGGGGCCGTGGCGGGCGAGCACTCCGCGCAAACAGATGCCAACAACACGAAACCCACGGTCGTCAGCGCTCGCCTCACCACCCTGAGACGCCAGTCGACCAACACAAGTTGGATCGGCTGTCGAATAGCGCCGGATGAGTGTGCGCGAACGGCACCTCAGTTCGGCACACGTAGGCTTCGCGTGTGTTTAACAGCCCGCTGAGTGCCGTCTTATTGCTTCTCTGGCTTCTCGTGCTGTGGGCAGCGGGTTGGGCAGCCAATCGCAAGGCTCGAAGCCGATGGGGCTGGGCGATGGCCACCTTCTTCTTCGGTCCAATCGCCATTGTCGTTCTACTCGCGCTGCCTAGCCGTCACCGGAGCATCGAGGTCTCCCGGACCGCCCCGGTCCGTTGATGCTCGGCAAGTAGCGGCACCTATAGTCTGCCGCCTGCCAGCGGCGCGTTCGTCGAAGGGGCGGCTCTACTTCGGGGTCGCGAGTACCTCGGCCACTCCCTTTGCTGTGTTCGCGTCGATCAAGCTCAGCACCTCGAGAGCGCCCTCTCTGGCTGGACCCACGGTCTGTCGTGCCTCGTGGGCGAGAAGCCACAATCCCGCGCGTGCCCGGTTGCGGCAGCGGCTAGCGAGATCCGCATCCTCAACCGACCCGCCTAACAGCAGAAACCTGAGAAGTTCAACGATCCACTGACGTACGGCCGCCGGTCGATCATCCGCAAGCGACGCGATCAGCACGGAGACGGCAGGCTCGGCGGCCCCGTAGATGGTGTTCTGCGCAAACGCGGCGTTCTCGATTCCTCCCCACGCTGATCGGGCCGCCTTCGAGCCCTTGCTGCCAATGAAGGCCCAGAGAGCCGGCGCAAGGTCCTCTGCGGACTGGGACCCGCAAAGCGCGAAGGACGACCAATCGGTGGAGTTGATCAGATACTCCCCGTAACCCACAGCCACCCCTGTCCGGACCGCTCGACCACTACCCGCTTCCTGGCATCACCGTAGGGGACGCCCACCTCACCCACCATGAGCATCACCTACAGGTCGCTGCCGACGCCTCGCCCGTTCGGGAAGTACGGGGCATACTGCCAGAAGTAGCGGGCTTGCTTGCCCTCGTTGACATCGCTCAGGCGGATGACCTCTGACTCCGCCTCGGCGAGCGTTGGGACCACGGCAACCACTCTTATGAGGTCGGTGATGTCCACCTCATGGGCTAGGCCGAATTCGTCAAAGCGGAGGACAGCGTACGCCTCGGTCTTCTGGTTCACATGCGAATCATCGCCCGACATGCCGCCACCGAGCACGTCGAATAAGCGTCGGGGCTGCTCGGGATTGGCATGTATTCACCGTTCCAGCGCCACACTGCGCAGTATGGCGACTTGGCAGCCTCGAGACCAGTGGGACCCCGGCACTCCGGAAAGCCGCGAGCGCACCCGCCGGCTGAAGCGAGAGATGCGTGTCCACCTCCTCAGCTGGGACCCGATCGGCGTGGCGGATGAGCCCAAGGCCCAGGGCGAGTACGACTCGTACATCAGCCCGTTGCTTCACATGTTGCACGCTGGTGAGTCTGTCGACGCCATCACCGGCTATCTCACCAACCTCGTCGTTGACCGAATGGGCCTCCGTTCACATCCGGAACGAGAGCGGGAATTCGCGGAGACCTTGATCGACTGGTGGTCGAGACTCACCATCGAATAGCGCCGGGACTGTTTGGGAACGCCACCTATTGACCTCGATCGCGACGCGCACACAGCGGGAACCCGTTGTCCCAGCGTCGCCACTGGTGGTCAATCGGGCTGTGAGCCTCGCGTTCGTAGACCCGCCGGTATTCGAGCACGCCATCGCAGTAGCCACGGTCGGCGACGCGGAGCTCGGCTGGCACCATGTCCCGGCGGCCATGGAAGTATTCCGGTGGCAATCCGTAGCCGTCTGCCGTCGCCGTCGCGCCGCCCCAGCCGCTCCATCTCAGGCCGACCCCATCGCTATCGCCATCGCCGCTCCAGAGGAGGCAACGAGGCCGGACCTGTCCGTTCTTGTAGTACCGGCCACGTGCAGCGAAACCCACATTTACGACAGGCACGGTGGCATCCTTCGGCGGCGGAGCAGCACTGGCGTCGGGGCAGCGCCGGTATAGCCGGTCCTGTTTCTTGGCTAAACGGCGATTGAGGGCAGCCCACTTGCCGCTTGCGTTCGTCGCGGTGGGTGACCGAGTCGGCTTACCAACTGTCGCGGTGTCGGGTGGCTCCGCCACTCTCGCTGACGTTGCCGAAGTGTGGCTACTGAAGCAGGCGGCAGGCGTCGCCGCGAGCAGCACGAAGAGCAAGCCGATCCAGCTTGCGCGACTCACGCAGTTTCGACGCGCGCACATCACAAGAGGTTGTCACGCAGCTGACGAATAGTGTCGGGTCTCCCGCTTGCTAGCGGCACCTATCCGATAGTCGTGATCGTGCTCAGTAGGCTGACGGTGCGTCCTGCACGTCGTGGGTTGGTTGGGCGGCGACAAGGCAACGCGTTGGTTTCCCGAGCGACCGTTTGACTGGCGCGGTCACGTGCCACCGACCGGGTTTCCCCGCCGCCATCGAGCCCGGGACTTCTCGGTGAAGCACCGCAACCTGGATGCCTTCCGGGTAGCCCCGTTCTGGCCGTGTGAACACGTAGAGTTCGACCACGTCGCCATATCGGTCGTAGATCTCCGGGGCGAACCCTCCCGCGAGTCGCCCTCGGGCGGTTACCGACCTGCCGGAGTATTTGCATGATCGTGGGATCAGTTCGGACGACGACGGGCCGTGGTTACCCTCGGCCTTCATCCGCCTGTGTGTCTCCACCGAAATCGGCAACGATTTGCTTGCCGATTCCGATGCCGCCGCAATAGACGCGGTCCGAACGCTTGAGGACGGCGAGGCGCTGCACCCTGCGATGCCTAGCGTTCCGAGAAGCGCGAAGAGCGTCAGCCACCGAGCAAGAGTCATTCGGCAAGTGTCACCGATCAGATCGGTCGCGTCAGCCACGGCCCCTTCATGCCGCACCGAACGTCGTATAACGCCGGATCTAGTGTGCGCGAGCGGCACCTATAGATCGAGTCAGCCTCCTCCGATAATCGATCAGTGACGTCGAACTCGTCGCCAAATGATGTCGGCAGCCCCAAGCCGTTCCCGCCTCGGGTGACGACATATGCGAGTGTCGGCGTGACGCTCGTCGCGTCCACGCTCATCGCCGTGGTAGCCCACAACGGGTGGTCCTGGCCACTGTTTGCATGGGGTGCTCTTCTCGGTCCGACGTGGGTCCTCGCAACTATTGCGACGACGGCGTATGGAATGCGTTACATCGCAAGGAGCACGGGCACATCAGGCAGAGACGCTGCCGCCGCCCAGGAACGATCCCGCAAGAGGTTCATGGCGGTATATCCGGCGTACGCAGCCCTCGGCCTGCCGTGGGGAATCGTGTCAGCGGCGCTACTGATCGTTTGGCCAGATCTGGCGGTGACTGTCTATGCAGCCCTTGCCGTCGTCTTGCCTCTCTTCGCGTTGCCACGACTCTTGCGACGGGCGGCTACGCGCAGCGGCCAGGGTGCGCAGTAGCCCCGAACAGTCGGGAAGCAGCACCTGGCATCCTCCACTGGGATGCTGTTCTCATGTCGGTGGCATCGTTTGTCCTCGTCGCCCTCACGGCTGGCGCCGCGCTGGCGACGGTGCTGTTTGCGAAGCAGTCGGTAGGCGAGGCGCAAAACGCGAGCAAGGCGCTCGCTCGTACAGTCAGCGAATTGAACACGATCGGCGTCGAACTGAAATCGCTAGCGGAGGCGATCGAAAGGTCGCGTCATGAGCAGGAGCGGACCTACTTCCGGGAACGGCTCGTCCGCATCGGAGAACTGAATGAGGCGCTGCAAGCGCAGGCTAGTCAGACCGACCCGAATGCCGGAGAGACTGCCTGGCGTCTTGTGCATCTCAATCCCCTCATGCAGGCGGGCGTGGGGATGGCGAACGCGCTGCCCGCGTTGCGGGATATCGATCGCGCCCATGCACCTCTCGACTGTGTCCAGGGCTGCGCACAGCTCCGCATTCAGGTCGACCAAGCGCTCCGCTCGCATGACGGCCTGGAACCGCTTGATTGATGCCGAACATCCAACCCAGCAATTGAGCAGGTCAAACCGGCCCCCAAGCGCCTTGTCGGGTTCGCTCGAGAGCGGCACCTATTCGGCGTCGTCCGGCTTTCCCAGCGCGGGCCATTCGTGCCAGCACTTGTCGCAGCCGGGGGCGCGGCAGTGCATCCAGCCCTTCTCGACCAGGTCCGGCTCCCACAAGGTGTGTTCGCTGATCGGGTGAGGGCACTGATCGCATGCCTCGGGCGGTGTCCAGACTGGCGTTGGCATGGCCCGATCCTGCCGTAAGCGAAAGTCGGATAGCGCCGGATCGAGTGTGTGCGAACGGCACTCACAGGGCGTCCGCCTTCTTCGCGCACCTCTCGCATTGCCAGGCCGCGAGGTCCGTCCAGGAATGGTCGCCGGGGATCCTTATGAGGCGCTCCCACGGGTAC
>Ga0335074_10014950_pt1 | contig 10891 bp, 8 predicted proteins | sample Lox_Sample_23_FD_206715 | JGI IMG/M metagenome (GOLD analysis project Ga0335074, IMG submission 206715) | Soil microbial communities from Loxahatchee National Wildlife Refuge, Florida, United States - Lox_Sample_2.3 | ecosystem: Environmental > Terrestrial > Soil > Wetlands | place: USA: Florida... | reverse complement strand
CGGCGACACTTTCGCTGAGCACGCGCGCGCACGTCTCGAGCATGTCTGCCGGGCGCTGTTCCTCCTGGTGGCGCCGGTACACCTCGTCCGGCGGCATCATTCGCGCTGCGATCTCCTCGTGCAGCGCACGCTGGAACGCGGCGTAACTGGCGAAGCCAAGCTCGGCGATGAACCGGCTCACGGTCGGGCCGCTCACGCCCGCGTACTGTGCCAGCCGCGCGGACGACTCGAGCCCGATCGTGGGCGGTCCGGCGAGCAGAGTCCTGGCTACCCGGCGCTCTGATGGCGACAGTTCTCCGAGGCGCTGACGGATTTTCTCCGCTATGCTCAGCGCCCCGCCGGGGCTTGCGAAAGCCGGCGATTCCGACGGTTTGCCCATGGGCTCCCTCGTAACGCGATTGAAATGATTCGCTCAGAATAGCTTCTTGACCCTCGATTCTGAATCATGTTGTACTCAGACATGCTTCTGGGTGGAATGTCCGCAGATACGTGGCGCGCTCGGCTCAGCCAGGCATATCGGACGGCCACGATCCCGCCCAAATGTATCCAGAATGGTCGGCTAGCCAGCTGCGAGCACGGCAGCTTCCTTCTCGCCCGTCCGGCGCGCGGCCGGAGCGCGCGCGCCGCATCGTGAGCTCCCCTGCCGTCACGAAGGAGTACTACTCATGAAGATCACTCGACTGGGCCGTCGCGGGCGACGGTCTGCTGACCGCTCCGTCTTGATGCGGCCCGCCAGGCTGCTGCTTGCCGCGGCTACCGGGCTCACACTGGCGACGGCACTGCTCGCGGTCGGCCCGGGCGCGCCGGCGTCGGCCTCCAGCGGCTCCTCCAACAGCACGCTGAGGATCCAGGCGCAGACGTCCTTCTCGACCTTCAACCCGTTCACCGCGTATTTTGACGGTGACCTTGAGGTGATCGGCGCGATCTACCCGACGCTCACGGCCACCAATGAGGCGGGCCTGCCGGTGCCATACCTGGCAACGAGCTGGACCACCTCAGCGAACAAGCTGACCTGGACCTTCACACTCAAGTCCGGGCTGAAGTGGTCCGACGGCAAGCCGCTGACGGCGACCGACGCCGCCTGGACCCTGAACCTGATCATGCACAACTCGGTGGCCGCCACCGCCAACGGCGCACTCGTGGCCAACTTCGCGAGCGTGACCGCGCCGAGCCCGACGACGCTGGTCATCACGACCAAGGCGCCGCAGGCGAACATGCTGTACGTGGTGGGCTCCATCCCCATCGTGCCCGAGCACATCTGGGCCGGTCAGGTCAAGAACCTCAACAGCTTCAAGAACCAGGCCACGCCGGTGGTGGGTTACGGACCGTGGCAGCTCACCGGCTACGTGACCAACCAGTACGCCACGCTCACGGCTAACGGCAGCTTCTTCCTGGGCGCGCCGCATTTCCACACGCTGATCATCCAGTACTTCAGCAACAGCGACGCCATGGTGACGGCGCTGCGCAGCGGCGAGCTGGACGCGATCGAGTACGGGCTGACGGCGACCCAGTTCAACTCGCTCAAGCACGTCAAGGGCATCACCGTGTACCCGCAGGTCTCCGCTACCTGGACTGCCATCGAGCTCAACCCGGGCGCACAGACCCGGTCGGGCCGGCATTTCGGCAACGGGAACCCGGCGCTCACCGACCCGCGGGTCCGTGAGGCGATCGAGATGGCCCTCAACAAGCAGGAGCTGGTCTCCAAGGTCTGGGACGGGCTGGCGGTGCCGGGCCAGGGCTACCTGCCGCCCGCCTATCCGCAGTTCGTCTGGACCCCGCCTGCTTCGGAGTCGCTCAGCTACAACCCGGCCAAGGCCAACGCGCTGCTGACCGCGGCCGGATACAAGATGGGGCCGAACGGCGTGCGGATCGACCCGAACACGCACAAGCCGCTTGACCTGCGCCTCGGCATCCACTCCGACGAGGCTTCCGATGCGGCAATGGCGCCCTACATCGTGGAGTGGCTGAAAGCCATCGGGATCCAGGTGACGATCGACTCGATGAGCTTCAACCAGCTCAACGACGACCTGCCCAAGGGCGACTGGGACATGCTGTCGGACACCTGGTCCACCGGACCCGATCCGTCCTACCTGCTGTCGATCCAGACCTGCGGTGACCTGCCGCTCAACAACGGAACGGCCGGCAACACCGACGCGTTCTTCTGCAACCCGACCTTCGACAAGCTCTACGCACAGCAGTCCACTGAGTTCAACACCGCCCAGCGGGTGCAGACGATCGACCAGATGCAGCAGATCCTCTACAAGAACGCGGTCGACGTCATCCTGTACTACCCGGACTGGCTGAGCGCCGTGCGCACCGACAAGGTCAAGGACTACTTCTACGGCAAGCCCAATGCGCAGGGCTTCTACCCGACGCCGAGCGAGTTCATCAACTGGCGCTCGGCAACTCCGGTGGCCAGCGACGCCCCCTCGTCGAGCAGCCCGGTGCTGTGGATCGTGCTCGCGATCGTCGTCGTGGCTTTGCTCGTCGCCGGAGGCTTCGTGCTACGCCGCCGGTCGACTGCGGGCGAGCGGGAGTAGCGGCCCTTGAGCAGCACCTCCGCGCCGCTTTCGACCCGGAGCCTGAGTGCGCTGGAGGCCCCGCCATCGGGCGGGGCCTCCGGCGCGCGCGACTTCTTCCACTACCTGATCCGCAAGGTGGCCGCTGCAGTAGTCAGCTTCGCCATGCTGCTGGTCCTTGGCTTCATCATCTTCAGCCTGATGCCGTCGAACCCGGTCGAGGCCCTGACCAGGGGCCACCCGACCAGCGCCAAGCAGATAGCGTTCCTGACCAGGCAGCTCGGACTGAATCAGCCCGTCTGGGAGCGGTTCGGCCACTTCGTGGTCAACACCCTCGAAGGGCACCTGGGCTACTCCTGGCAGTTCGAGGAGCCGGTGGCCACGCTCATCCTCCAGCGCTTGTGGCCGACGCTGCTGCTGATGGGATCGTCGACGATTGTCTCCATCCTGATCGGCATGTGGCTTGGCATCCACAGCGGCTGGCGGCCGGGCAAGCTGCTCGACCGTGTCTCGACCGGCACGGCCATCACTTTCTGGTCGGTGCCGACGTACTGGCTCGGGATCCTGCTGCTCGTGCTCCTCGGCACCGGCTTCGGCCCGATCCCGGCGCTGTTCCCGGCGGGTGGCATGTCCACCCCGGGAACGGTGGGCGGATGGGCGCCGTCGCACATCCTCGACGTCTTGCACCACCTGGTGCTGCCGTGCCTGACGCTCGTGCTCGTGGTCTTCGCCCAGTACCAGATGATCATGCGCTCGTCGATGATCGACGAGATCGGGAGCCCCTACCTGCTGACCGCCAGAGCCAAGGGCCTGCGTGACGCCGAGGTCCGGCAGAAGCACGCCGTTCCGAACGCGCTGCTGCCGTCGGTGACGCTGATCTTCCTGCAGGTCGGCACGATGATCAGCGGTGCGATCACGGTGGAGACCGTGTACTCGTGGCCGGGCCTTGGCTATCTCACGTTCCAGGCGCTGCAGATCCCCGACCTGCCGCTGCTGGAGGGGACGTTCATCATCTTCAGCGGGTCGGTGATCCTGTTCAACCTGCTGGCCGATCTGGCCTACCGCTTCCTCGATCCGCGGGTACGGCGGTCATGACGGCGCTCGACCAGGCTCAGGCTCCTGCCGCCGGTGCCACGCCGCCGCGGCTGCTTGGATTCCGCAGGTTCGCCCGTGAGTTCGTGTCCACGCCGACAGCGATGGCCGGCCTCGCCATCCTGCTGGCGATCACGGTCCTCGCCCTGACGGCTCCATTGTTCATCCATGCCAACGACCTGGATGTGATCAACGCCCCGGGCCAGCCGATCGCGCCGCCCTCGGCCCGCTTCCCGCTCGGCACCGACTACGCCGGCCGGTCTATCTTGCCGTTGCTGATCTGGGGCACCAGGCCGTCGCTGGCTATCGGCGTCATCTCAACCGCGCTCACCATGGTGGTGGGCAGCACAATCGGGCTTCTCGCCGGGCACTATGGCGGGATCACCGCCAGACTGCTGATGGCGCTCACCGACTGGTTCATCGCCCTTCCCACGCTCCCGCTGGCTATCGGGCTGGCGGCGGTTCTCGGTCAGGGCGATGCATCGATCACGATCGCGATCGCCGTTACGTCGTGGTCAGGCACGGCCCGGCTGATCCGGGCGCAGACGCTCGCGGTCGAGGCGCGGCCGTTCATCGAGCGGGCCAAGGCGCTCGGGGCGCGGGACGGCCAGCTCATCGTGCGCCAGGTGCTGCCGAACGTGGCGCCCTTCATCCTGGTTTCCGCCACGCTCACGGTGGCCGGGTCGATTCTGTCTGCGGCTACGCTGCAGTTCCTCGGCCTCGGCAACCCCACTGACGTGTCCTGGGGCACCATGATCAACCAGGCCTTCTTCCAGGGCGCGGTGTCGGCTGGCGCCTGGTGGTACATCCTGCCGCCCGGTCTCGCGATCCTGGTCGTGGTGCTGGGATTCACGCTTATCGGGCGTGCCGTCGAGAACATCCTCAACCCGCGGATGGCGAGGTAGCCGCCAGCATGGCCCCACTGCTTGAGGTGCGCGACCTGGCCGTGACCTACCGCTCGGGCGACCAGACCGTTCGCGCGGTGCGCGGGGTCAACATCGCGCTTCCGGCCGGCGAGACCCTGGGCATGGCCGGCGAGTCCGGCTGCGGGAAGACGACCGTAGCGCTCAGCCTGCTCCGGCTACTGCCCCCCAGCGCGGAACTCAGCGGCGAGATCCTGTTCAAGGGCGAAAACATTATCGGCCTCGGCTGGCAGCGGCTGCGTGCGGTGCGCTGGGGTGAGGCATCAGTCGTCTTCCAGGGCGCGATGAGCGCGCTGAACCCGGTCAGGACCATTGGTGAGCAGATCTGCGAGCCGATCCTGCTGCACGAGAAGGTCGGTCGTCGGGTCGCCGAGACCAGGGCGGCCGAGCTGCTCGACAGCGTGGGCGTGCCGTCAGTCCGGCGGGCAAGCTACCCGCACGAGCTGTCCGGTGGCCAGCGCCAGCGCGTGATGATCGCGATGGCGCTCGCCTGCCAGCCGGACCTCATCATTGCCGACGAGCCGACCACGGCGCTGGACGTCATCGTTCAGGCTCAGGTCCTGGAACTGCTGACCGGCCTGGTCCGGGAGCGCCAGATCAGCATGCTGGTGATCAGCCACGACCTGTCCGTGCTTGGCGAGACCTGCGATCGCCTCGCGATCATGTACGCGGGACGGGTTGCCGAGATCGGGCCGTCGCGCCAGGTCCTGGACGTAGCCCGCCACCCTTACACCCGGATCCTGGCCAGCGCCTTCCCGCGGATGGGCGACCCCGAGTCGCGGATGGCACCCGCCGGGCTGCCCGGTGAGCCGCCGGACCTGCGGGGCGAGATCAGCGGGTGCCCGTTCGCGCCGCGCTGTCCTGAAGCCATCGCGGACTGCCGCACCCACGACATCGAGCTGTGGGCGGCCGGTGATCAGCGCCAGTCCGCCTGCATCAGGGTGCTGGACGAGTACGCCGGTGTCCCGGCTGCGGTGCAGGCGACGCCATCGGTCGTGTCGGCGACGCCAGCGGCGGTGCAGCCGGTGGCAGCTGACGAACCAACCGGCGGCGACGTTCCCGTTCTCGAGGCCCGTGGTTTGCGGGTGGTGTTCCCTGCCCGGCGCGGGCGCGGTCCGGCCCGAGCGGTTGATGACGTGAATCTGACGATCGGCCGCGGCGAGATCGTGGCGCTGATCGGCGAGTCTGGCTGCGGCAAATCCACGCTGGCCCGCGCTCTGGTTGGCCTGATCGAGCCGACCGCTGGCGAGGTGCGCTACTCCGGCGCGGCCCTGCGGTACAGCGGACCAGCGCTGCGCGAACACCGCAGTCATGTTCAGCTTGTGCTGCAGGATCCGGCCGGTGCGCTAAACCCCAAGCAGAACGTGTACGACGCGGTCGCGGAGGGACCCCGGCTGCATGGCATGCGGGCCGGCCTGACGCAGCGGGTGAATGACGCGCTGTCCCAGGCGGGCCTGCGCCCGCCCGAGCAGTACGTCAGCCGCTATCCGCACGAGCTGTCCGGTGGCCAGCAGCAGCGCGTCGTGATTGCCGGCGCGCTCGCTCTCGAACCGTCTGTCATCGTCGCCGACGAGCCGGTGTCCTCGCTCGACGCGTCGGTACGCGGCGAGATCCTGAAGCTCGTGCTGAAGCTGCGCGACGAACTGTCGCTCGGCGCCCTCATCGTCAGCCATGACCTCGGCGTCGCCTGGAACATCGCGGACCGGGTAGCGGTGATGTACCTCGGGCGGATCGTCGAGGTCGGCCCGGTAGCCGATGTGCTGCTGCGTCCCCGTCACCCGTACACGAAGGCGCTGATTTCGGTGCTGCCGGATAGCGGCCGGGAGAGCCACGCCAGCGTCCTCGGCGGCGAGCCGCCCGATCCGACGAGGATCCCGGCCGGATGCCGGTTCCATCCGCGGTGTCCGCGGCTGGCTGCCCTGCCTCCTGGCGATGAGCGCGCGGAGACGTGCCGCACTGTACCGGTGCCCGTCCTGGCCGCCGCTCCCGGCGAAGGTACTGTGAGCCTGGTCGCCTGCCACCTCGCTGACCTCGTGGACAGCGGCGACGCACCGGTGTCTGTGCCCGCTCAGCAGAAACAGTCCAGCCAATCGCGCGCAGCACTACCAGAGGAGCCGGCTCAGCCGTCCGTACGGGGGCCATTCTGATGACTGATGCTTCGCCACCACAGTCGCTGGCCCGGCCGCCCGCGCTGCGCACTGGCGACCGGGTCGCGGTGCTGTGCGCCAGCAGCCCCGCCGACCCCGCCGATCTGGCCACCGGCCTTGACGCGCTGCGGTTCGCAGGGCTCGAGCCGGTCGTCTACCAGAGTGCGCAGGAGGGTGGCAGCTTCCGCAGCTACCTGGCCGGGGATGACAAGCTGCGGGCCAGCGACCTGGCCGCCGCGCTGGCTGACCCGGAGGTCGCCGGGATCGTTTTCGCTGTCGGCGGCTCCGGCGCGCAGCGCACGATCGCTGCGCTGGACTGGGACGAGCTGACGCACCTGCCGCCGAAGGTGCTGGTGGGCTACTCGGACGTGACCGCGATCCTGGAGGCCGTCGCCGCCAAACTTGGCTGGGCCAGCGTCCATGGCCCGATTGGCGCCTCCTCTGGTGCGGCGACGCATTACTCGTTCGGCTCGCTGCTGCGGGTGCTGCTGCGACCCGAGCAGGCCATGACCACGCACTACCCGGACGCGGTGACGCTGGCCGGCGGGACCGCAGCGGGTGTCACCCGCGGCGGCAATCTCACCTTGCTCACCTCGTCGCTGGGCACCGACACGTCGCTGCCAGCCCGCGGTGCCATCCTGCTCGTCGAGGAAGTGAAGGAAGAGGAGTACCGGGTCGACCGGATGCTCACCCAGCTGCTGCGCTCTGGCTACCTGGACGGCGTCGCCGGGATTATCTGCGGAACGTTTACCGGATGCGGCGAGCGCGACGCGATCCAGGACATCCTGGCGGAACGGCTCGGCGACCTTGGTGTGCCACTGATGGCGTGGGCGAACATCGGTCATGGCGGACGCCAGCAGACGTTTCCGGTCGGCATTGCCGCCGAGCTGGATGCCGACAGCCACATCCTCCGGCTGCTCGACCCGCCGCTGATCCCGCGGCCCGGATCAGCCGGACCCGATGCCGCTCAGCAGCGAGGCGACAGCTAGCTCTGTCTCAGCGCCCGCTGGCAGCCGGGCGGGCTCGGCTGGCACTCCGGCCAGGCCGTTTCCGGCCTGAAAGTGAGTAATGATGCGCGGATCGACGTAAGCCGAGCGGGTCACCGCCGGAGTGTCACCCAGCCAGTCCGCGACCCCGCGGATGGCGGTTCTGATTGTCGCGGCGGCGCGGCGATCAGACGTCGGCGGCTCGGCGCTGGCCAGCAGCAGGGCCATCAGGACCGTCGCGTTCCAGGTGCGGAACTCCTTAGCCGTGTAGTGGCCGTCGGCGTGCTCGGCTATGTAGGCGCTCACGTCATGTGAGTGCAGCCGGTGCCAGGTGCTGCCGTCCTGCCAGCAGAACAGTGCGGCTAGCTCGTTCTCGCTGTGCGCGAGCATGCGGACGGTCGCCACCACCGGGCGGTCAGTCACCGTGATCTCGCGGCGCTTGCCTTCCTTCGCGACGTAGTCGAACGCCACGCCGTCCCGGCCGACGCGCACGTGGCGCTTCTCCAGCGTCGTGGCGCCATAGTGGTGGTCGAGCTCGGCGTACTTCTCGCCACCGATGCGGAACAGGCCGAGATCGAGAAGGCGCACCGCACTCGCCGCGACCCGGCCCCGGTCTAGCCGACGGCGCCGCAGGTCCGCCAGGGTGGCCGCGCGCAGCGCCGGCAGCGCGCCGGCGAACCGGAGCATATGGTCGAACTTCTGCGCGTCCCGCTGCGCCCGCCAGGTCGGGTGGTAGCGGTACTGCGTGCGGCCCCGGCTATCCGTACCGGTGGCCTGAATGTGGCCGAGCGGATCAGGATCGATCCAGACGTCCGACCATGCAGGCGGGATCACCAGCGCCCGGATTCGTGCCAGCGTCGCCGGATCGGTGATCTGTGTCCCGGACGGGTCGATATACCGGACGCTTCCCCCATCGCGGACCAGGCGAATGCCGGGCGAGCGCGGATCGCTGCGATGCAGTCCATCGACAGCTGCCGGACTCGGCACCAGATAAGTAGCCGTCGCGGTCATGGTGCCACCGTAACCCGGCGGCCTGGGTCAGCTTCCGATCAGGGGAAGGCGACCTGGATCTCAAGCCCGCCCTCGGGGCGGGCCACAGCGGCGATCGTCGCATTGTGCGCGCCTGCGATCGCCCGGACGATGGCCAGTCCGAGCCCGTGCCCGTGCCCGTTAGCTGCCGTCGGCCGGACCCGGTCGCTGCCCAGACGCTGGAACGGCTGGAAGAGGCGGTCCACGTCGCCGGGCGGAATCCGCCGGCCGGAGTTGGTGACCGACAGGACGGCGCGCCCGTCGATGATTGCGGTGGCGATGTCCACCGCACCGCCGGGCAGATTGTGCCGGAGGGCGTTGTCCACCAGGTTGGCAACGAGGCTCTCCGCGAGCCGTGCATCGCCGGTCGCGGGTGCCGCAGTCAGCGCGGTGCTGACCCTGACTCTCCTGCGCGCTGCCTCCTCGCTCCGGTCCAGGATCACCTTTGCGGCGATCTCGGCCAGGTCGAACGGCTGCCACTCCTCGATGCCGCGCTCACTGGTCGCAAGCGTGAGTAGCGCATCGATAAGCCGGTCCTGCTGGTCGCCAAGGTCGAGGGCCTCCTGGCAGGCCGAGCGCAGGGCCTCCGGAGCCGCGCCCGGATCAGCGAGAGCGACCTGGAGCACGGTGCGACCGGCCGCGAGCGGAGTGCGCAGCTCGTGCGACGCGTTCGCGACGAAGCGGCGCTGCGCCTCAAACGACGCCTCGAGCCGCCCGAACAGGTCGTTGAGAGTGCCGCCGAGTTCGGTGAACTCGTCCGGAGGGCCGCCGAGCGGCAGGCGCTGGTTCAGGTTGCTGGCGGAGATCGCCCGTGCTGACGCGGTGATGCTGCGCAGCGGCCGCAGCATGCGCCCGGCAAGCAGCCAGCCGCCGCCGAGCGCCAGAGCGATCATCAGCACCACTAGGGCCACGCCGACCTTGTTCTGGTCCGCGTGCCGCCAGACGGCGGTCAGGAAGGACGGGCTGCCGGCCGAGGTGCAGCACGGCGCCGACAGTCCGGACTGACCCGGCGCTGCCTGGCTGGCGCTATGCACCAGGAAGTTCGGCTTGAAGACCTCCGCCACCGCGCCCAGCGCGACCGCGGAGACGCAGAACAAGGCGGAGTACAGCAGCGCCAGCCGCACCCGGAGCGAGCGCACCGGGCGCAGTATGGCCGTCCGGGTCATCGTGACTCTCCCATTCGGTATCCGCCCTCGCGGACGGTGTGGATCACGGGCGGCTCGCCGAGCTTCGCCCGGAGCCGGTACATGGTCTGCTTAACCGCTGTGGTGAACGGGTCGGCCGCTTCGTCCCAGACCCCCTCCAGCAGCTCCTCCGCCGAGACGACCCGGCCTGCCGCGGCGAGCAGGTACTCGAGCACGGCGAACTCCTTCGCGCTCAGGTCCAGGCGCTGTCCGGCCCTGGAGGCCACCCGGCTGGCGGCGGTGAGCCGGATGTCGGCGATGCTCAGCACCGGCGGAAGAGGCGTGGCAGCTCGGCGGCCGAGAGCGCGGATCCTGGCGGTGAGCTCCGGGAAGTCGAACGGCTTAGCCAGGTAGTCGTCGGCGCCGAGGTCGAGGCCCTCGACCCGTGCCGTCAGGCTGCTGGCCGCGGTCAGCATGAGGATCCGGCTCGGTGCCTGGCGGGCGGCCAGGCGGCGGCAGATCTCGTCGCCGTGTACCCCCGGCAGGTCTCGGTCGAGCACGACCACGTCGTACTGCGTAACAGCCAGGTGCTCGAGCGCGTCGGCACCGTCACCGACGACATCGACAGCCATGCCTTCCCGCCGCAGCCCGGTCCCGATCGCCCGGGCCATCGGTTCGAAGTCCTCGATGACCAGCACTCTCATGCCACTCAGGATGGCAGGCCGCCGGTCTCAGGAAGGTCTCAGCCGCTGGCACCGTGCCGAGACCGGCCGTCCCGTACAACCGTGGCCGAGACGAAATCGCCATTCTGAGAGGCGGGATCTGTGATCGACGCGACGATCGAAGTAGCCGACCTGCGGAAGCGGTTCGGGCCGACCGTGGCACTGGACGGCATGTCGTTTGCCGTCAGGCCAGGTCGCCTGACCGGGTTTATCGGGCCGAATGGTGCCGGGAAGTCCACCACGATGCGGGTGATCCTCGGACTGGACGCCCCTGACGCGGGCACTGCGCTGGTCGGCGGCCGCCCGTACCGCACCATCGAGCGGCCGCTGAGCACGCTCGGGTCGCTGC
>Ga0335074_10014949_pt1 | contig 10891 bp, 9 predicted proteins | sample Lox_Sample_23_FD_206715 | JGI IMG/M metagenome (GOLD analysis project Ga0335074, IMG submission 206715) | Soil microbial communities from Loxahatchee National Wildlife Refuge, Florida, United States - Lox_Sample_2.3 | ecosystem: Environmental > Terrestrial > Soil > Wetlands | place: USA: Florida... | reverse complement strand
GTGTGCGACCCGGGAAGGGTGATATCTTTTTTGAGTATAAGGTTGTCCTTGTCATCGACCCAGTAGGTGCCGATGCGCTTGCCGTCCAGCATGACAGGAACAAGCACGCAATAGAAACCAAGATATGTCCCATGTTGCAGTTCCGGATGCTCCGCACCCCGGTCTGTTATCAAGGGTTTTGGTATCGGCATGCGTACAATCAGGTAGGCGGTTTTCGTGCTGTAATCGAGGCTGTACTGTGCTGGCTCCTCGGCATCATACAACTCGGCCAATTTTCTCACCATTTGGTCGCCCGGTGCCCTCAGGATCGTGACCGTCAGCTCGGAGCCGGAGGTCGAGCGGTAGTATTCGCTCGTTGTAGTGTCCGTGCGAACATGCCCATCTCGCATCGTGATCGTCTCCGTGGTGGTCATCGTTGCGCGGACGCTTCTCCACTGGGCCCGCGCATAGAGGGCAGAAAAAAGAAAAACGAGCGGCAGGATGGTCGAGCGTTTGGCATGCATGGGAATTCTCCTTGCTGCAGGTTTGGGAACACCCGGCTTCATCGTCTCCTTGGCGGCCGTTTTACCCGTTGCAGAATCCGCCGTTGATGGTGCAGCAACCGTATTCTTGGTAATAGAACATACCAGTGCATTCGTACACAGCGTAGTTCATTTCACACGTGTTACAGTAGCCGCCAGAGTTGTACGCGCATTGATATCCCAAAAAAGTGCAGTCCTGAGCGTATGACCCGCTCACGGGAAGAATTAACATTGCGATTATTGCTACTATTCCGCCTACTCCGCTTATAGTTCTTCGCCACGTTCGTGCATTTTCTCATTTGTTTGTCAAGGATTTTGGTGATTTAGCCAAGGATTTTTTAGGGAATAGAGCTCCAGGCGGCGGGCCGACGGCACGAACAAGTTTCTTGGCTCCAGCTTAATGCGCGCGCCGGCAATAGGTTAGAGTCGCCGGAACTTAAGATAAGTCATTTATGTTGTATGAACTACAAAATTCTATGACGGAATTCAGGGCTGCCCATCTCGCTTCAATGGGCCATTCCACGGCGCAAACCCGCATCTGGAATGCCGCTTCTCGGCAAGCCGGCTGACGCAGATATGCATGCCGCGGGACGAGCCTAACTCTTTTTTCTTGTATGAGGTACATTTTTTGTAGGGGTTGAAATCGCCGCCATGACCACCGTTGCGAACGCGCCGGATTATTTCGCTGTCTTCAGCCTTCCACGCAAGCTCCACCTCGACCTGCCCCAGCTTGAGCGCAGCTTTTACCGCCTCAGCCGCCAGTACCATCCGGACGTCTACGCCACTAAATCACCCGAAGAGCAGCAATGGAGTCTCGACCAAACCTCGCTGCTCAACGATGCCTACCGCACGCTGAAGAATCCGGTCAGCCGCACCGAACACCTGCTCCGGCTGGAGGGGATTGTGCTCGAAGCTGGCAAGAGCGACGACGGAACCTCAAAGGAATCCCGCGTACCGGCTGATCTACTCGAAGAAGTCTTTGAGCTGAACATGCAGCTTGAAGAGATGCGGATGAATCGCAAGATGGGCGAAGACGACCCGCAGCTCCGCGCCGACCTTGAAAAAGCCCGCGCCACGTTTGAATCCCAGCTCGCCGCCCTTGACTCCAATCTACAGGAGCTTTGGACAAAGTGGGACATTGTGCTGGATGCAGGCTCCTCAGAACAAGCGGCACAAAAGGCCGGGCATGAGGCGGCTAAAATTAAAGATGAGATGGTTGCGCTCCTTGATCGCCGCCGGTATATCCGCAACCTGGTGCGTGACGTCAACGACGCCCTCGAAGGTTAGGCGCATCCATTCAAGTAGGAACCAACATACGGGCCGCGTCTCTCGCAGCCCGGGAATTCACAGGATTCACAATGACTGAAGCCCGCATCGTCGGAATCGATCTTGGAACCACAAATTCGCTGGTGGCGTTTATGCAGGGCGATTACCCGGTTGTTATCCCCGGCGAAGACGGCGTGAACCTCGTCCCCTCCGTCGTTGCCATCCCTGCAGCCAAGCAGGTCATCGTCGGCAACCCGGCGGGCAGGTATCTCGCTACGAATCCGGACCGCGTCATTTACTCCGCCAAGCGTTTGATGGGGCGCGGCGTCGAGGACATCCAGGACGAACTCAAGCTCTTCCCCTTTCATCTGGCCGACGACATTCAGCCCGGCGAGGTGATTCGACTTAGACTCGGCGATCAGCAATACACGCCGCCGGAGATTTCTGCCTATGTCTTGCGCCAGTTGAAGAAAAACGCTGAGCGATACTTCGGCGCTCCGGTCACGAAAGCAGTGGTCACGGTACCTGCCTACTTTAATGACGCCCAGCGCCAAGCCACCAAGGACGCTGGCCGCATGGCTGGACTTGAAGTTTTGCGCCTCGTGAACGAACCAACCGCCGCTGCGCTCGCCTACGGTCTCGACCGCCAGAAGGAAGGTATCGTTGCCGTCTACGATCTCGGCGGAGGCACCTTTGACATCTCCATCCTGAAGCTTCACGAGGGGATATTTGAAGTCATTGCCACCAACGGCGACACGCACCTCGGCGGGGACGACATTGACAACCTCCTCATCGCCATCGCCATCGACGACATCCGCGGCGAAATGAATCTTGAATTGAGTGGGAATCCGGAAGCCGTACAGGCCATCCGGAAGGCCGTAATCGAAGCCAAGATCGCGCTCTCCAGTGCAGAGACCGCCCGCATCAGCGTCCGGCTTCCCGGCGGCCAGCTGTATAACCGCGAGATCTCGCGTGCGCAGTTCGAGCAGATTATTCAGCCGGTGCTCGAGCGCACTGTTGGCCCTTGCAAGCAGGCGCTCAAGGATGCCGGAGTAACCCCGGAGCAGATCGACGAAGTCGTGCTCGTCGGTGGCTCCACGCGCATCCCGCGCGTTCGCACTCTGACCGACGAAATCTTCCACCTGAGTGCGCGCGGTAAGAAGCCCCACATAGAGCTGAATCCGGACGAAGTAGTAGCGCTCGGCGCCGCCGTGCAAGCGCATATACTCGAGGGCGGCTCGAAGGCCACCGAGGACATGCTGCTCCTCGACGTCACGCCGCTCTCGCTCGGCATCGAGGCCCTCGGCGGAGTCGTCGCAAAGATCATCCAGCGCAACTCCACTATCCCTGCATCCGCGACCGAGCATTTCACAACCGGCGTTGACGGCCAGGCGAATGTCGCCATTCACGTGCTGCAGGGAGAGCGCGAGTTGGCGAAGGATTGCCGATCGCTGGCCCGTTTCGACCTCAAGGGCATTCCACCCATGTCCGCCGGTCTTCCGCGTATCGAAGTCAAGTTTCTCATTGATGCCAATGGAATCCTGCACGTCTCCGCTCGCGAGCAGCGCAGCGGAAAAGAGGCTGAGATCGATGTCAAGCCAACCTACGGACTCACCGACGAGCAGGTTGAAACCATGATCCTCGACTCCTTCGACAATGCTGAGGAGGACATCCACCAGCGCCAGCTCATTGAAGCCCGCAACGAGGCAAATACTATTCTGGCGGCTGTCGAGAAAGCCCCCGGCAATCCCGCGTGGTCGCAGCTCACCGATGAGGAGAAGCGGCAGATAGCCACGCTGTCTGAAGAGCTGCGCGTCCTGAAGGAAGGCGACGACCTGGCCAGCCTGCGCGCCGGGACCGAAGCGCTGGACAGGGCCACGCGCCGCTTCGCAGAGCTGATGATGGATGCAGCCGTCACGACCGCGCTGGGCGGCCAGACAATGAAGTCCGCCGGCGAAAAGCTGGGCGATGGGCCGACCGCGCCACACCCTTTCGCCCCGGCAGAAATTAAGTAAGCTTTCTAACAGAAACCAGTGAGAGTCACCATGACCGACCAAGAGAACAATCAGCATCAGGAAATCGACCTTAACGAGCCTCCGGCACCCAACATGGTGCGGGTGACTTTTCTGCCGGAGGGCCGCACCGTCGAGTTCGAGTACGGCACCATGCCCTATGACCGCCACGGCAAGCCCATGTCGTTTCTTGATGTGGCCGAGAACTTCAACATCTTCCTCGACCACGCATGCGGAGGCTCCTGCGCCTGCACCACCTGCCATATCCTCGTGAAGGAAGGTGCGTCTGGAATTAGCGAAGCAGAGGACGACGAGCTGGACCGGCTCGACATGGCGCCGGGCCTTGAGCTGAACTCGCGCCTTGGCTGCCAGGCTGTCATTACCGGTCCGGGAACCTACGTTGTTGAGATACCCAACTGGAACCGTAATTATGTGTCAGAAGGCAAGCCGCTTGCGCTCGCCGAGAACAAGGAGTAAGTACGCTATGGCTCAGGAGATTACCTGGAACGACGCAGAGGAGATCGGCATTCAACTGCAGGAGAAGTTTCCTGACATCGACCCGTTGACCGTGCGCTTCACCGACCTGCACAAAAAAGTCACCGAGCTTGAGGGATTCAGTGATGATCCCGCCAAGTCAAACGAATCAAAGCTGGAAGCGATTCAGATGGCCTGGAATGAGGAATACCAGGACAGCATAAAATGAGAGCATTATCATCGATCTCTTATGCTGGGAATTCCTTCCTGTGTACGACACTTGTACAAATTATTAGGGCGGTCTTGAGGCAGAGCTAACCGGACCATGACAGTCAAGAACGCGTTGGGAAGCGTGAGGGCATCCGGTCGGGCGAGCATCGTGCGAAGGGAGGCAATCTTGATTAGTGCCCAGAGGATCTCGGATTCCGAGGTCGGCTGGATAGGCGTCACAGACACCTCGAGGTTCCGGCCAGTATTAGGATCCTGATCGGTCGGCCCGCTTTCGGCATTCCTCCCGACCAGGTGTCCTGTGGCCTGCTAAAACAGCACGCGATGTTTTCCGGATTCGTTCGGGCTCAAAGCGCGCGTTCCGAATTCGCCCCGATAAGATGTAACCGGCGAGGCTATTTTGACAGCCATTGTCCTTCAATCCTAAGCTGAGAGTTGAGACTCTTCGCAAGACGCACGTTCTTCTTTTACGAGTGGCGCTAATGAAGGAGAGCCAATGGAGTCGACAACACAATCCCCTGAACATCTGGTGTTGAGCGAAAAAGAAGCGCGGTACGAGGCCGGTCTGTTTTCCTCCGATTCGGTGCTCAACATTCTGCGCTTGATTTTCGCCGGAGCTCCTTTAACTGAGGTGCTCACAATCATTGCTCAACTGGTTGAGTCTCTGGGCAACGGCACATTGTGCACCATCTGGCTTCCGGATGATGACGGAAAGAAGCTTTATTGCGCGGCGGCGCCTGGTCTTCCCGGATTCATCGCGCACGTAGGGTCAATGGTGATTGGTCCAAAAGGTGGATCGTGCGGCACGGCCGTCTATCGAAGGGAGCCGGTATATGTGTCCGACATCCTTGGTGACCCGATCTGGGATCATTATCGTGACTTACTCTTGCCTTTTGGAATTCGCGCTGTATGGTCGCGGCCTCTGTTCACTGCCGAAGGCAAAGTCCTCGGGACTTTCGCCATTCACTATCGTGAAGCGCGTAGTCCTGATATCAGCGACCTGCAATTGATCGAGAATGCCAGCCACATCGCAGGAATCGCAATTGAGCGGCACCAGAGCGAAGAGAAGCTGCGACTGGAGCGCGATCGGCTTCGCCTTCTTCTGGAAATCACAAACAGCATGACCTCGAAGCTGGACCTTCGCCGCCTCGTGGAGACGCTTTCTACCGATCTGTTAAAAGTGACACAGTGTGACTTTTGCGGCCTGCTATTGCCCGACGGTGATAGTGGTCAATTCCGTTTGACCGTTCTATATAACCCGGAAAGTCGAGGTGCAATCTTCGACGGCACAATCGTCCCGGTAAAAGGATCCGCTTGCGGCAAGGCCTTCTTGTCGGGCAAGAATCAGCTGATAAACAATCTTGAAGACCTGAAAGACGATCCTGAAAGCTTTGGGAGCAGTGAAGGGCAACTCTTCTTTGAGCGAGTGATGGCGGAAGGCTTGAAGTCCGGATGCGAACTGCCACTCGCCGGTCGAAAAGGCATCATCGGCGTGTTGGGCGCTTTCAGCCGCTCAGAGAGAGCTTTCAGCGTGGACGAGTTCTCCTTTCTCGAACAGGTGGCCCGGCAAGTAGCCATCGCTGTTGAAAATGCGTTGGACTTTGAAAAGGCAATGAGAGACCGGGCGAGTGAAACGAAACATAGACTATACCTTGAAGAAGAAATCAGCGCCGAGTTTGGGGATATCGTCGGTGACAGTCCCGCCCTGAAGAACGCTCTGCACCTGGTGTCAGTAGTGGCGCCTACGGGTTCGAGCGTGCTGATTCAGGGTGAGACAGGTACAGGGAAGGAACTGATTGCACGCGCCATTCACAATCTGAGTGACCGCCATGAGCGGGCCTTTGTCAAACTGAATTGCGCTGCAATTCCGTTAGGGCTGCTTGAAAGCGAATTGTTCGGGCACGAGAAAGGGGCATTCACCGGAGCCATAACGCAGAAGACGGGACGCTTCGATCTAGCGGACAAGGGAACTCTCTTCCTGGATGAAGTCGGGGACATCCCTTTGGAGCTTCAGGCAAAACTGCTGCGCGTTCTCCAGGAGCAGGAATTCGAGAGGCTCGGCAGCAACCGAACACGCAAGGTGGACGTCCGTCTTATAGCAGCTACGCATCGCGATTTGTCAGCGATGGTAAAGCAAACGACGTTCCGTGAAGATCTTTACTATCGGTTAAAGGTGTTTCCGATTGGCGTTCCGGCCCTACGGCAACGTACAGAGGACATCCCGAAACTGGTCTATCACTTTACAGAGTTATACGCGCGACGAATGAACAAGAGAATTGACACGATCCCTTCGGAGACGATGGAGACGCTGGTGAGATACCGCTGGCCGGGAAACATTCGCGAGTTACGGAACTTTATCGAGCGAGCTGTGATCCTTTCTCCTCACACAGTGTTGCGGGCACCGACCTCCGAACTGGAGCCCTTCAGTGCTTCAATGGAGTCAAATCTGCCCATGACGGGACTTGAAGAACTGGAACGGGATCATATTGTCCGCGCTCTTGAATTGAGCAACTGGGTTGTCGGCGGACAGAAGGGTGCAGCGCAGCGGCTAGGAATGAAGCGGACATCTCTGGTTTACAAAATGCGAAAGTTCCGGATCATCCGCCCGATGCCATCCTGACGCAAGGGCGCCCTTGCCACCCATGCGCGCCAGTTCAGAAAGCATGTCGCGATGAGAGCCGCGACGAGAAACTGACAGTGGCGAACATCGATCACGAATCTGTCATGTGGATGGATAGTGGCTGGTCCCCTGCCTGTCGCATCTTTCTGCAGCAGAGCTACTTATCTGATTCCCTCCAACGACCTTAAAGCACTCTTGCTCTGGCAAGTCGATTGCTGTTTGGGTCTTGCCTGAGATCGGAAGACATCTCTGTGCTTTGATCGCCGTTGCAGTCAGGCCACCAGCTCAACAAAAGTCAGCCCGGGCATTCGAAACCATGTCGATTCTTGATTTGAAGTATAAAGCCGTGCGCTCGATGACACGTTCTCTTACAGAAAACCTCTCCGCCGAAGATCAAATGGTGCAGTCCTGTCCTGAAGCGAGTCCCGTGAAGTGGCACCAGGCTCATACCACATGGTTTTTCGAGACATTCGTGTTGCGGCCATTTCTCGCAGGGTACAAGCCATTTCGCGAGGAGTTCTATCAGCTGTTTAACGGCTATACGAGCTCTCCGGGAGAGGAACTCCCCTGGAGAAATCTGCGCGCCTCATTTTCCCGCCCTTCGCTCAATGAAATCCTGGGGTTTCGCGCGCATGTGGATCGTGAAATGGGGAGACTCTTTGCGCGCTGCGTGGATGCCCAAGTGTCACGGCGCATTATGCTCGGTCTGAATCACGAGCAACAACACCAGGAGCTGATGCTAACGGGCATTAAGCATGCATTTTTCTCAAACCCTTTACATCCTTCGTATGGAGAGGCATCCCTGGGCAATGAGCTCAGCGGAACAACTCCGACGCTTGCATGGCACAGTGTCCAGGGTGGAATGGTGGAAATCGGTCGTGCGTTGAACGGAGAGGACCCGCTGGATTTCTGCTTCGATAAAGAGACTCCGCGCCACAGGGTTTACCTGGAGCCGTTCAGCATCGCAAACCGCGAAATCACGTGCCGCGAATATCTCGAGTTTATGTCGGATGATGCATATATGCGTCCGGAACTTTGGTTGTCCGACGGTTGGGATGCAATCAGGCAGGCGTCGTGGGAGGCCCCTATGTATTGGGATCGCGACTCCGATGATGAGACGGGCTGGCGTGTTTTCACTTTGAAAGGATGGCATGGCCTCTCCATCCTTCTCGATACTCCTGTGTGCCATATCAGCTTCTTCGAGGCGGACGCATTCGCGCGCTGGCGCGGTTGCCGTCTCCCAACTGAAGTGGAATGGGAGTCCGTTGCCACCCACGAATCATGCACTGGGAATCTATTGGATGCCGGGCAGCTGCATCCGACAGCGGCCGCCGGCGAAAGCATTCAGCAGTTCTTTGGCGATTGCTGGGAGTGGACGGCAAGCGCCTGTATGAGCTACACGGGGTATAAACCTCTTCCCGGCGCCCTTGCCGAATACGACAAAAGGTTTCTTCCCGGTCAGATGGTGTTGCGCGGGGGGTCCTGTGTCACGCCTGCCGATCACGTGCGTGCCACGTATCGCAAATTCTTCAAGCCTGGAACCCGGTGGCAATTCACTGGAATCCGTTTGGCGGTATGAGGGGTGGTGGTTATGATGGCGGAATCCAGCTCAAAGAAACAGAGCGAATTATCTGACAGAGGTAAATCCACAACTCGGTCAGCGATGCCGTCGATTGTTTTATTTGATGTCAATGAGACGCTCATCGATATCGAATCGCTTGCTCCGTTCTTCGAGAGGACGTTTGGCGACGGCAGGATCCTCCGCGAATGGTTCAATCAGCTGGTTTTGTATTCGAACACGATTACCCTGGCCGGCTACTATGAAACGTTCTTCACGCTCGGCGAGGGTGTCCTTGAGATGCTGGGAACTATCTACGGTGTGGCTGTAAAACCGGCAGACCTCGAAGAACTGAGAGCCCGCATGCTGTCGATGCCCGCGCACCAGGATGTTCCAGAAGGGTTGGGCTTGCTCAGGGAGGCCGGTTTCCGCCTGATAACGTTGACGAATTCGCCGCCGCATAAAGACGGAAGCGCCCTGGAGCGTGCCGGACTTGCCAAGTTCATCGAACGCCAATTCAGCGTAGACAGCGTACGCCGATTCAAGCCTGCTCCTGAGGTATACCATCTCGTGGCTGAGTTCCTGAATGTTCCGCCATCGGCGATCTGTCTAGTTGCCGCGCACACATGGGACACGCTCGGCGCGCAGAGCGTTGGCTTCGCTGCGGGCCTTGTGATGAGAGCTGGAAATGCTCCGCTCCCTGTCGATGGACTTCCGCAGCCCCAGGCTGTAGCTGCGGACCTCCCGGGATTGGCAAGGCAGCTGATTGCTCTTTGGCGGTGACCGATGAAGCCACGGCGCTCCTGACCAAATCCTGACAGTGTTGGGCATTCGTCACTATTTTTGTCATCGGAAAACAGGGATTTACTGGGCCGTGCTAAACAATCCTGTTGGCAAACTGGAGGTTAACTCCGCGGACAGCCAAAGAGCATGTGGCACTTTGTTTGGCATTCCGGTTGCACCTCGGAAGTTGGCGCTGGACAGGTCATTCCGGAGTGAGACGCAACGAGCGCATAGCAATTATCGGCCAGGGTGAAATCCACCCAGCTCTGCATTGATGGTTCACCGCAGACGTCTTGAAACTTACGTGCAGATCACCGCAACGTAACCACATCAACCCAGCGAAGAGGAGTCATTATGAGTCAGACGTTGTCAAGACGAACAATTAACGCGGATAGTGTTCCTGTAACATCTGTCCACAAAGTAGAGGCGGACGGCATCCGGGTTTTCTATCGATCGGCCGGCGATGCAGATGCCCCCGTTCTGCTCCTGCTGCATGGCTTTCCAGCGTCGTCTTTCATGTTTCGTGATCTCATTCCGCGCCTTGCGGATGAATACCGCGTGATCGCGCCCGATCTGCCAGGATTCGGATTCACGGAAGTCCCTGAAGCGCGGAAATATTTGTACACGTTCGACGCATTGACCGGCACGCTCGAGGCCTTCACTGATGCGCTCGGCCTCCATCGCTACGCAATTTATATCTTTGACTACGGAGCCCCCACCGGCCTTCGTCTGGCGACGCGCCATCCGGAACGTGTGACAGCCATCGTTTCGCAGAATGGCAATGCCTATGAAGAGGGCCTCGGCGACGCGTGGGGGCCGATCAGGAAATATTGGTCTGAGCCTACGGCAGACAACAGAGAAGTGCTCCGGAAAAACATCCTGACTCCAGAAGCAACTCGCTGGCAGTATACGCACGGCGTAACGAATCCTGAAGCGGTTGCGCCTGAGTCGTACACGCTGGATGCGGCTTTGCTGGACCGCCCGGGAAACAAGGAGATCCAGCTCGATCTGTTCCTGGATTATGCATCGAACGTGAAACTCTATCCGAAATTTCAGGAATATTTCCGTCAGGCAAAACCGCCGTTGCTCGCGATCTGGGGCAGAAACGATCCGTTCTTCATCCCCGCGGGAGCAGAAGCGTTTCGAAAAGACCTTCCCGATGCACAGGTTCGGTTTTTGGACACAGGGCACTTTGCCATTGAGACGCATGGCGCGGAAATCGCTGTCGCCATGAAAGAGTTCTTCGATTCGCGTGGCGTCCCCGGTGCGCGTGAGAAAGTTGCGTCGCGATGAAATCCTCTCCTCAGGCGAGCACCGCCGTTTTGGTTCATGGTGCATGGGCCGACGGATCGTGTTGGAACAATGTCGTCCTGCCCTTGCGACGCAAAGGGCTGAGCGTCATCGCCGCGCCTATACCGCTCACATCTCT
>Ga0335074_10014947_pt1 | contig 10892 bp, 7 predicted proteins | sample Lox_Sample_23_FD_206715 | JGI IMG/M metagenome (GOLD analysis project Ga0335074, IMG submission 206715) | Soil microbial communities from Loxahatchee National Wildlife Refuge, Florida, United States - Lox_Sample_2.3 | ecosystem: Environmental > Terrestrial > Soil > Wetlands | place: USA: Florida... | reverse complement strand
GTCTTACGATCGAAAACCTGGAAGCCGATGTTGAGCGGCTTATTGCGGAAATAGGGCTCGTTGAAAGCGAAGAGCAGGTTGCGCGCCAGGCTGCCGGCGTTGGCCTGGACGCTGAGGGTTTCGCCGAGGCCGAGGAAGTTGTTGGTCTGGTAGTTGAGGCCGAGGAAGGCTCCGGAAAGGCCGCTGACGCCGCCGTTGAGGCCGATGGAGTTCTTGCCCTTCTCCTGAACCTTCAGGAGAAGATCGACGGTTGCATTTTCGGTGTTCTGGTGCGTCTCCGAGTCCTGATCGACGCGCAGCGGATTGAAGTAGTCGAGCTGATTGAGGCGGAGAAGGCTGAGCTCCCACAGATGGCTGTTGTAAACCTGGCCTTCCTGCAGGAGGAGCTCGCGGCGGATGACGAAGTCGCGGGTAACGGTGTTGCCCTGGAACTCGATGCGCGAAACGGTGAACTGTTTGCCTTCGTCGATGTCGATGTTCCAGGTGACGGTGTGCTTCGCATCGTCGAACGTGGGGACAGGCAGGGGGCTGAAGTTGATATAGCCGTTCTGGCTGTACGCCTTCTGCAGGTTCTGGAGGTCTTTCTGGAACGTCGTGAGGTTGAAGATGGTGCCGTCTTTCTGGCTGAAGATGGCGCGCAGAGCTTTGACGTTCGTTCCGGGCTTGTAGCCCGTGAATTTGATAGCGGCCAGGCGATAGCGCTCGCCTTCCTCGATATTCATATGGATGTCGATGCGCTTGCCCCTCCTGGGACGGAAGGTGAACAGGGACAGCCCGGACTCATTGCGGATTTTAGTGGTCGGAGAGCCGACGGGGCCGCCGCGCAGGTAGCCGCGATCGCGATACGCCTGGCGCACGCGCTCGGTATCCTCGTCGAGCTTGCTGGCGTCGTAGGTGCGGGCGAAGAGGTTCTCCAGAAAGATGGAATGCGGGATGCCGATGGGGCGGAGATTGCGCATGGACTCGCGGAGGACGCGCGAACTGACGCGACGATTGCCGGAGAACGAGATCTTGCCGACCTTGACGGTAGGTCCTTCCTTGATCTGGAAGACGATCTGGACCGAAGCCGGCGGTATGGTCTTGACCTCGGGACGCACGGTGGCAAACTGGTGGCCGTGCTCGGCGAGCATCTCCTTGATGACGGTGACGGCATGAGCAATGCGCGCCGGGTCATACTGACTTTCCTGGGAGAGGCCGACCTTCTCTTTTTTGAAACGGTCGAGGATATCGGACTCGGTGATGGAGTTGTTGCCCTTGTAGGTAATGTCGCGGATGACCGGTTTCTCGCGGACATAGACGTCGAGAATAACGCCCTGGGGGGTGTCCTCTTTTTCGATGCGAACATCTTCGAAGTAGCCGGTGTTCCAGAGAGAGTTGAAGTCGCGCTCCACGGTGAGAGGATCGTAGGAATCGTTCACGTGGCTGAACATCCTGGCCAGGATGGTTTCCTTGGGAATGCGGCGGCTGCCGATGACACGAATCTCGACGATCTTTTCGCCGACATCGCTGGAGGGAGCAGAGGCCTGGGCGAACAGCGGCGCGACCGGCAGAAGCGGGGCCAGGAGGAGAATCAGAATCAGGGAGCGCCTCAGGAGCCGGCGCAGATTCCTGCATGATACGTGCGGGGAGCCAGCGCTCCAGAAGCTCACGGAAAAAATAGGCACACCCTCACTGCTCAAAATCGGGCCGTTCTTTGGGAAAAGGCGATTATATCAGCGCGAATCACGCGCGCGGACGCGCCGGTCGGGGGCAGAAAGCCAACGCAGGCGGCAGTTTGAATCGTGCATTCCGGCGGAACTGACACCAACTGCATGATCCTCATCTCCCATCCCGCAGAACTGTGCCTGCTGAGGATGCAAATCGGGGAGAAAGTGCGTTCAGTTTATCGAAGATCGCTTCGATTTTGGTGGGACGCGGGAGACCTGCGAACGTCAACGAGCACGGAATAGAAAACGGGTCCGCCGCCGAGATCGTTGAGGCGCTGCGAGGTGAGCAGATTGACGTTGTGGCCGCCGGCGGAGAGCTTGTTCCAGTTGAGCCGGGCGGCAACGACGCCGGGACGCACGCTGCCGTTGACATGCGCGCGCAGCGCGAGGGCGCCGCGATCGTTGAAGATCTCCACCATGTCGCCGTCGGCGATGCCACGCGGCGCAGCATCGTCATTGTGGATCTCCAGCACTCCGTTGAAGCCGGATTCCATCTTCCGGTGACCCTCAAGGTTGGGGAAGGTGGAGTTCATATAGTTGTCGGCCTTGCGCGGCAGGAATTCGAGGGGGTAACGGCCGCGCCCGGCGGCGTGGCGCGATTCTGCCGCAGGGCGGAAGGCGGGCAGAGGGTCGATACCCTCGGCGGCAAGCGCAGCGGAGTAAAACTCGATGCGTCCGCTGGGCGTGTCGAAAGGTCCTTCGGCGTAGGGCAGGAATCCGCGAGTGGCGTTCGGGTTGTCGGCAAAGCGGAGACGCTGCGCGCCGCCGGCGTCGTGCAGGGTATCCGCGGTGATACCGGCGAGCCAGGGATGCTGATGCTCCGGATCATCGACGCGGAGGGCCTGGGCGATCAGATCGTCGGGGGTGTCGCGGAAGCACGGCTCCGGGAATCCCATGCGCTGAGCGAGCCGGGAAAAGAGCCAGACATTGGAGCGTGCTTCGCCGAGGGGCGCGATGGCCGGTTCGGAGAGCTGGACATAGTAATGACCGTAGGCGCCCTGAATGTCCTTGTGCTCCAGGAACGTCGTCGCGGGCAGAAGAATGTCGGCGTAGTCGGCGGTATCGGTGAAGAACTGTTCATGGACCACGGTGAAGAGGCCGGGGCGGGCGAGGCCACGGAGGACGGCGGTCTGGTCGGGTGCAACTGCTGCGGGATTGGAGTTGTAGACGAAGAGCGCGTGGACGCGAGGGCCGTCGCCGGGGTCCGTGCCGAGTTCGTTCAGGGCGTGGCCGAGGACGGACATGTTGACGGTGCGCGCTGCGCGGCCGAGGGGACTGGACAGCATCAGGTCGGGGCGTTGCAGGGCGGCGCTGTCCCACCGGAAGGCGCCACTGGTGGAGAGCTGGAGACCGCCGCCGTAGTGCTTCCATGCGCCCGTAAGGGCGGGCAGCATGGCGATAGCGCGGGTCGCGGCGCCGCCGTTGTCGCAGCGCTGCACGCCATAGTTGAGGCGGATCACTGCGGGTGTGGTGGTGGCGTAATCGCGTGCGAGGCGCTCGATATCGGCGGCCGCGATGCCGGTGAGCGAAGAAACGCGATCGGGCGGGTATTCCGCGGCGCGTTCGGAGAGCTGATCGAAGCCGCACGTCCAGCGGGAGATGTAGTCCTGGTCGAAGAGACGATCACGGACGATGATATGCATCATGCCGAGCGCGAGCGCGGAGTCGGTGCCGGGGTTGATGGGGATGTGCCAGTCGGCGGCGCGCGCAGTACGCGTGGCGTAGGGATCAATGACAATCAGCTTTGCGCCGTTGCGGCGGGCCTCTTCCACGAAGGGCCAGAGATGGATGTTGTTGCCGTGAATGTTCGCGGCCCAGGCGAGGATGAGCTTCGCGTGCGAAAAGGCTTCGGTGTCGGTGCCGAGCTTGCGGCCGTAAACGGACAGGAGGGCTTGGCCGCCCGTCTCCGAGCAAATGGTGCGGTCGAGCTGCGAGGCGCCGAGACGGTGGAAGAAGCGGCGATCCATGGATCCGTAGCCGAGCTGGCCGATGGTGCCGGCGTAGGAATAGGGCAGGATCGATTCGGGGCCGTGTTCGCGGGCGATGGCGGCGAGACGGGCGGCAATGGTGTCGAGGGCCTGGTCCCAGGAGATGCGTTCGAATGATTCCGATTCGCGGCCATGAGGCAGCGCGGCTTTGGGGACGCCGGCGCGCCGGCGCATCGGGTAGAGCAGACGGTCGGCCGAGTAGACGCGGTCGAGGTATTTGGCGACTTTGCCGCACAGGAAGCCGCGCGTGACAGGGTGGTTCGGGTCCCCGCGGAGTTTGGTGGCGCGCCCGGAGTCGTCGATCGTGACCAGCACCCCGCAGGAGTCGGGGCAGTCATGCGAGCAGACGGCATGAACGGTGCGGGGCATAGAAACAGGGTACAAGAGTCAGGAACGAGGAGACAGGAGGAATCAGCGAAGAGCGATCAGGGATCAGGGACAAGAGAGCAGGGACCAGAGAACAGCGATCAGAGAACAGAGAACAGCGGGCTGGGATGCTGGAAGCGGCCGAGATCAGCGGCTGGTTTTGGCTGTGGGCATTTCCTCGGGCGTCGTGGCTGACGTGGGCAGTGAAACGACAGGGGCGAGGGGCAGAGTAAAGAGGAAAGTGGCGCCGTTGCCGAGCTCGCTTTCGACGCGAATGGCGCCTCCGTGGGCGATGACGATGTGCTTGACGATGGCGAGGCCGAGGCCGGTGCCGCCGGATTCGCGGGAACGGGCCTTGTCGACGCGGTAGAAGCGCTCGAAGATGCGGCTGAGGTGCTCTTCGGCCATGCCCTGTCCGAAATCCTGGACATAGAACTCGACGGCGTTCTCGATGGGCCGCGCGCCGACGACAACGCGGCGGCCGGCAGCGCCATATTTCATGGCGTTCTCAATGAGGTTGCCGAAAACCTGGGTCATCGCATCGACGTCGGCAAGGACCAGGGCATCCGTGGCTTCGCCGGCTTCGAGAGCGATCCCCGATTCGACGACCATGCCGGCGAGCGATTCGATGGCGTCGATCACCAGCGCGGAGGCGCGCACCGGCTGCACGCGGGGCTTGTGCTCGCCGGACTCGACCTGAGCGAGAGCAAGAAGATCTTCGGTGAGGCGGTTCACCCGGCGGGCGTTCTTGAGGATGATGGCCATGAATTCGCGGGCATGGTCGGGCAGCTCCATCTCGTCTTCGAGGAGCGTTTCGACGTAGCCGGAGATGGAGGTGAGCGGGGTGCGCAGTTCGTGGGAGACGTTGGCGATGAAGTCGCGGCGCGTTTTCTCGGCGCGCTCGATTTCAGTAACGTCGTGGAGCACCGCGACAGCTCCGCCGTCGGGAGTGGGCGCGGCGCTGACCTCGAACGCGCGGCCCGGCACGACGGTGAGTGCGCGGCCTGCGCCGATACGCCGCTCGCGCAAGGCCACCTCGACGCACTTGAGGATTTCGGGATCGCGCATGCTGAGAACCAGGGCCTTGCCGGGACGCACGGCGCTGGGCGCGATGCGCTGCATGACCGCGTTCGACCAGCTGACCTGGCCGGATGCGTCGACGGCGATAACGGCTTCCTGCATGGAGTCGAGCAGGGCGGCCAGCTCACGCTGCTTCGCTTCCAGCGCATGGAAGGAACGCTCGAGGCGATCGGCGGTTGCGTCCAGGGCGCGGGCGACCTCGCCGATTTCGTCGTCGTCGTGCTCCCTGATGCGCGCGGAGAAATCGCCGGCGGCGATGCGGCTGGAGAATACAACGATGCGGCGCAGGCGCGCGGCGATGCGATGCGCCAGCCACGCGGAGGCGAGGGCAGCCAGTACGAGAGCAATGAGCGAAGCGGAAAAGAGGTCGCGGCGGAGGACGTGGAGCGCGGCGGCGCGCTGCATGGGGCTGAGGGATGCGACGCGCGCTTCTTCGTGCAGGGAGTGCTCAACGATGTTGCGGAACGACACGTCGAGGATGGCCGTGGCAATGCACAGCACCAGGAGAAAGGAGAAGAGCAGCTTGGAGAAGACTCTGCCGGTCACGGTGCAAACCAGGTACAGCGTTCAGCGTACAGCGTTCGTCCCGGGCCTGTCGTTCAGCGGGCAGCCGGCGGGCTGCCCGCGCGGCCGTCAGCTTACTTCTCGTCGGCGGAGGCCCCGTAGAGACCTGGGATCGGAACATCGAGGAGGCGAAGGAAGACCCCGAGCTGGCCGCGGTGGTGGATCATGTGATCCATAAAAACGCGCCGTAGCGCCATGACGCGAGGGAAGGCGCCGACAGTGCGATCGCCCGACCTGATCGTCCACGTCAGCGAAAGCTGATCTTCGCGAAGGCTCGACAAGGCGGTGCGGGCATCGGCGGCGGCTTTGTCGAAGTGCTCGAGGAGATCGGCGCTCGAAGAAGCGGTCCACGGAGTAAATCCGACGGGGCGCACCAGCTCTTCCGTGGTAATGATCGAGGGGCAACGCGCCGGCAAATCGGCTACGTGGGAGGCGAGCCGACCGAGAGTCATGGACTTCTCGTGGGGTTTCCAGGCAAAGCTCGCCTCCGGCACGCGCTCGAGCAGCTTGCGGGTGCCAGGCATTTCCAGATCGAATTCCTGCAGGAACAACTCCGGGATGGTCATGGGTCCATTCTCTACCTGGAGCGACGGGCTAGCCGGCAGCGCGCTCGTTGGCGCGGGGAATCTCGAAGCGATAGCCTGCTCCGCGGACGGTCTTGAGATAGCGCGGGTTCTCCGGGTCGGTTTCGATTTTCTCGCGGATGCGGCGAACGTAGACATCGACCGAGCGCGGCGTGACGAAGCGGGCGTCGCCCCAGACGGCGTCGAGGAGATGGTCGCGGCTGAAGACGCGGCCGGGATGGCGGGCGAGGTAGTCGAGGAGCCGGAACTCCGTGGCGGTGGTGGTCGTGAGGCTGCCGCGGACGCGAAGCTGCATGGCGCTGGCGTCGATCTCGACTTCCTCGAAGGCGATGGTCGAGGGTGTGGAGGGGCGCTCGAAGCGGCGCAGCACAGCCTTGACGCGGGCCAGCAGTTCGCGCGGGGCAAATGGCTTGGTGATGTAGTCGTCGGCGCCCAACTCAAGCCCGAGGACGCGGTCGTTTTCCGCGGCGCGCGCGGTGACAAAAATGATGGGGATGGCGCTGAGCGCGGGATGATTGCGCAGGCGGCGACAGACGTCGAGGCCATCGCCCCCGGGAACCATGATGTCGAGCAGGAACAGCGCAGGCGCCTGGCGCTCGGCGTCGGGGATCAGACTCGAGGGGGTGGAATAAATGCGAGCCGGAAAGCCGGCGGCTTCAAGGTGGTGCTGGATGAGGCGGGCAATATCGGTGTCATCCTCAAGCACAAAAACCGTCTGGCTCAAGCGAAGGGTTCCTTTCCCGCGGTCCCCTGTGGGCGGCGCGTTCCGCCCCCAGCCTAAACCGGGAGGGGCAAAGAGATTGCAAACGTTGTGTTAATTCGGGAGACCGAAAAGAGGACAAGGGTCGCTGAGGTGGAGCGGTGCGCGCGGGGGTCGAAATACCGCATTTTCGATTGCTTGTCCCTTCGGATTGTGAGATTTGCGAGTTGTACCGGGTGTTATACTTCGGTTAACCTTGTGTCCCGATTTCTCAGGATCCGGAGCGTTGGGGCGGATTCCCGCGCCGGGTTTGTCGGGTAAAGCAGGATCCGTGTCCGCTACAACTATTCTGTGCATTGACGACGAAGCGCTGGGGCTTGAGATCCGCAAAGCGGTGCTGGAGCGAGCCGGATATCACGTTCTGACGGCAGTGGATGGTGCGACGGGACTGGCGGTGTTTCGCAGGCACACGATCGACGGGGTCGTGCTGGACTACTATATGCCGGAGATGGACGGAGGCGCGGTGGCGGAAGCCATGCGGCGCGAGCGGCCGGAAGTTCCCATCCTGCTGCTTTCCGCATACATCAATCTCCCCGCCGAGGTAGTGGACCTGGTGGATGTAACGCTGCTGAAGGGCGAAGGACCGCTGGAGCTGCTGGAAAAGCTGCACGCGATGCTGCAGGCGTCGCGATCGCGGGGCGGCGAGGGGCAGCTTCGCGGAGGAGTTGCGTGAAGGCTCCGGAATTCAATCGGACTCTGCGACAGCTGGTGGCGCTGCCCATCCTGCTGCTGATCCTGATGGCCGGGTTTCTGGTGTGGCAGATCGCCGCGGCAACGGCGGCGCAGACAGCGCTGGACCACAGCGATCGAGTGACGGCGCAGCTGCAGGAACTGGAAAATCTGTTCGTCGATCAGGAGACGGGACTGCGGGGCTTCCAGCTGACCGGAGACCCGGTCATGCTCGACCCCTGGAAAGCGGCAGCCGGTCCGATTCAGATTCACTTCGGCAATCTGCGCGCGATGCTGGCCGGCGATCCGGGCCAGATTAAGGCGGTGGACGATCTGGAGGTTCGCTACAACGCGTGGCTGGGTTACGCGAATGCGGTACTGAAGCAGGATCCGAAGGTGGTTGCGGCTGCGGGAATGAACCAGCGCGGCAAAGCGATGATGGACGGGATTCGCGCGGCAACCTCGAAGATGTTGCAGCAAGAGCACAACACTCGCGCGCAGCGCTATCGCTACGCGCGCTGGCTGCTGGGCCGGGAAATGATTTCGCTGCTGGTCTCCGCGGTGGTGGTAGGCATCTTTCTGGCGCTGTTTACGCGGCACCACGTACACGCCATTTCCGCGAATTATCAGCGCAGGATCGCCGAGATCACGGAGCGGTCGAACGATCTCTACGAAAGCCAGCAGTGGTTCAAGACCACGCTGGAATCGATCGGCGATGCGGTCATCGCCTGCAATCATCGCGGCGCGGTGACCTTCATGAACGAGGTGTCGGAGAAACTGACGGGCTGGCCGCTGGCCGAAGCGCAGGGCAAGCCGCTGGCGAAGGTCTTCCACATCATCAATGAGCAGACGCGGGAAGCGGCCGAAAACCCGGTGGAGAAGGTGCGGCGTCTGAAGCAGGTGGTGGGGCTGGCCAACCACACGGTTCTGGTGGCGCGCGGCGGGCATGAATATGTCATTGACGACAGCGCGGCGCCGATCATGAGCGGCGGCGGCCGGATGATCGGCGTGGTGCTGGTGTTTCGCGACGTGACCGAGGAGCGGCGGGTGCAGAGGGCGCTGGTGGCCTCAGAGAAACTGGCCGTGGCCGGGAGGCTGGCGGCGAGCATCGCGCACGAGATCCACAATCCGCTGGACTCTGTGGCGAACCTGCATTTCCTGCTGGACCAGGAGAGCGATCCGGAAAAGCGAGTTGAGTACCTGCGGCTGGCGCAGCAGGAACTGGGGCGCACGATGCAGATCAGCCGCACCATGCTGAGCCTGTATCGGGAACCAAAAGCGCCGATCCAGATCGATCTGCGGGAACTGATCGAAGGCGTTCTGCTGCTGCTGGACCGCCGCATCCAGCACCTGGGGATTCGTCTGGAAAGGAAGATCTCCGGCGAACTGGCGGTGGAAGGATTTCCGGCCGAGCTGCGTCAGGTGTTCACGAACCTGATCGTGAATGCGATCGAGGCCGCGGGGCAGAGGGGACGGGTGCGCATCACCATGCAGCGTGCGGATCCGGGCGAGCTGAACGGAGCCGGGGCGATGATCGATATCGCGGACAGCGGACCGGGGATTCCTCCCGAGGTGGCGAAGAAGCTCTTTCAGCCCTTCTTTACCACCAAGGGCGCGGAGGGGACGGGTCTGGGGTTGTGGGTGAGCATGGGCATCGTGCAGAAGCACGGCGGTTCGATCAATATTGCCGAGGATCTGAACCGGGAGCTGTCCGGCGCCTGCATCCGGGTGTTCCTGCCCGCGCGCACCATGGCGCGGCAGGCCGGGCAGCCGGCGGCCTGAGCGGACTCAGCCGTAGTAATTCCGGAACAGATTTCGCACGGTTCCGTAGCACTCGCAGGCGGCGTTCTTCAGCCGCGACCGGTCCACGATGCGGATGTGGCCGCGCCGGTAGGAGATGAGCTTGCCGCGCCGCAGGGATCCGGCGGCGAGAGTGACGGTGGTGCGCCGCGCACCGAGGATGTCGGCGAGCAGGCCCTGATTGAGCAGAAGGTTGTCGGTCCCGGTGAGGTCGTGGGCCGTGAGCAGCCAGCGCGCCAGCCGCTCCTCGGCGTCGTGCAGGCGGTTGCAGGCCGTGAGCTGGGACAGAATCATATTCCGGCGCTGGGCGCATTTCATCACCAGACGGCGCAGAGTCTCGTTGTGCTCGACTTCCCGGAGGAGTTCGGGGAAGGAAATGCGCCAGGCGCGGACGCGGGTTTGAACAATGCAACGGGCGGGACTGATGGGTTCGCCACCCAGCAGGTGATAACAGGGCACGACCCCTTCATTTCCGGTCAGGCCGATCTCCGCGGTGCGGCCGTCGGACATGGAGAGCATCCGGGAAGCGAGACCGGAGGTGATGAAGAAGGCGGAGCGGGGAACCTGTTCGGCCTCGTAGAGGACGGTGCCCGGCGGAAGTGAGACCTCCTCGAGGCGGGAACAGAAGGCGGTCCGGTAAGGCTGAGGAAGACTCTCGAGAAGCAGATTTTCGCTGCAGTGGCCCATGGTGCTCCGTTGTGCTTCAGGAGCAAAGACAATCGGTGCCGAAGTCCGGCAAAAAGTCATTGTCGCTGAAGAAAAAACGGGAACCTCAGATTGCGAATGACAGCAATTCATGCCGTATTTTTATGCTCGCTATCGGACAGATATGTTCGGTATTAGACCGACTCCGATGAGCGAAGCGATTTATCGTTCGCGAGTCCCCGTCCATGCTTTTGGGATGCGTCGCGCGGGACATCTTCCTGTCCGCGGCGGGCTAAAAAAGCGGGGCAAGGGCGGGATGCCTGCCGGCGCAATTTGGCGGACGGCGAACAGGAGCAGATTTTTGTACGGGCGAGGCAACGCGAGCGCATGAAGGGAAAACCCCAGGTTCTGTGTGTGGGGCGCGATGTGGTTCTGAATCGCACGCGTCGTCTCATTCTGGAAAAGAGCTTCGAGGTGAAAGTGGCGCAAAACGTGGGGGAGGCGCTGGCACTCCTGTCCGGCCAGCGCTTCGATCTGGCGCTGCTCTGCCACTCGCTTTCCGAGAGTGAAAGCCGGGAAGTTGTGGAGTTCGTGCACCGTCTTCCGTCGCCGATCAGGATCCTCGCGCTCAGCGAGGGGCGCGACAGCCTCCTGCTGGGCCCGCAGGACGATGAGTGCGTTTCGGCCGGGCCGGCCGATCTGCTGAAGAAAGTGATGGCCATGGCGGGAT
>Ga0335074_10014946_pt1 | contig 10893 bp, 11 predicted proteins | sample Lox_Sample_23_FD_206715 | JGI IMG/M metagenome (GOLD analysis project Ga0335074, IMG submission 206715) | Soil microbial communities from Loxahatchee National Wildlife Refuge, Florida, United States - Lox_Sample_2.3 | ecosystem: Environmental > Terrestrial > Soil > Wetlands | place: USA... | reverse complement strand
TTGTTCTCCACCAGCTCGTAAACTTTGGTGAAGTTCTTGATGTTGGTCTTGAGATCTTCCTCAGGACCGCTGGACGCCGCGGAAACGCCCGTAACGCCGGGCCCAAACACACCGCCCAAAACCGAGCCCAAAACAACCACGAACCCACAAAAAAGAAGAGAACGGACCCAACGCGGCATTCACACCTCGCACTTTTAGTATATACCGGAAGTCCGGCTTCCCTCCGGCCGCCGTCCGCTGGCGGAGCCGGCACGCTGACGCTCGTGGGGGTTGGCGCTTAAGCGCCGCGGGCCGAGCGGCGGGCGGAAGCCACGGCTGCTTCGGTCTTCACCGGTTTGCGGGGCGAATCGTCCAGGCGGCGCACTTGGTCGCTCACGCACACCAGAAACATCGGCTGCTTGGCGTTCTTGATGATGTCGATGATGCGCTCCTGCTGGTCTTCCAGGTAGATCGATTTACCGTCTGTTACCAGGTGGAGATCGGAGTTGGACTGCATCACGTCGCTCAGCCGCTTGCCCATTTCGCGCTGCAGGAAGCGTAGCACCCGGCGGATCTTTTGCAGCGAGAATCCCTTCCGGCGCAGTTCGGCAATCACCGTGATTTCAATTACTTCCTCGGGCTGGTAGACGCGCTTGTGCCCTTCGTGGCGCGGGGAGACCACCTTGCGCTCGTCCCACCATTGCAACTGCCGCAAGCTGACCTGGGCAATGCGCGAGACATCGCTCGAGGCAAACGTGCGCGTGCTGTCTTCCGATTCAGAACGACTTTTCTTTGTTTTGAACATGTTCCCCCGCTAACGTTTGCGCCGGGAGCGCATTTAAAATTCTACTCGCTCCGTGGCGACTGTCAATAGGCAAGTGAGCCGTTTCGTCCCGGCCGGCCATGTCCCCTCTCAGGGACGGCCCGGACGCCTAGCCCCCGCCGACGAACTGTACGATCTCTAACGTTGCGCCCTGGCCCACCCTGGTGTCCGCCCAAGCCTCGCGCTGGATGATGGAGCGATTCAGCTCCACCGCCACGCGCGCCGGATCAACGTCCAGCAATTGCAGGAGTTCCAGGAGGGTGCACCCGGCGGGCGCCAGCCGGGTCTGGCCATTTACAACAATTTCACACTGTTCTGTCGTCGTCGCTGCCATCTTGCGTTAACCAAATCCGGAAACCGAACTTGCGGCCCGAGGCCGGATCTCATTATAGTCGAATGTTAGGGCTTTCCAGACCGCCATCCCATGCCAACCTCCCAGACCATTCCTTATCCCGATACCTACTTCCCGGTATTGGTGCAGGCGTTGCTCGCCATCGTGATCGCGGCGGCACTGGTGGCAATCTCCTTTCTGCTGGGCAAGCGCGTTCGAAGCCGGGTGAAGGACTCGCCCTACGAATCCGGGATCGCCCCCACCGGCTCAGCCCGCGAGCGGTTCAGCGTCAAATTCTACCTGGTGGCCATCGTCTTCATCCTTTTCGACATCGAGGCGGTGTTTCTATATCCCTGGGCGGTGGTGTACCGCGAGCTGAAGCTGTTCGGATTTTTCGAGATGCTTCTGTTCGTGGCGCTGGTGATGTCCGGATTTTTTTACATCTGGAAGAAGGGCGCGCTGGATTGGTCGCGCGAAACCACGGAGGCCAGCCCTTATGACCTGCCGGGTGGGGTGAAAAAGGGCGAGGTGAAAAAGAATGCTGCCTGAGGCGCTCAAGGACCATGCGGTGGCCGGCGCGCTGGAGGGCGCCGTGCCGGATGCCATCACCGGCGGCCACGCCGAGCGCAACGAACCGACGCTGTGGATTGAGCCCGCACGCATCGTGCAGGTTTGCCGGTACCTCAAAGATGACCAGAAATTCGTCCGATTGAGCGGCATCACCGCGGTGGACTGGTGGCCGGCCGATCCGCGCTTTGAGGTGGTTTATCTGCTGCACTCGCTGGCGCGCAACGAGCGCCTGCGGCTGAAATGCTGGATCGCGGAGTCCGACCCTTGGATCGATTCGGTAACCGGCGTCTGGCGCACCGCGGACTGGTATGAACGCGAAGTGTTTGACATGTTTGGAATTCACTTCCGCAATCATCCCGGCTTGACGCGCATCTTAATGCCCAGCGACTGGGAAGGCCACCCCTTGCGCAAAGATTATCCGGTACACGGGCACAAATACACTTATCAGAATGAGTGAGGATCGCCATGCGTGAAACCATACTCCACACCGATTCGATCAGCGCCAACGACGCCACCAGCGAACCGGTAGCCGAGATCCAGGCGCCGGGCGGCTACAAACGGATGATCCTCAATATGGGGCCGCAACATCCGTCGACGCATGGCGTGCTCCGCATCGTGCTGGAATTGGATGGCGAGACCATCCTCAGAGCCGCTCCCGACATCGGGTTCCTGCACACCGGCATCGAGAAAGAGTGCGAGGTCAAGACCTGGCAGCAAGTGGTGACGCTGACCGACCGCGTGGATTATCTTGCGAATCTTTCGAACAACCTGGTCTACGCGCTGGCCGTGGAGAAGCTGATCGGCGATATCGAGATTCCGCCGAAAGCGCAGTGGATGCGCGTGATGCTGGCCGAGTTCCAACGCCTGAACAGCCATTTGGTCTGGCTGGGAACCCACGCGCTCGATATCGGCGCGATGACGGTGTTCTTCTATTGCTTCCGCGAGCGCGAGGACATCCTCCGCATCTTCGAGATGTTCTCCGGTCAGCGCATGATGACCAGCTACATTCGCGTCGGCGGCCTGGCGCTGGAGCCCCCGCGCGGATGGCAGCAGGCGGTGGGCAAGTTCATCAATGCCTTCCCGAGCAAAGTGGACGAATACGAAAATCTCCTGAACTCCAACCCGATTTGGAAAATTCGCACCCAGGGCGTGGGCTTCGTGCCGCTCGAAGACCTGCTCGATCTGGGCGTCACCGGTCCGATGATTCGCGCCGCCGGCATGAAGTGGGACGTGCGCAAGACCGAGCCGTATTCCAGTTACGATCAGTTCGATTTCGAGATCCCGGTCTACAAAGAAAACGACGTGTTCGCGCGTTATCGCGTGCGGCTGGAAGAGATGCGGCAGAGCGCGCGAATCATCAAACAGGCGCTCGAGGGAATGCCGGAGGGCGCTTGGGAAGCCTCGGCGCCCAAGATCGTGCTGCCGGAACGCGAAAAAATGAAGACCCAGATGGAGGCGCTGATCTACCACTTCAAAATCGTCACCGAGGGTTTCCGTGTGCCGGCCGGCGAAGTGTACCAGGCCGTGGAATCGCCGCGCGGCGAGATCGGATATTACGTGGTCAGCAACGGCACGTCGCACCCCTATCGCGTGTTCATGCGGACGCCGAGCTTCGGCAATCTCCAGGCGCTGCCCGCGCTGCTCGAAGGGCGTCTGCTGGCCGATTCCATCGCATCGCTGGGAAGCATGGATTTCGTCCTGGGGGACGTAGATCGCTAGGGTTGTTTATCGCTAAGATGGATCGCCAATGAACTTTTCGCCGGAACTCGAGGCCCGATTCGCCAAGCTGCTCGAAAGCTACCCGCCCGGGCGGACCCGCTCGGCCATCGTGCCGATGCTGCTCTACGCGCAGGACGAAGTCGGGCACATTTCGATCGAACTGATCGAGGAAGTGGCGCGCCGCTGCAAAGTGCAGCCGTTGCAGGTGGACGAAGTGATCGGCTACTATTCGATGCTGCATCGCAAGCCGCTCGGAAAGTGCCACGTGCAGGTGTGCACCAACATCAGTTGTTTGATCCTGGGCGGCGACGAGCTGTATGAGCACGCTTCGAAGACGCTCGGGATCGGCAATAAAGAGGTGACCCCGGACGGCGCGTTCTCGCTCGAAGAAGTGGAGTGCATGGGAGCCTGCAGTTGGGCGCCGGCCGTGCAGCTCAACTACGATTTTCATCACAACGTGACGCCGGAGAAGCTGGATGAACTGCTCGCGGAAGTAAGGAGGGCTCGGTAAGCCGACGCCATGCTCTATAACGAACCCAGCCCGCTCGAAGTCAAGGTCCTGACCAAGCGCTTCGGTCTGGCCAATTCCGAATCGCTCGACACCTATCTCGCCACCGATGGCTTCAAGGCTTTCAAGAAAGCCATCGAGATGTCGCCCGAGCAGATCATCGAAGAAGTGAAGGTGTCGGCTCTGCGCGGCCGCGGCGGCGCCGGTTTTCCCACCGGCCTGAAGTGGAGCTTTGTTCCGCGCACCTCGCCTAAGCCGAAATACATCATCATCAATGCCGATGAAAGCGAGCCGGGCACCTGCAAGGACCGGTTGCTGATGGAGAACGATCCGCACCAGTTGATCGAGGGCATCCTGATCGCCGGTCGCGCGGTGGACTCGCACAAAGGCTACATCTATATTCGCGGTGAGTATCGCTATTTGATCGAGGCCATGGATCGCGCCATCGCCGAGGAGTATTCGCGCGGCTATCTGGGCAAGAACATTCTCGGCACCGGCTTCGATTTCGATCTTTACACGCACACCGGCGCCGGCGCTTACGAGTGCGGCGAAGAAACCGCGCTGCTCGATTCCATCGAAGGCAAGCGCGGCGTACCGCGTTTGAAGCCGCCCTTTCCGGCGGTGGTGGGCGCCTGGCAATCGCCCACGCTGTTGAACAACGTCGAGACCCTGTCCTCAATCCCGGCGATCATCAACGACGGCGGTGCGGCGTTTGCGGCGCTCGGACCTCCCAAGAACGGTGGAACCCATCTGGTGTGCCTGTCCGGCCACATCAACAAACCGGGCGTCTACGAGCTTCCGATGGGTTTCAACCTGCTGCGCATGATCAACGAAGTCGGCGGCGGCATGCGCAACGGAAAGAAGCTGAAAGCCGTGGTGCCGGGCGGATCGTCATGCCCGCTGTTGAAGGCCGACGAGTGCGACATCGCGATGGATTTCGATTCGCTCGCCAAAGTGAAAAGCATGCTCGGCTCGGGCGGCACCGTGATTCTGGATGAGGAAACGTGCATGGTCAAGTTCGCGCTGCGCATCATGAAGTTCTACGCGCATGAAAGCTGCGGATGGTGCATCCCCTGCCGCGAAGGCACCACCTGGCTCAAGAAAATGCTCGACCGGTTCCATAGCGGCGGCGGGCAGAAGAGCGACATTTCCTTGATCGGCGAGCTGTCCAAAAACATGCTGGGCCGCACCTTTTGCGCGCTCGGCGACGCGGCTGCCATGCCGACCATCTCCATTGTCGAAAAGTTCCCCGAAGACTTCGAAGCGCACCTCAACGGTAAGCCGTGCCCGTATCAGCACGCGGCGGAACTGGCGATGGCTTGAAGAAGAATTGCCGATAACCACATGAGCGACCCAATTCATCTGACCATCGACGGCCGCGCCGTTACGGCCGTGCCTGGAACGCTGCTGATCAACGCCGCCCGCGAGGTGGGGATCGAAATTCCGTCCTTTTGTTATTACGACGGCCTGTCGCAGCCGGCCGCCTGCCGCATGTGCCTGGTCGAAGTCGAGAAAACTCCGAAGCTGCAGGTGGCCTGTACCCTTCCGGTGGCCGAGGGCATGGTGGTGCGCACCGGTTCGCCCGTGGTTCACGAAGCGCGCAGGGGCACGATCGAATTCTTGCTGACCAATCACCCGCTCGATTGCCCGGTGTGCGACAAAGGCGGCGAGTGCGAGCTGCAGGACATGACCTTCCGCTACGGAATGGGCGAGAGCCGGTTCCTGGAGCAGAAGCTGCACCATGACGAAGAACAATGGTCGCCCGTGGTGTTTTACGACAAGCCGCGCTGCATTTTGTGTTACCGCTGCGTGCGCATCTGCGATGAAGGCATGGGCGTGAAGGCGCTGGGCGTGGGCAATCGCGGCGCGGTCTCGATCATCGAGCCCAACAAGCTGGATCACCTGGAGTGCGACGAGTGCGGCATGTGCATCGACATCTGTCCGGTGGGCGCGCTCACCAGCGGTACGTATCGTTATAAGACGCGGCCCTGGGAAATGAAACACGTCGGCACCATCTGCACGCATTGCTCCGACGGCTGCAAAACAACCCTGGGCGTTCGCAACAACGAGATCATTCGCGGCAACAATCGCGACCGCTCCGGGATCAACGGCGAATTTTTATGCATCAAGGGCCGTTACGCGGCGGATTTCGTGAACAGTCCGGAGCGCCTGCAGTCGCCCATGATCCGCAGGAACGGCGTGCTGGAAGCGGTGTCCTGGTCGGAGGCCTTGTCGGCCGCCGCGGCCAAGCTCAAGGAAGTAAGCGCGCGCCAGGGCCCGATCGGCGTCATCGGGTCCAATCACACCTCGAACGAAGAGAATTACTATCTGCAGAAATTCGCTCGCGAAGCCCTCGGCACCAACAACATCGATCACCATCGCACCGGCGATGTAGCAACGCTGCTCGACGCCCTGAGCGGCAAGCAGGACGCCCTCGCCACCACGGCCGACGTGTACGAAAGCCAAGCCATCCTTGCGATCTCGAGCGATCTTTCGCAGCAACACCCGTTCCTTGCGTTCCAGATTCGCGCCAACTACCGGCACCACGCGGCGCACGTTTACACCGTGACGCCCGGACCGGTGCGCGAGCAGAGTATCGCGGTGAAAAGCATCATCACCGTGCCGGGCCACGAGCTCGCCGACGTCGAATCCCTGCGCGGTGAGCTCAAAAAAGAGCGGCAGCTAGTAATCCTGTTCGGCGACTCGATCAAGGGCGATGCGATCCGCAAGCTGGTCGCCTTTGGCGATTCGCTCGGGATCCCGGTGAAATACATTTGCCTGGTGGATTACTCGAATTCGCGCGGCGCATCCGACATGGGCTTGAGTCCGGACCTGGGTCCCGGATACCAACCCGTAAGTTCGTCCGGCCTCGCCTACGACGAAATACTTGCGTCAGCCGGTCTCGAACTGCTCTGGGTGGTGGGCGCCAATCCGCTGAAGCACACCACACTGGCTGCGCAGCAGGCGTTCGTCATCGTGCAGGATCTGTTCCTGACCGAAACCGCGTCGCGCGCCGACATCCTGTTCCCGGCCGCGTCGGCTTACGAAAAGCACGGAACAGTCACCAATGTTTGCGGCGAAGTGCAGCGCCTCAAGGGCGGCGTGCAGGTGATGGGCTCCAAGCCCGATCTCGAAATCCTCGGCCTGCTCTCGAAGGAAATGGGCGTAAACCTCGGCGTCTGGTCGCCCGAAAAAGTCTTCGCAGAGATTCGGCGCAACGTGCATGGTTATAATATCCCTTTGCCCGTGCTCACAACAGGGGGAGCAGCACAAACCGCGCCGGTGAACGGCCGGGTGGCGTCGCATTCGCGGCCGGAGCTGATTCAATCGTCGCGCGATACCCTGTTCACCTCCGGTACCTTGGGCCGCTACTGCAAAAAGCTGAATTCGACGCTCGAGGCGCCGGGCGCTCTGTACGCCGAGCCGCGCTGAGCTCCCATGAATTTCTTCATTGTCAGCCTCATCAAGGTGGCGGTGGTGGCCTTCGTGCTGCTCACTACGCTGGCCTATCTGCAGTGGATCGAGCGCAAAGTGATCGCGCACGTGCAGCTGCGCGTGGGACCCTATCGCGTGGGTCCGCACGGATTGCTGCAGCCGCTGGCCGACGTGGTCAAACTCATCACCAAAGAAGGCCTGATGCCTTCGCACGTCAACCGGCTGTTCTATCTGCTCGCGCCGTTTGTGGCCGTGGCGCTCGCCCTCACGTCCATCGCCGTAATTCCGTTCGGTCCCGAAATCAAGATCGGCCCGGTCGACACCTGGATGCAGCTCACCGATCTGCGCATCGGGATTCTGTTCGTGCTGGCGGTGTCGTCCATCGGCGTGTACGGCGTGGCGCTGGGCGGATGGGCTTCCAACAACAAGTACTCGCTGCTCGGCGGTCTCCGCAGTTCGGCTCAAATGATCAGCTATGAGCTGCCCATGGCGCTCGCGGTAGTCGCGCCGCTGCTGCTCGCCAATACGCTCAGCTTTCGCGAGATGGTGAACTATCAAAGCGGCTACTGGCTGGGCTTCATCCCGCGTTGGAACCTCTTTCCCGAGATTTTCGGGTTCATTGTTTTCATGATCGCGAGCTTCGCCGAAACCAATCGCGTGCCCTTCGATCTGCCGGAAGCGGAGAACGAGCTGGTGGCCGGATTTCATACCGAATACAGCAGCATGAGCTTCGCGGCGTTCTTCATGGCCGAATACGCGAACATGGTGACCGTGACGTGCGTGGCCACGCTGCTCTTTCTGGGCGGATGGCAGCCGCCGTTCCCCGCGCCCTATTCCGATTTCGTGCCCATTCTGGTGTTCGCGGCGGCCGGGTTGGTCGCTCTTTATCACGGCTTGAATCCGGCGCGCCGCATGGATAGATTCACGCTGCCCGCCACGGCGCTGCTGTTCCTCGGCATCGCCGCCATCTTCGGACTCTCTTTGTTTGTACCGGTGGCGAAAGAGATTTTGATGGCGCTGTTCTGGTTCTGCGGAAAGGTCCTCTTCCTTCTGTTCGTATTTATCTGGGTGCGCGCCACGCTGCCGCGCTTCCGCTACGATCAACTGATGCGTTTCGCCTGGACCGGCCTGTTCCCGCTCGCCATGCTCAACCTGCTGGGCACGGGCCTGGTGGTGGCTCTCACAACCAAATAATATGACTGCGCTGATCTTCATCATCTTCGCCGCCATCGCCGTCTTCTGCGGCATTAACCTGGTGGTGCAGACGCATCCCATCGCGAGCGCCCTCTCGCTGATCGGCGTCATGGGATCGCTGGCCGTGCTCTACCTCCAGCTGGGCGGCGAATTCATCGCCGCGGCGCAGGTCATCGTCTACGCGGGCGCCATCATGGTTCTGTTCGTTTTCGTCATCATGCTGCTCAACGCGGGCGCCGAAGCCAGCACGTTTCAGGTTTCGCGCTTTGTGAAATATCTGGGTGCCATCCTCCTGGCCGCTTTTTTGGGGCTGATCAGCCTGATCATTCAATCCACGCTCCCGCGCACCGAGGGCGTAACGTTCGGGGCTTTCCAGGGCACTGCGGTCGACATCGGGCGCAAACTCTTCACCACCTATTTGTGGCCCTTCGAAGTCACCTCCGTCCTGATCCTCATCGCGATCGTCGGTGCGATCGTGCTTGCCCGAAAGGAGATCTGATCATGCCGCTCAATGCCGCGGTCCCCTTAAGCTGGTACCTGATCCTGAGCGCCATTCTTTTTGCGCTGGGCGTGGCGGGCTTCATCTTCCGGCGCAATATCATCACCGTGTTCATGTCCATCGAGCTGATGCTCAACGCCGTGAACTTGACCTTCGTGACCTTCTCCTATCAATTCAAGCAAGTGGACGGTCACATTTACAGCTTCTTCGTCATGGTGGTGGCGGCGGCCGAGGCCGCGGTCGGCCTCGCGATCATCCTTACCGTGTTCAAGAATCGTTCGACTTTGATGATCGATGAAGTGAACTCGATGAAGTACTGATGGGTCCCCTCTAGATGGCTCTCTGGCTCATTCCAATTCTTCCGCTGCTGGGGTTCCTCGCCAACGGGCTCTTCGGCAAACGCATGCCGCAGTGGCTCATCAACGTCATCGCCGTCGGATCGGTGGCGCTGGCTTTCGCCTGGGTGCTGAAGACGGTGTTCGGCCTGAGCCCCCTCGAAACGAAATACATCGAGCACTACTACACCTGGATTCAGAGCGGGACCCTGAACATCAGCGTCGACTTCGCGGTGGACCGCCTCACCGCTGTCATGCTGCTGATCGTCACCGGCGTCGGCCTGTTGATTCACATTTACGCCGTCGGCTACATGCACGAGGAAGGCGGCTACTACCGCTTCTTCGCCTGCCTCAACCTGTTCATGTTCTTCATGCTGGTCCTGGTCCTGGCGCAGAACTACCTGCTGCTGTTCGTCGGCTGGGAAGGCGTGGGTTTGTGCAGCTACTTGCTGGTGGGGTTCTATATTACCGAACAATACGCCACCACCGCCGGCAACAAGGCAATGATCGTCAACCGCATCGGCGATTTCGGATTCTCGCTCGCCATCTTTTTGATCGTGAGACAATTCGGCTCGCTCGATTTCGCGAAAGTTTTTGACGGCGCCAAGGGCCTGCCGGTCGAAGCCGGCGTCGGGATCCTGACCACCATCACTCTGCTGCTCCTGGTCGGGGCCACCGGTAAATCCGCGCAGATCCCCTTGTACGTCTGGCTTCCCGACGCCATGGCCGGCCCCACGCCGGTCTCCGCTTTGATCCACGCCGCGACGATGGTCACCGCGGGCGTTTATATGATCGCGCGCTCGGCCGCCCTGTTCACCAAAGCGCCCATCACCATGGACACCGTGGCGGTCATCGGCCTCGCCACTGCGTTCTTCGCCGCCACCATCGGCATGACCCAGATGGACATCAAGAAGGTGTACGCGTATTCCACCATTTCGCAGCTCGGCTACATGTTCCTGGGCGTCGGCGTGGGCGCCTTCTCGGCCGGCATCTGGCACGTCATGACGCACGCCTTCTTCAAGGGCCTGCTGTTCCTCGGCGCGGGCGCGGTGATGCACGGTTTGCACGGCGAACTCGACATGCGGAATATGGGCGGCCTGCGCAAGTACATGCCGATCGCGGCTTGGACGCTGTTCTGCGCCTCGCTTGCCATCTCCGGTGTTCCGGGCACCTCGGGGTATTTCAGTAAGGATGCGATCCTCGTCGCCGCTTACGCACACGCGCCGTGGATGTACTGGGTCGGCGTCCTCACCGCCGGCCTCACCGCGTTCTACGTCTTTCGCGCCTGGTTCATGGCCTTCACCGGCGAGTATCGCGGCCACGCCCATCCCCACGAATCGCCTCTGGTGATGACCGGACCGCTCATGATCCTGGCGCTCCTCTCGCTCGTGGGCGGGTTCCTCTTCAAGGTGCCGCATTACCTCGAAGGCATGTTCTCCGAAGGTCCCGAGAATCAGGTCATGGCCTTGGTCTCGGCCGCCGTCGGACTCTTCGGCATTT
>Ga0335074_10014945_pt1 | contig 10893 bp, 12 predicted proteins | sample Lox_Sample_23_FD_206715 | JGI IMG/M metagenome (GOLD analysis project Ga0335074, IMG submission 206715) | Soil microbial communities from Loxahatchee National Wildlife Refuge, Florida, United States - Lox_Sample_2.3 | ecosystem: Environmental > Terrestrial > Soil > Wetlands | place: USA... | reverse complement strand
ACCCCGCTCGGGGTCACCCCGCACCCGCCACTTGCCGTCCAGCCATTCCAGGTCGTCCGCGGACAACTCCAGCATCGCGGCTGCCACCAGCCGGGCCCGGTCGCGCACCTTCCGCGCCGCGATCACTGCAGCGGCGCCTGATACTGGCGTCGACCGCGATCCGTAGGTGCCGAGACCGAACGGCGTCCGGTCGGTGTCGCCGTGCACCACCTCGACGTCGTCCGGTGTCAGCCCGAGTTCATGGGCCACGATCTGGGCGAACGTCGTCTCGTGCCCCTGCCCCTGGGTCTGCACGGATATCGCCAGAACGGCCTTCCCGGTCGGATGTATCCGCAGGTCAGCGCCATCGGCCATGCCGAGCCCGAGGATGTCCATGTGCGCCCGCGGTCCGGCCCCGACCCCCTCGGTGAAGAAGCTGATGCCGATGCCCATGTACTCGCCGCGGGCGCGCCGCTCGGCTTGCTCGCGCCGCAGCTCGTCGTAACCGGCCATCTCCAACGCCAGCGCGAGCGCGCGCGGGTAGTCGCCCGAGTCGTACTGCCAGCCGGTCGGGCAGGTGTACGGGAACTGCTCTGGCTGCAGCAGATTACGCATCCGCAGCTCCGCCGGATCGATCCCGAGCTCGCGCGCCAGCATGTCGACCAGCCGCTCGACCAGGTAGACCGCCTCGGTGATGCGAAACGAGCACGAGTAGGCCACACCGCCCGGCGCCTTGTTCGTGTAGACGCCGGTGACCTCGCAGAACGCAGCCTGGAGCTGGTAGGAGCCAGTGAAGATGTGGAAGAACCCGGCCGGGTACCTGGTGGGCTGCGCGGTCGCGTTGAAAGCACCATGGTCGGCGAGAACCCTGGCTCGCAACCCGAGTATCCGGCCGTCCGCGGTCGCTGCGATCTCGCCGTGCATGTGATAGTCGCGGGCGAACGTGGTCGACATCAGGTTCTCTGACCGGTCCTCAACCCACTTCACCGGCCGCCCGGTGGCCATCGACGCCGCGATCGCGCACAGGTAGCCCGGGTAGACCGGCACCTTCGCGCCGAACCCGCCGCCGAGGTCCGGCGAGACAACCCGGATCTTGTGCTCCGGCAGCCCGGTGATCAGCGCGTACATCGTGCGATGCGCGTGCGGAGCCTGCGAGGTCGACCAGACCGTCAGCCGTCCGGTGACGGCATCGGAATCCGCGACGATTCCGCAGGTCTCCAGCGGAGCAGGATGGGAACGCGGGTAAATCATGTCGCAGCCCACCGTCACTTCCGCGGTGGCGAACAGGGCATCGGTCGCCGCTTTGTCGCCCGCGCTCCAGTCGAAGATATGGTTGCCGGTGCGTCCGGGAAGATCGTCTCTTACCAGCGGCGCATCCGGATCAAGAGCAGTTCGGGCGTCGATCAGCGGCGGGAGCGGCTCGTAGTCCACGGCGATGAGCTCCAGCGCGTCGCGTGCCGCGTACCGGTCGGTCGCGACGACAAACGCGACCTCCTGGCCCTGAAAGCGAACCTTGTCGGTCGCGAGCACAGCCTGCACGTCCGCTGAGAGGGTCGGCATCCAGGCCAGTCCTCGCTCGGCCAGGTCCGCGCCGGTGAGCACAGCCTCGACCTTCGGGTGCGCGAGTGCGGCCGTCACATCCACCGAGACGATGCGCGCGTGGGCCAGCGGGCTGCGCAAGATCGCCCCGTGCAGCATGCCGGGCAGGCTGATGTCATCCACAAAGGTGCCCTGCCCCCGCACGAATCGTGCGTCTTCCTTCCGCGGGACCGGCCCGTACGGCCCGTCCGCGGCTTGTGCGGGCTGCTGACCGGTCATTCGGTGCCGCCGTTCTTCGCTGCCCACAGCACCGCCCGGACGATGTTCTCGTACCCGGTGCACCGGCAGATCTGGCCGGAGATGGCCTCCCGGACTTGCGCGGCGGTCGGATCCGGGTTCCGGTTCAGCAGCCAGCGCGCGGTGAGCATCATGCCCGGCGTGCAAAAGCCGCACTGCAATCCGTGGCAGGTCGCGAACCCCTGCTGGACCGGATCGAGGCTGGCGCCCTTGGCCAGCCCCTCGACCGTCAGAATCCGGCGGCCGTCGGCCATTACGGCCAGCACGGTGCACGACTTCACCGGAGTCTCGTCCAGCCAGACCACGCACGCCCCGCAGTTAGAGGTATCGCAGCCCCAGTGGGAGCCAGTCAGGCCCAGGTCGTCGCGCAGCAAGTGGATGAGCAGGAGGCGCGGCTCCACGTCTCGCGTGTACTCGGTGTCGTTGACAGTCAGGGTGACCCTCATGCCGCCTGCCCGCGGGCCCGCGCGACGGCCAGGCGCAGCACCCGCGTGGTGAGCAGACCGGCAAGGTGACGTTTGTAGTCCGCCGGGCCGCGCTGGTCGGTCACCGGGCTGCAGCTTTCGGCCGCGATCTCGCCCGCCCGGACGAGCGTCTCCTCCGTGGCGGCCCGGCCGCGCAGGTAGTCCTCCGCCTCGGGGGCGGCGAAATGCGTAGCGCCAACGGCGGTCAGGCCGATGCCGGCCTCAGTGATAAGGCCGTCAGTGAGCCAGACGGCGGCCCCGGCCGCTCCGACAGGCCAGTCTCCGGTCCGGCGTGACACCTTCTGGTACCCGCTCCCGCCGCCCGGCCTGACCGGCAGCCGGATCTCGGTGAGCAGTTCGGCCGGTCCCACCACAGTCTCGTACGGGCCGGTGTGGAACTCCCTGGCAGACATCGTGCGCCTGCCATCGGGGCCGGTGATGACCATCGTGCCTTTCATCGCGGCGAATGCGGCGGACAGGTCCTCGGACGGGTCAGCCTGGCACAGCGAGCCGCCCACCGTCCCCCAGTTACGCACGATCGGATCGGCGATCACCCGCTCCGCGTCGTGCAGAATCGCGAAGTGCTCGCCTGCCAGGGCGGAGTCGAGCAAGTCGGCGTGCCGCGTCAGTGCTCCGATGCACAGTTCGGCGCCGGTCTGCCTGATATAGCGCAGGTCGCCGATCCCGTTGATGTCGATCAGCAATTCCGGCTGCACCAGGCGGAGCTTCATCATCGGGATCAGGCTGTGCCCGCCCGCCAGGATCCGTGCCTCGGGCCCGTACCTGACCAGCAGCGCAACCGCATGGTCGACGCTCGCGGCGCGCTCGTAGTCGACGTGCGCAGGGACCTGCATCCGCCCCTCCTTCAGCGGCGAAGCCGCCCGAGACGAGTGTACGAGAGCGCGACGGGCCCGCCCGGTCTTAGTGCACTGGCTCGGCGCAGCGCCACTGATGTGCTGAAAGTGGCGGGCGTGGTCCAGACTGGACTGTGTCATGACGCTTACTCAGCTGAACGCCTTCGTTTTGGTCGCGCGGCTGGGCTCGGTCACCGCGGCGGCGAGCGCGCTCGGTGTGAGCGAGCCCGCGGTGTCGCAGGCGCTCACTGCGTTGCGGCAGCATCTCGGTGACCAGCTGATCACGCGCGGCCCGGCTGGCATGACGCTGACCCCCGGCGGCTCCCGGCTGCTGGCCACCGCGTCTCAGATCGTGGTGCTCGGCGCCGAGGCGCACGCGGCCGTCAGGGCTGCGCAGGGCGCGCCTGAGCAGTTGCGCGTCGTGGCGACCTCGACCTTCGCCGAATTCGTGGCTGGTCCGCTGATCGAGGCTTTCACCAACCGTTTCCCTGGCGCCGTGGAGGTGTCGACGGGAGTGGCGGTCTCCGGCGAGCAGCCGGTCCTGGTTGCCAATCGCCTCGCCGACGTGGCGTTCGGGCCTGGCGTTCCCGCCGAGCAAACCATGCGAGTCGTCAGTGAGCCGATCTTCAAGTACCGCCTGGTCGTGGTGACGGCGGCGCATTCGCGCTTGCACGGATCAGCCCGGCAGTGGCGCTGGCTGGTGGACCCGGCGGGCACTGATCCGAGCAGCGAGACAGGCCGGCTGCTGGCCCAGCTCGGCGTGCCCGACAGCAACATCGGGGTGTTTCCCAGCCAGACCGCGGCCTGGGCGGCTGCCGCGGATGGCGCTGGCGCGGCCCCCGCTATCGAGCACTTGGTATCGCCGCAGTTGCGCCGGGGCCAGTTGTCGCTGGTGGATCTGCCCGGACTGCCCGCCGAGGCGTGCTGGCACGCAACTTTGCTCGAGCGGGAATACCGCAGTTCGGCAGCCAGTGCGCTACGCCGCTTCCTCGGAACGCCTGAGGCCATGCACCTGATGCGCTCGCCGTCGGCCGGAGTCCCGCCGTCCCGGTTCAGGCCACCGGTCTACGTCACCATCTGGAGTTAAGCGGCCGCATGCCAGCTAACCGGCGCTCAGGTCAGCTGTGTACTTAAGCGACAACTTATTGGCTGGTTGCTTCGGTGACAGCAAAGGGTGCACGATGCGTTCACCCAACCGGCCGGCGCCGCATCCGGCGCCGGCACTGGCCTAGGAGCGCGGATGCGGATCGAGTCCGACGGCAAGAGCAAGGGCAATCCGCGACTTTACGAGCTTGTGGAGCACGCGCCGAAGACCGGGAAGAGCCCGACCGTCTGGGCCTGGCCTGAACTCATCGATTACCTGAAGGTCGCCGGGCAACCGGTCGCCGGCCCGTGGCCGCCGCACCAGGAGCCGCGGCCGGATCCCGATTACGAGTCCGGGCCGGTAGCAGTAGCTGATCCGGCAGCTGAGGACGCTGCGCCCAGGCAGCCGCCAGCGGGCTGAGCTGCGCTCGCGGCACCACAAGAGCAGCACCGCCAGAAGACCGGAGGAAGCGTATGTACCCGTCGCGGTTCCGCTACGAGGCACCGCGTTCTATCGCCGAGGCGATCAGCCTGCTGAGTGACGGCGGCGATTACGCCAAGGTGCTTGCTGGCGGCCAGAGCCTCGTCCCGCTGATGAAGCTCAGGTTCGCCGCGCCGGACCTGCTCGTGGACATCAACAACGTGCCCGGCCTCGCCTACCACCAGGCTGACTCGGATGGCACCCTGCGGATCGGCGCACTGTGCCGGCATTCCGACCTCGAGCGCTCGGAGTTGCTCGCCCGCACCCAGCCGACGATGGCTGCGGCCGCACCGCTGATCGCCGACCCGATCGTGCGCAACCGGGGCACCCTGGTCGGCTCGCTGTGTCACGCCGACCCGCAAGGCGACTGGGCATCGGTGGTGCTGTCCCTCGGTGGCTCGGTCGTAGCGCAGGGACCGGCCGGCCGCCGCACGATCCCGATGGCCGACTTCGTGACCGGGCCGTTCGAGAACCTGCTCGCGCCGGACGAGATCGCCGTGGAAGCGGTCATCCCGCCCGCGCAGGGCGCCCGTTCCGGCGGCTACCTCAAGCTGGAGCGGCGGGTCGGCGACTTCGCTACCGTCGGCGTCGCGGTGTCAGTAGAGACCGAGGGCGGGGTAGTCAGGCGCGCGGGAATAGCGCTGACCGGCGTCGGCGGGTCGACCATCGCTGCGACCGAGGCGGCCGCGGCACTGACCGGACAGCCGCTGACTGCGGAGTCGATTGCGACGGCCGCCGGGCTGGCGGCCTCCGCGGCACGCCCGCGGACCGACCACCGGGGCAGCGCCGAGTACAAGCGGCACATGGTCGCGACGTTCGTCGAGCGCATCCTCAGCCGACCCAGCGCCGAGCCGGCAGAAAGGGCAGCCTGATCATGACTATGGTCTACGCGGATCGCGGCGACGAGACCGCGGCCGAAGTGCCGATGCGCCGCATCAAGTTCACCGTCAACGGCGAGAAGAAGATCGCCGAGGTAGAGCCCCGGCTGTTGCTCGCGCACCTGATCCGGCAGGGGCTCAGGCTGACCGGCACGCATACCGGGTGCGACACCACAAACTGCGGTGCCTGCACCGTCCTGGTCGACGGCCAGGCGGTCAAATCGTGCACGATGCTCGCCGTCCAGGCGGACGGCCACGAGATCCAGACGGTCGAGGGCCTGGCCACTGCCAGCGAGCTGCACCCGCTCCAGGAGGGGTTCAAGGAGGAGCACGGCCTGCAGTGCGGGTTCTGCACGCCGGGAATGATGATGGCGGCCAAGGCACTGCTCGACCGCAATCCGGACCCGACCGAGGAAGAGGTCCGCTGGGCGCTGTCAGGGAATCTGTGCCGCTGCACCGGCTACCAGAACATCGTCAAGTCGGTGCTGTGGGCCGCCGAGAAGCTTCGCGCTCAGGCCGGTTGACGAGGGACGGGACGCAGGATATGTCGCAGGCAGTAGACGAGATCAAGATCGGCGGCATCGGCGCGAGCCGTAAGCGGGTCGAGGACAACCGGTTCATCCGCGGCAAGGGCAACTACACCGACGACATCGTGCTGCCCGGCATGCTGCACATGGAAATCCTGCGCAGCCCGCTCGCCCACGCCCGGATTAAGTCGATCGACGCCAGCAAGGCCTGGGACATCCCCGGCGTGCACCTCGTGCTCACCGGCGAGATGATGGCCACCCGCAACCTGGCCTGGATGCCGACGCTGTCCTATGACACCCAGGCAGTGCTGGCTACCGACAAGGTGCGGTTCCAGGGCCAGGAGGTCGCCTGCGTCATTGCCGACGACCCGTACATCGCCAAGGACGCCTGCGAGGCGATCGTCGTCGATTACGAACCGCTGCCAGTCATCGTCAACCCGGTTCAGGCAGTCGCCGAGGGTGCGCCGGTCATCCGGGATGACAAGGAGAACCAGCCGGACAACGTGATCTACGACTGGGAAGTCGGCGACCGCGACGGCGCCGAGCGTGCGTTCGCGGCTGCGGACGTCGTGTCCAAGCTGGAACTGCACTATCCGCGGTCGCACCCGTCGCCCATCGAGTGCTGCGGTTCCATCGCGGATTTCAACCGGGCGACATCCAAGCTCACCGTCTACATGACGACGCAGGCACCGCACATCATCAGGGCGGCAGTCGCGATGGTGGCCGAACTGCCTGAGCACATGATCCGGATCATCTCGCCGGACATCGGCGGCGGCTTCGGCAACAAGGTGCCGGTGTACCCCGGTTACGTCTGCTCGATCCTGGCCTCGATCCTGCTCGAGCGGCCGGTGAAGTGGATCGAGGACAAGTCCGGCAACCTGATCTCGACCGGCTTCGCCCGCGACGTGTACCTGAAGGGCGAGATGGCGCTGCGCCGGGACGGGAAGATCCTGGCCGTGCGGATGCACACCGACGCCGATCACGGCGCCTTCTTCTCTGACGCCCAGCCGAGTAAGTTCAAGATCGGCTTGATGCACTCGGCCTTCGCCGCCTACGACATCCCGGTCGCGCATCTGACCGCGCGCGGCACCTACAGCAACAAGGCGCCTGGCGGCGTTGCTTACCGATGCTCGTTCCGGGTCACCGAGGCGATGTTCTTCCAGGAGCGGATGATGCAGGCCGCTGCCGACGATCTCGGGATGGACCAGGCCGCATTCCGCCGGATGAACTTCGTGCCGGACGAAGCGTTCCCGCACCGGACGCCGTTCGGTTTCCTGACCGACTCCGGTCAGTACGCCAAGTGCCTGGACGTCGGACTGACGGCGATCGACTACGACAACTTCCGGGACCAGCAGGCGCAGGCACGCTCTCGCGGGCGACTGCTCGGGCTCGGCATCTCCACGATGACTGAGCCGCTCGGCGCCGGCAACAGCCGCGAGTACGACATCCTCGGCATCAAGATGTTCGACTCGGCCGAGCTCAAGGTCCACATGACCGGCAAGGCGATCGTCAGGACCGGCGCCCGCACGCAGGGCCAGGGTCACGAGACAACCTGGGCGCAGATCGTCGCCCACGAACTCGGGATTCCGGCCGAGGACGTCGTGGTGGAGGAAGGGGACACCGACACAGCCCCGTTTGGCATGGGCACCTATGCGTCCCGGAGCACGCCCGTCGCGGGGGCCGCTGTCGCGATGGTGTCACGCAAGATCAGGGCGAAGGCCCGGAAACTGGCCGCGCACCTCCTCGAGGTATCGGAGGAGGACATCGAGTGGGAGCTCGGCCGGTTCTACGTCCGCAGCGCTCCGGATCGCGGCGTCACGATCCAGGAGTGCGCGGTCGCCGCGTACGCCAACATGCCCGACGGCATGGAGCCGGGCCTTGACGCCACGGCCTACTACGATCCGCCGAACCTGACCTGGCCGTTCGCGGTCTACATCGTGACCGTCGAGGTCGACCCGCAGACCGGCGTCTGGGACGTGCTCAATATGGTGGCGGTGGACGACTGCGGCGTCCGGATCAACCCGATGATCGTCGAAGGCCAGATCATGGGTGGCCTCACCGAGGCCTACGCCATGTCCAACATGCAGTTCATCACCTTCGATGCCGACGGCAACTGCGTCGGCGCGAACTACATGGACTACCTGCTGCCCACGGCCTGGGAGACACCCGGATTCGAGTTGCACAGCGAGGTCGTCACGCCCTGCCCGCACCACCCGATCGGCGCGAAGGGCATCGGCGAGTGCGCGGCGGTCGGCGGGCCCGCGGCGTTTGTCAACGCCGTACTGGACGCGATCAAAGACACGGGCGTCCGCAACATCGACATGCCGTTGCTGCCCGACCGGGTCTGGGAGGCCGTCACCTACCACCGGGACGTGTCCGGCGCGCCGCCCGTGCGCTCGGACGATTAGCGGGGTGCCGGTGAACGGCTGGGAGGTTGTCGAGTACGCCGCGGAGCTAGCGCGCCGAGGTGAGGCATTCGCGGTTGCAACCGTGGTCTGGCGACAGGGGCCGTCCTCGAGCCAGCAGGGCTCGCGGGCGATCATCACCGCCGACGGCGAGCTGCACGGCTGGATCGGCGGTGCCTGCGCTGAGCCCACCGTGATCCGGGTGGCCAGGCAGGTCATCAGCACCGGCACGGCGCAGCTATTGCTGCTCGGCGGCCCGGACCAGTTTGGCGGCGCGCTGCCAGACGGAGTTGCCGTCGTGCCGATCGCCTGCCAGAGCGAGGGCGCGCTGGAGGTCTACATCGAGCCGGTAGTGCCCGTTCCCCACTTGGTGGTGGTAGGCCGGTCGCCGATGGCGCAGACACTCGCCGACCTAGCGCGGGCTCTGGGCTGGCGCGCTGAGTTGATCGACGGCGCTGATTTCGCCCCGGAGTGCGCCCGCCAGGAGTCGTTTGTCGTGGTGGCGACGCAGGGCCATGACGACGAGGCCGTGCTGGAGCGCGCCGTCGCGGCCCGGCCCGCTTATCTCGGCCTGGTCGGCTCGCGCAGGCGGGGGGCCGCAGTACTCGGTTACCTGGCCGAGCGCGGCCAGCCGAAAGCGGAGCTGGACCGGGTCAAGGTGCCCGCTGGCCTGGATCTCGGCAGTACGACCCATCGGGAGATCGCTGTCGCGATCCTGGCCGAGCTGGTCCAGCTGCGCGCGTCGTCCCGTTCGCCATCCGGTCGGCCGCCGCACGTGCCTGAGCACCAGATCAGCGATCCGGTCTGCGGGATGACCGTCAGTGCCGGACCGGGCTGCCTCACGCTGGAGCACGCGGGCGTCACCTACTACTTCTGCTGCGCCGGCTGCCGTCAGGCGTTCGCGGCCGATCCTGCTGCCCACGCCGGGAAGCTGCCGGCATGACCGAGACGAAGGGCGTGGCCCGATGCTGATAACGAACGACTTCGAGGTCGCCGAGCCGGTCGAGAAGGTGTGGCAGTTCTTCGGCAATATCCCGCAGGTCGCCACCTGCCTGCCGGGGGCCGAGCTGACCGAGGATCTGGGCGGCGACAAGTACAAGGGCAACGTTGCGATCCGGATGGGCCCGGTGCGGCTGCAGTTCGCCGGCACCGCCGACATCACCGAGCGCGACGAGGCCGCCAGGCGGATAACCGTGCAGGCAGCGGGCGCGGACGAGCGGGGCCGCGGCCAGGCGAGCATGACGGTAACGGCGGAACTGGCCAAGTCCGGGCATGGCACCAGGGTGCACGTGACGCAGGACCTGCAACTGGCTGGCGCTGCCGCGCAGTACGGCCGGGGGATGATCTCGGACGTCAGCTCCGTGCTGATGCACGACTTCTCGGTCAACATGCAGGACCGGATCGGCCGACTCGACCGGGGTGAGTCGGCCGAGCAGATTGCCTCGGCCACGGCAAGCCCGGCGAGCGGCCTGACGCTCGGCCTGCGGGCCGCCCGGATGGCGCTCGCCCGGGTGTTCCGCCGGTTCTTCCTGCCCTATCAGCCCGCGGCCCGCTGACCCGGCCGCGCCAACGAGGAGGACAGCCATGGTCTTGTGGTGGATCGGCAACGCAGTCCTGCTGCTGGTGGTGCTGCCTGTTGTCGTCTACTTGCTGAACCGGGTGCTTGCCGCGCTCGAGCGCATCAGGCACGCGACCGACGACATCCTGGCCGGCGGTGTGGCGCTAATCGGCGAGCTGGACGGCCTGCCCGATGCCCTGGCCACGACCGACACCACTGTGCACGAAATTTCCGTCGGCGCCGTCCGCTACGCGGGATCCGTCGCCAAGCTTCTCGGTTAGGAGAATGCTGATGCCAGCAGCTGCGTGGGCGACTGTGATCATCGCCGCGCTGATCATCGCGATTACCGCGGTCGGACTGGTCCGGGTGATCTTTCACCTCCGGGCGATCCGGGCCACCCTGGTCACCACCACCGGCGGGGTCCAGGCCGTTGCCCAGCTGACCAGTACCGTGCCGGAGCGGCTCACCTCGGTCAACGCGAGCCTGAAGCCCGTCCGGGACTTCTGCGAGACGGTCTGACCTGCCATGGCTGGACACGCAACCAAACTCGTCTATCTGGCCAGCTCAGCCGGGCACTTCAGCCGCTTCGGCTGGGTGCTGGGCTACGTGATCGGCATCGTCGTCGTCCTCGTCGTGGTCGCGCTCGTCGTGCCGATCCTCCGGCTCGCATTCTCCATCGGTAAGGAAGCGCCGAAGATTAACGACGCGCTCGGCGACGCCGTGCATAACACCGCGCCGCTCGCGGCGCTGCGCACCACGATCGAGCACGCCACAATCATCATCGGCGGCCTGCAGCGTGGCCGGGCCAGGCTAGGAGGGTAACGATGC
>Ga0335074_10014944_pt1 | contig 10893 bp, 10 predicted proteins | sample Lox_Sample_23_FD_206715 | JGI IMG/M metagenome (GOLD analysis project Ga0335074, IMG submission 206715) | Soil microbial communities from Loxahatchee National Wildlife Refuge, Florida, United States - Lox_Sample_2.3 | ecosystem: Environmental > Terrestrial > Soil > Wetlands | place: USA... | reverse complement strand
CAGCTGCTCATTTCCCGCCCTGCGGCACGCCGCTGAGCGTGGCGTTCCACACCCAGTCCTCCAAATACCCGGCAGCCAGCATCTGACCGACCAACCTGAGCAGCCGGTTGTCGTGGATCTTCTCGCCCAGCGTGTCGAGCATGACCCGAGAATCGAGTCGGTCGAAGCACTGGGAGATATCGCCCTCGATAAACCAGCTGGTCCCGGTCCAGGTGCGCGCCACCTCGCCCAAGGCGCTGTGGCAACCCCGGCCGGGCCGGTAACCGTGAGAGTGCTCGGAGAACTGCGGCTCGTAATACGCCTCCAACAGCAGGCGGATCACTTCGCCGAGCAGCTTGTCCGACCACGACGGCAGACCCAACGGCCGCTGCTTCCCATCCTTCTTCGGGATGTAGTGCCGTCGGACGGGCCGAAACCGGTAGCGCTCGTGACGCACAGCGTCGATGATGCGCTCGATCTTGGCCATTGTCATGTCGTCCGCGGTCTCCGCATCAGGTCCGGGCGTCATCGCTCCCTTGTTGGAATAGATGCGCCCGTAGGCCAGCAAATACAGCTGCGGGTTGAACAGCTGTCGATAGATCCCTTCGATCGGCAGGCCGCGCCTGCCGCGTTCACGGAGGACATCCAGGACCGTTTCGGCGTTCTGCATTACGCATACCTCCCGGTCATCGAACGTCCCGTCACATGTGCTCCTTCGCCCTGTGGACGGCTCTCCCGTCCTCCTTGGTGGGTCGTAGCTCCCACGACTACTACGAGCACTCCGTCATCCTCGGGCTCGCGCTCGAGGATTGATCCCACGTTCGTCCCTGTCGTACGTCCGAGCGTGACGTAGGCGTCCCACTCATCTCCTTGATTGCCCTCACTGGGCAACGCTCCACGCCCCGAAGGTTGCAACGACCGCACTACCAAGCCGTCGCAGAGCATGGCGCCGGTATCGGGTGTCGTTCCGACGGACTCGCCTTTGCGTCATCTGGAGATTGGGATTCAGGCAATCCAGCTTTCGCCATATCACGCGGGTCCCGCGACACCCCAGCCCTGACACCTGAGCCGGTCGCCGCTTTGCTGGCATGCGATTGTTCCGTTCACCTCTCGGATCCGGGTTAGCCATCAGACCCACGAACCTTCCTTCGAGTTCATCCCGGCTGAACCGGGGATACGACAGAGCGCCTCGTGGCGCACTAGTGCTGCGCGGCTTCGACCAGCAGCCGGCGGGCGTGCGGCGAGCCGGCTTTGGTGATCGATCCCTGCCGGCGTTTCTGATCGCTGGTGCGCTCGGAGGGGACGATCCCGAGGAACCCCGACAGCATCGTCGGGCGCGGGAACCGTTGGAAGCCGCCGAGCTCGGCGCACAGGCCGGCGCCGGTCAGCGTCTCGATCCCGCGGAAGCAGCGCAGCCGGGCGATCGTCTCGGCGTGCGAGCAGCCGGGCACGGTGTCCTCGAGCGTCGCCGCGAGGGTGGCGCGCCGTCCGGCGAGCAACTCGACAGAAGCGCAGTAGTCAGCGAACGTCGCCTGGGCGACATCCTCGAAGGACAGCGTGCGCAGCCACTTGGCGTGCTTGGGGGTCCAGGCATGCCCGTCGGTGTAGCGGTACCCGCGCCGCAGCAGGAACTTCGACAGGCGATGACGGGAGCGCATCAGATCGCCACGGAGGTCCTCGATGCAGCGGATCAGATCCCGGAACGCCTCGTCCGCGACGGTCGGGATGAACGCGAGATCCCGAACTCGGCCGCACCCGCGGTGACTGATCTCTACGCCGATGCGGTCGGTGCCCCACAAACCCCTACGAACGACAACGGCGCCGCGCTCGCCGAGAGCTTCGTTGACTCAGACAAGACCGAGCTGATCGCCGACCGCGTGTGGCGCACCCGCGCACAGCTCGAGCTCGGGACCGTCGAGTGGGTCGGATGGTTCAACACCGCCCGGCTGCACTCCTCGCTCGGCTACCGAACCCCCGCCGAGGTCGAAGCCGGCCGGCTCGACCCCGGGTTCGAACGGGGTCTGGCTAGGACCGCCCTCAAGGTTGACGTGCGACCAGCGCTAGCAGCTGGTCTCTCCGACGAGTAGGTTGATCTTGCTCACCCACCAACAAAGAAGGAAACCTACAAACCACGTCTCCGTGGAACCCGGTCCGGCTCATTGCGCGCCCATCGAACCAAGCGCGCAGCCCGCCGCCCGCGGACACCACCCAGCCGCCGGCGCCCCGGCGAATCCTGAACGCCGGCACGTCCTCCCCGACCCGCGTAGAGATCACCGCCTGTGCGGACATCGGCAGACCCCCAGACCGAACGACCCCAACCGAGCGCCCACCGCCGCCCCCGTGCGACCCCAGCACAATCACCAGCGCCACCGCCGCACCAACCGCGAGCAGCGCCCACCGCCGAGCATCCCTCACGACCACCGACCCCGCAGCGACAGTAGCCATGCCACCACCAACGACCCGGCACGGCACAAAGTTGCGACCTTCAACCAGCCGAGAGCGGGCTTCGAGCGAAGCGGTCGCTACGCCAGCGTGACCCAATAGGTGCAATGCGACAGCACGGTCGGTCCTGCCGAGAGGCGCGATCCATCGTAAGTGCGCTTCCTGTCTCGGCCACGGAACCTTCGCAGTCGGTGGCCTCAATCTCGTTTAGCGGCTCGTCTCAGATCGCCAACCCCACGCTGACGAGCCAGCTATAAGCACGCCAAGAATGTAACCGTCTCACGTTCGATCGACCACCGCAGCTTGAGGCGTGCGCGAACGACGCTCGGCGCCGTCTCATCGGCGTCGCACATCCCAACGTTCTACGAGCAGCGATATTCGGGGCGCCCCCGGCGCGTGACTGGCTTCGGACAAAGGCAGCCAGCCAAGTCCTGGCCGCGATGCCCGCGCGACGACGACAAGGAGGGAAGCCGGAGCTGACGACAGCGCGGTCGCGGGTCGCGTTTGCGCTGGGGTTGGTTGGAGTACTCATCGCTCGTTGGTCTCTAGCTAGGCGTCGAGGTAGCGCTGGAGCCAGTCGAAGATGCGGGCGTCGCGGATGGCCACGCCCATCGGTTCGCAGTGGCGATGGGCGCCCTCGTCGGCCGTGAAGCGGGCGAGCTTCTTGTCGCCGGGGAGGCGTTCGTAGAGTTCCTCGGGTTGGCCGGGGAGGAACTGGTCATCGTCGGGATCGCAGATCAGCATTGGCGTGGTGATGTCGTCTACTTCGTCGCCGAGCCGATAGGCCGACACCGCGTTGAACAGGTCGTAGCGGGAGCCGTTGGTGATCCCGTACGGCCGGCCGCGGAACTCGAGTGTCGCGGTCGCCGCCGGGTTCGCGGCTTCCTCGTGGCGGATCGCGGCGTCAAAGGCGTCCTTGTGGCCGGTGTCGAGCAGTTCGCGGAGCGCGGCGGGCAGCGGCGCAAGCCATGGGCGGGCGATGTCGACGACGCCGCCATCGGCGACCGCCGCGGCGAGACGGTGTTCGAACGCGACCGCTCGCGGGACCCAGAACCCGCCCTGGCTGATGCCGATGACCGCGATCCGATCTGCGTCGACGTCCGGGCGGGCGATCATCGTGTCGACGACTGGGGTGAGCACGGCCTCCCAGTCGTGGCGGAACGGGATGTCTTGCTCGTAGAGCGCGTACTGCTGCCCTGGGCCGTCGAACGTCATCCAGTGGTAGCCGCGCTCGCCGGCAGCGGCGCCGCCGTGTCCCCACATGGCGGAGGTGGCGCCGTCGCTGCCGTTGTTCATGATCACCAGCGGCCGCCGCTCACCGGGCTTCGCGTCGGGTGCGCGAAAGAAGTAACCCTTGAGCGTCGTGGCCTCGTATGCGATCTCGATCCGCTCGCCCGGGGCCGGTGAGAGGTCGACGACGTGCTCCCAGCACTCGCGGTGGCGCCGCCAGGTCGTGAGCTCGCGCTGGGGACCGAAGTCGTTCGCCTTCGCGGTGCAGTAAAGCGCGGTCGTGTAGTACGTCGCTGCGCGCCGGTAGAACGACAGTGCGGTGACGCGGCGCCCGGCGTGCCGGGCGGTCTCGCCCGCTCCCCACGCGCCGTCAGCGGTCGCGATCCACTCTCGGATCCAGGCGTCGGCGTCGCCGTCGGGGATCCGCTCAGCGGTCGCCAGTGTTTCGCCGATGTCGGTGTTCTGCCGGTACGCGCCTCCGAGCACCATCTCCACGCCGAACTGAAAGTCATCGTCAGTGAAGAAGCGCATCGTCATATCTCCTCGCCCTGCGTGAGGGCGCTCTGGAACTTCATGGCCACGAACACGAGCACGAACGGCGTGACCCAGTTGAACAGGATGTTGGTCGGCCGGCTGTTGATCGCGCCGGCCGCGATGTGGAACGGCACCATCGCCGCAAACGTGCACGCCCAGACCGTCGTCAGCCGGCGGTTGATCGCCTTGAACTTCGGCGAGTTCCAGAACTGCGACGGAACCTTCTCCCGCGCGTACTGCTCGGTGAACGGCACCGCCAGCAGCGAGCCGAACGAGATCAGCGCCAGCAGCCCCGCGGCGATCGCCCGGGCGTAGCGCTCGAGCCAGTGGGCGATCGACGGATCGACCACGAACGCGGCGACGGTGAACGCGGCGAAGGTGACGACCGCACCGAGCTCCAGGACCTTCGGCTTGCCGGCCTGGATCCCCGGACGCGCAATCCAGATCGCGATCAGCAGCGCGCCGATCGACGCCAGCTTCAGCGTTCCGTGCTCGGCGACCACGGTGAACAGCAACCACGGAACGGCCGCGATCAGGAAGCCGGAGCCGCCTGCTTTCTCATCTGTGTTGGGGACTGCACTTGCGTTGACCATCGTTGCCTCCGATGTCGGTGTTTGTCGATTGCGCATAGACTCGATCGGCGGCGCGTGGATGTCGTACGTAGGCGGGTACTGATCTCTCGCGGGGACGCGCGGACAGCTCGGGTACGTAGACTCCGTCGGGTGGCTCGTACGTCCGGGGACGTACCGACTGTCTGGCCGCTGATCGGTCGCGATCGCGAGCTGGCACGGATCCGTGAAGCGCTTCGGGCGGGCGCGAGCGGCGCCGTGATCGGCGGCGCGGCCGGCGTCGGCAAGACCCGCGTGGTTCGGCAGCTTCTCGACGAGGGTGCGACTGCCGGCGCGTTCGTCGTCTGGGGCCGGGCGACCCGCAGCTCCGTCGGGATCCCGCTCGGGGCGTTCGGGGCGTACGTGCCCGCTGGGGCGCTGCCGGCAAACGAGACGGGGTATGTCCAAGCGGTGCTCACCGCACTGCGCGAGCAGGCGGGCGACCGCGAGATCATGCTTGGCGTCGACGATGCGCAGCTGCTGGATCCCGCGTCCGCGACGCTGCTGTTGCACGCGGCTGAGCATGCGATCGCGTCGGTGCTCGCAACAGTCCGAGCCGGGGAGCGGTGCCCGGATGCGGTGACCGCATTGTGGAAGGACGCGGGCTGCGCGCTGCTCGAGCTCGAGCCGCTGCCAGAAGCACAGCTCGTCGAGCTGATCGAGACGGTCCTCGGCGGTCCGCTTCAGTACGACACGCGCCAATCGATCGTGCAGCGCAGCCACGGCAACGTCCTGTACGCCCAGCAGCTGGTGGCACATGCGATCGAGAGCGACGCGCTCGTCTGCGAGGACGGTGTCTGGCGGCTCGCCCGACAGCCGTCGACGAGCTACTCGTTGCGCGAGCTGATCGCAGCCCGGATGGGTGAGCTGAGCGACGGCGAGCGCAGCGGACTGGAACTGCTGACGCTCGCCGAGCCGCTGACGTTGACCGAGGCGACGACGCTGATCGGATCCGAGACTCTCGCCGAGCTGGAGACCAAGCAGCTCGTGGTCGTCCAGCACGACCACGGCGATGAGGTGCGGATCGCCGAACCGCTGTATGGAGAGACGGTTGCGGCGGTGCTGCCGGCCTCACGGGGCCGGCAGCACCGAGTCCGGCTGGCTCAGCTCGTTGATGCCCGGTCGCAGCCGTCTGCCTCGGACCGAGTTCGGGTCGCGCTGTGGCTGACGGATGCCGGCGAACCCGTCCCGGTGGAAACGCTCCTCGACGCCGCCCGAGCCTCGAACCTCGCCGGGACGGACGTCGGCGGGCGCTTCGCCCAGCAGGCGCTCGACGCGGGTGCCGGTCCCGAGGCGAGCATGCTGCTGGCCTTGGCCAACACGGTCCACGGCCGGCCGCAGGAGGCCGAGCGCGTCCTCGCCGAAGCCGAAGGCACGATCGAAGATCGGCAGCTGGCGAGCGCGTACCTGCGCGAGCGCGCCACGATCCTCCAATGGGCCCTCGGCCGCACCGAGGACACGATCACGCTGCTCGACCGTGCAGTCGCATGGTGGCCCGACGAACGGTGGCGCCAGGGGGTCGCGATCCTCCGCCTCCCGTTCCTGGCACTGCGCGATCCACCGGGCACGCATGCCGGCGAGCTCGAGCAGCTGATTACCAACGAAACACTCCCCGAAGATCCCCGACGATGGCTGCAACGGGCACTCGCGGCCGACCACTTCGCGGCCGGGCGCACACGCGACGCCCAAGCATTGCTCCCGGAGATCCCGCCGATCCCCTTCCGCGGCGAGCTCGAGTTCCTCGAGTTCGCCTGGATCAGCGGCGTCGGACTCGCCTCCGGTGCCGATCTCCCCGGGCTCGAGCGCGACATGCGCCAAGCGTTCTACCGCGCCGCCGACACCCCCGACCCCGCCGCAGCGGCACTCGCAGCCGTCACCGTCGCCGCGACCAGCTACCTCGCCGGGCGGTTTCTCGACTCCCGCCGCTGGCTCTCCGAAGCGATCAGCGAGTCCGAGCGCCAAGACCCTCTCGCCGCCCGCATCATCGCCCGCGCCCTTCACGTCGGCGTGGCGCTGGCGGTCGGCGACCACCACGCCGCATCAGCGGCCGCGCGAACGCTCGACGCTGAGGTGACCAGCGCACACCTCGCACAGCCGGCCATCGCCACCTGGATCGCACGCGGGCGAGCCTGGGGACTGCTCGCTGACGCGCAGCCACCGAAGGCTCAGACGCTCCTCTTGGACGCAGCCGCGTCCGCCCGGAGCCCGGTCTTCGGGGCCGAACTGCGTTATGAGGCGATGCGCGCCGGCCGGCCGGCACGCGAACTGGCCACAGCGCTTCAAGCCCTCGCCGGCCGCTGCGACGCCCCGCTGACCTCCGCCTACGCCGAGCACGCCGGCGCGCGCGCGACCGGCGACGCGCCGGCGCTCATGCGGGCAGCAGAGACGTTCGCAGCGCTGGGCGCGAACCACTACGCATCCGAGGCGGCCGCGCATGCCGCCGCAGCGTTCGCCGCCGAAGGCCGGCAGGACAGCGCCCGCCGTGCCGCGACGCGCTGCCGCGAGCTCCAGCCCGCCGAGCAGGGTGCCCAACCGCTCTCGATCGAAGGCGTCGACCGCGACGCAATCGAACTCACCCCCCGCGAAGCGCAAATGGTCCAGCTCGCCACCCGCGGACTCACCAATACCGAGATCGCCGGCACGCTCGTGCTCTCCTCGCGCACCGTCGAGACTCACATCTACCGAGCGATGCGCAAACTCGGCGTCAACGACCGACGCGACTTCCGTCCTCCGCGAGCAAACTGAGGTCGGAAGTCTGATCGGCCGTCCGCCTGGTCACATGTAGCGTGTGCCTGGTCAGCTCGCGGGGACAACGTACCAGCGACCTCCGAAGCTCGTGATGCCCCGGCCAGTAGTCAAGCCCATCCTGCCCCTGTCTCCCAAGTAATAGTAGAGGGACCCGCGCACTCGACAGACCCGCTCTTGCCACGGCTCGGGCATCCGGCCCACTGGGGGCGGCGTCCCCTATACGCGGGACTCAGAGCTCGTCGCAGATGCCCATCTACTAACGCACGCCCGCGCAAGCACAGGCCTGACTGAGCCAATCGTCAGCGGCGATCGCGGGCCCAGCGTCGCACATGAGGTGTGCGCATGTTTTTCGCACTGACCGGGGCTATGCGCACACCGCGATCACATCGGACCGCTTGGCGGCACCCGCTGTCAACACGAACGCAGGACTGGCGGCGCCTCCGGGGCGCGAGACCTCCCCGTACGTCCTGGTCTCTAAACGCGAGTCGGGATGCCTGGCTGATGGCCGCCGTGGCTGATCGGACTCCGGGCTGGGCGCGCCGTTCTCCTGCGCGGTCGGGGCATCCGAGGTGATCTCGGATGCCCCGAATCTCACGCGCCTAACCGGTTGGTTGGCTCAAGCCGCGCATATGAGCTCGAGCGCCCGCTGCTTGCGCGATGCGTCCTCGAACGAGCGCTGGACCTGGTTGGTCCGCGTGCTGTAGCGCCGCCCGTAGTCGAGGTGCTCGGCGATCGCGTTCAACGCGACCCACTTGGTACCCGGGCTGTTGCCGCTGGTATCCCGGGCGCTTCCCCTGCCGCGGAAGATCGCCACGACGGTCCCGATCGCCCGCTCGCGATTGGCGCGCGCGACCTTGGATTGGGTCACGGGTTCGCAAGCCTTTTCAAGTGCAAGGCCCGGCGCGAGCAAGCCGCCTGGCCTGCTCGCGGTGATTGGTCTTATGCCGTGGCGGGAACCCCGGACGCGAGTGCGTGCACGGCCTCGGTTGTCAGGCATTGGCCGCCGATCGCCCAGTCGCCGCTGTTGACCTCCTCGATCACGCACCAGGTGACCTGGCGCATGTTCTCGCCCTCGATGCTGACCATCGCATCGGTGAGGCGCTCGGCGATCTGCGTCTTCTGTTCGGGCGTGAACACGCCCTTGATGACTTTGACGTTGATCAGTGGCATGGGACCTCCTTGGGGTTGGGTTTCGGATCGAGCGTGGGAAGCTGGCCGGATGACAGGCCCGCGTGTAGCTGCGTGAGGTTCTGGATTGCGTTGCCAACGTGAGTGAGGTATCGCTTGATCGCCGTTTGCGCTGGCGGTTCGGCCGCGTGGTCTGGGAGCGCGCGCAGCAGGTTGAGCCGGCTGTTGGCGACCCAGGCGGAGAGGTCGGGCTCGGTCAGCCATCGCGCTTCGGTTCTCCAGGTCCGGCCGATCATCCGCGGCCAGTCCTCGATGCTTCTCGGGTACGGGTTGGGTGGGCAGAGCCGGTTCTTGTCGGCGTCCTGTTCGCGATGCGCCTCAACGAACCCAATCAGTGCGGCGTTGAAGCAGGGCGAGAGGTGGCGTACCTGCTGGAGCACGATCCGTCCGGGGGCGAAGATCGGGGTGGCGGGGGCGTCGCGCAGGCCGTGCGCCGTGCAGTCGACATGCAGCACGTCGGTGCTCGTCGCGGTCTGGCCGCGCTCGAGCACGATCCGGTCCGCCTCGACGCGCACCACTCGGCCGAGTCTGACGACGTCGTCTATCTGTCGCACAGCGTCGAGCTCGCCGGCGCTCAGCATCGTGCCGCGGTACATCGCGGCCGGGTGGGACGGGTCGATCCGCACGAGCCGCCCTGAACCCTCGAGCCGCGCAAAGAGCTCCTCGACGCTCGCCGCCTGGGCGCCCGCCTCGGCATCGAGGGAGATCCCCTCCATGATCGCTGCGACCTGCTCGAGCGGCTGAAAGTGGCGGCGGTCGTAGAACCACGCGTCGCGAGGCCTGATCCAGCGGATCCGATCCGGTTCAACGTCGTTATCGAGCAGCCAGACGCACGCGTCGACCGCGGTCTTGCCGGCGCCGAGGACGACATAGGAGGCGGCCGACCCAATGACCGCCGGCAGGTCGCCTACGGGGACGACCCGTGCCGGCGGGGCCACATCGAACGGAGTGCGGTGGGTGGCCGGAATCGACGCCTCCAAATACCGCGCATCGACCACCTTGCGCCGAACCTCGATCTCATGAAGCGCTCCGGTGGCCACGTTTCTGACCTGCTCACACGTGCCGGTGGCGCCCAGGTGCTCGTGACCGGTGAGCACGCGCACCTGGCCCGTCTGCGCGAGCCGCGCCGCCGCCTGCGCAAAGTATTCGCAGACCTCAGCTCCGGCCGCCCGCTCGTAGAACCCGGCGTTCTCACCGTCGGTCTCGATCCGATCGCGACCGAGCGGCAGCGAGTTCACGCCGTAATAGGCGGAAGGGGTGTGCAGGCGAACGAACGGATACGCGTCCTGCCAGTGACCTCCGGGAGCGTGGCGGCGGTCGATCGCGGTCACCTCCACATCGGCTTCAGCCACCAGTGCGTCGACGAACGCCAGGGCGCTCGCGCCCGCTCCTACGACCAGATAATCCGTGCTCACCGGCACGTTCCCGTTCCTTCCCGTCTCCGAGCTGAAAAGTACGGTCGTTCTATTCCCCCGGGGAGAATAGCACGATCGTTCTTCTATGCTTCGGTCCATGGCGGTCGAGACCGACGAGCTGACCAAGGGCGAGCGCACGCGCACGGCGATCCTCGACCAAGCGGCGCGCCTGGCGACGGTCGACGGTCTCGAGGGCCTCACGATCGGGCACCTCGCGCTCGCGACCAGCATGAGCAAGAGCGGCCTCTACGCCCACTTCGGATCCAAGCAGGAACTCCAACTCGCAACGATCGACGCCGCCCGCGCAACGTTCGTGGACGAGGTCCTGCGCCCTGCACTCCGCGCACCCAAGGGGATCAAGCGGCTGTTCGCGGCGTGCGACGCGTACCTCTCACATATCGAACGTCGTGTGTTCCCTGGGGGATGCTTCTTCTCCGCGGCCTCGGCTGACGTCGGCACGCGGCCTGGCCCGGTCCGCAACGCGATCGCCACCCAGCAACGCGAATGGCTGACGGTGCTCGAGCGACTCGTTCGCGAAGCCATCGAACTCGGTGAGCTCAACCCCGACGCTGACCCCGCCCAACTCGCCTTCGAACTCAAGGCCCTGCTGGTCGCGGCCAACAACGCGTTCATTCTCCTCGACGACCCGACTGCGTTCGCACGAGCCCGTCACGCAATCAGCGAGCGCCTCCGAACCCCAACCCTGCGGTCGGACGTTCATCCAGGCTGCCTGACCGGGTGATCGACGG
>Ga0335074_10014943_pt1 | contig 10893 bp, 11 predicted proteins | sample Lox_Sample_23_FD_206715 | JGI IMG/M metagenome (GOLD analysis project Ga0335074, IMG submission 206715) | Soil microbial communities from Loxahatchee National Wildlife Refuge, Florida, United States - Lox_Sample_2.3 | ecosystem: Environmental > Terrestrial > Soil > Wetlands | place: USA... | reverse complement strand
CCTACTTCCCCCAAACAGACAAGACGATCGAATTCAAAGACAGCAAAGAAGTGATATTATCGCGATGGAAACAATACTTGAAAGAGTTGGCTGGGAAGGTAGTTCCGAAACGGCTTGGAGGACCGGAAGGCTTTAAAAGTGGGGTTCGGAATCGGAGCGGAATTGGGCCAAAGGAGCGATTTCGGAACAAACATAAAAGTGGCGAACACGAGGAACGGCGTGGAAAATAAATAATGAACAACGGGAGATAGCGAGAAGATTTTCCAGACGGTCTCTCGGCTGAGACGATGGTTTGAGACCGATTATTGGAAATCCTAATTGTTAGGTTGTCCGCGAGAAGTACGAGGATAGCACGATTTTTGAAGAGGAATTGGTGAAGGAGAAAAGAAGCAAACGTAGATTCTGGAAGTCATGTCACAAGTGGCTGCGCTGCAAGAGACAGAGATCTCAGTATCAACGAATCCCGAACTCTGACTCCGAGTCTTCGACGTCCATGACGACCACAGATCTCATAAACAAATATTTTCGCTGCTTCGCCGTGGAAAACCAGTACTACCTTTGCGTTCCCGGGGCATTGATTATCTGAATAATGGAATTGTATTTATTGCCAGGAGAATCAAGGATACCAACTGATAGAAGATGCCAGACGGTGATGTGTTGGAAGAGAGATGGGGTATTGATCATTCATATGGAGATATACGGCTGTATTGGATACCTGTACCTGGAGTGCCGTGGTTCACGCAGGCAAAGAGCTCTATTCAGTCTGCTCAGGTCGATGCAGTATAGAATCTAAAGCTGTATGCAAACATGTACTGCAATTGTTCATTTAATCCGACTGTCAGTATCCATATCCTACTCCTACCCAATGCACATGAGCATGATGCCTCTAGACATTCCGACTCGTTAATATGCCAACTAGCTCGGCAGCTGCAATTCTCATGACTGACTGCACTCTAGAGTTACTCTTCCGGGGATTGAAACCCCTGGAGAAGCACGTGATTTTCCACCGCATTTCTATGCTCCACAAAATTTAAATACACTCACCAAAACATATCGCCGTGAGAGAAACATTTCCTCCGACTTGCGTTTCCTTCTAGTTCAGGACCTTGTCGATATATGAGGATGCCTCTAAGCGTCCGTCGGCGACATAAGGTCCATAAGGGCAAACCCAACCCACCTCCACCACCATTCCCTCGCTGCGAGTCACCCCTCGAACAATTACCAGCGGAGCTCCTTCTTCCAATCTTTCTAGAGAGTCAGAACAGAGACTTCGTCTTCATTTCTAAATCGATATATCATAAAATTGGGCACAAGCCTAGCCAGTCGGAAATGATGGCATTTTTCCTTCATCGACTTGCGCGTACGTATCTTCTTGTGAATAGAGATTGACTTGTAGAGGAGGGTCACCGAAAATGCATACTCCGGGCGATGCCAGTACGAGGATTCACAATAGAAATGCTATACGATTGGTGTAGTCAGTACGCCACTGATGGTTCCACTCTCGCTAGCCAGTGTTTCAGGCTAAATCAAGGCCTCTGTATCCCTCGTCGATGGCTAGAACCTAAAAATGTCCCATTGCTGGTGAACCTTGTCAATAAACACGTATTGTCGGTTGGTCGCCATGACGCCCTAAGAAAGTTTGGGGGTGCATGTCGATCTGATATCTTCGATCTCATCGAAATGCCAGAAACAAGCATATTCTGGCCAATGTTATTAATATCATGCAGTAATCAGTTCTTATTCTCCGACCCTCCACACATGTCGGACGAGCAAGTTTTCTGCAAGATTCTGCGTCACGCGCTAGCACGAACCAACATTTCTGCTCAGTGGCTCGATGACCTCATGCACTTGTGGGACAATCCTCTGAAGGGCTATCTCGACTGGCCCGAGATAATGACCGCTGCGATTCGGACGGAAAAACCGAGTATTGTGCAGTGGGCCATTCTCCACGGGTTTACAGTACCACATGAAATGTTATCTGAAATGGCTCGTCTTTTTGGTAGGACTTCCTTCCCCGATGAGATCTGACGAACAGAAAATTCGCCTTTGCCAGGTAGCCATTCGCTGCCACAAAACAAGCATTTCAACTATCGGTTGCTGGCCAAGGAGTAGGATGGAGTCAGAACTATTCGAACTTATCCATACTGTAAAGATATATGAAAGTTAGCATCTCCAGAATATTTACAGAGTTCATTCAACGTGTGTTCGACGGATCGGAAGCGGTTTGGGTAGATTATCAATACATTATGCTATGGATTTCTAAATTATCTCCATAGTGGAGAGTATTAATACAATTCATCTCATACTTTAGTCAATATATCAAATGCCCCAGTCCCACCATTAATACTTTTGCCCATCACCAGCCTTGCGCTCGGTGTCTCCAATCTATCAGCATCTCCTTCTAATGTTGCTTTTGTTAAAAACACGCACGTCTGTTCGAAAGACATTTTCAAAAATGGCGACACATTGGTATCTAGCCCCAGTCGATTGAAAGGTCGATATCCGCCTCCGAAAGTCATATAATCCGCAATCAGAGTGAGATGTCGAGTGTCCACAGTAATGCCATAACTAGCAACGTCAGATTGACCTTTATCGTAAGAGGGACGTACACTGCAAAGATGGAGCTGATTTCCTTGATGATACAAGCACGACCAGCTTCAACGCCGTAAGTTTCCATCATTGCCCATATATCGTTGGAAAATAGGGAATCAAGCTGAATCAGATCGCTGACATCCCACAAGCCTCGTAGATTTTGGCCTTCAGTCATGAGCACCTATTCGTTAGTCCAAGTATTGGGAAAAGTGAGACCAATCGATCTGTTTCCTGTTTCCTAGGCATTTTAATGCATTGCTTAATTCCTGGAATTTCCCTCACAACACATGAATGACACGCCTTCTCCACGACATTTTCCATTAAAATTTTGCCCATCTTTAGCGGATACTAACCATTAGAGAGAACATCGGCGGAAGTGATACTTCAAGTACGATCTCACACCATTCACCACGCTTGTGGTCAAAGGTGAAATCTGCGAGATTTGGATTTAACATTTTCATGTCGTTGAGGTCGACTAGTTGTGACTGAGAAGCCTCCTCACCTCCAATACCCCGTCCTTCTCTCTGGACATCCAATTCTGTGTCAAGGTCCTCGTCTTCGATCCGATCTTCTTGTCGTATAACTGCCATGTCCTCGTCATCTGGAGCTTCATATCCTGCCTGCTCCTTTGCTTGCCGTGCTCTTTTCTGATGGTCATAGTCATTATCATCATCTAAAAGTCAGTACATTTCAAAACGGAATGACCATCAGAATCATCGGCATCGTTTTGAGTCGGTATTCTTTCGTCCACCACATCAGAAGCATTAGCAACTCGTTTTCCTTTCCCAATATCGGGAGCAGCGTCGGTTGCTCCAGGTTTCGATTTACGACTACCACCGGCCTTCTTGGCAACAGATCGCACTCGTAAGGCGAGGATTTTCAGGAAGGTTGTTGACAAAGCTCGTTGCAGGTGTTCCTGAGTAACCATATATTCTTCGTCATATTCCTTGCGTGGATAGAAGTTGAGTCGAACAGTATATGTTTTTATACCACTCACATCATCATCGTGTTTCCCGAGCTTTTCAGTGACAAGAATCTCTTCTACTAACTGTGCAAGGAGAACTCGATTTAGTTTCTTTGCCAAATTATCCGCTTGAGCTTCTGTGACCTCTGATTGCATGGTTAATCTGACGTTGGGGGTTTTGATATTTCGACTTGCTGTCATGATAATCTCACGAAGACGGGGGACACCAAGAGTGACATTACCAGCTCCAAAACCAGCCAAATGGAAAGTATTCAGTGTCATTTGTGTTGATGGTTCTCCGATGGATTGAGCAGCTAATACACCGACAGCTTCACCTGGATCGACAATAGACCGAAGGTATCTCAATTCCATCAATGCTCGGAATTTCTTCGGCGTGAGATCGGATGAATTTGGCAGGAATATGCCCTTTTCTTCCGATTGTTTGTCAATGAACTATTGTGAGACGTGATAAGACAAAGAGACAGTACTTGATCAAGTTGAACCAGGAAACTTTCAGATGTGCTTCCCAGGTTCCGAGACGGTCTATACTTTGATATTACTGGTTCATATTTCTCTGGTTTCTTGAGAGCCTTCTTGGCATATTTCCCGGCTCTGTTGTCAGCCAGCCATTCAGGCGCATGCTTTGGCTCATATTTCGATATGAAACTTCTCCAGTTCTGTGCGGAAAATTTGAAATCTAAGAGATGTTTCTGCTTGATAACATCCAATCCATCTTCACCATAGAGAAATTGGATCAATGAACCATCGGAATCACGAACTGTATCGTCGTATTGCACTGTCATACCTTCGAGATGCTTGACCAGGCAACGTTGCAAGTAACCGGATCGAGATGTCTTTACCGCTGTATCGATCAAGCCTTCCCGTCCGGCCATACAGTAGAAGAAATACTCCTGAGGCTTGATGCCTGTAAGGTAACACGATGTGACATAACCGCCAGCTCGAATATCGGGATCGAAGGGTTGAAAAGATGGCAGAGTTTTGCCGCTAACCATAATAGGCACTCGCCCTCCTTCCAGAGATTGTTGACCTGCAGTTAGTACTGACAATAGGAGCGATGATACCAATGATACTAGAGATTAAATTAGCGTTATCATTTGAACCCTTTGCCTTCGACTCTGTCATGTTCTGCATGTTGTTCTTGGGAAACTTTTTGACGAGATGCACTGGAACAATTTCCTTGTACATCGTACTGGTCAACACACTCGTAGCACTTTGCACAGCGCGATCCAGGCCAGTCAATTTCTCTGTGTCTCGAGTGACTTCTTCCATTCTCTCAACGAATAGTTCATCATTGTGAACACCCTTCAAACCCACATATTCCATAGCAACTTCTTTACCAACGCCAACTTTTTCTGACAAAACACTTTTCCGGGTATCATATCCTTGCCTGCTAATTTGAATATCTTCCATTCCGCATGACAGTCCTTGCATCTGAGAATACTTTGTGAACAATCGTCCCATGGCGGAAAGAAGTTTCCCAGCGACGTCAGATCCATAAATTTCATAGACGCTGTGCACAAACCCATAAGATGAGGGACCAATTTGGGCTTTGTCCAGAATACCACATAAGAGTTCTCCATTACGGAAGATGACGTTCTGCTCCTCGGATTCTTTCCATTTATCGGCTTCTTGTTTCGCTGGAGGAGACCAATTCGCCTGTTTAACTTGACTTAGGGAATTCAAGAATAGGCCTGGCCTGTCCGCAGGAGCGATGTTCAACAGAATGGATGAGATAACTTGTTTTCCAGACCACAGCATCTGAGGCTTCATAATTGTCGGGGGTAATGTAACAATACGGCCGTTTTGACCCCCGCAACCGCCTTCTTCAGGTTGAATACTGCCATACAATAATTGTTGGTATTCCCCGCGCTTGAAGAATGTATCTCGTTTAGTCATCCAAACTGCAACCGAAATGTGGTCTTGAATCAAGCCCCGTAGAGGATTACCGTTGGTAGGTCCGAGATATTGGTTGTCTGTGTTGGCAATGTTGTACGCTTCAGCCCGAGCCAGATTATTCTGGGGAAAGTGGACGTTCATCTCATCACCATCGAAATCCGCATTATATGTATTGCAATTTGCATAATGGAGACGAAGGGTCTTTTCGTAAGATAGTACTTTGGCTTTGTGTCCCATAATCGAAGGTTTGTGTAATGTGGGTTGACGATTGACGAGGAGGATATCACCATTTTCGAGATGACGATGAACTTTCTTGTTGAGATAATTTGGCAGAGGTGTACTTCCGTGCGCTAGACGAGTATGGCCATCAGGTGTAAGGAGAGTATTCGCTAACGCCGTCCGTCGTTCCAGAGAGAGTAATTCAAGTGAAGTCAGTTTGCCGTCATCATGTTCCACATGAGATGCCCCAGGGTAATTTCCAGGCCCATTAATAACTGCCTGACGAAGTTTCTCAACATTCCAAGGCGTCACGGGTTCTGGGTAGGTGAGTTTCCTGGCAATAAACGGTGGAATTCCAATTTCATTCGTTTCGATATTGGGATCCGGTGATATTACTGATCGAGCTGCAAAATTGACTCGCTTCCCCATCATATGTTTTCTGAATAAACCCTCTTTCTTCTCCAAAGTTTGCTTTATGCCAGCTGGTGGTTGTCGAGCTGCCATTCGATCCACAAAGGAGTTGGATGCGGAAGAATCGATGAGGCTGTTGACGTCCATCTGGAGTTGAACGAACGCTTCGATTTGTTGATGTAAGTATTGATATTTATCGGGTGAATTTTCGGTCGCTTCGTCTGTCCGACGGAGATTGAGTTGGGCGATTCTCTGACAGGTATTTAGGATTTTGGTTAGCTGACCGTTCTGGGGACTTTCGCGGATGGTATCTCCCTCGCGAGCTGGTGGACGATAACGGGTCGGCGGTACCGCAATTGCATTTAAAAAGAAATTATCGGCCGTCAATTTTGTACTCGATCCACTGACATTGAATAGTAAAGCAAGAATAGCTGCTTCGTTGGTGAATAGACGTCGCAGATGATTTTGGACTGCTGTTGAGAGGATATACTGTTGCTTCTTCTTTTCCTTGGAGTCTTTCTTTGACTTTTTGAATTCAGGCTCCACATCACTCATCACGTCTTCCCCGCTTTCATCTTCCTCTGCTTCTTCATAGTCATCTTCAATATATATCTCGCGGGTTGAGCCTCCATTGAGAAGTGATTTCTTAGCAGAATCCATATTGACATCTACTCTTGACATCCCACGTCCAGCCATATACTGCGCATTCTTTGCTGAAAGAGGCTTCTCGAACACCTTGGAATTGTCTTCAGCTTTGAATGCTGGCGATATGGCACCACAATTCTCACACCGTTGTGCTCTTCCGAGACTTCTTAAACAATCTCTCACAAGCTCCTTTCTCTCTTCTGCAGCCGCCTGAGTTTTGCCCTCAATGTAAGATGCTTTCCCGACACCCTGCAAAGCTCGACGTACGAACGTTTCCCTCTTCTTAATCAGCCTTTCCACCACCGCTTCCTCATCATCTCCTTCATTTCCAGAATTATCTTCCTCATCGTTGACGACAATATCCTTTCCAATGGATATTGTTCCCCTGCCAACATTATCTACCTCTTCTGCTTCCAAAATTAATCCGTGGAACAGGAGTTTGAGTTTGCAAGCAAATCGATGAACTTCTGCTGTCTTCAGTCGAAAATGATGACAATATACACAAGCCGCTTTCAACAGCACCATCATAGATTTGAAAAGCAAGGGATGATATACTGGTTGAGGAAGTACTATATGTCCAAAATGGCCTGGACAAAACCGTTCGTCCAGAAGACATGTTGCACAACTACTAATAAGCATCCGCTATTCCACAAAGAAAAGTGGCAAGGTTAGGGGTACCTTGTCTTGTTTAAAAATGGTCCTAGTGCTAGATCGTAGAGACCGCCTTTTGTAGGATGACCGAGATTGTCAAAGACGATTGGGTTGACGATTTGTTTTACGGAGATCTTTTCGACATCTTCTGTGCTGAAGAAGCCAAAGTTGACAGACGTAATCTCTGTCCCTATAGGCGTTGAAATGTTCATTGCCTTTGGTTATTTTCGAATAACAGTGTCGTCTATGAAAGACCGTGAAGACATGAGGTACCAGCGACGTTCATTGAGGTGCTGCTGTTCAGGGTCGAGCAGAGAAATTTTTCTGGGTGCGAGCGCTGATCTTTCTCAAATTTCAGTTGCCGAAGCGACGCAACTTTACGTTTTACATTTTTCTTTTTGCCGTGGCTGCAATCAGAATTGGAGGTAAAAGTATAAAAGTATTTCGTTTGAAGAAGGCGAAGACGAGGTTAACGCAAGGACCGCAAACACAAAGAGTCTCTTCATCAGCGGAATCTTGTCAAATCAATATCTTCTTCAGGACGTACACTGGAACTTCCAAACGGAGATTGATACGGTCAACTGAAGAAAGCCCCATTAAAATGGGGAGGAAAGACGGCCGCTATGATCGAGAGTATAAGGGTTCATCTTCCTATACACACTCGAAATGGGGTGATGCTCCATCTCGAGGAAGAAGTCGAAGTCGATCGGACTCCCCTTATAGAAAGAGAGACGCCACTCCCCCTAAGAGACTCCAGGACAGAATAGAAAGGTCGATTTCTCGTACGCCATCGCCATCCAGAAGACGGGAGGAACATTCGAATGGTGCAAGTTTGAGAACAGAAGGACGGACATATTCAAGGCTTAGATCACGTTCACCGTCTCCGGCTCGACGAAGAAGAGATGATTCACGATCACCTGTGGGAGAACATAGACGTCACGAGCGCTCTGTTACGCCTGTACGACCCCGGAAGAGACAACGATCCCATTCAAGATCTCCGTCTCGATCTCCAAGTCCATATCGAGACGATTCTAGAAGCACGCAGTGGAGACATAAAAAGACATCAAAGGATTCCAAACGACATAGGGATAGGGGCAAAGATAGCAAGTCAGCTCACCGGGAACACGATGTTTGGAAACCTAGTCAGTCTTCGAGAGCGACATCTCCATCTCCAAGAGCAAGTCGAAATAGATCGCCATCTCATTCTGCTTCACCTCGTCGTTCTGGATCCCCTTCACTGCGGCGAGATCCTCCTGGGACTGCAGGCAGTACAGGCAGAGACTATCCAACTCAACGTCCGTCTTCTTTAACGGTTTCCGGCCGTGGTGATAGTTGGCGGCCGGCCCCTACCTCTCCTATGCACAATCGTTCTCAGTCTCCTGATAAGTATACAAATCATCACAGACACTCTTCCTCAGGCTATGAGCGACCGCCATCTTCAACTCATTCGGCTAGACTGCGATCTATAGAACAGCCGTCAACTGTTCGCCAACTGTCCGAACCTCGGGGCAATGATCAGAGTAAAGAACGACCAAATCGACGGAGAGGTATGGATTATGACAGAGCAGAATGGGATGCCTGGGAAGCCGCACAGAAGGAACAAGAAAGGTACATTGCCTTAACGTCGCTCTCTGACAATAGTAATGAAAAATCGCGGGAAGCTGAGACCAACTATCAGTATCAAGTACCAAATGATTATCCTGAACATAATGCAACAACGCCTCAAGTGTTTGAGCAGGATAGTGCTCGAGAGGAAAGACATCCTGAAATAGAACCACCTAGAGAGCCTCGCCGACGAACCCCAGAAGGTCCTCGGGCACTATATCAAGGCAAAAACCGACAACACCACCATAATCGTCGCAAAGACAATTATCGAAATAATTCCAACCAACGGAACAACCATTCTCGGGAAGGTTTTCCACGACTGCCATCACAGCCTGCAGAACAGTCTTACCCAGGATTGCAACAGTATCCTGAACGTATCCAACAACAACATCCACCGCAAGAAGCCGCTTTACCACCGCCTCCGCCAATACAGCATGAACTCGTTACACAGTCATCCGAACCTCCCATTAGTTCAGGAACGCCCACCTCAGCGCCTCCAGCCCCTAAGCCGAATGGTGGCATCAAGCCATTCACTCTGAAAGCCAATGTCCTCAAAAATCTCAAACGAACACAAGAATCCGACCCCGAAGCAGAACGAGTTCTAAAATCATCTCGAATATCCCCACAACATGTCATCGCAACTTCCAGTACAGCAATAATGCCACCTCCTGTTCCTGCGGAGATACAACAAACTCAAACCCCTGAAACGCCGTCTAATCAGGATGCCACACAGGAACGCAAGCCTCCGACCAGAGAAAAGGGAGCTAGTTTATTTGAGAGAATAGGACAGGTTGGAGAGGGTACTTATGGCAAAGTGTATAAAGCAAAGAATACGCTAACTGGCGAACTCGTTGCACTGAAGAAGATTCGAATGGAGGCTGAGAAGGATGGGTTCCCTATTACCGCGATGCGAGAAATCAAATTGTTGGAATCCCTCCGACATCCCAATGTTATTCATTTGCATGAGATGATGTTTGAGAAGAGTATGTGTTTACCTTGTGATGTCGCTAACAATAGGTTTTGTGTATATGGTGTTTCAGTACATGGATCATGATTTGTCTGGAATCTTAACTCATCCGACATTCACGCTACCTCCAGCTCACGTCAAAGATCTACTTCGTCAGATGCTAGAGGGACTACACTATCTACACCATCGGGGCATTCTCCATCGTGACATCAAAGGATCAAATATCCTTCTCAACGCATCGGGTCAACTTAAACTCGCCGACTTCGGCTTAGCTCGTCACTATCATAAACGACGTGATAACCTCAACTACACAAATCGGGTAATCACCCTTTGGTATCGACCCCCAGAATTACTACTTGGAGCAACGACATACGGGCCAGCAGTCGATATATGGGGCATTGGCTGCATCATGTTGGAAATGGTCACAAAAAAGGCTATATTCCCGGGAAAAGAAGAGATCGACGAGATAACACGGATATGGGATATAATGGGAAGTCCTACATCGACCACCTGGCCAAAAGTCACCGAATTACCCTGGTGGGAATTAGTAAAACCTCAAACTGCGAAGCCTTCAGTATTTCACGAGCTTTATGCCGATGTGCTGTCCGAACAAGGCATAGATTTGGCATCTAAACTTCTTTCCTTAGATCCCGAATTACGACCCACTGCCGCCGAAGCACTGCGACATCCATACTTTGTCATAGAACTTCCTCGACCGGAGCAGCCAACTGGACTCGCTGAACTGGATGGAGGTGAATGGCATGAATTCGAATCAAAGCAACGAAAACGAGCGTCAAGAGCACAGAATGAAACCCATAACCTTGTCATATTGTGAGATGTATATGGTAAAACTTGATTAGTAGCGATCCCCTGGAAGAATATAGAAGTAGCATGTCGAGGCGTAATGAACTCAAATTTTCAC
>Ga0335074_10014942_pt1 | contig 10893 bp, 5 predicted proteins | sample Lox_Sample_23_FD_206715 | JGI IMG/M metagenome (GOLD analysis project Ga0335074, IMG submission 206715) | Soil microbial communities from Loxahatchee National Wildlife Refuge, Florida, United States - Lox_Sample_2.3 | ecosystem: Environmental > Terrestrial > Soil > Wetlands | place: USA: Florida... | reverse complement strand
TGTCGTTCCAGCACGCCCCCAACGACATGGGTGGGCCACCGATGTCGTCCAGGCAGCATGAGTGGGCCACCGATGTCGTGGCTGGCGGCCTCTAACAGCATGGGTGGGCCACCCATGCTGTTGCTGGGCCAGCGCGACGACTGCGTACGCGGCGCAGACACGGCGGCGCGGAGACCGCGGCACCCAGGCCTAGGACCCGCCGCCCGGCACACGGCGCGGAGCACGCGGCACCGGCGACTGCGACATACCGCGCGGCGCCCGGTGCTGGGACCCCGGTGCGCGGCAGCCACAACGCGCAGCGGCTCCCCTTAGCCAGCCCGGCTGAGGCAGTCACAGGCACCCCGCCAGCACCTCAGGCAACATCCGCATCACGCGGTGATCATTCCGGATCCAAGAATGCACTTTTGGTCAGGTAATAGCAGGCCCATTAGTTCATTCATATCTTAGTGATCATGGAATTGGGGCGCGGAACGGCTTGGGGGCCGACGGCAGCCGCCCCGCTGACGGGGCCCGCTCCTGGTGAGGCACGCCGCGGCGCTAACGCACCGCGCCTACGCCAGCCGCGCGGCCAGTGAGGCAGGCCACCCCGTGGTGAGGCAGGCCGCGGCGCTAACGGGCCGGGCAGCCGGTGAAGCGGGCCGCGGCGCTAACGGGCCGCGCCTACGGCGTCGAGGGCTGCGCGGGTGACGGCGCGCAGCAGCGGGAGATTCGGCAGGTCCTCCAGCAGGATGGGGCGGCCGGAGGCGTCGCCGAGCGGGATCTGCCAGTTCGGGTACTCGTCGCGGGTGCCGGGGATGTTCTGCGGCCGCCGGTCGCCGACGGCGTCGGCCAGCGAGACGCCGATCAGGGCGGCTGGGGTACGCGCCAGGTAGCGGTAGAGGGCCACGGTGAACTCGTCGGGATCCGGCCGCGATCCTGACGGCACAAGGTCTTCTCCCGCGAGCGCGTCGAGCCAGCGCGACAGCGTGAGCTCGGCCGCCTTGCGTTCTGTATCTTCCGAACGCTTGAGCAGGCCGAGCCGGGCCCTGATCGTGACCTGTTCTCCGGTCAGGAACGCGGCCGCGGGCGGCACGTCGTGGGTACCGACGGTGGCCATGCAGTCGCGGCGCCACCTCCTGGGCGGCAGCGGCCCGCCCCCGGGCTCGCGCTCGAACCACAGCATGGACGTGCCGAGGATTCCGCTGCTGGCCAGGTAGCGGCGGATCCACGGATCCACGGTGCCGAGGTCCTCGCCGATCGCCAGCGCCCCGGCCCGCGCCGCCTCACCGGCCAGTGCCGCCACCGCCGCCCGGTGGTCATAGCGCAGGTACGCGCCGTGGTCCGGCGGCATGCCCTGGGGCACGCACCACAGCCGCATCAGCCCCATCACGTGGTCCACCCGGACCCCGCCGGCGTGCCGCAGCGCCGATGCGAAGAGGCTGGCAAGCGGGCGGTAGCCGACGGCGGCAAGCCGCTGCGGATGCCACGGCGGCTGCGTCCAGTCCTGGCCCAGCTGGTTGAACTCATCCGGCGGCGCGCCCACGGAGAGGCCACCGACCAGCAGGTCCTGGTGTGCCCACGCGTCCGCGCCGCCGGGATGCGCGCCGACCGCGACGTCGGTGATGATCCCGGTGTCCATGCCAGCATCCAGCGCGGCCCGCTGCGCTGCCGCTAGCTGCTCGTCGGCGAGCCACTGCAGCCAGGCGTGGAACTCCGCGCCCGGCAGGGCACCGGGTGGCAGCGAGGCCGGGTCGCGGGCCTCCGGCGGCCAGCGGCGCCAGTCCGGGCCGTGCCGCTCGGCCAGCGCGCACCACGCGGCCCAGTCATCCAGATCACGGCCCTCGCGGCGGCGGAAGGCACGGAAGGACTCCAGCCGCGATCCGGCCAGCCCAGCCTGGTAGATGATCTCCAGCGCCTGGCGCTTGGCCGCCCAGACCGCGTCCCGGTCGATCAGGTCGGCGGTGGTGTTGCGCGCCCGCAGCGGGGCAGCGAGCGCGCCGATGCGCTGCTGCTCCTCGCGGCCCAGCCGCCGGTACTCAGGGATGTCCTCGATCCGCAGGTAGAGCGGGCTGACGTACCGCCGGGTCATCGGCAGATACGGGGACGCGCTGACCGGCGGCAGCGGCTCGGCCGCATGCAGCGGGTTGACGAGCACGAACCCGGCGCCGAGCTCCGAGGCGCTCCAGGCAGCGAGGTCGGACAGATCGCGCAGATCGCCATGGCCCCAGGAATCAGCCGAGCGCAGCGAGTACAGCTGCACCGTGAACCCCCAGGACCGCCCGGCCGGGCTGCGAGGACGGCCGGGCTCGACCACCGGTTCGGTGCCCGCGGCGGCGCCCGCCGCCAGCCCGGGCGCGCTGTCCAGGGCGTCCAGGATCGCCGCCAGGGTCTGCGGTGGCACCTCGACGATGTCTCCGCGCGAGTCGGTGTAGCGGGGCTCGACGCCAGCGGCCTCGGCCCGCCGTATCAGGCGGCGGTCAGTCATGCTCCATCGTCGGGCACACGCCGGTCGCGCCGCCGGGATTCGGCAACACCATCGGCACCATGGGCAACTTTGTTATGGGCGGCGTTACCGGCGGCCTCATCGCGGGCCTCGGCGGGTGCTCTGGCCGCCGCGGTGCGGCGCTCGGCGTCAATCAGCTGGAAGCAGAGCTCGGCCAGCACCACAGCGACGCAGGCCTCGACGATGCCCTCGGTCACGCCGCGAATGACCAGGAACTGGGCGATGTCGCCAGCCGTGTGCGGCTCCGGCGCCACGGCCTCGAGCTGCGCCGTCGCCCCGAACGGGAGCGTGGCCAGCAGCACCACCGTCCAGACCTGCGGGCGGACCAGCCGCACTGAACGGCGGATGGCCTCCCACACCCGCCGGTGCTCGATCTCAATCACCGGGCCGACGACGGCCAGGAACGTGATCACGACCAGAGCCGGCAGGACGAGCAGCACCAGGCCGATGACCACGAACAGGGTGACCAGGAGGTCAGCCTCAACCAGGGCCACCCACGGCATGGTTCGCACGACCCGCCCGACCGTCTCCGGCTTCCAGCCGTGCTCGGCCGCGCCGACGAGCCGGCAGACAAACCCCGACAGCAAGATCGTGCCGAGCACGCTGATGAACGTCGCGCTGAGCGTCGCGGGGGCCGACACCAGATAATCGTTCGGGTCGGTGAAGTGATCGATGACTATCTCCAGGCCCGCGCTGACCAGCGTCACCGGGATCGCGAGAGCCAGGATCTGCTTCCAGTAGCTGCGCCCGGCACGCGCGGCAGCGGTTACGACCGCGCCCGGCCGTACCCGTACTCGGTGGCCAGCCTGGTCCGGCTCTGGCCGGCTCCTTCGGCGCACCACAAGAGGTGACACTACGCGACGCGCTGATCACGAGAAGCGCGGGCTCCGGCCCGAGCGGACACCGCAGCGGGCTATCTGAGAGCGCGGGGAGCCAGCACCAGGCCGAGCCACGCCCCGACGAGCGCCTGAACAACCCCGATCAGCAGGGTGAACGCGACGCCGACCGCCGCGTGCGGCGGCAGGCCCATCAGCGCGGCAACGACACGGGCGGTCGCGCCCTCCGGTTCACCCCGGCTGGCGGCAAGCCCGAGCGGAACCCCCCAGCCGACGATGGCCATCGCCGCCGCCGCCGACAGCGTGACCCGCACCCGCCAGCGGCCTATGTACATGGCGAAACCGGCCACCACGCCGACGATGAACGGAACGAACCACAGGCCGATGCTGGCGCCGCCGGCGATAGCCGCCGCCCCGGCGAGGCCGCCGAGGACCCAGCGAGAGACCAGGCCCCGGTGGCGGGGAAGGAACTGGGGCACGAACGGGCGCGGCACGGAGGCCTGAGTCACGCCCTGCGTGCGCAGCGACCCGAGCCGGTATCCCTCGCGCCTTCCCAGTCGCTTCAGCTCGTCAGGCATGCGGTGTCACGGCTTCAGCACCCAGTTCGTCTGGCCGGTGCCACGACCCGTCGTGGGCGGCATCGGCAGGTACTTCCCTTCCCACCAGTCGGTGATGAGATCGGCATACCAGGGCGAAGCAGGATTCTCGCTCTGCCCGCCCGGGTAGATCCCTTCGCCCACCGCAGTGCCCTTCTTGGGCGTCCAGTAAACGATCATGCGCCAGCTAGGGCCCGCGGTGGCGGTCATACCGCCATCAGCGGCGTCAACCGTCCACTCATCGCCGCCTGCCGCCCGGGGCCCGTAGCCGAGTCCGGCCGTGCCGCTGACCGCGGGGAACTCCCGGCTGTGCAGACGCCCCCAGCTCCAGCTCGGCGGGCTGCCGTGCAGCGTGGACTGCAGATGACCGACGGCGGTGGCGAACGCGCTGCGCATCACGATGGCGGCGGTCCTGACCGGCCCGCCCGGGGCGGTGAACGCCGGGTTCTGCTGGTCGCCGAGTGTCCACGCCTCGAGCACCTCGTCCAGGTTGAACCAGCCCGACCCGACCGGCAGTGAACTGGAGTCCTTGCGCACCGGAACCTTGTCGGCGGTCCACCACGGCTGGAAGACCGCGGACAGGTAATCGTTCCAGAACGTCCACCAGACCGACGCGGCCGCGGACGTCTGATCCATCGAGTAGTTCCAGCCGGAGAGCACCTGCTGAGCTGACTGCTCAGCGGGGGTCAGCGGCGCGCCATGGAGCGCGGCCAGCAACTGCGGGACGATCTTGGCCGCCAGCGGGTCGGTGAGGCTGGTCTGCAGCGCGGCGAAGCTGGCCGCGGTCATCTGGGCGTGGCTGCCCAGGTAGGCGTACTCCTCGTCGGCGCGGTAACCGGTATCGAAGAAGTCCGCTGTCGTACCGATGTAGTAGGGATAGGACGGCCCGACCGGCCGCTGGTTGGCGGTGACGATCACGTGCCCCGGTGGGTCGTAGGCCTGCGGCACCGCGGCGTACGGGATGGTGCCGGCCACGTCGTCGGCCCCGGTGCCTGGCATCGGCAGCCATGGCGTCCCTTGCCGCACCTGCGGGTAGTAGCCGGCCGAGATGGCACCGATGTTGCCCTGGTTGTCGGCGTAGACGAAGTTCTGCGCTGGAGCCCGCCAGTTCGCGAGTGCGGCGCTGAACTGGGCGAAGTCGCTGGCCTTGTCGATCGAGAGCTCGACAGAGAGGTCAGGAGAAGGGATCGAGCCCATCCAGTCCACCGAGACCGTCTGGCCGTCCTGGGTCAGCACAGGGCCGTGCACGGTCTCGTCAACGGTGAGGCTGACCGTACGGCTGCCGCGGACCTTGATCGTGTAGTGCAGCCGCTCCATCCGGCGCCACTGGCCGTCCCAGAAGTACTCCCCCGGGCGGCTGCGGCTCGTCTGCTCGTCGTAGAACAGCGTGGCCTGGTTCTGCACGTTGGTCAGGGACCAGGCGATGTCCTGGTTGTGGCCGATGAGGATGCCGGGCAGCCCGGGCACACCCACCCCGGACACATCGAGGTCAGGCGTTTCCAGCTCCGCCTGGTACCAGACTGACGGCAGGGTCTGCGGCAGGTGCGGGTCCCCGGCCAGCATGGCGCCGCCGGTGGCGGTCTGCGGCCCGTTGGCCGCCCACGCGTTGCTGTCGGGCGAGCTGTAGACCTGGCCCGTGGGCAGCGCGCTGACCTGGGTGAGCACGGCGCTGGCCGCAGTGTCGAGCTGCCCGGTAGCCGCAGGTGCCGGTGCTGGCGCCGGGACGCTCGTGCCTGCCGATGTCACTGCCGACGTCAGCGTGACCGGCTGGGCCGCCGTGGCTGACGGCGCGATCGGCACTATCGGCAGGTTGCTGTACGGCCCGGGATCGTAGGGGCTCTGCTGATCGGCCGGCAGGACAGGGAACCAGTCCATCGTCCGGGCCGGCCCCAGCGAAGACTCGAGCAGCTCGTAATCCAGCGGCGTGGTGGTGAAGTCCAGTTCCTGGGTCAGGTCGGACTGGACCACCAGGCTGTCGACCGGGGTCCAGTCCGACGGGTACACGCCGGTCAGCGAGAACACCGCCGGCCACTGCCCGCTGGCGCGCACCTGTGCCAGGTAGTCGTTGACCCCGCGCGAGTACGCGACCAGCGCCTTCGCGGCCGGGCTGGACCGCGGCATGTCCGCCCATTCCTGCTGGGCCGTGCGCAGCAGGCCGAGCCGCAGCTCGAACTCGTCGGAAGCTACCGCGGACGGCCCGATCAGCTGGGCCAGGCGGCCTTCGCCGAGGCGGCGCACTTCGTCCATCTCGGCCAGCCGGAACTCCGCGTGCACGTAGCCGAGCGCGAGGTCGGCGTCGTCGTCGGTGCGGGCCACGATGGTCGGCACGCCCTGGCTCGTGAACGACACCAGGACAGGGTGCGCCAGGCCCGGCAGCGTCAGCGTCTCGTTCCCGGGCAGCTTGCCGCCTGCCGCCGAGGTCCAGGCACCTTTGCCGGGGTCAAGCGCCGGGCCGAGCGCCGGAACTGTGCCGTAGCCGAACGCCAGCAGGCTGATCACCGCCGCCGACGCGCACAGCGCCGCCAGCACTCCCGCACCTCGCCATATCAGCCGCGAGGGCCTCTGCTCCGGCATCATGACCGTGCCCGGACCTCTCGACCATCAGCTGGCGAATGCCTCCAAAGCGGAGCAATTATCCTTCGGAATATTCAGAACGCAAAACCAGGCGGTGCCGCCTAGCGCTGCCGCCTGGCCGTGGCCGCCACGCTCGCCCCGGTGCCGTGGCCGGCAGCCTCGGGTGCAGCCGCAGCGGCCTCGCTGCCCTCCAGATGCAGCTGGGGCAGGACCGGCTCCAGCCACCTGGGCATCCACCACGCATGCTCGCCGAGCAGTGACATGATCGCCGGGACCAGGATCATCCGGACGATCGATGCATCGATCAGCACAGCCACCGCCATGCCGATCGCCAGCATCTTCACCGCTATCTGGTCGTTCAGCACGAAGCTGGCGAAGACGACCACCATGATCGCGGCTGCTGTCGTGATCACCCGCGCGGTACTGCCGATGCCGATCGCGACGCTGCGATGCGCGTCCCGGGTGCCGACCCAGGCCTCGTGCACCCGGGACAGCAGGAACACCTCGTAGTCCATGGACAGGCCGAACACGATCGCGAACACCATCATCGGCACGTAGGCGGGAATGGGAGACGTCGTATGCACACCGATCAGGCTGGCCCCCCAGCCCCACTGGAAGACGGCGACGATCACGCCATAGGCCGCGCCGATCGACAGCAGGTTGAGCACGGCCGCCTTGGCCGCTATGACCACAGACCGGAACGCGGTGGTCAGCAGCACGAACGCGATGGCCACGACGGCCAGGATCAAGATGATCATGCGGCTGGCGATCTGGTCGGTGAAGTCGACGTTGCCCGCTGTGGTCCCGGTGACGTAGGTGGTCACGTGATACTTCGGCAGCACGTCGTTGCGCAGCGTGTGCACCAGCGACGCGGTGGCCGTGGCCTGCGGCCGTGTCGTCGGGATCGCGTTGAACACGGCGACCGTGGCCGCGCTGTTCGTCGAGGTCGGCGACACTGATGCGACGCCGCTCGTGGCCTTCACGCCCTGGGTCATCGAGCTGAGCAGCGACTGGTCTTGTGAGGCCGACTGCTTGGGCAGCTTGACGACGACGGACAGCGGCCCGTTGGCACCGACACCGAACCCCTCGCTGATCAGGTCGTAGGCCTGCCGACTGCTGTCAGACAGCGGGTTGGTGCCGTTGTCGGGCTGGCCCAGGTTGAGCGACAGCAGCGGGATGGCCAGCACCAGGAGCACGAGCACGCTCGCGATTCCCCATGGCCACGGCTGCCTGCTGACCTTGCGCCCCCAGCGGGCGAACGCGCTCTGCTCATGGTGCTTCTCGGTGGCCACCGCGGTCCGGATGGCCTGTTCGCGTGATGTGATGCCGGCCCGGTATGCCCGGATGCGGTCAGGCAGGGACCGGATACCACTCCTTATAAGTCCCATGAACGAGGGCACGAGCGTCAGCGCCGCAAGCATCGTGACCAGCACCACGACCGCGGCGGCCAGGCCGATCGCCCCCACGAACGGCACACCGGATATGTACAGGGCGAGGATCGCGACCACGACCGTGCTGCCGGCGATGACTATCGACGCGCCCGACGTTTCCTCGGCGTGCCCGGCGGACTGCACGGCATCCATGCCCCGGTCAAGCTGCTCGCGATGCCTGGCCGTGAGGAACAGGCCGTAGTCGACGGCGACACCCAGGCCCAGCAGGGTGGCAACGGTCGGCGCGACAGTCGGCAAGGTAGTTATAGCCGCGATCAGCCCGACCACCGACAGGCCCGCACCCACGCTGAAGATCGCGGACACCAGAGGCACCGCCGCAGTCATCAGCGATCCGAACATGAGCAACAGCAACAGCAAGGCGCAGGCGAGCCCGATGGCCTCCGACACCCTGTCGCCGGTCTGCTGGCCGATTTCCCCGGCGCCACCGCCGTACTGCACCTCAAGGCCGGCGTGGCGGGCCGGGGCGACGGCATTGTTGAGCTGATTCAGGTACGAGCTGGTCAGGCCATCCGGATTGTCGCTCCAGGACACGCTGGAGTAGGCAATCGTGCCGTTAGAGGAGACCGCGCCCGAGTTCGGCGACGCGAACGGGCTGACCGCCTTGATCACGCCTGACAGCTTGGAGACGTTGCTTGTGGCCTGGTTGACCGCCGGCTCCTGCTGGGCCACGGTTCCGTGGGCAGCGTGGAAGACGATCTGGCCCGAGTAGCCGCCCTGCTGCGGGTACTCGCTGTTGAGCAGGTTGAGGCCGTTCTGCGAACCGCTGCCGGGCACCGTGTAGTTGTTCACGTATGTGCCGCCGAACGCGTGGTCAGCGGCGACCACCCCGCCGAGGATGACGAGCCACGCGAAGATGAAGATCCAGTACCGCCGCGCTGCGAGCCCGCCAAGCCGCTGCAGAAAGCGGTTCATGCACGCCACCCCCACGCATGCCTCAGGTGCGGCTAGGCGTTATCGCCCAGCCCTACGGGAGGGGGCCGTAGTTAGACGCTGGCAGGCACCAGCGCGTTCTGTCGTCACCCACGACGGGTGAGGCGCTCCGGCGGCTGCATATGCAGCCCGGCCGCGCGGGCCACGGGGCCTAGCCGGCCGTGCCTCCCGAGGGGAATGACGGGAGCTTGGACTGGCAGGCCGCCAAGGCCGCCGCGACCTGTGGGTTGCTTGGGTTCAGGCCGTTCAGGAACCGGTCGTCGGGAGAGGTTCCTGACGACGCCGATGGCGATGGCGATGGCGGTGCCGTGGGCCTTGTGGACGGTATGGTCTCGCCGTGAGAGGCCATACAGCTGCGGAAGGCCTGGATCTCGGTGGCGAACTGGCCGCCGAACCCGCCGCCACCGAACCCGCCACCGGCCGGGCGGAGCGAGGCGCACGCCTGCCTGGCCTGCTGGAAGGTGCTGTTGCCGCCACCGCCGAACCCGCCGCCGCCGAACCCGCCAGACCCGCCGGACGGGCGGGCTGTGGGGATGCTGGCCCCATGCTGGCGAAGGCAGTTCTGGTAGGCGGTGAAACTGCTCGATGCTGAGCCTGACGTGGTGGACGACCCGCCGACGACACCACAGCCCGATAGCAAGAGAAGTATGGCGCATCCCCCGACCGCGCCCATGACACGACCGTTGACAGCTTTGGACACATGGAGAATCTGGCCGGCCACCTTCAGCAGAAGCTGGACGAAGCCTGCCATTTCGCCGAGGATCCGGCGGCGCCCCTCACCAGAACGCCGGCGGGTGACGGTCCTTCCATGGCCGGGCTGCCTCGACCTGCGCTGACAGCGAGATCAGTGTGGCTTCGTCGCCCATGCGCCCGGCGAGCATGACGCCGATCGGCAGCCCGGCGGCGTTCCAGTGCAGCGGCAGGTTCACGGCTGGCTGCCCGGACACGTTGTACAGAGCGGTGTACGGGGTGAACCGCTTCTGCCGCTCAAAGTTCTCGGCCGGGCCCTCCTCGTCGAAGTAGCCGACCGGCACCGGCGGCGAGGCCAGCGTAGGCGTCAGCACCGCGTCGTAAGCGTTCAGTGCCGCAAGTGCGGTGCGGCTGACCGCCTGCAGGTAAGCCTGGGCGAACAGCAACTCGGGCGCCTTGACCTGCAATCCGCGCTCGCGCAGGTAGCGGGTGATCGGCAGGAGTTCGTCCTCCTGCGACGGGGCGATCGGCGCCAGCGTGGCCATCGCATACCACAGCGTCTCGAACATCGGCACCGCGTCCGGGCCGAACGGCGGGTCGATGTCCTCCACGTCGTGGCCCAGGTCGGCGAGCAGCGCGCTGGCCTCTTCGTAAGCGGCCACGCAGTCCGGGTGCACGTCAGCTCCCTCGATCGGGTTCCGCAGCGACCGGCCGATCCGCAGCCTGCCCGGCTCACGGCTGGCGTGGCCGAGGAACGTCTCGCCCGGCGGCAGGGGCGGCAGCGTGTACATGTCGCCGTGGCGGTTGCCGGTCATCGCGTCGAGCAGCAGCGCCGCGTCCGCGACCGTGCGCGCGAGCGGGCCGTCGGTGGACAACCCGGCCAGGTCGGGGATCAGCGGGCCGCCGGAGATCCGGCCGCGGGTGGGCTTGATGCCGAACAGGCCGCAGACACTGGACGGGATCCGGATCGACCCGCCGCCGTCGCTGCCCTGCGCCGCCGGAGCCAGCCCGGCCGCGACCGCGGCAGCGGCGCCGCCGCTGGAGCCGCCAGCCGACCTGGTCAGGTCCCAGGGGGTACGGGCGGGCGGCCCGATCTTCGTCTCGGTGTAGCAAGGCAGGCCGAACTCGGGCGTCGCGGTCTTGCCGGTGATCACGATCCCGGCAGCGCGGAGCGCGGCGACCATGTAGTCGTCCTGGTCGGCGATGTTGCCGGAGAGCAGCGAGGAACCGAACGTGGCGCGGACGCCCGCGACCAGGTTCAGGTCCTTGATCGGGATGGGGATGCCTGTCAGGGGCGGCAGCTCAGCCTGCCCGGCGCGCCTGCTCTCGGCCAC
>Ga0335074_10014937_pt1 | contig 10895 bp, 7 predicted proteins | sample Lox_Sample_23_FD_206715 | JGI IMG/M metagenome (GOLD analysis project Ga0335074, IMG submission 206715) | Soil microbial communities from Loxahatchee National Wildlife Refuge, Florida, United States - Lox_Sample_2.3 | ecosystem: Environmental > Terrestrial > Soil > Wetlands | place: USA: Florida... | reverse complement strand
CTCGGCATTGCTCGGATTGACGATCTGGCTGCCGACGTCGGCGGCGATCCAGACCTTATCGAGCTTGACCGTGCCGGCGGCAGCCACCGTCGCCTGTACCACCTCGGCGAAATAGCCGAGATGGCTAAAATAGAACGCCACACCCATACCAGACCGGGGAGGGAGCGCCTGCTTGCCCCAGCCGGATTTCTCAGCGACCAGCTCCAGCACGCCGCGCATCCGGCCGGTGTCAAAGGGGGGCGTAGGCCCACGAGGTCCGGGTGGATTGGGCAGCAACCGCCGCTCCCCCAGCAACGCCAGGCGGAATTCGATGGGGTCCTTGCTGGCCGCGTGCGCCAGCTCGTCGAGGAAGGACTGAAACACGAAAGCCATTGCGTTCGAGCGCGGGGCACGCATGGGACCCGTCGGCACGCCGAGCGGCAGCAACGACTGGCCGTATTCCAGGTCGCTGACGAGCTGAGCCGGAAACTCGGTCGGCGACATGGTTGCCGAATCGGCGATCTCGTCGCCATGCGCGAAGGTCACGAAATGATCGCTGAACGCAATCAGCCTGCCGCTTTGGTCCACGCCGCCTTTCAGGAAATGGAAGCCGGCCGGGCGGTAGAAATCGTGTCGGATATCGTCCGGCCGGGTCCATAGCAGCTTCACCGGCGCGCCCGACTGTTTGGCGATCCAGGCGGCCTCGACCATGAAGTCGTTGCGCAGACGGCGCCCGAAGCCGCCGCCGCAGCGTGTCATGTGGACGGTGACATTCCTGAGGGGCACGCCCAAAGTTGATGCAACGAGCTTTGCGCCAGGCCCTGGATTCTGGGTGGGTGCCCAGATTTCTACCTTGCCGTCCTGCACGCGCGCGGTGCAGTTCTGCGGCTCCATGTCGATGTGGGCGAGGAAAGGGTAAGAGTAGGCGGCTTCCACGAGATGGGCTGCCCGCCCCATCGCTGACGCAACATCGCCGTCGCGGCGCAGGAATTGCGCCGGGCGCTGCTTGCCGAGCTCCGCCGCCGCGGTGGCAAAACCGGTGCTGCTCTGCGCGGCAGTGGCGCCCTCGTCCCAGTTGATCTGCAACTTGTCGCGCGCGCGGTTTGCTGTCCACCAATTGTCCGCAACGATGGCGACGCCGTCGCGCAGGCCTTGCATGTTGTCACCGCCTTTGACGATGATCGCGTCGCGTATGCCTGGTAGCGACTTAATAACGTCGATGTTGGCGCTGCCGACCTTGCCGCCGAACACAGGGCATTTCTGGAACACCGCGTATCGCATGCCCGGTACCGTGACATCGATGCCGAACAGCGGCTTGCCCCTGACGATCAGCGGGTTGTCAACGCCGTGCAGAGGCTGGCCGATGATCTTGTATTGACTGGGATCCTTGAGCGGGACCGTCTCCAGGTCGGGCACCGGCATTGACGCCGCTTTGGCGGCGAGCGCGCCGTAGCCGATGGAATGCCCGGAGGTGTCGCGAACCATGCCGGAACCGGTCCGGCACGCGGTTGTCGGAACGCCCCATGTATGGGCGGCCGCGGCAACCAGCATTTGTCGCGCGCCAGCGCCGACGCGGCGCATCGGCAGCCAGTTCAGCGGCGTGGCCATGCTGCCGCCGGCAAACTGCTCGCCGTATTTTGCCGTATCGAGGTTGGCCTGCTCGATCCTGACGTCCTTCCAATCGACATCGAGTTCCTCGGCGATCAACATCGGCAACATTGTCTTGATGCCCTGGCCGATCTCGGGATTCTTCGACGTGATCGTGACGACGCCATCGGGGGCGATGCGGACGAAGGCGTTCAGCGTGGCGCTCGACGGTGCGGTATCGGCGCCGGCGGCGGCATACGCCGTTGCCGGCACGACGGCATGGAACAGGACACCACCGGCGGCGAGCGCGCTGACCTTGAGAAAGGCGCGACGAGAGGGACCGCGATGCAGCAATGCGGCATCGGCGGCAGCGGCGCGATTTGCCAACATGACTACAGCGCTCCCATCTTCGTGGTTTCCATCTGTGCTGCGTGCTTGATCGCGGCGCGGATCCGCGTGTAGGTGCAGCAGCGGCAGATGTTTCCGGTCATGGCGTCGTCGATGTCCTGGTCGGTCGGGTGCGGCGTCTGCGCCAGCAACGCACTGGCGGACATGATCTGTCCGGCCTGACAGTACCCGCATTGAATAACATCCAGATCGAGCCAGGCGGATTGCACGCGCCGGCCCACAGGAGTGGCATCGATGCCCTCGATTGTGGTAACGGCGGCGTTTCGCACACCGGACAGCGGCAGCCCGCAGGAGCGGACGGCGTTGCCGTCGAGATGCACGGTGCAGGCACCGCACAGGCCCGCGCCGCAGCCGAACTTGGTTCCCTTCAGGTCGAGAACATCGCGCAGCACCCAGAGCAGCGGCATGTCGCCATCCGCATCGACGGTGTGCTGCGTGCCGTTCACCTTGATCGTGTAGGCCATGTTACATCCCTTCACGGCACCAGTGGCGGTGATCCTAGACCCGGTGGCAGAGGTTTCCAACCGCGGCAATTTCGGCATAAAGTGACGGAATGTATCCTGTGGGTTCGTCATGGCACTGAAAGACAAGATTGCGTTCGGCATGTCGCTGCCGCATCGCTCGCCCGATCCGATCGACATGCAGGCCGTGCATGACGTCGCTCAGCGCGCCGAGCAACGTGGTTTTCGTGATCTCTGGGTTACCGAAAATGTGGTGGACCATGTTGTTTCGTTCGATCCGGTCGCGATATTGACTTTCGCCGCGGCAGTGACGACCCGTATCGGGGTTGGGGCGTCGGTGGTCGTGCTGCCGGTCCACCACCCGGTGCGGGTCGCGCACCAATGGGCGACGTTGGACTACATCAGCAACGGCCGGTCGATTCTGGGGATCGGCATCGGCCGCGAGCATCATTACCGGCAATTCGGCGTGCCGCAGCAGAGCCGTGTCGCGCGATTCCGTGAGCAGGTCGAGCTGATCAAGGCGCTGTGGACGGAGCCGAAGGTGACCCATCACGGGCGGTTCTACGAGCTTGATGACGCGACGATCGTGCTCAAGCCGGTGCAGAAGCCGCACCCGCCGATCTGGATGGGCGTCGGGCATCCCGATGCCATTCGGCGCACCGCATCGATCGCCGACGGATGGATGGGGTCGGGCGGATCGACCATCGCCGCCTTCGCGCAATCGGTCCCGCTGTTGCGGGAGGCGCTGGTGCTCGCGGGGCGTGATCCTGACACTTTCCCGATCTCGAAGCGCATTTTCATTGCGGTCGATGAGCGGGCGGAGGTCGCGCGGCGCGAACTGAACCGCTGGTTTGTTGAAGTGTACCATGACCCGCCGGGCACGGACGCTTCGGGCATTCACGGTACGCCGGAGCAGGTGCGCGAACGGCTGGAGGAGGTCGTCGCTATGGGCGCCAACCATTTGTTGCTCAATCCGGTGTCAGGTTACACCGAGCAGGTCGAGGCGCTGGCCGAGGTCGTCGGGCTGAGGTAATGACGACCGCCGTGAAGTGCGTAGATGGCCGGCACAAGGCCGGCCATGACGGTGGGCGCCGGCTACTCCTTCACTGCGCCGGTCATGCTCGAGACATAGTACTCGACAAAAATCATATAGAACAGGGCTACCGGAACCGAACCGAGCAGCGCACCCGCCATGAGCGAACCCCATTGATAGACGTCGCCGGTGACGAGCTCGGTGAGGATCGCGACAGGCACGGTCTTCAGATTCGTCGATTGGATGAACGAGAGGGCATAGATGAATTCGTTCCAGGACAGCGTGAAGGCAAAGATTCCGGCCGAGATCAGCCCAGGGACAGCCAATGGCAGGGTGATGCGCCGGAGGATCTGCAGGCGGGAGGCACCATCGATCAGCGCGCATTCCTCCAGCTCATAAGGGATTGATTTGAAGTATCCGATCAGCAGCCAGGTGCAGAACGGCACAAGAAACGTAGGATAAGTCAGCACCAGCGCGAGCGGGTTGTCGAACAGGCCGAACTTGAAGACCAGCGTGGCAAGCGGGATGAACAGAATCGTCGGTGGGACAAGGTAGGCGAGATAGATCGCCAGCCCGACATGCTTCGAGCCGGCAAAACGTAGCCGCTCGATCGCATAGGCCGCGAGCACGCTGGCGACGATCGACACGCAGGTGGCGGCGACCGTCACGCCCATCGTCACCAGGAACCAATGCGGATAGGCGGTGTGGAATAGCAGCTTTCGGAAATTGTCGAGAGTCGGCGAATGCACCCAGAACGGGTTGTATTTCTTGTAGTCGTACATCTCGTAATCGGGTTTGAACGCCGTGATCGTCATCCAGTAGAAGGGAAACAGCAGGACGATGGCGAAGCAGGCCAGCGGCAGATAGATCGTCACCATCCGGCGCGCGCGTGAATCCCACGATAGCCGTTCCGGCACATCCTTCGTGCGCGCCAGGGCGGGGACCGAGTTGGCGTCGGTGGTCAGGGCGTCAGTCATTGCCTTCCCCCTGCATCCACTTCCGCCGGCCGAGGCCGAAGAAACTCACGAGCGTCGCGACAACCAGGAACGGGATCATGGCGACGGCGATCGCCGCCCCTTCGCCGAGTTCGGAGCCGTCGATTGCCCGCTGAAATGCCAGAGTCGCCATCAGATGCGTGGTGTTGAACGGCCCGCCGCGGGTGATGGCATAGACGAGCTGGAAGTCGGAGAAGGTGAACAGGATCGAGAGCGTCAGCACAATAGCAAGGATCGGCATCAGCATGGGGACGGTGATGCGGCGGAACTGCTGCCAACCGCTGGCACCATCGAGCAGCGCGGCCTCATATAGCGATGGCGAGATCGTCTGCAGGCCGGCGAGCAGCGTGATCGCCACGAACGGGATGCCGCGCCAGATATTCGCCACGACCAGTGACCAGCGTGCGTGCCATGGTGTACCGAGGAAGTTGATGTAGTTGGTCTTCAAGTGCAGAACGTTCACCACGACATAGGAGATGATGGAGAATTGCGGATCATAGATCCACCACCAGGCGATCGCCGACAGCACGGTGGGCACGATCCATGGCAGCAGCAGGATGGCACGGACGAAGGCCTTGAACGGGATGTGGTGATTGAGCAGCAGCGCGAGCCACAGCCCCAGGGCGAATTTTCCGACCGTCGCACTGGCGGTATAAAAAATCGTGTTGGTCACCGCCATCCAGAACACCGGGTCGTTGGACAGCGAGATGAAGTTCTCCAAACCGATCCAGTGCCCCGGCTGGCCGATGGTGGTGTCGGTGAAGGCCAGCCAGACCCCGAGACCAAGCGGATAGGTCAGGAACACCAGCAGCAGGCCAGCCGTCGGCAGCATGCACAACGCGACCAGGAACGGCTTCCAGTCGAACAGCCGCGTGAGCCAGCCGTCCTCGCGTGGGTGGAAGGTAGTGATCGTTTGTACTGCCGCGTCCATGCCGAGCTATGCCTTCTGGGCGGGACGATTTGGAAACCGTCCCGCCGGTTGTCGATTCAGGCCTTGCCGTAATAGCGCTCTGCCTCCCGCACCGCCGTCCTGATGGCCGACTGGGGTGTAGCATTGCCGGTAGCTACAGCGGCGAACATGTCAACCACCGTGTAGTTGGCGACCACCGCCGAGGCAGCAGCGGTAATCGGACCAGCGTAGCCGTCATAGTAGATCGTATCCATCGCGTTGGCGTACGGCGCCAGCTTCGGGTCCTCGGTCCAGAACTTCATCTTGGCGTAGGACTTCAGTGGCTCGGACCAGTAGCCGTAGCACTTCGCGAGCCATGGCCCGTATTGCGGCGCTTCCATCAGGAAGCGGATATATTCCTTTGCCGCGTTTGGATATTTGCTATGCTTGAACAGCATGGCGTTCATCGGTCCCGCCGTCATCGGGCTACGCTTTGCGAGTCCCTGTGGTACCGCTTGATGCATGGTGTCTTTTGCCATCGCCTGCAGCGTCGGGTCGGGCGAGTTCTTCAGCACGTAATAGATGGATACCCCGTTGAACGTCAGGCCGATGTCGCCGGCGGCGTAGGCCTTGTTATTGCCGGAATCGTTCCAGGCGATGGTGCCCGGGATCATGTATTTGTAGAGCTCGGCGACGTATTTCAGCGCTGCGACGGTCTCCTTGGAGTCAAGCGCGACCCTACCTTCCGGGTCCACGACCTGGGCGCCATTCGCCCACAGCGCCCATTCGGCGAAGCCGTTGGCATCGCCGACGGCATGCCCGATCGAGAAGCCGCAGGGATGGCCGATCTGTTTCAGCTTCCGGCAAAGCGTCATGAAATCATCGAGGTTATCGGGGATTCTGTCGTACCCTGCCTGCTTCACCCAAGAGATGCGATAGACAGTCGGGCCGCTACCGCCGCCGATTGGCAGACTGTGCCAGTAGTTGGTCTTCCATCTGGTGCCATAGAGCTTGGCGATGTCGAACCAGCCACCGTATTTCTTGCCGAGGTATTCAGCGAGGTCGTTCATTCCGACAAGCTTCGTCTCGTACAGGAACGGATCGATCGCCCAACCGAACACGATATCGGCACCGGCACCGGTGTTGGCGATCACCGCCGTCTGCGGCCGCAGATCCTCCCAACTGATGTAATTGACAGCCACGGGGATGCCGGTCGTGTCGGTGAAGCGCTTGGTGTTGATGTCCCAATAAACCTGGTCCGGATCTATGAACTTGGCAGGCCGGATTACGTGCAGTCGGGCGCCCTTCTCGACCGGAAACGTCGGCGGCTTCACGTCCGCCATCGGCACATCGGGCGGGGTCGGAGCCTGTGCCCGCGCACCTATAACCGGCACGCCGGCAGCGCCAAGCGCAGCGCCGCCCAAAATCAGCGAGTCACGGCGTGAGATACCTGAAGTCATTGGACAACCTCCCTTATGCAGGCCGTACAGCCTTCCGTGCGGGCTATTGGAGCCCTTTGGCCTGCATCTTCTGCCGTCTCGGTCGCCACGTAAAGGGACGGCCTGGACGTGTTGCGGGAGGTCGAGGGAGGGGAATCCCCTCCCCGAGGACGGCTCAGGTTCTGCCGTAGTAGCGCTCGGCTTGCCGCGCCGCTTGCTTGGCCGCCGATTCAGGCGTTGCGTTGCCAGTGGCCACGGTGGCAAACATGTCCACCACAGTGTAGTTGGCAAGCACCGCTGTTGCGGCCGGGGTGAGCGGGCCCGCGTAGCCGTCGTAATAGCTCGTGTCCAACCCGTTGGCGTATGGTGCCAGCTTCGGATCCTCGGTCCAGAACTTCATCTTGGAATAGGCCTTCAACGGTTCCGACCAATAGCCCAGACAGTTTGACAACCACGGTCCGTATTGCGGCGCCTCCATCATGAAGCGTAGATACTCCTTCGCCGCGTTCGGATACTTGCTGTGCTTGAACAGCATGGCGTTGAGCACGGCAGAGCTCATCGGCGAACTCTTGGCCATACCCCTCGGCACCTTCTGGTGCATGGTGTCCTTCGCCATCGCCTGCAGCTTCGGATCGGGCGAAGTCTTCAGCACATAGTAGATCGACACGCCGTTGAATGTCAGGCTGATATCCCCGGCGACATAGGCTTTGTTGTTGCCGGAATCGTTCCAGGCGATAGTGCCTGGGATCATGTATTTGTAGAGTTCGGCCACATATTTCAGGGCGTCGATCGTCGGCTTCGAGTCGAGCATCACCTTGCCCGCTGGATCCACAACGCTCCCGCCATGCGTCCACAGCGCCCACTCGCAGAAGCCGTTGGCGTCGCCGACCGCATGACCGATCGAGAACCCGCATGGATGGCCGTTCTGCTTCAGCTTCTGGCACAGCGTCATGAATTCGTTGAGGTCGTCGGGGATATGATCGTAGCCTGCTTCCTTGACCCATGACGTCCGGTAAACGGTCGGTCCTGTGCTGCCGCCGATCGGCAGTGCGATCCACTGATTTGTCTTCCATTTGCGCCCGACGATCAGCGCCAGATCGAACCAGCCGCCGTATTTCTGGCCGAGGTAGTTGGCGAGGTCGTCCATCGGCACGAGCTTCTGCTCGTAGATGAAGGGCGAGATGGAAAACCCGATGACGATGTCGGCGCCGGCACCGGTGTTGGCGATCACCGCGGTCTGCGGCGCCAGGTCTTCCCAGGAAATGTAGCTCACCTGTACCGGAATGCCGGTCTGCTGGGTAAAGGCCTTGGTATTCTTGTCGAACCAGACCTGGTCCGGATCGACGAACTTGGCTGGGCGAACCAGTTTGAGAGAGGCGCCCTTCTCGACCTTGAATTCAGGCGGTTTGACATCCGCTGTCGGCACGTCGGCCCCGGCTGCATCCTGCGCCCGGGCGCCAATGATCGGCAGCCCGGATGCGCCGAGCGCAGCAGCGCCGAGCACAAGGGAATTGCGGCGGGTGATCCCGGTCATCGTCGTCATTCTCCGTTTGCGTGAGGTAGATGTCTGAGAGGACGCAGTGGCCTCTATCGTTCAAGCGTTCAACCGACGGCCGGTGTCGGCATCGAACAGATGCACGAGTGCCGGATCGGCGGCGACGCGGATGGTTTCACCTGGGCGCGCGGACAGCCGCTCGCGGAAGGCGCAAATCACTGACGTGCCGGCAAACTTCGCCATGACTTGCGTTTCCGACCCGGTCGGCTCGATCACATGCACCGTCGCCGGCAGGCCGTCGCTGCGAAGCTGAAAATGCTCGGGGCGGATTCCATAGACAGCCGGACGGCCGTCGGATCCGTTCGGCCTGTGCGGCAGAGGCAATGCCTCGCCGCCCTCGGCCCGAAACGCGCCCGCCTCGATCCGGCCGTTGACGAAATTCATCGCCGGCGAGCCGATGAAGCCGGCGACGAACAGGTTTACCGGATGGTCGTACAGCTCGAGCGGCGCGCCGATTTGCTCCACGTTGCCGGCATTCATTACTACAATCTTGTCGGCCATCGTCATGGCTTCGATCTGGTCATGCGTCACATAGACCGTGGTGGTGGCCAGCCGCTGATGCAGTTCCTTGATCTCGGCGCGCATCTGGACACGCAGCTTGGCGTCGAGATTGGACAGCGGCTCATCGAACAGGAAGACCTGCGGATCGCGCACGATGGCGCGACCCATCGCCACGCGCTGGCGCTGGCCACCGGAAAGCTGACGCGGATAGCGATTGAGGTATTGCGTCAGCCCGAGGATCTGGGCGGCCCGGCTGACTTTCTGTTCCACCAGCGCTTTCGGCGCCTTCGCCAGCTCCAGTGAAAATGCCATGTTGGCGCGCACGGTCATGTGCGGATAGAGCGCATAATTCTGGAACACCATGGCTATATCGCGCGCCTTCGGCGGCAGGTTGTTTACCACGCGGCCGCCGATCGCGATTTCACCGCCAGTGATGTTCTCGAGCCCGGCAAGCATCCGCAGAAGGGTCGTCTTGCCGCAGCCTGACGGGCCGACCAGCACGGCGAACTCGCTATCGTCGATATCAACGTTCACGCCGTGCAGTACCTCGGTCTGGCCGAAGGACTTCCGGACGTTGCGTATGGTGACGGTCGCCATCGGCGGACGTTATCCCTTCCTTGTGCAATTTCTTCTTGTTACGGCAACGGTCCCCCTTCCGGCCGGAAGGGGGACGATTGCCGGATATCAGAGCCTGGAGGTTCGTGTCTCTTTCGAGGTCATGAATTCCAGCAGAGCCGGCTTGCCCTGCTTCGTCTGATCGATGCCGCGCTGGATCGCGGCCTTGATCTGCGAGGGATCGGTGATGCGCTCGCCGTAGCCGCCGAACGCCTTTGCCATGTCGGCATAGTTGCCGGAGATATCGGTCGAGCGGTATTTCTCGGTGGAGATCGGCATCACCTTGAGCTCGATCGCCATCGAGTGATTGTTCATCAGGCAGGACAGGATGGGGATGCGCTCGCGCACCGCCGTCTCGAAGTCCATGCCAGTGAAGCCGATCGCCGCATCCCCCCAGAAGTTGATGCACAGCTTGTCCGGCTTGGCGAGCTTCGCACCCATCGCCAGGCCGAGCCCCATGCCGAGCTGCGTGGTCTTGCCCCAGCCGATATAGGACAGTGGCTCGGTGGACACCCAAAACGGGGAGATCTGATCGCGCGGACTCCCGGCATCATGGGTGATGATGGTGTTCTTGAGGTCCACCGCATGCATCAGTTCCCAGATCACGCGATACGGGTTGATCGGGGTGTCATTGGAGGTCAACAGCGGCTTCCACTCGGCCATGAAAGCCTCGCGAACTTCCGCAATTTCCTTCTCCACCGCTGACGAATCGCGCGGCGAGCGGATGCTCTGCGACAGCTCGTTGGTCAGTGCCTCCAGCGTCAGCGCGGCATCGCCGAGCAGCCCGACGACCACCGGCACATCCTTCGCCAGATGGTTGGGATCGACGGTCGATTGGATGAACTTCTTGCCCTTGGGGAACTTGATCCCGAAGCTTGTCTCGGTGAATGAGCAGCCGATGCCGACGATCAGGTCGGAATGAGCCACGAAATGGTGCACGGTCTTGGGAACCGCCGCGCCGCCCGAGCCGAGGGAGAGCGGATGGTTCTCCGGGAACGCGCTCTTGCCGCCCAGGCTGGTCGTGACTGGTGCGCCCAGCAGCTCGACGAATTTGCGAAGCTGCGGCCAGGCCTCGGCCCAGTGGACGCCGGTGCCGGCGTAGATCACCGGGCGCTTGGCAGCCAGGATGGCCTGCGCGGCCTTGCGCACGTCCTGCGGATCGGGTGCCGAGCGGGCCTTATAGACCGGAGTGTAGTCGAACTCGCCGATTTCCTCCGCCCAGAGATCGGTCGGCACTTCGACGATGCAGGGACCGCCGCGACCGTTGCGTAGGCGTGAAAAAGCGCGACGCAGCACGTTGGGCACTTCCGAGGGGACGGTGATCGGCTCCGCCGACTTGGCCACGCCGCGCATTTCGCGCACAGCGCTGTAGTTCGGGTCGATATGCGCAATCCGTCGGGCGAAGCCCTGTGGCACGACCAGGAGTGGCACGG
>Ga0335074_10014935_pt1 | contig 10896 bp, 6 predicted proteins | sample Lox_Sample_23_FD_206715 | JGI IMG/M metagenome (GOLD analysis project Ga0335074, IMG submission 206715) | Soil microbial communities from Loxahatchee National Wildlife Refuge, Florida, United States - Lox_Sample_2.3 | ecosystem: Environmental > Terrestrial > Soil > Wetlands | place: USA: Florida... | reverse complement strand
CCCTGGAAATCGGTGGCCGAAGGGGGCGCCGGGGCGGGCGGTGGCGGAATGACAGCCGTCTGCGCAGCGACGGTGACGGGAACCGAAAGCGCAATGCTCAACAGAAGACCGAAGGCACAGAAACGGGCTGTGCATCTGATGGAGTGGTTTGGCAATTTGAACCTGAACTCAAGAACGGCCAACGCGGCCGCACCAAAATGGCTGTACCAGAAATGGATGCACGGATAGCGCTGTGCGGTTCTTAAATGTAGTGTATCGAACGGATGGCGTGTCTGGCTTGCGGGTGGATGGAGAGGTGTGCTTTTCCGGGCCGGCGCCTGAGGCAACCTGTTTTGTGGCGCAGTTCAATCTAGTAGGTTCCGGGCTGGCGGTAGGGCGAGCCGGCAGCGTAGCGGCGCTCTTCACCGCGCGGGTCTTGCTCGATGCGCGGCGGATTGTCCCAGATCATCGTGTTGCGTTGTTTGAGGTCGTAGGCAGGCCATGCTGGCAGACCGGGATGGTTGGGATTTCCCGTGGCGGCGTAATGGATGAGCATGCCCGACATGGCATCGGCGAGAGGCTGCGCTGCGGCAAGGTCCTCGGGCGAAGTACCGATCTGGCCGGGCGCGGCATCCAGATTGTCGAACATAAAAGGAATGTCGATGGTGTGCATGGCGCGGGCACCGGGCGCGTTGCGGTGCCAGTTCATCTGATAGACCCAGGTGCGGGGCTGGCTTTGCGGATTGCGGGCACGGCGCTCGGCTTCTAGGACCTGCCCAGGCCAGGCGCGGAAGGCCGTGGCTGCAGCGACGACGATGTCGATGGGCGATTTGTCGGGGTAGAAGGTGCGGTATTTGGCGATGACTTGTTCCGCGGTGTAGGGCCCCAGATAAATGGCGACGGCGTTGTGCAGCGCGGTGGGTGCGTCGGCCCACGTGAGCGTGCCGCGCCAGGGGACGGCGGTTTCGTCGTGAGTGTTGCCGAGAATCATAGGCACATGCTCAGAGAGCGGAGGCGCATCGGGCGTGAAGGGATTGCGCGGAAGCACGACGTGGTCGACCACGGGCAGCCAGTCGGAGCTGGTTGCGGCGGCCGCTGCTTGAATCTTTTCCCACGGCATGGGTTTGAGGTCGGTGAGATTGGCTTTGGAGATGCCGAGCTTGTCGAGCATTGCGTCGGTGCGTTTGGAGGCGATCTCGATGGACGCACCCATGACCTGCTGGCCGCTCATGGTCATGACGCGATGAAAGAGACCGTGGGCGAGGGGCATCGCCATCAGCGTGGCGCATTTGGCGCCGCCGCCGGACTGGCCGAAGATGAGCACGCGAGAAGCGTCGCCGCCGAACTCGGCGATGTTGTCGCGCACCCACTTGAGGGCGAGGACGAGGTCCAGCATGCCGACGTTGCCGGAGTCGGGGTATTGCTTGGGATCGATTGCGGCGAGATAGAGAAAGCCGAAGGCGTTGAGGCGGTGATTGACGGTGACGACCACGACTTCGCCGCGGCGGCAGAGATGTTTGCCATCATAGAGAGGACTGTTCACCGATCCGTTGTTGTAGGCGCCGCCGTGAAAGTAGACGAGCACCGGGCGCTTGCGATGATCGCGCAGGCCGGGAGTGAAGACGTTGAGGTGCAGGCAGTCTTCGCTTTGGATGCCGGCTTCAGGGGCAACGCGGGGACGGGAGCCGGGCGGCGTCATTCCCGCGGGGCCGAGGCTCGGGGCGGAGCTGAAATTGGCCAGGCCGCGGAGTGCGATCAACTGCGGAGCACGGGTGGTGAAGGTATCGCATGTCTTGATGCCGGTCCAAGGGGTGGGCGGCAACGGGGCCTGGAAGCGCACCGGCGCGGTGTCGGCGCCGTAGGGGATGGAGAGGAAGACGTTGATGCCGTCTTCGAGAGCCCCGCTGATTTTTCCGTACTGGGTTTTGGCGATCGGCGAATCTGCGGAAGCGGAGGCAGCACCGGCGAAGGCCTGAAGACTGCGCGGAAGTGAGAATGAAGCAGCGGCGATTCCGGAATAACGAAGGAGAGTGCGGCGATTGATGGATGACAAGGCCCGGCCTCCGTAAAGCGGGTGGTCAGACCATTCTACTCCGGGCGCACCCCTCCCTCCGTTGCTACCGCCAATCGGAATTGGTTGTATTTCACCGCATGAATGAATTCGTGCCCTCTCAAAACACCGGCGCACGCACTATTTTTGCGGCGCGGGGGGCGGGGCTGCTCCCTCGGAGTCGAGCGGCGGCAGCTTGGCCACGGCGGAGACGGGCAGCTCGAGGGCTCCCACGCGATCAGTACCGGCGTCGCGCATGCCGAGGCGCAGATAGTATTCGCCCTTGACCGGCACGCTGATTTGCTGTCTGTAATCGAGATTCTGTTTGAAGAGGGAGGAGAATTTGTCTGCGCCGATGCTCGCATTGATGCCGTTGGTCTGCATGTTCACGAGCTTGCCGTCGGCGTCGTAAACGAAAGTAAGAAACTCGAGCGTGCAATGGTGGACGCCATCGGGCGTGGGCGTCCAGGTCACTTCGCGGGGATTGGCGAGGAAGGTGACCGCATACCGGCGAAAGGGGCCGGAAATCTTTTTGCCTGCCTGGTTTCCCTGGGCGACGGCAGGTTCGGTACCTGCCGAAGAGGGCCGCACGTCGGCCACAAAGATGATTTCGGTGGGATCCGGTCCTCCGCGCAGCATGGCAGCGCGGATCGCGCTGTAATCTGTGGCATTAGCGACGGCGTTCTGCGTCTCAACCCGGTGTGCGGGCCCCACCGGATCTTCGGCATAATAGCCGCGCCGGTAGGCGAGCGCCAGGTTGGGCCGATCGACCTTCACCTCGATCTTGCGGAACGCGCCGTTCCAGTTGCGGTTGGCCGGCGTATAGGCGAGGGTGTAGTAATTGGAGCCGGCATCGACGGCCTTTTCGATGGCTGCCTTCAGATCGTTGGTGTTGACGAAAGCCTTGCCGCCGGTTGCCAGAGCCATCTGGTCCATGGTGCCGTGCTCGTCTGACGTCTGCTGAAAGAATTTGGCCACGTTCTTTCCGTAGGCACTTGGGTTGGTGGCGTAGGCTCGGCCGGAGTTGGTGACGTTCGTCATAGGCTCGGTCATCAGGCCGCGCGCGTCGATGGGGTAGACCGCAACCTGGCTGCGCGAAAGCAGTTCGACCGTATCCCGGAACTCATCCTCCGCCGAAGCGACAACGTTAAATGGACTTTGCAAGTCGGGGTCGGGCAGGATGCTGACGGGAAACGAGCCGGAAAACCAGATGAGGTTTTTGCGTCCGGGAAGATTGCTCATATAGCGGGCCAACTGGTTGAGCGCGTCGAGCGTGTAGCGGGCGCGCAGTTGCAACTGGAAGGACTGCTGCTCGGCCTCAAACTGCTGCAGGTTGGCCAGCATGGTGGCAGCGTCAGGATCGTTGCCCAGCGCGTCAGTCATGGTATCCATCATCGGGTCGTCGGCTCCCGGCTCGTCGCCGTTCATGGCGTCGTTCATCAGGGGCGAGGCACCCTGGCTGCCTTTCTTGCCCAGGACGAGGGCGCGCAGCAGTTCGGGATCCGAAGTGAATCCCTGCAAGAGCTTCAGCTCGGTGGTAAGCGAGAAGATTGCCATGCGGGTTCCCGGCGGCGCCTCTTTCAAGTACTTGAGCACCTGGTCGCGCACTTCGGATTGCGCGTTCATGGGCGTGTTGAGCTTATCGAACAGCAGAATGTTCAGCGCGCCGGTTTTTGGCAATCCGGTGAAGTTGGAGAACATACCCGGCTGAAACCTGGGCATGGGCGGAAGCGGAGCGGGCGGTCCGGCGGCGTGCTCTTCAAACACTTTCACGGTCTGCGGCTTGCCATCCTCCAGCACGGTGAAATCCGCGGCGGTGAGGTGATGCACGGGGTTTTGCTGCGCATCATTGACCGTAACGTCGACCAGCACCAGGTCGGCGTTGGCATGGAGAGTGGTGTTAGGCTGCTGCTGCGCGGGTTGCGCGGCCGCGTGGAGCGAGACAAACACCAAGGCGCAGAAGAAGAGCATGGGACCAGATTTACGAAGCACGGCGAGGTCTCCTTTTTGAGGACAGATCAGGATACTCCGGCGTTGGATGCAAAGCGTTAAGATATGCCGCAAGTGGCGGCCGAGAGAGGGGTTTTCGAGGGCAATTCAGCAGTCTGAGGACCACTGCCGATGCTTCGCCCGGTTGGGAGCGAAAGCGCCCCCACTTTGCTGAGGACGACAATTGCTCTGATTTCCGCTTCAGTGAGTCGGCGCCGGCCTGTGTGCCACTGGCGGCGATTGCCCCCAGCCGCGCCGACTTCGCATCAGAAATACCGTTTGAGCTTGAGGAGCTGGGATTCGAATCCGTACCACAGAGCGGTGGCCGCTGCGGTCGAAGCGGCCAGGCGGAAGAGCACGACGGCCACGTTGCCGGTGATACCGTACCGGTCCATGCGCAGGTCGAACCAGCCAAAGTAGATGAAGACGGAGATGTGAATCATGTAGAGCCCATAGCTGATGCGGCCGTAGAACCTGAGGGGTCCGCGGCGCAGCGACGCGTTGAGGGGATTGCGGGCGCCGGTGGAAGCGATGAGGGCGAGCACAGTTCCGGCAAAGCCCACGGCGAGCGCGGAATCGAGGAAAGCTGTTCCGCCGGCGATGGTTGAGGCGAAGGCAAAGCCGGCGACGAAGCCGCCGAGGCCCAGCCAGAGCCAGACGCGCCGGCTGAAGGGCAACGTGTGAAGGCCGAGAGCGAGCAAGCTGCCCCAGGCGAGACCGTCGAGGTGAATGAGCGTGTGGGTGGGGGTGAGCCAGGAGTAATGACCGAGGCGCAGCGCGGGCGAAGCGACAAGGGCGGCGACGAGCACAGCGGCCAGCATCCACGGACGGCGCAGCCAGCGCACCACGGGCGCCCAGACGAAGTAATACTGCTCCTCAATGGCCAGCGCCCAGGTGGGGCCGAGCGACGGAGGAAGCGAGATGTGGAACAGATTCTGGATGCAAAGCAGATAGGCCCACCAGGGCGCGGTCCGGATGGCCTGCCAGACCGGCGGGCCGATGAACCACGGGGCATTGAGGTAAACGACGGCGAGCAGCAGAAGGTAGACAGGCCAGATGCGCAGCGCGCGGCGAGCATGAAAGTTGTGGAAGTAGCGCGGCTTGTCGCGCGTGGTGAGCAGGATGGAGGTGATGAGGAATCCGCTGAGGACGAAAAACATGAGCACGCCGGCCCAGCCCCACAGCACGGCGCCGTAGATCCACGTACCGGCGAGGCGCGGCTTGCAGTGATAGAGGACGACGGCCAGAATCGCCAGGCCACGGAGGCCGTCGAGTTCGGGGACGTAATTGGGGAGCCAGGTTGGGCGCTGGACGGACAAGGAACTAGATTAGCGTACCCGGTGGCGGCATCCGTATCGGGAGCGTGCGCCCGGAGACATGTGACGTGAAGGGGGGAGAAAAATGCCTGAACGAAAACCGGCAATCAGGGCCGATTGATTGTGTAACTGCCGTAGGGAATCTGAAGATTTGCCGCAAGCGGTGTCGCCACCGGCGTGGCCAGGCCGACAAATTCGGTGATGCTGTTGCCGGAGTAGTTGGAGACCCAGATGTTGCCGGCGCCATCGACCGCCATGCCATAGGGATTCGCCAGGGAGCCTGCCTCATATCCAGTCGAGCTGGTGATCGCTGTACGCAAATGAGTGAACTCGCTCAGGCTGTTGCCGGCATCATTTGCCACCCAAACATTGTTGGAACCATCAATGGCAAGACCCTGCGGCCCGTTCAACCCGCCGCCGGTAAGACCGCCGGAGCCGGTTTGCGGCGCGCCGCTGGAACTGAACTCACTCAAAGAACTGTTGCCCTGGTTGGTGAGCCAGACATCGCCATAGGCGTCGATCGCGACTGCAGTAGGCGCGTTCAGACCTCCTCCGCTGAAGCCGGAGCTGGATTGCGGCGCACCGCTGGAATTGAATTCGCTTAACGTGCTGTTTCCATTGTTGGCGGTCCAGACGTCGCCGGTGGCGTCAACCGCAATGCTTTGCGGGTTGTTCACACCGCCGCCGGTGTATCCGGTAGAGCTGACCGGAGAACCGCTGCTGGTGAATTCCGAGAGCACGGTGGCAGTATTGCCAATCCAAACGTGATTGGAGCCATCAATAGCGATGGCATAAGGTGAGGTCACGCCGCCGCCGGTGAAACCTCCGGATCCCGATTGCGCCGCGCCGCTGGAATTCAGCTCGCTCACGCTGTTGTTTCCATAATTTGCGGTCCACGCATTGCCGGGAGTGGTGCCATCAATGGCGATGCCGATGGGCGCATCGACCCCGCCGCCGGTGAAGCCGCCGGTGCCGGAGAGCACGGCGCCGACCGTACTGAGTTCAGTGACACTGGTGCCTGCGCGATTGGCAACCCACACGTTGCCGGAGCCGTCAACCGCAATGCCCCAGGGGTTATTCAGGTTGCCGGCAGTGTATTTCACGGCAACGGTAAAGTCATTGGGCGCCGCGCTCAGCATGGGCGCAAAGGGCGGGCTGCCGGCCTGCAGGCCGAATAGGTTTGCGATGTTCGCTCCCGGATTGTGTGCGATGTTGACGGCGGCCGTGGCTGTGTCAGTGGGCGCGGTCGCGCCGTTTTCTGCGTTGGTGAAAAGCGTGGTGCAAAACGAAGAAGAGGGTCCGGTGGAATTGACGCAGGCGGCAAGAATATTGGCCAGGGTGTTGACTTCGCTTTGCGGCACAACGCCATTGCCGGCCGGTGTGGCGGATAGCGCAATGCCGGTGCTCTGGGTATAGAGATTGCCCAGCGTCTGAATTGCATTGGCCACGCCGGCGTTTGCCAGCAGCGCACCGGTTGTGGATACATGCGTGGGGTCGGTCATATAGCCGCTCATGGCGTAAGCGGCCGCAACGGTGGATACCTCGTTGACGACCACATAGGTCGATGCAAAGTTCGAACTCGTGCAGTTGCCGACGCTGGCCATCAGATTGGCGGCTGAATTGGAAACCGTACCGATGGTGCCCCCCACGGCGAGGATGTATGTATTGGGAAATGCAGTCTGGCAGGTGTAGTCGCCGGAGATGGAAAAGTCGCCATTCACATCAGTCGTGGCGTAATAGTTGCCGTTGCTATCCATGCCGCCTGCCGGGGTTTGACTGAGCACTTTGTTGTTCAGCAGCGAGATGGATGCATTGCTGGTGGACGCAACCACTCCGGGGCCCGCATATCCGGTGGTATTGATCGCGTAGAAATATACGCGGGCGCCGGAAATGGGCTGCTGGCCGCCGTGGACACGACCATTGAAGGCGAGGCCGGAAACCGAGCCTGGATTTGTGCTGGTTGAAACGAATCCCGCCTGATTTGAGCAGCCGGCGAGAAGAACGGCGGACGAGACGATTGCAATCGCACAAGGATTCCGCACGGAAAGCTCCTTTTGCCCGGCAAAGGCGTAGCAGTTTTTTGCGAACGGGTGATCTTCAAAATATGAAGAATGAATGAAACGGGGGCCCCTGAGGCGGATGAGAATAGGGAATGTATATCAGAAGATGGCAGGCGCATTCAACAGAAAAACGCCTGCTGAATTCACAATCGTTCCGGCGAACTCGAAGCGACTTGAAATGCCGTGTGCCAGGGATTCTGTGCCGGCTCGGAGCTTGCGCTGGCCTCGCCCTGGCAGAGCCACCCGGCCCGCTTGCGAGGAGATGACTTAAGCGGTTTTCATTCTCCTTGCGCCTTCTTCAACGTTCATCGCTCCTGCTTGCTGAGCGAATTGCGTTCGAATCCCTGGCCCCGAATTGCTGCTTTATCCTCCGGCCAATTGCCGCGCGCGTTCCGTCGCCCGCATCACGGCTTTGATCAGCGTGACGCGCAGGCCGCCTTCTTCGAGCTCGAGGATCCCGTCGATGGTACATCCGGCAGGGGTGGTTACGGCATCTTTGAGCAGGGCGGGGTGGTAGCCCGTTTCGAGGACCATTTTGGAGGCGCCGAAGGCGGTCTGGGCGGCGAGCTGGGTGGCGATATCGCGCGGCAGGCCGACTTTGACGCCGGCCTCGGCGAGCGCCTCAATAATGATGTAGAGGTACGCGGGTCCCGAGCCGGAAAGCCCCGTCACCGCATCCATGTGTTTTTCGTCGACGAGTACGGTGCGCCCGACGGTTTCAAACAGGCGCTGGGCGAGATCCATCTGGGTGTCTTTGACGAAACGGCCGCGGCAGAGCGCGGCGACTCCCGCGCCCAGGGCGGATGGCGTGTTGGGCATGGCGCGGATGACGCCGATCTCGAGGCCGGCGGCCTCCTCGATGGCGCGCGTTTTGACCGATGCCGCAATGGTGACGATGGTTTTTGCGGGGGTGAGTTCCGATTTGATCTCCGCGATGAGGTCGGAAACCTGGAAGGGCTTGACGCCGACCAGGATGAGGTCCGACTGGCGGACGGCTTCCACATTGTTGGTGCTTACATCCACGCCCCATTGCGTGCTTAAAGCCAGCGCGCGCTCGGCGTGGCTGACGGTGGCGTGAATACGATCGGCGGCAAAGAGGTCTTCTTTGAGGAACGCCTGCAACAGGATGCCGCCCATTTTACCGGCGCCCAGGACTGCCACGCGTACATGGGGCAACTGCGCCGGGGTCTGCGCTGCCTCGACGGCGATTTCAGCCATGCTTTGCTTTCTCCTAATTTGCTGCTATGCGGCCCGCGAAGAGCCCAGCTTTCAGGATACGCGCTCGAGAACAGAGGGCAAGAGAGCGGGTAGTGTCCTAAGTTAGGACACTACCAGAGAGCGAGGGGGCAATCGCAAATCTCGCATCTGGCGTGGCCGGAAGCAAAACTGGAAGCATCGTTCCCACCGGACTCGGCTCGTCTTCCTTCCCGATTCCCCGCGCTGAAGCGCTGGGCTAACGAGCTTTGCGCCCACGGCGCGCTCCAGGTCCTTCTTCCCTGTTCTCCGTTTATTTCAGCGGCTCAACTGGGCTTCGTTACTAAGGAAATCCTTCAGCGTGGCTTCCATTTTGTCGTTGCGGCTGTCCGCCGGCCAACTCGTGTCCCAGAGCACGTAGCCTCCGGGGAGCGAGAGGTACTTCTGCCCGCTGGAAGCCGCCGTAATGGTCGTAAGGACCCAGGCGTTGTATTCCAGGATGTAGGGCGGGGCACCCTCGTATCCCGACTGAGGATTGCGCAAATCGGAGACGTGCTGGCCGATGTGAACGACGGCTCTGGAGAGCGCGAGTCCCTGCAGGTGGTCGGTGTTGAACATGCAGTTGAAGAGGATGCCGTCGGGAGAGTCCTTGCTGCCCAGGCCCTCTTCTTTTTCACCCGCGTCGTTATCGACAGAGGTGCTGACAGCGACGTCGGTATGGTCCCCCGATTTGCCGTAAACCTCGGTGGCCTTCACCATCTCATCTTTGGCGGGGCTTGGGCCGAGGCTTTGCGCCATCTTCTGCATCATGGTGATGGCGTCGTTGACGTCGGAGCTGCCACCGGGCAGCGGAGCCATCTGATCGCCCTTGGTCTCGTCGTCGTTCTTCGAGAAATCAATTTCCTTGGGCGTCACATCGGAAACCGACTGGATCACCAGGCGGGCGGGATAGGCGTTCATATTGCCGAAACCGCCAAAACCGACGATCTTGCCCGAGGCATCGCGCTTGAGGGTTGCGTCGGCAACGGTGTCTAAACGCCCCACCAGAGTTGCGGTCACCTTGTAGCGGGTGCAGCCCAAACAAATATCCGCGCCCTTCTGGTGAGTCTGCGAAAGCAGCGAATCGAATTGCTTGAACTCCTTATCTTTCTGGAGCGTGACAGGCGTGCGGGATGGGGGCGTGAACTTGCCCGCGAAGTTTTTCGCCGGCTGGATGGTCAGCATGGCCGCCGGACCCGCCTTGGCTTTCGATCCCGCCGGATAGGAAAGCCAGATGCCGTCAACCTGGTATCCGCAGTTCGGATCTTTGGCATCCTCTACGATGAACTGATCGAATCCCACGACGACTGTGCCGGTAATGCGCACCATCTTGCCGTCAAAGGGCGCGGGGTTCTTGACTACGTCGCACACATTCACATCCGCGACCTGTGTTGAAGGCTGCGCGGGAGCCTGCGCAAACAGCCCGCCTGCCAGACCCGAAAATGCCAAACCCAGAACGTACCAACGTCTCATAAAGCCCTCTCAAACCGTCGCACGCGCGGCGGCAGCAAAATAAAGGCGGCATCAATCCGCCATGAACAGGAACCGGCAAGGATAACATGCCGGGAGTTCGTCGTTCTCATGCGGCGATCACATCGCGGAGGGTTTCTGCGCGGCGATCCAGGCGTCCACGCGCTGTTCGAGGACGTCGAGGGGCAAGGAGCCTGAGTCGATGACTTCATCGTGAAATGCGCGAATGTCGAACTTGCTGCCCAGCTCCTTTTGCGCCTTGGCGCGCAGCTCGAGGATCTTCAACTGGCCGATCTTGTAAGCGAGAGCCTGGCTGGGCCATGCAATATAGCGATCGACTTCCGCCTGCACGCTGGGTTCGTCCACATTTGAGTGCTCGTAGAAGTAATCGACCATCTGCTGGCGGGACCAGCCTTCGGAGTGGACGCCGGTGTCGACGACGAGGCGGATGGCGCGCCAGATGTCGGCTTCGAGGCGGCCGTAATCGGAGTAAGGATCCTGGTAAAAGCCGACATCCTTGCCAAGCTGCTCGGCATAGAGGCCCCAGCCCTCGGCGAACGCGGTGTAATTCGAGTATTTGCGGAATTCGGGAACATCGGTGAGCTCGTGAGCGATGGAAATCTGCAAGTGATGCCCGGGGATTCCTTCGTGATAGGCGATGTCTTCGACCTGGTAGAGGTTGCGCTCGGTGGCGTCGTAGGTGTCAATGAAGAGGCGGCCGGGGCGGCTGCCGTCGGCGGTGCCGGGCTCATAGTAGGCGGGGGCTGAATTCTTTTCGAGATAATCGGGCACCGGGACG
>Ga0335074_10014934_pt1 | contig 10896 bp, 12 predicted proteins | sample Lox_Sample_23_FD_206715 | JGI IMG/M metagenome (GOLD analysis project Ga0335074, IMG submission 206715) | Soil microbial communities from Loxahatchee National Wildlife Refuge, Florida, United States - Lox_Sample_2.3 | ecosystem: Environmental > Terrestrial > Soil > Wetlands | place: USA... | reverse complement strand
GAACACGTGTTTCTCACGCTCGCCGAAGCACGCCAGACCATTGAAGCATGGCGGCTCGATTACAATCATTGCCGGCCTCATTCTAGTTTGGGTGCGCTCACGCCGGCCGCATTCGCGCAGCTCAAACAACCACAAACCTTACCGCCCCAGGAGGGCAAATTAACCGGCGAATCCTACTTATGAATGGTGGATACTTGGGGTGCACACCACCAAGTATAAAACGTCGCGTCCGAGATGCCGTGGCGCCGGCACAGCTCGGTTATCTTCGCGCCAGCTTCCGCTTCTTTCAGGACCGCGATGATCTGCTCTTTGCTGAATCGTCCCTGCTTCATGTGCTTGCCCTACTTTCTACCCGGCAAACACTAACCTGTCATTGGGATACCTGCAGGGGGGAAGACCAGATTGAGCACGGTACGGCATCGGAGGTGGGGAAAATCCGCTTCATTTGCGAGGTTCGCGAACGAGCCTCCACCCTTCCTGATCTTTTGAAATACGGACACTGACCTCAACGATAATCGGCAAATGCCTGCCTGGTCGTTCGTGGAGCTTTTGATGGCAGCCAACCGTAATAAGGCGATCGCCTTTCCTCATGTGCGTCAACTCGCCTTCCCACTCTCCTGTTTTTAAAATCGACCACTCGACCGCATGCAGCGAGTTTGGGAATGCGGTCTTAAGGAGCTCATGGCTCACTTGACCCAGCGCCTCCTTTTCAGTGTAGCCAAATAATTCTTGAGCTCCCCGGCCCCAATACATGATCTCCGATCGTTGATTTTTAACGAATAAACGTCCTATTTGGAGTCGTCCATCCAGGAAGCGAAATGCCTCTTCTTCTTCAGCATCTAAGGCAAGCTTAATGTCGTTCATTATGTTATGCCTCGGCTCATTTACTTGAGCCAGATCCTCCAACCGTGTGCCATGGCTTGGTCAATGCGAAGCTTCGGCCCAATCGAGCCCGGAAGCAAAAGCTTACCCGATCGGTTTTGTGCTTCAGTCCGGCTCGTTCAATTATTCTTGAGCCGCTGGCCGCGCTCCGCTTGATGCAGCGCGCGTAAATCTGCTCTCTCGCTCCGTACTTTCTTCACCATCTCCTCGGTCCTCTTCTTAGAGGACAACCACAAAGCCAATTTCTCGACGTAGTACCGGCATACTTTTCAGTGATCCTCCAACATTGCGCACGAGAGGCTGACAATTTGCCAATCCGTCCTTGAAACAGGCATCAAGTGCATTTCCTCACCTTAACACTAACTTTTCACCATGATCGTTGAATGCGCTTCGTCCTGCATTAACTCGTGGCTAGCAGTTCCATTTGACAATCTGCGAAATGTGCATTGGCCCGAAATAGCACTCGAAGGCCTCATATAGGCTATTGACATCGGCCTTAGCGCCTTTCTTGGGTGCGCGCGAGTCTCGTTCAACTGCCTCATCCTCTTAACACTCGTCTAAGACAAGCGTTCGGATCGAGCAGCTTGTAATACCTGCAAAAGGCTGAACAGGGAGCGGCAACTCATTAGGCCTGATGTCACTTTTCTCACCTGATCTCAAGATTTCACCCTTTGCAAATTTGCCTGAATGAATTTGATTGAGGCACGCCCGCCCCGCTCCTGTAGTGGTCCCGACTATAAGTTTGCGAGCGGCCGGCATCTCTTCAACAGTCCTGACGATAGGAGTTGACGAAAATGGAGCTGCATAGGCTCACCACGGAGGCGGAGCGGGATTGCTTTGCCCGCCAATTGCGCCATGTCCGCGCCATGCGCGGCGCCGGTTTTCGCGAGACCTCGCGCTCACTCACGGGCGAGGTCCATGTGAGATTTGGCAACCTCTACGGGCTTGTCGACGAAGATCGACCGGCCTTCAATCTGCTTGGCGGTTTCGCTATGCATGACCTCGCGATGTTCGGTCAGAGCTTCCCGCGGCCGGACCTAAGTCACCTGCCACCACACAAGGTGTTTGAATGCGGCGAGCTCTGGGCGAGCGCTGCCGGCGCAGCGCGCATCTTGCGTCAAGCGGGACTTATACTAGCTGGCATTTTCGATGCGGCCGCCTTGCTGCTCTACCCGATTTTTAAACCGTGGAATCTTTCGACTGCATACGGGAAGGGCTTTGAGCGCATTGGTGATCCAGTCGAATGGCCGTACACGCACACTCTGTCGGGCAGTAAAATGTGGGTTCAGCCAATGGTCAGTCAGGATCAAGCGTTGCACAACCTCGTCAAGGAGGCTCAAGCCCATGGTTTCGAAATGCTGGACGCAGGCAGGCGATTGCGCTTCAACACCCCGTATAGCTTATACTCTAGGACGGTCTCCGACCGCATACTAAGGCAGTAGCACGATCGCTACGCGAATGCCGCGGTCTTGGCACGCAGATCTTTATCCCAGGTCCGCCCGCGCCGATCGGCTCATAAGCAACCCTTATACCTCTTTTCCAACCTGATGCTCGATATCCGGTTGGTGACAATGAGGATCGCCGGAGTGACTGGCCCATGAGAAGATTCACTCATCTCTATGAAGCAAGTTAATCAATTGTTGAGAAAGCGCTGCGATACGTTTACCTCAATCGTCTCACGACTCGACCTGCGAGTCTTAAATGAGCGGCAACGCCGAGTTGCTGAACTTAGAATCGCGGGGTTCAGCTTGGAGGCTATCGGAGAGCGACTCGGTGTCAGCAGTGGACGGGTATATCAAATCGAAGCGCGACTTCGGACGCGGGCACGCTTAGCAGGCCGTTGAGTGCGCTGGGATAAACCGGCGAGGAGTAGTGAATGAAAGAGTCACGCAGGAAAGGAGTAGCGAACCATCCTGACCCCGAGTCATGCGTGGCCAGCCGCAAGGCTGCCATCGAAGCGTTGACAGGGGCACAGGTAGGCTGGGTATTGAGCTGCGAAATAATCGCGACCGGAATGCCGACGCCGTTGAACAAAGCGGAAGGCAACATCGACGAATGCGCAATCGCGAGCATCCGGCGGACTCCGCGCAGTCAAAGACCCCAGGCATGCATAGAAGCTCCATGCGCGAGAACCGGGAGACCCCAGCGGCGCCCGTTGTGGAAGGTGTGACGGGCCGGTTGGAGAAGGCCTTGAGCCAGAAGTCCAACATGAACGCCGGTGGGGAGTCGGACGGCCGCATAGTACTTGCGAAGTGCCCGAACAACGGTGAGCAAGCACCTGCGGAGGGTATGGAGGGAAGGCGGCCGGCCAAGGAGAACATCGCGCAGGCGACCTCGCCCCGGACCCAGAACCGGACCAGCGAGTTGAGCTTCCTGCATGGTGTGCGTGAAGTAGCACATAGGGATAAGCGGACGCGGTTCACCGCGCTGCTCCACCATGTCACGACCAACCTGCTGCAGGACAGCTACTACGCTTTGAAGCGGGAGGCTGCCCCCCGGTGTCGATGGCGTGACTTGGCATGAGTACGGGACGGACCTGGATGAGAAGCTGGCGGACTTGCATGGCCGCATCCATCGGGGGACGTATCGAGCGCAACCTGCCAGGAGAGCGTGCATAGCGAAAGGGGCTGGGCGGCAACGTCCTCTGGGCATCGCTGCCCTGGAGGATAAGATCGTTCAGCACGCAGTCGTGACGGTCCTCAACCAGATTTACGAAGAGGACTTTGTGGGCTTCTCCTACGGATTCCGACCCGGGCGCAGTCAGCATCAAGCACTGGATGCGCTGTGGGTCTCTGACGGATGTCGTGGTAGGTTGCGTGTGTGCGCCAGTGCAGTCGTCGGGATGAAGTTTGCGGAGATTACTTCTGGCACTTCTTTGACCCGACACCTCTACTAGAAGGATGGCAAGCGAAAATGAGGTTCTTAACACTACTATTTTTGAACGACTTCGTCGTGCGGAGTAAAGCTCGATCTGAAGTCTGTCGGCGATCAGATGGCCGCGACGCGCGCAGTCAGCTAGCGCCAGTAGTAGCAAGTTCCATGATCTCCTCTCGATCCTGTATGCTCATCGCTTGAAGAGTTTGGAAGCGACGTTAGAAGTAAAGAATAAACTCGGCGTCCACCTGCGCGCAGCCGCACTACTGGCCGGAGTCGTTAGAAATTTCGAATCGACAATCACAATAACGTTCGAAAATCGAGAAGCCAATGCACGCAGTGTGCTCCAACTTGTCATGCTCAGAGCCACTCACGGTACTAGGCTCAATATCAAAATAGATGGTCCCGATGCGTCGGCCGCGTTAGCGGCTGTGACATCCGTTTTCGCGCAGCGTTTCGGGGAGAATCAAGGCTGAGAACGCGGTGGCAATGCTAACTGCGCGTTGGCGCCATCGCTTGGCGCTTCCATCCTGAGTTATTCGGTAGGGCGGCTGCCTTGATCTCCACTGTCAACGCTCATCGAAGGAGTTTTTGGAGCAGCTTTACAAGCGATCGGTCGGCGACACCACGCGCGAGCGCAGCTGAGAATTTCCCGGGTGACCTTCTACCGCTGGTTATTCTCGGTGGTACCGGACCGTCAGAAGAAACGAAGAAACGAATCAGAGCAGTCGCTTTGCACTGGACTGAGCCCATTCATGCTCCGCTCGAATCAAGGAATGATTCCCTAAAAAAACCTTTTTCCGCCCCGCCTTTCTTACCATGATCGCAAAGGTGGGCGGAAAAGGCTCCCTGCGGCGCAGGCGCGTACTACTGAGCGCGGCGGAGATCTCCAAAGCGTGACGTCATTCTTTCGCTGGCGCGTTTTGGACAAAGCCGTAAGATGCCCGGTGTATTTCATGGCCGATAGCCGAAACTCCCGGTTGGCTGCGGCTTGAGTTCGGTGGTGTTTAGCCCTTGTGCCGACTTTAGTTCGGTCGTCGGCGGAGCTGGCTTAATCACTTCCATTGCCACTGATTTCTTCGGGTCTCTGCCCACAGCTCTTTTCAGGGTTTTCAGATCATCGGTAAAGATTTGGGCATCGTGCCGCGCGCGGCTGATTGAGACATAGAATTGCTGCTGGTTAACCAGCTTGTGCGAACGCATTGAGTCTACATTGACGATCACACGATCGACCGTGGCGCCCTGGGCGGAGTGGCTGGTCGAGGCATAGCCATGATCAATGTGCCGGAGCTGCGAGAGCGGCAAATTCAGTTCGCGCCGGTTATCGAAACGCACGATGGCTTCCCAATCTTTGAGCTCGATGATGGTGGCGAATTCGCCGTTGGCGATATGATGCTGCTTGTCGTGAATGCGGAATTGGATGCGATCGCCGGCCGCCAGTGTGCGATCTTCCCATTGATAAACTTGCACGGCCGTCCATCGTGCCGGACTGAGCTCGACTTGGCGGCCGTCTTTGGTGCGAAGCGTGAGCGTATTGGCCTGACGATTAACTGCCTCGACCGTCGAATACGTATTGCGATCAATGCCCTGCCGTTTATTCGCCTTGGCGAAGTGGATCACCTCGCCTTCGGCATAGTTTCTGGCGTAAGCCACCTCGGCTTTGGTCTTATCCTTGGCCACAAGAATCGAGTGATCGTGGCCTTGGGCAGCGACCCGGCCGTTGGCCACTAGAAGATCGCGGATGGTCTGATTCAGCTGCTTCCGTTCATCGTTCCCAGGACTGACGACTAAAGTGGTTTGCCCAGCCTGATGGCCGATCAGGAAGTTTTCGGCGATGCGCTTATAGCGCTGATCCACATCTGCAATTTCATGAACCCGAGCTTGTTCCTGGAGCTTATCCAGTGCATCTCCAGGCCGGCCTCTGGCCGCCAGTTCAACTACGGTTTTCAGTTCGGGATCTTTTTGGCGGCGAATCGTAGTCAATTCGGCGACAGCCATGTTCTCTGCGAGGAATTGGCGAATTGGGGCACCGGCTTCAATCGCATGGTGCTGGCGCTGATCGCCGACGAAAACGATGCGTTCGACGCCGGCCTGATAAGCGACTTTCAGGAGTTCGTTGACCGGCTTGGTGGCCAGCAGACTCGATTCATCGACGATCCAAAGCTCTGGGCCGGTTTTACTCGGCAGCTTGTTCGCGATCAGGCTGGCTACGGTGGAGGCTTCCAATCCCGCTTCCTTCAGCGCCCTGACGCTGGCCGAGGTCATGCCAAAACCCTGAACTGAGTAGCCCCGAGCTTCGGCGAATTCCCGAATCGCACCGACCGTAGTGGTTTTTGCGGTACCCGCCAAACCTTCAATGGCGGTGGCCCAGGACTTCGATGTGAGACTCAATTCGGCAACGCTAATCTGATCGAGCGATAAGCCTTTCGACGCTACCCATTGTTTGACCATTTGGAAGTTCGCAATCGGTTGCGCCTGATCGATTCCGGCTTTGATGATCGCAACGTTCTGGCGCTCCAGCGCCAACGTCTCATCAGTGGTGAATGCGCCCTGTGGTCGCCGCCAGTCAGGCTTACCCGCTCTGATCAGCGTGTGTGTTTGCTCGGCCTGATTGATCGATAGTCTGATGCCATCCAGATCAACTCGGCCCATCGCATGCTGCAGAGCCGCTGCTTCTAACTGACGCCGATCAACCACCGCCTCGCGCTCGGTGGTGTGCCTGGCGGCGAACGCGATGGCCGAGACGGTTTCGGTATTGTGATCTTGCAGCTCACCTCCACGTGACCGCGCCAAGTGGACATGCGCGACAGTATCGATACCAAGATCCACCGCCCGCTTCTTCCATTCCTGTTTGAGCGCCGCCTCATCGTACTGGCCTTTAGTCTGGCGCGAATTCAGCGCAGCAATCTGGGCCGCCCTCGGTCCGCTCAATCCCACGGCTGCCATCTGTTGTTGGATGTCCAAACGCCGTTGGGAGAAGGCCATCACCTGCTCGCGCGAATAGCCCTCTAGTTCCCACGAACCATTGGGTGCGGTTACTTCGATGCGATAGCCGAGCCTTTGAACTTCGCGCGCCAGCTCTGAGCGATATACCGCGCTGCCGTAGGTCTGACTTCGATAGATCTCGATGGGATCGAGGCCGCGCCATTCTCCATCTGGCCGTTTGGTGATGTTCAGAAGGACGACATGAGTATGCAGTTGAGGATCGGGGCCATGATCTGATTGGCCAACCGGCCTGGCGGCTAAATGATTGAAGGCTGCACCTACAACATTCGCGCTTACGACGCGATCGCGCTGATGGCCCTGATGAGTAGTGGCATATTTCTCGACCTCCTGGAGGGTTCTTCTGACCGCATTTTCATGGGCCTGAATCAGGCGATGATCGCTGCCGATTAGCGCCTGAATGCTGACTGACTTAGGGGCCGAATAAACCGAATCCCAGCCCGCCGCATGCTCGCCATTGGCGTGGGGAGGAACCAGTACGCGACCACTGTGAGGATCGACTCCTTGCAATAGCGCGGAGAAATGATTGCGGTTAACGTCGCCAGCCAGACCGAGTTCGGTAGCGCCTTTGCCGATCCATTGCCCGATACAGGTTTGCCCTTGAGTATAGTAATCGTCCTGGCTGTAGTGCTCCTCGAAATAGCGTTCGGCCATCCCGGAATTGAGTGCCCCTGGCGACATGGACATCATGAGAGATTCCCTCGGAGCTTTCCCGCGGACGCTTCAGGCGCCAAGCTTGGTTGTAGAAATGGAGCACTGGGTTGAAGCCTTAACCGTGGAACGAATGACGGGTGCTTCCGCTCCAAATGCCGCTCCGGAATCCTGATCGTCGTCCGATCAAATCCCGCCATGCAGAGATAACCATGGAAGGGCTGCAACAGTTGGATTTCCGCCGGCGTGACGATGTGCTCATTGGCCCGTTGCGGCTGCAGATTGACGCCCTCCCGCATGGTTGAGAGTCCCGCCAGCTGCGTCATGTTGATGCGCTCGACTTCACGGCTGCCGAGCAGATCGCTGGCCCATTTCGCGGTCTCGGCTTCGTCACAGCGCAAGATGACTTTGGTAGTCGGTGAGCTCGTTAAAGTGATGGCACCATCGGTTCCGTAAATGGATCTGAGCTGGCTGACGTTCTGGAAACCCATCACCACCGCTACCCTGCGTTTACGGCCGCGCGTCACCAGCTTTTCGATCTGCGGCTGGTACTCCATCGCCGGTAATTCGTCGGCCATAATCCAGACCTGGTCTGAACCTATTTCAGCGGTCATCAGCCAGCGCACCAGCGAATCGAGCCACACGCCTTGCAGACGTTGGATCGCCGCTCGCGCGTCTTCGCGCGACGATAGAAATACCCAGCCCTCACGCGACGTTGCCCATTCACGCGCTGACCAGACTCGCGTCGTCTCTTTTTGCTGTGGCAGGTGATAGAAGGGCTTTACCGCATTGGCGGCAGTCGCCAGGATTCCCGAGCCTTGCTCGTGTGCTCCAGGATCGATCAGTGGATAGGCGCGGGTGCCCTTGAGCCTCCCTTGAATCTCTTCACGTGACAGCGCGAGGAAGTCGGTAATCGCGCTGGCATGATGGCGATCCTGGATGACTGAAAAGATCGATTCGAGCAGGGTCCGTCCGCTCTCTCGAAAAAATTCCTCGCTGGCATTTTTGGCTTGCGTGCGGATCAGGGAGGCCGCCATCGCCTCCGCATCCATGGTAAAACTGTCGTCGCGGAATTCCAGCCACGGTGACCAATAAGGACAGCGCGCATCGAGCGGATTGAGCACAACATCTCCCAGGCTCTCGTCATAGAATTCCTGCACGAACTCGCAGTCCGGATCGATCACGATCGCTGATTGGTTGCGCTCGCGAATCTGGATCAGCATATGACGGATCAGGGTTGATTTGCCGGCGCCAGGGGAGCCGGTGATCAGGAAATGTTCAGCCTCTTTCTTGGGAGCGATGACACTCGCTCCAACCCTGATGCCATGACGATTCCGATAGCGCTCCAGCCAGCCAGCATGCACCTGCCGGTGATGCTCCTTCGACCTCAGTAATCGCAGCCCTCGGATATGTTCCCGATCGACTACGTGTCGGACGCGCCGAACAATGACCGTCAAGGCCAGACCGATTGGGATCAGCGCTGTCCTGAGTCCGTAATGCCAGAACCACATCGTGAACGGCAGGTGATAAAGATCACGGCCGTTCAACCAATTAGCCAATGGAACAATCGGATACCAAGACCCGTTGATCGGCAGCTCCATCCGCGGCCCGAGCAGCCTCATGATTGGCGTCTGGGTGATCAGTCCGCAGATCACCCAGCGGCCAAAATAAGCGTGGTCAATTTGCGGAAAATACTGTCCGGTCTCGTACCACACGACATATCCGGTGAGCAGCGCCCACGCCATCAAGGTTCCCATCAGAACCTGGAGCCACAAATGCAATCCCATGCGAGCCCGCGTTTGGTAGGCCTGCCACCGCGCTGCCTCCGATGCTCCGCCGAACGCCATCGCCCTGACTCCTATTCTGCTGCTTTTTCGAGGCCGATTTGCTGCCGATGCCGCGCGATGCTCGCGTCAAGACCCTTCAGGTAATCGATGCCAGCTTCGAGCGATTTAGTTTCGGTTTCGTCGAGCTGCTCGTCCGTGAACATCCCGCTGTGCTGGGCGAGCTGATAAATGCCTATCGACGTGCGTTGCAGTCCGAACAGGACTTCATGCAACAGCAGGATTGGATCTTTGGACAGTGAAACCGCCGCGACGTGACTAAGGCTTGGTGTTTCTATGCCCGCCAAGATGAGTGATCGGAGAAATTCCGAGCGGCTCACTCCGGCCGCCTTGGCTTTTTCTTCGATAATCGCAATTGACTCTGGAGGAAGAGTACAACTGACTGAAATCAGGGTCTGTTCACTCATAAATGTCTAATTCCTAAGTAGTTGATTTTGTTGGGATATATTTTTGACCGGGAATATATCTGCTGCTGTATCTCTTTATTTTCGAGGCTTTACCTCAGTTTCGCGTCTCCCCTGAGGAGACGTGATGTGTATGCCGAAAAATGAGCCGTCCTCGGCGATTCTGAAATTCTGCTCTCTGGGCTTTTTTTTGCACTCCAAATCTCACCTCTTCGGTCCTAAGGCTTCGGATTGCTCGGGATCGCTTGTACTAGCCGTTTCATGAAGAAGCCCGGCAGGCGGCGTTTCTGTGCAAAGAATAGCCATTTCCATAGATGGAGCCCCTTACGCCTCACGGATTAGACTTCGGCGCGTCATCCTTCTGATTGACGACGGCACCGTTGACATGCTGAGAAGACTTTTTGTCGAGCGCCTCGATCTCGGTGCGGATAGCTCTCAAGGCGTTGGCGACGTGGCCGGCCAAGGTAGCGGTGAAATCGACGTCGTACTTGTCAGCCAGCTTTCGCAGCGCCACCATCTCCTGCTTAACCGGCAGCGGCACACGCAGATTGATCGTGACGGTTTCGTTATGGGTGAGTTTCACTAGAGCCATATTCCTTCTCCTCGGTGGAATCCTTGTTAACGCGTTATGATGGATCCAGTCGCCACGATGACTGCCATGGTAATTGCCACGCGAAGCAATGACGTTTTTGCCACGCATTTGGCAATTGCGAATGCCACGAAGGGGTGAGGCAGTTTTGTGCACAAATGCATCTCCGCGGAGGTCCAGGTAACTACTCATTCGCGCACCCAGATGGGTTCGGCAGTGGCATTGATCAGAGTTTCGGGTATCGGACCGAAGTAGCGCGAATCCCAGCTGCGCGGATCCTTGCCGACCAGCCACAGGCTCGATGGCCCTAGTTCGAAGGTGCCGAAGGGATAGTGCTGAGAAAGCAGTGGGGCACTATTCGGAATCAGCTTGCCATTGATGTAAGTACCGGTCGCAGTGGTGGTGATACGGTCCCCGGGCATCCCGGCGATCATCTTGAGTGGCATGGCCAAAGCCACATACCGGCCGCGTGCCGGCGCGCTGATGACCAGTCGATAAAGGCCGACGGGAGCGCTGGGACTGCGGTTGCAGGCCATCCCGAGGATGACGAACAGGGTCAGCAACAGGATCAGCGTGAGTATGAAGCTGTTGATCCGCTTCATCGCTCGTCCTGCACAATCAGTGCGGTAATTTCGATTCGTTACGTCCA
>Ga0335074_10014933_pt1 | contig 10896 bp, 9 predicted proteins | sample Lox_Sample_23_FD_206715 | JGI IMG/M metagenome (GOLD analysis project Ga0335074, IMG submission 206715) | Soil microbial communities from Loxahatchee National Wildlife Refuge, Florida, United States - Lox_Sample_2.3 | ecosystem: Environmental > Terrestrial > Soil > Wetlands | place: USA: Florida... | reverse complement strand
CGATCCGTATGGACTGATTCTGGAGGCAATGAGGAAATCGGGACAATTCCCCGAGGACGCGAAAACTGGGACCCCGGCAGGCATCTATGATTTGGCCGAGGGGCGGATCGCTGCCATGGACGAGGCCGGTATCGATGTACAGATCCTCTCGTATGCCACGCCAACCGCAGAGCGCCTCGATCCCTCGGTATCGAGGGGGCTGACCACACAGGCAAACGACGCCGTGGCGGCTGCGGTCTCGAGGTACCCGGACCGGTTCCTCGGATTTGCCACACTACCGCTGCTCGACCCGGCGGCTGCGGCCCGCGAACTCGAGCGCACTGTCCGCGGCCTGGGTTTCGTGGGCGCATTGATTAACGGCCACGTCAACGGCCGTTACCTTGATGACAAGTTCTTCTGGCCGGTGTTTGAGTGCGCTGAAGCGCTCGGCGTCCCCATCTACATGCATCCCCAGGTCCCGCCCCAACCCGTAGTCGACGCCTACTACAGCGGCTTCGCTCCCGAAGTTTCTGCATTTCTTTCTATTGCCGGAGCCGGCTGGCACATAGAGACCGGGGTACACTGCCTCCGCTTGATCCTGGGCGGCGTGTTCGACCGGTTTCCTGCGCTGCAGATCATTGTGGGCCATCAGTTCGAGATATTGAGTTGGACGGCGTGGCGGGCCGACTACAGCTTTCCGTTGAAACGCAATGGCGGGCTGAAGCGGACCATCAAGGACTATACCTTCGCGAGAATTTCTACGGCGGAATTCTCGCTGGCGAGTACGTAGGCCAGGAGCCTGGCGCGGTCGACAAGAGCTGGAACTCGTCGTACCAGGCCTATCTCAGCATGGCGAACACGATCGGTATCGACCGTGTCCTCTTCACCACAGACTATCCATACGGCAGCATGAAAGCCGCTCGGCAATTCTTTGATCAGATGCCCATTAACGTGAATGACAAGGAGAAAATCGCGCACCTCAACGCGGAGCGCCTGCTCGGGCTCGGCCAGAATGCGCGAACTCAGAAGCGCACCCTTCGGAGAGCATCCTAAAGTCGACCCTTCGCGCACTGCGCCTGCGCACTCGCTCCGGTCTCCTGGCTATCCAGCAAGTCCGGATCGAGTGCGCACTAAATCCACATATGACATCGGTGGCAGTGGCTGCATAGCTACGTGGTCTGACTGATCTGGGCAGCCAAGGTGTTTTATGGCTGCCTCAATTTTCCCTTTTTCGGCCGATTCGATACGCCAGCCAGCCTTTTCCTGAATGGATGCACCGATTTGCCTGTCGTCAGCGGCAACCCTCTCTGAGTGACTCAAATTTGCTTCAACTCCAACTATGGAGATCACGATCAAAGGAGATTCGATGGCCTCGGACGCCTCGTTGTTTGCTGGCATAGGTTCGATGAGCACCGTGGCCACGGCGTCCTGTTCGACGCCGCTTTCTTCAGTGCTCCCTCCCAGGCTATAGACCGTCTTCGCTGATACCGCATAGCCCTGCGGCGGCACCGAAGGAAGCTGGGTATTCATCCTCATGCTCTTCGGCGCTTGCCACAGGCTCACGGAAGCAGCGGGGGCCCTTTGCGCCATACTGTTCGCTGCTCCGAATCCAAGCAGGACAACCGCCGCTGAACAGTGGAGCAAACCCTTCATCTCTCGGAAGAACGCATCATGGGACATCGCGGGCTTTTCGAAACCGAAGGTCCAGGTCCCCGACTGGACGCAGTGGAAAGGAGCCGAGACCCGGAAGCATGGTATTCAACCCTCCTGAACGCATTGCCTTATGCCTGACGAGTAAAGCGGTTGACTTGCCAAATTGAGCGCGAAGCCGCACCGTCTGCGCGATCGCTGCTTTTCGTGTCTCATAAGCTCGTTCGAATGCGCGCTGGTTCAAACTTCGTCGGCGGACTAGCTTCCGCCGTGTCGCGATTGAGACAGATGACGAAGGGGAGACACAGTTGACGGAGGCAGCACATGCCTCGCTTGTAACTGGCGCAGCTGCCACCGATGGCAACGGATACGGAGCCGTTCTCATGTTCCATCTCAACGGCAGGCCACGAGGACAACTCGCCGATGACGCACGCATCCCCGATGCACGTGGCCTCGGCCAGTTTGACACTACCCATTCTTGAACGAAGCCCGATGTTTTTAGGCGGCCTGCTACTGTCTATCGCCGCGTTGCTGGAGAAGCAAGGCGCGTCCGAACACTACGGAGCGAGTTTGGCTCGATACGTGCTTTTGAATGAAGCTTCGCGAGCGGCGATCCAGGAGATCAGCAATGAAGCTCATCGCATATCAGAAAGGCAACGACCGAATCATGGCCACGGTTCTCGATCAGAAGGCGCTGCCATTCGCGACGCTTGAGGACTTCTGGGCTAACCCCGAACAGAGTCTATTAACAGCGGCACAGATGCGTTCCGGTGGAGAGTCGCTCGCAAACCTGATTCAAGTTCCGCCGTTGCCAGACACGGCCCGAATACTCTGCGCGGGACTGAACTATCTCGGCCATGCTAAGGAAGCGCAGTTTAAGGTGCCGGAGCAGCCTGACATCTTTGCGCGCTGGCGTTCGACCCTCTCCGTCGATGGCCAGTCCATCCCCATCCCACCGCGCGATGATCATTTCGACTGGGAAGGCGAGTTGGCGGTGGTCGTCGGCAAAGAGCTCCGAGACGTCACGCCTGAGTTGGCCAGGGCAGGCTTCCTGGGCTATGCATGTTTCAACGACCTCAGCGCCCGCAAGTTTCAAATGGCCACCGAGCGCTGGACACTTGGCAAGAACGCCGACAGCTCAGGACCGCTCGGTCCGTGGATCGTTACAGCCGACGAAATCCCAGACCCCGGTCGATTGCGAATCCAGACCCGCGTCAACGGCAACACCGTCCAGGACGCTAACACATCGGGTCTCATCTTTTCGGGCGCCGAACTCGCAGCCTACGCTTCAGGGGTAATGACGCTCAAGCCTGGCGATCTCATTGCCACCGGTACACCGGAAGGCATCGGGTTCGCGAGGAAACCACCCATGTTCCTGCACCACGGCGACATGGTCGAGGTTGAAATCGAGCGAATTGGCCGCATCGCGAACAGAATCGTTCAACGCTGACCCCGTCAGCAGAGCCTTCAAGGAGAACCGCCCACAATGGCGCTACTACAACCAGACACGGCTCGAATCGGTCACACATCGGGTAAACCAGCTGAAGATCGCGTTTCGGATGAGCGCGTTTTCGGAACGCCGCGAGAGTTGCGCGAAGCGCTGAGTAAATTGATCGGCGCAGATCAGGTTCTGCATCGAGCCATTGACCTTATCCGTTACGCTTCCGACGCCAGCCCGTATCGCCTCATTCCGCAGGTCGTCGTGACCCCGCGCACGACCGGAGACGTTGTCGCCATACTGAAGTACTGCCGCGAGAACGGACGTCATGCAACTTTCCGCGCCGCAGGGACGAGCCTCTGCGGACAGGCGCAGTCGGACGACATCCTGATCGATGTCCGCAAACACTGGTACGGCATGTCACTCACCGACGGAGGCAGTGCGCTTCGTGCCCGCCCGGGCGTTATTCTCGGACACGCCAACGCCTTCCTGCGCGAACACGGCCGTCGCCTGGGGCCCGACCCGGCGAGCATCCATGCGTGCACGATCGGCGGCGTCATCGCCAACAACTCAGGTGGAATGCGTTGCAGGATTGAGCGCAACGCCTACCACACGGTCCGCTCGATGACCCTCGTCCTGGCGTCTGGAACCGTCATTGACACGGCACAGCCCGACGCTGAGGCGGAGTTTATGCGCAGCGAACCAAAGCTCGCACAGGGTCTGCTGAAGCTGCGGGCCGAGTTGATCGCCGACCGTCCACTCACTGACCGACTCCGGCATAAGTACATGATCCGAAACACGAACGGCTACCGGCTCGACGCTTTTCTCGACGCCGACACGCCGCTCGAAATCTTCCGCCGGCTTGTAGTTGGTTCCGAAGGGACGCTCGCATTTATCGCCGAAGCAGTGATCGACACGCTCCCGACGCCCGGCGCTACCTGCGTTACTTGGATTGCGTTACCGTCCATGGACGAGGCTGTTGCGCTGGTGCCCGATCTCGTCTCTCTCGGCGCTGAGGCCGTCGAACTAATGATGGCGCCGGCACTGACGGCTGCCGTCCAGGCGTTTCCGGGAACACCTCATTACTGGATGACGCTCGATCCGAAGGCCGCCGCACTGTTGGTCGAATTTACCGCAGCGGATGACGCCGCACTTGACCATATCGAAGCGGCGGCACGCTCGCTTACTGCCAACGCCAACCTGCTCCAGCCTCTGGACTTCACCCGTGACGCCAAGGCGATGGAGGTTGACTGGCGGGTGCGCGAAGGCCTGATCGGGATCATCGGGAAGGGGCGACCCGAGGGATCGGCACTCGTCAATGAGGATGTCTGCTTTCCTCCAGCCCGGATCGCCGAAGGCGCACGAGACTTGCAGGCGCTGCTGACCAGGCACGGGTTTCTGCCAGGCGTGGCCGGGCACGCGGCTTTCGGCAACCTGCATTTTACTCTTACGCCAAGGCTGGACGACCCCGCCGACCGCGCCCGCTACAGCGCATTCATGGATGAGCTGGTCGAGCTTGTGATCGACAAATACGACGGTTCGCTCAAGGCCGAGCACGGGACGGGGCGCAACATGGCCCCGTTTGTACGGCGTGAATGGGGCGATCAGGCGACAGAGATGATGTGGCGGATCAAGAGGCTGGCCGACCCCTATGGAGTGCTCGCTCCGGACTGCGTTCTCAGTCGCGATGAGGGAATCCATCTGCAACGATTTAAGTCCTCCCCGGCGATCGATAGCTCCGAAGCCACTCGCTGCATCGAGTGCGGCATGTGCGAGCCGGTTTGCCCATCGCGCAACATTACTATGACGCCTCGCCAACGCATCGTCGTCCGGCGCGAGATGGCTCGCCAGCCGGGCGACTCGCAGATGTTGGCGCAACTGCTCAGGGAATATGAATACGACGGTATACAGACGTGTGCGGCCGACGGAACATGCGCGGAGCCTTGTCCGGTATCAATCAACACTGGGACACTCATCAAGTCATTCCGCCGGCGCGAAAACACAGATGGGCGCGAGAAGGTTGCTCTTGCTATCGCCAGGCGCTGGAGGAGCGTCGAAACCATCGCCCGCATCGGGATAGGGGTAGCGGATTTCATCTCGAGAACCGTTGGCGCGAGAGCCTTGACGGGTCTGACTGCGGTGGCGAGAGCGGCGTTCAGCAAAGACCTCGTTCCTTCAGTGCGTGGCCCCATGCCGCAGAAGGCGCCTGGCAGGCTTCCGCAGACTTCGCGTCAGGGTGCCGCGGCGGTTTATTTTCCGGCCTGCATCAACCGCATATTTGGTCGCGCGCAGGGCATGGCGCGGCGACCGAGCCTTCCCGAGGCGCTTGTCGCGCTGTCGGCGCGCGCCGGGCAGCCGCTCTGGATTCCCGCTAACGTGCGTGGCCTCTGCTGTTCAACGCCCTGGAGTTCGAAGGGCTACCGGCTTGGGCATGAATGGATGGCTACGGCGATCGCTGACGCAATGTGGGACTGGAGCAACGGGGGTGCCCTGCCCGTCGTGATCGACGCTGTCTCATGCACTCACGGCCTGCTGGACGATGTACGAACTCACATAGATCGCGAGCGGCAAAAGCGTTTCGATAAGATCGAGCTCGTCGATGCGATCGTTTGGGTCCATCGGTTGCTTCCGAGCCTTCCGATCAAAGGAAAGCTGGCTAGTGCGGCCGTGCATCCGACGTGCTCCATGATCCATCTCGGTCTCGAGGAGAAATTCATCGAGATCGCGAGGGCTGTTGCTGACGACGTGATCGTTCCAATCGGAACAACATGCTGCGGCACCGCCGGTGATCGCGGCCTGCTGCACCCAGAGCTTGTTGTTTCGGCTACACGCGAGGAGAAGGCTTACCTGGACGCGCATCCCGCCGACGTCTACCTCTCCGCAAACCGCACCTGTGAGATGGGCCTGCAGCAAGCGACCGGTAAGCCATACGAGTCTTTCGTCTTCACACTCGAAGAGCTAACTCGGCCCAACGGCACGGCAGGATAGCTGCAGGCGGATCAGTAGAGGATGGAGACCTCTTAGCAGCAACAGATATTTCGTCATTTTCGACAGGAGGGTTCATTGTGATCGCCAACTTATCGATGATCCAGCACCATCGCGCCGACTTAGACGGGTTACACATGCACTTCGTAGAAGCGGGGCTGGGTCCCCCTGTTGTCTTACTCCACGGCTTCCCGGAAACCTGGTATGCCTGGCGTTACCAGATCGCCCCGCTGGCACAGCATTATCGGCTTATCGTGCCCGATCTGCGCGGCTATGGTGCAACCGATAAGCCGGCGAGCGGCTATGACAAGCGCACCATGGCCAACGATATTCGAAGGCTGATGCAACGCCTGGGCATTGAGAAGGCCGCTGTTATCGGTCACGATAGAGGCGCCCGAGTGGGAACCCGCTTTGTAAAAGATCATCCCGAAGTGGTTGATCGGTTTGCGGCGCTGGACAATATCCCGACCAGAGTTATCTTTGACACGAAGAGTGCGGCATTCGCTCAGTTCGGTTGGTTTTTTCTCTTCCAGGGTGTGCCCCATCTTCCACAGGCGCTGGTACAGGGGCGCGAAGAGATGTGGCTGCGGTACCTCTTCGGAGACTGGACCTACAACCCGGAAGCCTTGAGCGATGCGGACATCGCCGTATACACGCAGGCGTATGCCCAGCCAGGCGGTCTGCATGGCGCTTTTGCCGACTATAGCGCCTGGCGTCAGGATCTCGAACAGGATTACGCCGATGCGGACAAGAGGATCGCATGCCCCACGATGGCGCTGTGGGGAGCTGAATTTGCTGGAGCGAAAATCATGGACATGGCGAAGCTATGGAACGACATGGCTTCAGAGCTTAAGGTTGCCCCCATCCCGCTCTCGGGCCATCTGCCACACGAAGAGCAGCCCGAACAAGTGACCGCCGCGTTGCTCGATTTCCTGCAACCCTGGGACAATGAGGGCAATGGCGCCGCATAATTGGGGTGTGTTCTTCCAGGCAATGCCGCCGAGGGGTCGGCTGGCGGAGAACATGGCTTTGAAAGCGCGCATTGTGTCTGAAGTTGGCTACAAACTTTCGCTTTAAGGAGCATCCTCGGCTGTCCTGATCAAACTAAGGAAAAGCAGGAGCTAACCTGCCGTCTCGAAGGTCGAGTCTCCTTCGGCATAGTCGCAGGTGTTTTTGTCTCTCATTGTGGTCCGTGGTTGGGTAGTCAGCCTCTTCTCCGCGACCTGGATTCCCCTGCTTCAGCGCAGGAAGTTGGTCCGTGCGAGGTCGATCACTTCGTCGCCCCGGCCACTGAGAACGGCGCGAATCAGATAAAGGCTGAACCCCAGCGCCTGCTCGGCGCTGATCGTCGGCGGCATGGACAGCTCCTGGCGATGGACCAGCACCTCCACCAGAGCCGGGCCATCGTGTGCCAGCGCGGCAGTCAGGGCCGGGCGCAGATCCTCCGGCTTTTCCGCACGCACGCCAAAGATTCCCGCCGATTCAGCCAGCCTGGTGAAGTCCGGATTCACGAGATCGGTGCCGAAGTCGACGATCCCGGCGGCTTTCATCTCCAGTTCCACAAACGCCAGAGAGTCGTTCCTGAAGACCACCAGTTTCACGGGAAGCCTGAGCTGTCTCAGCGTCAGCATGTCGCCCAGCATCATGGCCAGTCCGCCGTCGCCGGAGAGCGTAATGACCTGCCGGCCGGGATAACTTGCCTGCGCGCCAATGGCCTGCGGCAGGGCGCTGGCCATTGAGCCGTGTGTAAATGATCCCAGCAGGCGACGCCTGCCGTTCATGCGCAGGTAACGCGCGGCCCAGACGGTTGGTGTGCCCACATCGCAGGTAAATACCGCGTCCTCGCTCGCCAGTTCGTCCAGCACCTTTGCAACGAACTGCGGATGCATCGGCGTTTGCCCCGGTTCGCCGGATGCGAGATCGTCAAGTCCTTTGCGCGCTTCCTTGTAATGTTCGCGGCATCGCCTCAGATAGCTTTCGTCCCGCTTGTCCTCCAGCAGCGGCACCAGTGCCAGCAGCGTGTCCTTCACGTTGCCCACCAGGCCAAGCTCCACGGGTGTACGCCTGCCGATCTGCTCCCCAAGGCGGTCTACCTGAATGATTCGCGCGTCTTTCGGATAGAACTGCTGATAGGGAAAGTCGGTTTCCAGCATCAGCAGCGCGTCACAGTTCATCATCGCGTGGTAGCCGGAGGAGAAACCCAGCAGGCCGGTCATCCCTACGTCGTAGGGGTTGTCGAACTCGATGAACTCCTTGCCGCGCATCGCGTGCACGATGGGCGCTTTCAGTGCTGCGGCGGTCGCCAGGAGTTCGTCATGCGCACCCTCGCACCCGGCGCCGCCGAGGATCGTCACCCGCGAGGCGCGATTCAGAATCTCCGCGGCCCGCCGAAGTTCATCCGCCGATGGGTGAAGGACGGGAGCGGCATGTTCGATGCCGAGGAACAAGGATGGAGACGGGCTTTCGCGGAGCGCCACATCTCCTGGCAGGACCACGACTGAAACACCGCACTTGAGAAGAGCCGTGCGCATTGCGATTGCCAGCACACGCGGCATCTGCTCCGGCTGTGAAATCAGCTCGCAGTAGTGGCTGCAGTCCCTGAAGAGCAGCTCAGGGCGCGTCTCCTGAAAATAGCCGCTGCCCAGTTCATGACTTGGGATCTGCGCGGCAATCGCCAGGACGGGAACGCGGCTTCGGTGGCAGTCGTAGAGGCCATTGATCAGATGAAGATTGCCAGGGCCGCAGCTCCCCGCGCAGACGGCAATCTTTCCGGTCAGGTGTGCCTCGGCGCCCGCCGCAAACGCAGCGGCTTCTTCGTGTCTCGTGTGCAGCCATTCGATCCCGCTTGTTTTGCGGATCGTATCGGTGAGTCCATTCAGGGAGTCGCCCGCCACGCCATAAACACGCTCCACGCCCGCCTTCACAAGTGTCTCAACGAAAACCTCAGCCAATTTCTTTGCCATAGCACCCCATCTTGATCCGAGAACTACCCTTGATCTGCAGACCAAAGCTTGCCATGAGTCGCATTGACTATGCCATGCTCACGCTGATCACCGGCTGTCGCTAACAACGTCCACCGATTCGCCGCATCCCGCTATAGGATCTTCCAGCACGCACACTGCCAGATGCATGCTGCCCCCGCCTTTCGGGCAGGAGCAGGATATTCAGGAACGGATACGCACGTTGATGTCGATCCTGAGTCATGTCGCCGTCAGTGTGCTCTTAGTTCGACACTGCTCATCCCCGAGGGCTGCCTCTGTGCACTCATTGTCTGGCACCTGACCGGAAATTGCGTTGTCCGCGAGCGTCCGCACGTGCCTTAGTTTGGCATGATTCGTGCTCCTGTGAGGTGTACGGGAGCGGAGAGCGCTCATCTGATATCGCAGAATACAGTCGTGACAGAGAAGCCAAGGCCGATTTTCGGAAACGGAGGATGTTCATGCATACGCCCCAGGATAGCTACTTCACTGCTTTTCACAATGTAAAGCTGACTCGAGACGACGGCGGTGTGCTGACGGTTGAGCTTCACACGAACGGCGGTCCGTGCCTTATGACCGCCCAAACTCACACGGAGTTTGTGGAAGCCTTCTACCGTATTTCGCAGGATCGAGCGAACAAGATCGTAATCCTGACGGGCGCAGGCGGAGACTTCATTACAGATGTCGCCTGGTCATCCTGGGGCAACCCGGGCGATCCTGGCATCTGGAGCCAGATTCACGACGAAGGTGTCCAGGTCCTGGAAAATATAGCCAACATACGCGTGCCGGTCATCGCGGCGATCGAAGGACGCGCGCATATTCACTCCGATTATGTGCTGCTCGCCGATGTGATTGTGGCTGCCGAGGGTGCGACCTTCCAGGATGTGGCCCACTTTGCCGCTGGCGTTACACCCGGCGACGGGATCTTTACCACATGGAGTTATCGCGCAGGAGCGGGACGAGCCGAGGTATTTCTCCTGACCCCGCAACCCCTGCCAGCACGTACTGCACAGGAATGGGGAGTCGTGGCAGAAGTCGTGCCGAACGGTAAGGCTCTCGCCCGGGCGCGCGAATTGGCCGCGCTGTACCTCAAGAAGCCCGAGGTAACGCTGCGTAACACGCGGATCCACTTCATCCAGCCCCTGAAGGAACGCATTGTGCGTGAAGTTGGCTACGGGCTGTCGCTGGAAGGCGCCTCGGCCGCAGATCTGGTCAAGTCCACGCAGGCGGTCAAAGCGTAGAAGCGACTATCGAGCACTCAGCAAGACCAACAAAGGGGAATCGGAAATGTCTCTCCAGGCCGAACTCGACGCATTTCGCGCTGATTATATGAAGACCGTTCCTCCGGACATCCGCGAGGCAATGGAACGGGCGGATATGCAACTGGCCGCATCGGGGATCGTGCAGCGAGCGCTGAAGACCGGCGATCAGGCATCCAGGGACTGCTGCTTTCGGCCTTCATACCAACGCACCTGATATCCGCCGGTCTTGAGGATCTTCTGCCCTCTGGGTACCTGCAGCTCTTCACGCCAGCCACGCCCTTTGCGGACGGGGACAACACGCAGTCTGCGCCAGCCCGACTCGAGCCGGCAATAGCGCAGCAGCGCCACTCTTGTATTCGCCATGGAAAAACTTCTTTCTGGCGAATGAGTCTATCCCGGTTTTTGCAGTGCTAAAACAGTGCTAAAGTGTTTTCGCGAAACCAAAGTACTGAAAACAAAGCACGTTTAGGAAGCTGGTGCCGAAGAAGGGATTGGGGGCCCCTGCATTACGGCAAAACCTTCCAAACCAATGAGATACCGCTATGTCTTGAATACACGAATCTTCCCGATTTTTCAATTCAATCACCCCATTCAACCTGTGCAA
>Ga0335074_10014930_pt1 | contig 10897 bp, 10 predicted proteins | sample Lox_Sample_23_FD_206715 | JGI IMG/M metagenome (GOLD analysis project Ga0335074, IMG submission 206715) | Soil microbial communities from Loxahatchee National Wildlife Refuge, Florida, United States - Lox_Sample_2.3 | ecosystem: Environmental > Terrestrial > Soil > Wetlands | place: USA... | reverse complement strand
GGGATGAAGGTCACCCTCCAGGAGGCCGCCGCCTGACACTCCACCCAGTCAACCCGGCTCCGCTGCGCTCCGCCGGGTGCTGCCGCGCGCCCAGCTCAGGTCCGATTTTCGATTCAGCCCAAGGGGTCGAGGCCATCCTGCCGGCCCGCGGCCGCAAGATCACGCAACCGCCACGCGGCGAGTTTTTCAGGGGGAAGTAGTTAGCCGGGAAACCGTCGATCAGCTCAGTGGGGCCGCCGCCGATAAACAGCGACCCGATCCGCTGCGCAGGGTCGGTCGCCGTGTGCCGGATTACCGCGATGCTGATCAACGGCCCGTCGGGATCCTGGTAGTCGAGCGGCACCCGTGCGGTGGCGCACTGAAAGCCGTCATCGCACGATCGCCAGTGCAGCACCGGTGCCCGCGGTGCGCCCGAACGGGCCGCAGCATGGGCTGCCGCAGCCGAGGCCGCCGCTGCGGGCGCGAGGAGGGCAGCACAAGCGCAGAGACCGTGACCGCCGCGGCCAGACTCCCCGGCCGGGTACCCGTGAACCTGACGACGGACCGGGCCCCGGCCAGGAACTGGTGGGTGATTGCCGGCGTGTTCACCAGACGTCGTCCTTTCGTATCCCGTGGCATCGCGGTCACACTCCGATGCTGTCCCAGAACGCGCACTGGTGCTCGGCCGCGAAACCCGCCTGTGGCGCGGTTCCGGCCGGCGTCAGCTCCTGGACCTGATGCAGTGCCGGGCTGAACGCGGGCCAGAACGGCGCGCCGTCGCCGTTCGGATCACCGGTCTCGGCGAACCGCGCCCAGTAGCCCATCATCTGGTCGGAGAGGGCGAACTGCGCCGCTGTGAACGGGGGGGTGAGATTGTCCGGCCGGGGTGTGATGCCGATGTTCGGCATCGTCTGAAACTCGTATTCAATGTCGGTGCTGTGCGCGGAGCCGAGCGGGAAGCTGAACGTTACGCCGAACGGGTTGGGCGGATCAGGATCGGCGAACTCATAGGCATAGACTCCGCTGGCCGACACGAGGCCATCGGCCTGAACGGCCTCGCAGCTGACTCCTCCGTCCGTCTCCACGGCGGCGAGCGCGAGATCGGGTGATGGGTAGGCCGACAGCGGGTAATGGGCGAGGATCTGCGGCGTCAGACTCGCGCCGAACAGCGCCTGTACTGCCGCCGGGTACTCGGCCGCCGTCAGCGGGCTGCCCTGGGCGTCAAAGTCCAGGCCTACGAGGAGCCGGCCTTCGTCGGCGGTCGAGCCCTGCAGCATCGGCACGTGAATGTAGCGGCCCGTGGCGAAGGCGGTGGCCGGCTGCGCCGGCAGGATCGGGCCGCCGGAGACTGGTCCCCAGCCCGTGGCGGGGATAGGGCTGGTGCCCTCGGCGGCCACCAGTTCTGCCGCCGGCTTGACCCGCAGGCATGCGGCCGCAGTAGCTGCGTTGGTGCAGCCCAGGGTCGCGGCCAGGGCCGCGTCGCGCTGCTCAGTTGCCTGCCTGGAGGGCATAGGCATGAGGCAGCCGCTCTCGGCGATCGCGTGGGCGAACAGCCCGGCTGCGGCCGGCGAGGCCATGTTGTCGCAAACGCTCAGTCCTCCGGCCGACTGGCCGAAGATCGTCACGTCGCGGGAGTTCCCGCCGAACGCGGCCGCGTTACGCTGCACCCAGCGCAGCGCGGCCTGCTGATCCATCAGCCCGTAATCGCCGCTTGAGTCGGCTCCCCCCTCCTCGTCCAGCGACGGAAGTGCCAGGAAGCCGAAGATCCCGAGCCGGTAGTTGATCGTCACGACGATGACGTGCTCCCTGGCCGCCAGGACCGCGCCGTCATAAAGGCTGCCCGACCCGCCGGTGAAGCCGCCGCCGTGGATCCACACCATTACCGGGAGCTGCCGGATGCTGGCCATCGTGGGCGCGTACACGTTCAGGTACAGGCAGTCCTCACTGGTACTGGCGGTCGGATCGCTGAGGACGGCGCCGCCCGGCTGTGCGCACTGGCTGGCGGCATTGGTCGCGTCGCGGATCCCCCGCCAGTGGGCCGCGGGCTGCGGCGGCCGCCAGCGGAGCTGCCCGACTGGCGGGGCGGCGTATGAGATGCCGAGGAATTCCCGTGCGCCGTCGCTGACCATGCCCCGCAACGCGCCGTCGTTTGTGCGCACCACCAGCGGTGCCGTCGGCTGTCGGGCCGCCGCCTGAGCCGCCGTCTCAGCGGCGACGGTGAGCGCCAGCAATGGAACCATCGTGGCCGTAACTGCAGCTAGCCAGCGGCCGGGTTTCAGGCCCGTCAGGATATGCACGCGTACTCCAGGTGAGTAGCGCCTGCCAGGATCTCCTCGGCGCAGGGATCAGCCATGCGACGGCTCCTTTCGCTGGATTCGTGGCCCGGCGTCAGCAAGTTTCGGCCGGATAGGCGGCGGCAGCGTCAGCCCCGGGGATGATCGCCGGTATGAGGCGAGGTACCAGGCGACGGCTGTCATACCGGGAAATCAGCCCGGCAGGCCGATCCCGGAATCGCCACTGCTGCATACGTTGAACAGCACCTGGGTAATCGTTGCCCGGCCTTTCCGAGAGGAGCCGCATGGCGAGCCTGGTATTCGGCGTTGCAGCGCTGGCGCTGATCCTGATGAGGCAGGTCAAAGCGCGGCCGCTCGGCGGAAGTTACGTTCTCGTGATCGTGCTGGGCGTCATCGGGCTGGCCGAGACCGGGGCGTTCCTGTTCGGCACCCAGCAGTTCGTCTCGTTCCTGAAGGGCCACAATCATCATTTGGCTCTGGCCGTCCCCGATGGTCCGGCGATGCTGGTCGCGGCAGCAGGGAGCCTCGTGCTCGCCGCGGTCACCGGGGCGGCGCGGGCGCCATCGGTACGGTTGTGGCGACAGGACGGGCACGTCTGGCGCAAGGGCACCGCGCTGACCGTGGTGCTATGGCTGGTGTCGCTGGGGCTGCATCTCGGCTACGACGCGCTGGTCGCCCGGGGGAAAGCCGACGCGGACTTCGGCGCAGCCACGATGCTTCTCTACTTCGCCGTATCGCTGACCGTCCAGAACATCATCCTCGGCGCTCGTGCCTGGCGGCTGCCCGGAAGCAGCCGGTATCCAGCCTCCTCATACCCGGCCCGTCACTGATGACCAGGGATGGCCCGGCCTGCGGTACGGATCCGCTGCGGGGGTGCGGGAATAATGAACACGTGCTGCTGGTCGCGAACTTCGCGATCCGGGCCGGGCTGCTCGTGCTGGCGGGCGCGGTCGCGTTCACCGCTGGCTGGCCCGGCGGGGTCGGACTGGCCGCGCAGATCACCGCCCTGTCCGTCGCCGCCGCCTGCTGATTTTGCGGGCGCCGACCGACCGGAGAGCGCCGCACCGGGCCTGGTACGCGCCGCTGCTGCCCTGCGGGCTGGTCACCATGATCCTCAGCTGTGGCATCGCCTCGGCGACCCGGGCCGGCGGGGTGTTCAGCCTGCTCGGCGCCACAGCCGCTCTCTCCGCGGGGACCGACACGGACCTGATAACCGGTTACGCGATCACCGGGATTGGCATCGCCGCCACCGAGATCACGCTCGCAGTCGCCGGCGCCACGAGGACCGTCATGATCGGCTACCCGCTGGGCCTGGTCCTCGGCCTGGCCGTCGGCCGTAACCTGCGCGCCAGCCGCGCGCAGGCCGAGCAGTCCGCCGTGCTCCTGGCCCAGACCGGTCAGTTGCATGAGGAGCAGGCCCAGGTGGCAGCGCTGGACGAGCGCGCCCGGATCGCGCGGGAGATCCACGACGTGCTGGCACACTCACTCGGCGCACTCGGGCTGCAGATCCAAGTCGCCCGGGCCATCCTCACCGAACGGCACGATGAGGCAAAAACTGATGAGATCCTCGCCCAGGCGCAGCGGATGGCCGACGACGGGCTCACCGAAACCCGTCGCGCCATACAGGCACTGCGCGACCAGACGCTGCCGCTCCCCGAGGAACTGGCCGAGCTCAGCACCGACCACGGACTCCGCCACGGAGCGCCTGTGAGCTTCACGGTCAGCGGCGAGCCCCGGCCCCTGCCAGCCGACGCTCAGGTCGCCATTATCCGGACCGCCACCGAATCCCTCGTCAACGCGGCCAAGCACGCCCCGGGTCAGCCCGTTCAGATCAGCCTCGACTACCGCAGCGGCAGCACCGCGCTCGTCGTGCGCAACAGCCTGGGCGAGTATGGAACTGCGGATCATGGCACCAGGTTCGCCACCGCCAACGGCCACTACGGGTTAGCGGGGATGCGCGAGCGGCTCCTGCTGCTAAACGGGGCACTGACTGCCGGGCCGGACGGCGACGAGTGGGCAGTCATCGCTACGGTGCCCCGGTGATGGAGTCAGGCTCCCGCCCATCGCCTCTGCGGGTCATCGTCGCTGATGACCAGGCCACCGTGCGCGACGGACTGGTCGTCTTGCTCGGCATGACCGAGGGCATTGACGTAGTCGGGTCGGCGGCCAACGGCCGGGAAGCCCTGGACGTCGCCGAGCAGACCCACCCCGACGTGATCCTGCTGGACCTGCGGATGCCGGTCCTGGACGGCATCGAGACCACCCGCCAGCTCAGCAGCCGCCACCCGGATGTCGCCGTCGTGGTCCTCACCACCTACGCTGACGACGCCTCGATCATCGACGCCCTCGAAGCGGGAGCGCGCAGTTACCTGACCAAGAACGCCGCCCGGGCCGACATCGCCCAAGCGCTCCGCAGCGCCGCCACCGGCCTTTCCGTCATCGACCCCGCCGTCCGGGCCGCCCTGCTCAGGGCGGCGGTGGCCCGGCGGCGCAGGCAGCCCGAGCGCATGATTCCCGGCGACCTGCCCGACGGGCTGACCCAGCGGGAAGCCGAGATCCTGTCCATGATTGCCCAGGGCAAGACCAACCCCGACATCGCGGCTGAGCTATACCTCAGCGCCCACACCGTGAAAACCCATATCAACCGCATCTTCGCCAAGACGGGCTCCGCCGACCGCACCGCCGCCATCCGCTATGCCCGTGACCGCCAGCTCGGATGACGCCGTCCCCGCCCATACGGCTGCTCTACGGTACTCACTGATCAGGCCGCTGAGAACCTGCGGCTGTCACTGCCAGAGGCGGCGGAAGTGCGGTGTCACGATCTGGTCGTAGGCCGGTGCGGTGGTAATCAGGTTCGTGCGGCAGCCGAAGCGGGCGAGCTGGCGCGCGGAGTCCGCCGAGATCACGGGATCGTAGAAGGGCGCGTCACGGCGCACCAACTCGGCGATCATCGAGGTCTCCAGCGCGGGAAACAGCCCGTTCACAGCCTCGGTCGCCCGCTGCGGGTCCGCGCGCAGCAGCCGTTGAGCGCCGATGATCGCGCGGGTAACGGCGGCCACAGCGTCAGGCGCGTGCTCGAGGTGTGGTCGGTGACCGCGAGCGCGGGAAAGGTGTAGTCACTGGCTCCCGTCGGCCCGTCTCCGCGGCGCGCGTCCAGGACCAGTGTTCCGGTGCCGCGCCGTACCGCGAGTTCCGCGCCCATGCCGTTGGCCCAGAAGCCGTCGACCGACCCGGTTTCCAGCGCCTGAGCGGCGGCCACGCCGAACGATGTCCCGGTTCCTTCGGAGGCGGGGACCGGGCCGATGTGGATGCCGCGCGCCTGGACGTCGATGCCAGCATCGGCCAGCAGCAGCCGCAGCCCGAGGTCGGGGCCTGGAGCGGCGCCGATCCGGATCTCACGCAGCGCGCTGAGCTCACCCCGGCCGATGTTCAGATCCGAGCGCACCACCAGGAACCAGTACATGTGCTGGGACAACGCGGCCACCAGCTTGACGCCGGACCATTCGGGAAAGGCGTACATCGGGGCGTGGGCCGCGCCGGCCAGGAAGTCGATCCTCCCGGTGCGCAGCGCGTGGGCGGCATCGGTGACCGGGACAGCAGTTCCAGTTCGATGGCCAGTCTCTCCTCGCGGACAAGGCCCAGTTCGACAGCCGCGATCGCCGGAAAGTAAGAGGGAGAAATGAGATCGGGAACAGCGATACGCACGGTGCTCTCCTGCTGGATCGTGGAGCCGGTCAGTCGATGGACTGCGCCCGCTGGACGCCCTCAAGTAGCGAGGTCCGGCGCAGGAACGCGCGTTGCCGTTGTTTATCACCGGCGATAGCGCGCAGCACGTCAAGGCGTTCACTGCGTTTGGCTGGGTCCTTCTCTTCCAGGCGTCGCTTGTTGTCCACCGTCTGTTGCTGGACGAACTCGATGTTCACTGTCCGCCTGCGCCGTTCGTAGCGATCGAGCAGCGCGTCAGCACTTTTGTCCTCCCCGGCCTGTTCGAGCGTGCTGATCAGCTCCATGGCGTCGTGGATTCCGCAGTTGAGCCCGAGCCCGCCGATCGGGTTGTTCACGTGCGCGGCATCGCCGGCCAGGAACACCCGGCCGGCGCGGAATCGGGCCGCGACCCGCTGGTGCACGTTGTAGATGTTGCGATGCACCAGGTCGCCGGCGACGCCCGCCCCAGGATGCAGCCCTGCCATGCACTCACGCGCGGAAGCGTCGGAAAGGACCTCGTCATCGGACCGGTTGGCCGGTGCGGCGAACACCACCCGCCAGCGGCCCCGCATGTCGTCGCCGGCCACCTTGAACAGGTTCACCCACCGATCGGGGTCGGCGAAATAGCTGCGCTGGCTGCATCCCATGGCGTCGGCAAAGTCGTAACGCGTGGTGAGCACGGCGAAGCGCTCGGGCCAGGTGTAGCCCTCGAACTCGATGTCCATCAACTTGCGCACCGTGCTGCGCCCGCCATCACACCCGATCAGCCAGGAACCGGTGAGCTGCTGCTTCGCGCTGCCGTTGCCGGCGCACACGCGGACGCCGTTGCCGTCCTGGATGACCGAGTCGAGCTGCCAGCCCAGCAAGATCTCCACGTTGGGCATTGTCCGCAGCCAATCCAGGGTGATGTGCACGAGCTTGTGCTGCTCGGTCTGCACCACATAGGGAAACGGCGTGACATCGCGCAGCACGTCATGATCCATCCGCGCCACCAGGGTGTGGCTGGGCCGGTCCCAGAAGTCGACGTACCGCGACACCAGCCCGACGGCCAGGAACTCCGGCATGATGGAAAGGCTGTCGAGGATCTCCAGGGTGGACGGGTGGAATGTGGCTGCTCTGGGCGCGGAATCGAACTCGACCTCGGCATTGCGTTCGACCACGGTGACGTCGAACCCGCGCTGCGCCGCGGCCAGGCCGGCCACCGCACCGACGGGGCCGGCACCGGCCACGATGACCCTGCCCCGGCTGCGCATGATCTACCTCGCTGTGTACGGCTCAGCTGCTGCGGTAACGAACCTCGAAGGTGAGCACGCCCTCGTCGGTCCGCCACGGGCCATGTGGCATGCCCGGCGGCCGGCACGCGTACATGCCGGCGGTGAAGGTCTTGCCCAGCGTGATGTCGGTGAACGAGCCCTCCACGATGTAGACCTCCTCCCAGAAGTCGTGCCGCTGCACACCCAGCGCGGCCGAGTCCGCGCCTGGGGCATAACGCAGCATCCGGGTCGCCACTCCCGACGCGTCATCGGTGGACAGGACGCGTTCGGTGATCAACGGATCATCGCTGGCGGGACAGACGGTGAAACCGACATCGGTGACCGGGAAGAACTCGTACGCGGGCTTACTCATCCGCGCACCTCGTTCCGCGTGGTCTCGTAGGTGTGAGTTAGCCGTGCCCGTGCGGTCACCCTCCACGACGTTACACGCCAGCTCCTCAGCAATGGCCAGGGCCGTTTCCGCACTGCCGGCCAGCGCGGCACGGACAGTGCTATGACGGCTTTCCCCGAGGCTGGGCGGCGAGTTCAGTGCGGTTGGCGACGCCGAGCTTTGCGTAGGCGTGCGAGAGGTGGGTTTTGACGGTGCCGCGGCTCATGAGGAGCCGGATCGCGATTTCCGGGTTGGTGGCGCCACTGGCGGCCATTTCCGCGACCTCAAGCTCCGTGGGAGTGAGGCTTGCCCAGCCACTTGAGGGCCGGTCGCGTGGCCCGCGGCTGCGCCGGGCGTATGCCAGGGCCGTGTCAATCGATAGTTCCCCGCCGGCGTTCCAGTGCTCGGCAAAGGATGCCGGGCCGAGCACGTCGCGCGCATCCGCCAGCAGCCTCAGGTGTGCTGGCCGGTCGTTCGGTGGCCGGGGGTAGCCGATGGTCTCGCGGTCGCGATCGCTGGCGGCGATCAGTCTCACCGCGCGGTCTGGCCGGCTGGTGAGGAGAGCAAGCTCGCCGAGGCTGTCGAGGCTGTCGGCGTAGAACGTGCGCAATCCGCGCCCAGTTCGGATCGTGAGGGCGGCGTGGTGGAGCTCGAGCGCCCGGTCGGGGTCGTCTGGCTGCGCGAGATGGGCCTGCTGCTCCAGCGTGTCCGCTACGGTCCGCAGCATGCCCAGGCGGTCGGCCAGCTGCTCTGCGGCTTCGAGCGTGCGAGCGGCTTCGTCGCGTTCTCCGAGCTGGCGCAGCGCGGCCCCCAGCACCGGGAGCGCCAGTGCGGCGAGGTAGGTGCCGCGGCCGCGGTCGGTTGACAGCGATTCACGCCGGAGCCACGGCAGGGCCCGCTGCGGGTCGCCTTGCCACAGGTACAGCCGGCCGGCCGCGAGCGCCAGCCAGGGCACGAACAGCTCCTCGGCTGAGTTATCGATCACGCTCAGCACGGGGAAAAGGGTCGCGGCAGCTCCCTCCAGGTCGCCGCTCAGGCCCTGGATGATGGCGAGCATGCTGCGGGTTGTGCCGACGCGGTGATAGTCGCCGAGCGGCTCGGCCAGCTCGACCGCGCGCTGGGCGGTCCGCAGCGCGGCGGACAGGCGTCCGGTGCTCGCCTCACCGCTGGCTTGGTAGGCGAGGGTCGTGGCGGCGATATGCCGGTTGCCCCGTCCCAGTAGCCCTTCGACCGCGTCCTGGAGCAATGGCTCGGCTTGGTCATGGCGGTCGCGCAGGTGCAAGATCACGCCTTGCAGTGTTCGTGCGCCATCGCTGACGAGATGCTCGCCGACGTCCCGCGCGAGCTGCTCGGCCTTCAGGTTCAGCTGCCACGCCGCATCGAAATCGGTGTAGAGCTCCCCGATGGCCGTCAGCTGAAGGCAGAGCGCCTGCAGTCTTCGATCGTCGTGACCGGCCGCCAGCTCGAGCGCTCTCCGGGCGGCATCGGCCTCCCGGTCCAGGGGATCGGCGGTGTCGGCCACGACCGCGACGCCGGCCAGCAGCCGTGCCTGGAGCAGAGAGCAGGCGCTCGGGTCGCGGTCGATCGCGCGCTGCAGGTACGCGAAGCCCTCACGGCCGTGCCCGTGCAGCTGCCACAGCCACGGCAGCCCTGCCGCGAGCCGTCGGCCGCGCTCAGGGTCCTCCACGGCCAGGCCCCACTCAAGCGCTTCGCGCAGGTTGTCATGCTCGGCTTCGAGCTGCAACCGCCACTGGTCCGCGTCGCCGTCCAACTGCGCCGCGGCGCTCTCGACGAGCCCGAGGTAGTAATCGAGGTGGCGGTCCCGTGCCGCCGTCGTCTCAACGGCCTCGGCGAGCCGGTCGCGGGCGTAGGCGCGGACGGTCTCAAGCTGCCGGTAGCGCATCCTGCCGCCGCCGCCGCTGTCGGCGACCAGCAGAGACTTGTCCACCAAGCGGCTAACTGCCTCAAGAACTCCCTCTGTGGCGGTACCGCGCAAGGCGCACACGGCGCGGGCTGCGTCCAGCGTGAAGCTGCCGGCGAACACCGCGAGCCGACGAAATACCGCCTGCTCGGCGCCACTGAGCATGTCGTGGCTCCAGTTCATCGACGCGAGCAAGGTCTCGTGGCGAGCGACCACCGCGCGCGGTCCCCGGACCAGCAGAGCGAACTGGTGATCCAGCTCGGCCACAAGCTCTGCGGCGGTCAGGGTCCGAAGCCAGGCGGCCGCCAGTTCGAGCGCCAGCGGAAGACCGTCGAGGCGAGCACACACCGTTCCTACAGCCGACACGTCGGCCGGATCGGACCCGAAGCCTGGGCATGCCTGACGCGCCCGCTCGACGAAGAGCGCCGCCGCGTCACCCGGTGACAGGGTCGGCACCGTCCAGACGGTCTCGCCCGCCAAGCGCAGCGGCTCGCGGCTGGTCACCAGCACGGAAGCCCCGGGGCAGGACTGCAGCACCGTTCGCACCAGGTCCGCGACTGCGGCCAGCACGTGCTCGCAGTTGTCAAGGCACAGCAGCACCGGCCGGTCCGCCAGTTGCGCGGCGAGCAGCGACGCCGCGTCCGTGGCCGGCCGGGTCGCGAGCCCGGCCGCTATCGCGACCTGCTCGACGACCTGCCCGGGATCGCTGACGGCTGCGAGCTCCACCCAGCAGATCTCATCCCCGGCTCGCTCAGATCGCGTGCTGGCGAGCACGGCGGCCAGTCTTGTCTTGCCGCTGCCGCCGGCACCCGTGAGTGTCAGCAGCCGGGTGCCGGCCAGCAACTCACCCGCCGCCTCCAACTCGGCGCGGCGGCCGACAAACCGGGTCAGCCAGATGGGGACGCTGCGCACCGCCGCGCGCCGAGCGCGGTCGGGCCGTCGCGTGTCACCCTCACCGGCGCCAGGCCGCCGCGTCCCCATCGCATGATTATCCGCCGCCTGCGATGCCAGATATCGACCACCTCAGGCCGCAAGATCGGCCACCTGGCAGAGGTTTGCGGCCGCTCGCCGTGGGACCGTCAGACCAGTATGCAGACACCCGCAGGAGGCATACATGAGCATCACCGCTCAGCCGAACTCGCCGCACCGCCGCCAGGCCTCCCGGGCAACCGTGGTCGCGGATATGTCGATGTCGCTCGACGGCTTCGTCGCCGATTCCGGCGACGGCGTGGAACGCGCCAAGCCAGAAGGCACAGCTATAGCTGAATCGAAAATCGGACCTGAGCTGGGCGCGCGGCAGCACCCGGCGGAGCGCAGCGGAGCCGGGTTGACTGGGTGGAGTGTCAGGCGGCGG
>Ga0335074_10014928_pt1 | contig 10899 bp, 7 predicted proteins | sample Lox_Sample_23_FD_206715 | JGI IMG/M metagenome (GOLD analysis project Ga0335074, IMG submission 206715) | Soil microbial communities from Loxahatchee National Wildlife Refuge, Florida, United States - Lox_Sample_2.3 | ecosystem: Environmental > Terrestrial > Soil > Wetlands | place: USA: Florida... | reverse complement strand
GCGTCCGCGCGGGCCTGCACCGCTGTCGGCACTGCGTTCTACGCAAAGGGCAGCAGAAACGTGAACCTCGCGGAGGCCTGGAACGGCACCGCCTGGCGGGTCCAGACGGTCCCGAACCTAGGCGACGGAGCGCTGTACGCGGTGTCCTGCACGGCTGCCCGGGCTTGCACCGCGGTCGGCTTCTACGACAACAAGGCCGGCCTGCCGACAGCCTTGGCGGAGCGGTGGAACGGGACGGCCTGGCACACGCAGTCCATCCGGCATCCGGTGAAGCGCACCTGGCTGATGGGCGTGTCGTGCTCCAGTGCGCGGGCCTGCGTCGCGGTCGGCTACCTGAACAGCGGCACTGGCGACGCTCAGCCGCTGACTGAGACGTGGAACGGCAACCGCTGGCGCGTCCACTCGGCGGCGCTGCCCAAGGGCGCCCCCGGCGGAGCGCTAAGCGCGGTGTCGTGCACGTCCGCGAGCGCGTGCACGGCGACCGGCAGCAACTTCGGCGGGACGGCTCCGACGCTGGCGGAGCGGTGGAACGGCACGCGCTGGCGGGTCCAGTCCACCCCCAATCCGGCGAACTTCCAGACCAGCTTCGGAACTGTCTCGCTAGACGGCGTGTCCTGCACCTCCGCCACTGCCTGCACCGCCAGCGGCGAATACAGCCCCGGCGGCTCGGCCGCCTACTTCATCGAGACCTGGAACGGCAGCAGCTGGCGGCTGGTGACCGCGCCGGTCCCCGCCCACTTCGTGAGCGGCGCGCTGCTCGGGATCTCGTGCGCGCCGGGTCGCTGCACGGCAGTCGGCGCCTGGAGCGGCGGGCTGGTGACGCAGCAGAGCCTGGCGCTGGCCAACTAACTGAGGAGCTACGTGCGCGCCAGCTCCGGAACCTGGCCGGCGGGCACCCCTGTCCCTGAGCCGCCTGCCGCCCGGTGCAACGCCGGCAGCGGGCCTGGCGTGCCCTCGCACGCCAGGCTGCGGCCGGGCAGCCAGGCCAGCCAGGACGGCAGGTACCAGGCCCGGTCGCCGAGCACCGCCATCGCCGCCGGGAGGATGACACCGCGGACGACCGTGGCGTCGATCAGGACGGCGGCGGCAAGGCCGACGCCGAGCATCTTGACGTCGATCATGTCCAGGGTCGCGAAGATCGAGAACACTGCCACCATGATGAGCGCGGCGCTGGTCACCACCCCCGCACTGCGGCCGACGCCGTCCACGATCGAGTCGGCCGCGCTGGCCCCGCCAGACCATAGCTCCCTGATCCGGCTCAGGATGAAAACGTGGTAGTCCATGCTCAGCCCGAACAGCATCACGAACGTGAACAGCGGCACCCATGGCACCAGCGCGCCGAAGGAGGTGAAGCCCAGCAGCCCCTGCAGATGCCCGTCCTGGAAGATCAGCGTCACCAGCCCGTACGCCCCGCCCACTGACAGCAGGTTCAGGCCGATCGACACCAGCGGGATGGTCACGCTGCGGAAGGCGCACATCAGCAGGACGAACGCGAGCAGGGCGACGACGGCGAAGACCAGCGGCGTACGCGAGTCCAGGGTCGAGCGCAAGTCGTAGTTCGATGCCGTGTTGCCGGTGACGGCGAAGCTCGCCCCGGACACCTTCCCGATCGTCGCGGGAAGGATCTTGTTCTCCAGCGTCAGCAGGGCGTCGTTGGACACCGTCCCGCTGCCGCTGCCCGCCAGCGGCACCTGAATCATCAGGGCGCGACCGTCGGCAACAGCGGTGGCACTGACCGGCCCATGGATAGCACCGCCCCTGGCCGCGATGGCGCGCAGCGCGGTGATCTCCTTCTGCATTGCCGGGCTCTCCAGATTCGAGCCGCTGACCACGACGTCAGCCGGGGCCGGCTTAGCCGGGAACTCGTGCTGGATTTCCGACAGCACCCGGACCACGCCGAGATTGCTGGGCAGGTCGATGGACGGGTTGGCGAGCCGCATACCGAGCGCAGGGGCGCCGAGCGCCAGCAGTGCCGCCACCGCGATCCCGCCGAACAGCAGCGGTTTGCCTACGACCCGCCGGGCCAGTCCGGCCCACAGCCGGGACGCCTGCGGGTGGGTCAGCCGGCGGCCGAGGTAGGGCAGCTGCAACCGGTCAGCCCAGGGGCCGAGCCAGGACAACAGGGCCGGCAGGAAGAACAGTGAGCCGAGCACCGCCACCCCGACGACCATGATGGTGCCGAACGCGATGCCGGTGAACATGTCGATGCCGGTCAGGAACAGCCCGGCGAGCGAGACCATAACCGTCAGCCCGGAGATCAGGATGGCCCGTCCCGACGTAGCGGCCGCGATGCCGACCACCGACTGCTCGTCGTGGCCGTTCATCCGTTCCTCGCGCTCCCGGCGCAGGTAGAACAGCGAATAGTCGATGCCGACCGCCATCCCGATGACCAGCACCAGTTCGGAGGTGCCAGAGCCGACCGGGAGAAACTGGCCGGCGATGCCGAGCAGTGACACGGCGGCGACCACGGCCGTGGCAGCCAGCAGCACCGGGATGCCCGCCGCGATGAGCGCGCCGAACACCGCCAGCAGCAAGATCAGCGTGAGCGGGATGGAGGTCCACTCCGACTGCCGGAAGTCCTTGCCCAGCATCGCGTTCGCGACCCGGTCGGTGCTCGCCTGGCCGGCCTCCTGCACCACCAGATCGGGATGCCGGGCCTGGATCTTCTGGACGGCAGCCTCATCGGTGAGCACCGTGTTCTGTGCATCGGCGTGCGGCCCGGCGACGTTGAAGGTGACGAGCGCCACAGTTCCGTTGGCGGAGACCAGGCCGCGGCTGGCGCCGCCGGAGAACGGCGCGTGCACGTTGTCCGCAGCGCCCGGCAGGGCCGTCAGGGCGAGGTCGACCTCGCGGGTGACTGTTCTCACTTCGCGAGCCGTGTCCGAGACCAGCCTGCCCTCGGTAGCGCGCGCCTGGATCAGCACGCTCTCCGCCGGCGGCGTGACGACGCCGAGCTTGGTGAGTACCTGCTCGGCGCGGCCTGCCTGACCAGGGTCGTACTGCTGGACGCTGGGTCCGGTGGCGAACTGGCCGGCGATGAACGCGGCGGCCACGAAGGCCAGCCACACGCCAACCGCTGTCTTGCGGTGCCGAGCGCTCCAGCAGGCAAGCCGCTCGACGAGCGGCCGGTGGCGATGCCGGACATGGCCCTGGGAGGCGTGGACAGCGTCGGCAGCCGGGGCAGCGTCGGCAGCGTACGGGGGGCTAGCGAGCAGGCGCATGGCGCTCTCTGGCTCGGGATACAGAACTGGAAGCTAATGCCTGGACGCCCAGGGCAGGGGGCCGTCCCAACAGAAGGTGGCGAATCACAGTAACCCGCTCTACCCGGCGATTGAGCCACTATCGGATAGCCGGGCACGTTCTTTACTGAGCCGGGAATATTTCCGCAGCCTGCTCCCAGTTCGCTATCAGGCAGCGGCCGGGCCGGCGGCCCCGCGCGCGGCCGGGTCGGCATGCGGCCTCGTTCCCGGCCCGCCATGTGGCGGGCGCACAGAAACCGATGCGGGTGACATCATGCTGCGCATGGGTGAGCTGATCTTGATCCGGCATGGCGAGACCGAGTGGAGCCGGATCGGCCGGCATACCGGCCGCACCGACGTGCCGCTGACCGAGGCCGGTCGCGAAGCCGCCATCGCCCTGGCGCCCGCAGTTGCCGGCCGGAACATCGTCGCCACCCTCGTCAGCCCGGCGACCAGGGCTGCTGACACAGCCGTGCTGGCCGGGCTGGACGGCGCGGAGACCGACCCCGATCTCTGGGAGTGGGATTACGGCGGCTACGAGGGGATGACCTCGGCCGAGATCGGCGCGGAGCGGCCCGGCTGGTACCTATGGCGCGACGGTGTCATTCCGGGTGATACGGCGCATCCCGGCGAGACAGCCGAGCAGGTCGGCCGGCGGGCCGATGCGGTGCTCCGCCGGGTCAGGCCGCTGCTGCCGGCGGGTGATGTGGCGCTGGTCGCGCACGGGCACCTGCTCCGGATCCTGACCGCGCGCTGGCTGCTGAGCCCGCCCGAGGCGGGGCGGCACTACCGCCTGGACACGGGCACCGTCAGCTCGCTCGGCACCGAGCATGACGAGCCGGTCATCGCGTCCTGGAACGTGCCGCCGCGCGGTGCGGTCGGCGCTGCCTAGGCCGTCAGTCCTCAGGCCGCCTGCCGCGCGTCCCGTGACAGGCCCGGCAGGAAGAACAGCTGTGGCGGCATCCGGCTGGTGGATTCGAACGTCGCGCGCAGCGCGAGCGTGACCGCCGTGTCGGTCAGGCCGATCGCAGGCGTGCCGTAACAACGGCGGGCCCAGCGCGGCAGGCTCGCATAGGCCAGGACGTTCACCGGCGGCACGACTAGCTGCAGCGGTTTCAGTGCCAGCGGCAGCCGCGGCGTGAACGAGATGCGCAGCGCGCGTCTCGCCTCTGGCGTCACCGCCACTTGCGGCTGCATGCGCTGGTAGTAGGCGTCCAGCTCGGCCATGCTGGCCGGCACGATCGACGGATCCAGACCCACCACGGCCGCGCTGCGGCGCTGCTCGGCCACGAACGCGTCCAGCTCGGCCGTCGTCACCCGCATCCCGCTCCGGCGAGCGATGTCGGCATATGAGCTGATCTCGCCGCAGTGCACCCACAGCAGCAGCTCAGGATCATCCAGCCGGAAGCGAGTGCCGTCGGGGTCGACTCCGGTCAGCGCCGCATGAATCTTGCGGAGCCTCGCACCCGCCCGTTCCACCTGCGCCGTGCTCCCCCAGGTGCGCACCCGGACGAACTCGACCGTCCTGGTGAACCGGCCCCAGGCTTCGTCCGGGCGGGCGAGCGCGGTGTTCTGCCAGGTGCCGCGCATCACTCGCGGGTGCAGCGCCTGCAGGTACATAGCCCGCACTCCGGCTACCCACATCACCGGCTCGCTCGCCAGCCGCCAGGTAACCGAGCCAGGGCCGAACAGCCCATCGTCCTCGCGGCCGCAGCTGGTCATCGCGGCTCGGTCTCCTCGCTCATCCAGTTGAGGTAGGACGCCGAGCCGGCCACGATCGGCACCGCGATGATCTCCGGGTCGTCATAGCTGTGCCGCTGCGCGAGGAAGCCGGCCAGGTCGTCGAACCGGTCGGCCGGCAGCTTGAGCATGACCAGCCACTCCTCGGCCTTCTCGACGCTGCCCTCCCACCAGTAGGTGCTGGCGATGGGCCCCGCGACCTGCGCGCAGGCGGCCAGCCGGGCCTCGACCGCGGCCTGCGCGATTTCCACCGCCTCGGCCCGCGAGTCCGTGGTGGTCTGCACCTGGATGTACTGCGGTCCGGTGTCCGCCGCCCGCCGCTGCGCTGGCATGGGCTGATGCTACGCCGTGCGGGCGGGCGCTGACATGACTGCGCGCCGGTCCGCGTCCTCGCCGCACAAGGCATGACAGAGCTTGTCGAGCAGCCGCGCCAGATCCGCCTCCTGCTCCGGCGAGAAGTCCGCGAGGAGCAGTGCCAGCCCGCTCCGCTGCGCGGCGAAAACCCGGTCGGCAGCCGCAAGGCCGGCTGGGGTCAGCGTCAGCATCCCGTCGTAGCGCTGGACCATGCCCTCATCGACGAGCCGGTCGACGTACGGCTTGCCGTAGGCGACCGACACCCCCGCCTGCATCGCCAGCTCGGTGCTCGCCACGTCGCCCTGCTTGGCCAGCCGGGCCAGCACCCAGCACGACCCGCCGGGCAGGTCGAGGCCCGACAGCTGCGCGATCTTCTCGTAGCCGCGCTTGCGCAGGTCGGAGTTGGCCAGCCGGAGCAGCGCACGCTCGACCTCGCCGAGCGACGACCGCTCAGCGGAACCGGCGCCCAGGCCCTCGCCGAGGTCGGACGCGCCCGCTGTGCGCCGCAACGGCACCTCGCGCAGGAACCAGGACAGCACGAACGCCGCGGCGGCGACCGGAAGCGCGAAAAGGAAGATCCGGTCGATCGACACCGCGTAGGCGTGCAGCACCGTTCCCCGTGCGGCCGCCGGCAGCGCCTTCAGCAGTGCCGGGTTGCTGCTCGCCGCCCCCGCGGTGAAGCCGTGCGGAAGGTGCACGGCTGCCAGCTCCGATGCCAGCCGGTTGGAGAACACCGAGCCGCAGATGGCCACGCCGAACGCGCCGCCGATGGAACGGAAGAAGGTCATCCCGGACGTGGCGGCGCCGAGGTCGGCGTAGTCCGCGGAGTTCTGCACGGCGATGACCAGCACCTGCAGGATCAGGCCGAGGCTCAGCCCGAGGACGAAGAAGTAGGTGTTCAGCACGAGCGAGGAGGTGGTCACCGACAAGCTCGACAGCAGGAACATCGACAGCGTCAGCAGCGCGGTGCCGACGATCGGGTACACCTTGTAGCGGCCCAGCCTGGAGATGAGCTGGCCGCTGCCGACCGAGGTGAGCAGCAGGCCGAGCACCATGGGCAGCAGGTACACGCCCGAGATCGTGGCCGACACACCGCGCACCACCTGCAAGAACAGCGGCAGGAACGACAGTGCGCCGAACATCGCGAAGCCGGCCGCGAAGGAGATGCCGGCGCAGTCGGAGAACACCGGGTTCCGGAACAGCCGGAGCGGCAGCACCGGCTCGGCGGCGTGGCGTGCGGACAGCCACCAGCAGAAGACGAGCACCACCGCCGCGACGCCGAGCCCGATGATGACGGCAGAGCCCCAGGCATATTCGGTGCCGCCCCAGGACGTCAGCAGCACGACGCTGGTCGCTGCGGCGGCCAGCAGCAGGGCGCCCAGGTAGTCGATCCGGTGCTTCTGCTCGCTGCTGGTCCGCGGCAGCGCGATCGCGATGACGATGAGCGCGACCACGCCGATCGGCAGGTTGATATAGAAGACCCAGCGCCAGCTCAGGTTGTCCACGAAGAAGCCGCCGAGCAGCGGTCCCGCGACACTGGCGATGCCGAAGACCGCGCCGAAGATGCCCTGGTACTTGCCTCGCTCGCGGGCGGGCACCACGTCGCCGATGATGGCCTGCGCGAGCACGATGAGGCCGCCGCCGCCGATGCCCTGCAGCGCCCTGAAGGCGATCAGCTCGACCATGGAGTGCGCCTGGCCACAGAGCGCCGAGCCGACCAGGAAGATGACGATCGAGGCCTGGAAGAGCGTCTTGCGGCCGAACTGATCGCCGAGCTTGCCCCAGAGCGGAGTCGACGCGGTCGTGGCGAGGATGTAGGCGGTGACCACCCAGGACAGGTGACTCAGCCCGCCGAGGTCGCCCACGATCGTCGGCAGCGCCGTCGCGACGATGGTCTGGTCCAGGGAGGCGAGCAGGATCGCCAGCATCAGCGCGACGAATATGATCAGGAGGCCGCCCCGCGGCCTGACCGCGGCTGCGGCTCCCTGCGCTGGCGCCATGTCCGGTGACTCCGTCATGACAGCCTTCTACCCGATTTGGTTACGCCTGACTACGGGCAGGGAGCCGCGAACCGCTCGACCCGGCAGCACCAGCCGGGAAGCTGCTCCTAGTAGCCGTAGCCGCTTGAGCTCTTCGAGCTTGAACTGGACGGGTGCGCGGACGGCTTGGCGCCAGACGGTGTCATCGCCCACCACAGCCCGCCAGAAAGGTTCTTGCCGTTCCCGTTCACCGAGCCGGGTCCGCTGTCCCCTGCGTAGGTGTATAGCGGGTGGCCGTCGTAGGTTGCCTGCTTGACGCCGCCGGCCCTGGTGATCGTGCCGAATGTGCCGGTCAGCGACATCCCGCTGGCTGCCTGGGGCGTGCCGGTGACCGGCGGCCAGTAAGTGGCGCACGAGCCCGTGCACTTCGACGTCGTCGGTGTGTCGATCGCGAACCAGTACAGCGTCTTGCCTGACGCGTTGGTCAGCACTGTGCCGATGCTGGTGGTGCGGGTCGAGATCATGACGCTGCCCGGGTGGGCCTGATTGCTGGCCGGTGCCGACGCCGGCGCTGACGAACCGGCTGACGGTGCCGCCGCGCTGCCGCAGGCAGCCAGGAGGGCCACACCGCCCGCGAGAACCGGCATTGCCCACCATCGGTTTCGCATGGCGTTCCTCCGTTCCTTGTAGTCGCTCCCCCTCAAAACCTGACTACGAAGGCTGGGACGGAATCGTTCAATCGGTCATCCGCTGACACAGCCAGGCGAGCGACATCGGGTACCGGTAGTCGATCGCGGCGCCCGCCGCTCGACTTGCCCGCGACCGTCCGGCGGCCAGGAGGGCTCAGGACTGCGCGGGGTTGGCCACTCTGGCCAGGAACAGCGGCTCGCCGGTCCGGGCGGCCGAGACCAGCAGCAGGTACGGCCGGTTGAAGTCGATCGACGGCGGGTTTATCTCCAGCGAGGTCGGCACCATCACCACGCCGGTGGCCGCGCTGCCGACTGTACCGCCGGGGCCGACGCGAAGCGTCGCGCCCTGCACGACCGGCCCGATCTGGACCGGCCGGCTGCTCATCCCGGCGAAGTCAGCCTGACCGCTGAACGCCTGGCCCATGCCGAGTTTGGCCAGCAGGCCGCCGGGCCCGCCGAGGTTTTCTTGGCTGCGCAGGCTGACCTCCGGCAGTTTCACCGCGGCGCCATGGGCGTTCTGCGGTGACTGCAGCGAGCGGGTGAGCGTCGCCAGGACCCCCGCGCTGAGGCCCGGGCAGCCATCCCCCGACGGCGCGGCGGCGGCGGGCGGCAGCAGCGCGGTCATGCTCAGCCGGCTGCCCTGGTAAGGCAGCGAGACGGCGGTCCAGCCAGCTGCCGTGGCGGACGCGTCATCCTGGCCGTCCAGGTAGGGGACGCGGACCTTCGTGCCCGCCGCGGTAGTGAACGATCCGGTCGTGATCTGCGACCGGTGGAACGGCGTCGCCCACCTGGCGTCTAGATACAGCGCGTCGGTGAGCACGAACTCTGCCTGCGACAGGTCCTGTGCCGTCAGCAGGTGGGCGATGTGCCCCTTGGTCGCGGCCGCGATGGCCGCGTCAATCTCGCTCGCTGCGCCCGCCGGATCGGTACTCAGTGGCACCCGCCCGAGCCCCGCGCCATACCCGGTGGCTACCGCGTTCAGGTAACTGCGAGAGGGCAGCCCGATCCTCGGGTCGGCCCAGACTCTGTCCGCCTCGGCGACGGTGACGCCTGGCCCGTTCAGGCCGGCGATGCCCTTCGACCTGGCCTGCAGCCCTGCCTCGACATCGCCGCGCCGGGGCAGATGCATGACGCTGGCCATCGCGGTCGCTGTCTGGCCGCGCGCGCCCAGGTAGGCCATGCCGAGAGCGCTGGCCAGGCTGGACGGGGAGAGCAGCACGTTGCTGGTCGGATCCGGCCGGCACATGGCGGCGAGCACGTCCAGGCCGAACGCGGTGTCGGCGGCGCCGTACGGCTTGGCGCTCACGCCGGGCTCGACGGCGACCACGCCCCTGATCTGGCCCGCGCCGAAGACGTGCGGTGCGGGCCGCGACCCGCACCCTGCCACCAGGCCGGCCGTCATCGCTGTTGCGATCAGCAGGCCGGCCGTTCCGCGCCTGTGCGCCGTGCCAGTGCTGGTCAGGACAGTGCTCGTCATGACGCTGGGACGTGACAGCCGTCACCACGGTTTCACCAGCTAGATAACAATCTCGCCGTGCACGGCAGGCGCCGGTGGCATACCGTCGTGATGATGAGTGCGGCTGTCGCAGGACCAGAGCCCGCAGACCTGGCCGGCGGCGAACCGCTTGGCCAGGATCCCGCCGAGCAGCGGCTGATCCGTGCCGTTCGTGAGCTAGGGCCGGCCGAACCGCGCGTCCGCCCCGCCGCCTACGACGCGGTGCGGCCGGGCAGCGGGCTGTCCGTCGCCCGCTGCCTGGAGCTGTTTGACGCGCAGCTGGCAAGCAGGCACGCCGACCTGGCGGCGCGCTGGCTGCGGGCTCGCGGAGCCGGCTACTACACCATCGGCTCCTCCGGGCATGAGGGCAATGCGGCCGTCGCGGCCGCGCTCCGGCTCACCGACCCGGCCCTGCTGCACTACCGCTCCGGCGCGTTCTACCTGGTCCGGGCGGGCCAGGCGACCCCGCCGCGGGACGGCGTGACCGACATCCTGCTCGGTCTGGTGGCCGCTGCCGCCGAGCCGGTGGCCGGCGGCAGGCACAAGGTGTTCGGGCATCCGGAACTGCACGTGATCCCGCAGACCTCCACAATCGCCTCGCATCTGCCGCGGGCGATGGGCCTCGCGTTCGCCCTCGACCGCGCCGCCAAGCTCGGCCTCGACACTCCGTGGCCTGCCGATGCGGTCGTGGTCTGCAGCTTCGGCGACGCGTCGGTCAATCACTCCACCGCAGCCGGCGCGCTCAACGCCGCTTCCTACTGCGCCTACCAGGGCCTGCCGGTGCCGCTGCTGCTGGTCTGCGAGGACAACGGCCTCGGCATCAGCGTCCGCACGCCGCCAGGCTGGGTCGAGTCCGCGATCGCCGCGCAGCCGGGCATCAGGTACGTCAGGGCCGACGGCGCGGACCTTGCAGCGGCCTACGACACCGCGGTTGCCGCCGCCACCTGGGTCAGGGAGCGGCGAGCGCCGGTGTTCCTGCACCTGCGCACGGTCCGCCTCGGCGGGCACGCGGGCACGGACGTCGAGTCCGCCTACCGGACGCCGGCCGACATCTCCGCCGACTCTGCCCGCGACCCGCTCCTCGGCACCGCGCGGCTGCTGGTGACCGCGGGAGCACTGACCCCGGCCGAGGTGCTGGACCGGTACGGGGCATCCAAGGCGCGGATCCTGGCACAGGCTGCCGAGCTGGCCGGCTCGGCGCGCCTGGCGACGGCGGAGCAGGTGATGGCGCCGATCGCGCCGCGCCGCCCGGCGATCGTGGCGGCGAACCTGGCCGACCGGTCCCGTCAGGCACAGAGCTGGCCGCGTCACCACGCGCTCGGCGCGCAGCTCCCCGAGGACGCAGGACCGCTGACACTCGCGCAGGCGATCAACCGCACGCTCGCCGACGAGATGGCGCAGCG
>Ga0335074_10014927_pt1 | contig 10899 bp, 9 predicted proteins | sample Lox_Sample_23_FD_206715 | JGI IMG/M metagenome (GOLD analysis project Ga0335074, IMG submission 206715) | Soil microbial communities from Loxahatchee National Wildlife Refuge, Florida, United States - Lox_Sample_2.3 | ecosystem: Environmental > Terrestrial > Soil > Wetlands | place: USA: Florida... | reverse complement strand
AGCCTGAAGAATGCGCCCGAGCTTGATTTCGTGGCGCGCAACGAATTCGATTTCACCATTTACGATGTAGCAAACGAGATTCCATGGAGCAGCATTGCAGGTCTCAGCTATCGCAATGACGATGGTGTCATTGTACACAATGAAGAGCGAGCCATCCTCGAGAACATGGACGCACTGCCCTTTGTAACCCCGGTGTACAAGCGCGACCTGACGATCGAGGATTATTTCATCGGTTATCTGAAACACCCCTACATATCGATTTATACCGGCCGCGGCTGCAAGTCGCGCTGCACCTTCTGCCTTTGGCCGCAGACCGTCGGCGGACATCGCTATCGCACCCGCAGCGTCAGCCATGTCGTCGAAGAAATCGCCTGGGCGAAAAAGGCCTTCCCGCAGGTCAAGGAATTCTTCTTCGACGACGATACGTTCACCGACAATCTGCCGCGCGCCGAAGCGATTGCGAAGGAACTGGGCCGGCTTGGTATCGAATGGTCTTGCAATGCCAAGGCCAATGTGCCGCGCGATTCGTTGAAGGTGATGCGCGACAACGGCTTGCGGCTGCTGCTCGTCGGGTATGAGTCCGGCAACCAGCAGATTCTGTACAACATCAAGAAGGGCATGCGCGTCGACGTCGCCGAGCGGTTTACACGTGATTGCCACGATCTGGGCATCACTATTCACGGCACTTTCATTCTCGGTCTGCCGGGAGAAACGCTGGAGACGATCGAGGAGACGGTGCGTTTCGCCAACCGCATCAATCCGCATACGATACAGGTCTCACTCGCCGCGCCCTATCCGGGCACATTCCTTCACAAACAAGCCGTCGATAATGGCTGGCTTGATGCGGCCAATGCCGAACTGGTGGACGAGCACGGCATCCAGATCGCGCCGCTGCACTATCCGCATCTGAGCCACAGGCAGATTCATGACTCGCTGGAAGACTTCTACAAGCGCTTCTACTTCCGTTGGAACAAGATCGGCGATATCGTAGGCGAGATGGTGCGCAGTCCGCAGATGATGAAACGCCGTCTTCGCGAAGGCGTCGAATTCTTCCAGTTCCTCCGCGAGCGGCGCGAACACGCGGCATGACAAGTTCTACTCTGGTAGTTCCCGATCTTTCCTATCGCGCCGCGCGCGTTCCGCCCAGCGACCCCATCGTCATCGGCAGCGAAGTACACAAGACGCTGTTTTGCCGGACCTTGCTCGATACGTTCAATCCCTATCGTCCAGCCGTGCTCGACTGGCCGAAGCTGGATGATGCGGCGCGCGAACGCCTCGTCAGCCTTCCCATCTGGGACATTGCGGTGCAGACGGAAGGAAAAGCCGGTTTGCGCGTGCGAACCTATGGCGAGCAGATCAGGGACCCTTTGCTCGGAAAGGCGATCGCACTGAACGCCTTCGAGGAGAGCCGGCACAAGCATGTGCTTGCAAATCTCGTTCAGGCCTATGGGATCGTACTCGCGCCGGAACCGGAATACGTCAAGCCGCGCGACGCCGAATGGGCCTTCATGGTGACGGGCTACAGCGAATGCATCGACAGTTTCTTCGCGTTCGGCCTGTTCGAAACGGCGCGGCGCTCCGGCTTTTTCCCTCCGGAGTTGGTCGAAACCTTCGAGCCCGTGATGCAGGAAGAGGGGCGACACATTCTCTTCTTCGTCAATTGGGCGGCGTGGCACCGGCGCAATCTGCCCTTCTGGAAGCGGCCATGGTTCGATCTGAGAAGGCTCGCGGTCTGGGCCTTTCTTGTTTGGGAACGGCTCTCGCTCGCCCGCGACGTAAACGGCAATGAGCAGGATAATAATTTCACCGTGACGGGCGCGAGTCAGGTGGGACTCGATATCAGTATTTCCGAACTGATGGAGATGTGTCTGGCGGAAAACCATCGCCGTCTGTCCATCTACGATTCCCGTTTGTTGCGGCCGCGATTCGTCCCGGCACTGGTCCGCTTCGCGCGGCGCTTTATGCGTAAGTCCAAACGCCTCGGCGCTGCCTGAGACCATATATGCGCATTGGCGTCGTCCTCGCGGCAGTCACGGGGCTCGCGCTCGCAGCTTATCTGGTTTTCTATGTCGGTTTCGGACCGGTCCTCGCAGCAATTGCGGCGGTCGGCTGGGGGGGCTTCGCGCTGCTGTGCCTTTATGGCGCCGCGCTGTTCGCGCCGCTCGGCACGGCATGGTTTGTACTTATTCCGGCACGGGAAAATCCCGATCTTGTAACGTTCGTCTGGGGACGTGCGGTGCGCGACTGCGCGGGCGAGATCCTGCCGTTCTCGCAGGTCGGAGGAATGGTGATCGGCGCCCGCGCGGCGATATTGCGGGGGTTGAGCGGGCCGCTCGCTTTCGCGTCGACAGTCGTCGACATCACAGTGGAGATGGTTGCCGAAATTGCTTTCGTGCTCGGGGGGCTGGCGATCCTCGTCACCCGCGTCCCCCCATCGGCGGCCAGCGGACAACTCGCGCGAGCCCTTGCCATGGGGTTGTTCGCTGCCTCGCTTGGTGCAGCCGCTTTCGTGGTCCTCCAGCGAAGGAGCTTCTCCGCCATTGTCCGCTGGATGGCGCGCGTGTTGCCGGAGGCCGCCGGCCGCGCCGAGGCGGTTCAGCTCAGCTTTGCCGAGTTATACGATGCGCCGTCGCGGCTCGCCGGTTCGCTCGCAATTCATCTGACCTGTTGGCTGGCTACGGCGTTATGGGCATGGTTCACCGTTCGCCTGATTGGAAAGCCGCTTTCGATTTCCTCCATCGTCGCAATCGAGGCCATTCTCTATGGCATCCGCAGCGTGGCGATTTTCGTGCCGGCCGCAATCGGCGTTCAGGAAGCCGCCTATGCACTGCTAGGCCCTCTTTTCGGTCTTCCAGCGCCGGCAGCTTTGGCTCTTTCGCTCCTCAAACGGGCGCGAGACATTGCGCTCGGAGTGCCTATTCTTCTCGCCTGGCAGTTGGCCGAAGGCGGCCATGCACTCAAAGCCAGCCGCGATGCAACGCGGCTTGTTGTGGATGAGTAGATCACGTTGAAGTATCGCTATGCACTGTTTGGTATTCTCGACGATGGCAAACTTTCTGTTGCGCAGCGTTCCGGCCGGACAACATGCCGACCTGTGACATCGTTCTGGTGACCGGCGCGTCTGGCTTTGTCGGCTCGGCGGTGGCGCGGCTTCTGGCGAAGCGCGGGCTCGCGGTGCGGGCGCTTGCACGGGCCAGCAGTCCGCGCGGAAATCTCGAAGGATTCGATGTCACGGTCGTTGAAGGCGACATGCGCGAGCCCGCCGACATGCGCCGCGCGATGCGCGATGTCCGTTATCTTTTCCACGTTGCTGCGGACTACCGGCTCTGGGCGCGCGATCCCGAAGAAATCTTGCACAACAATCTACGCGGTACCCACGCTGTCATGGAAGCAGCCGCCGAAGCGGGTGTCGAGCGGATCGTCTATACAAGCAGCGTCGCCACGCTGAAGCCCGGGACCCGCGAAGATCCCGCCGACGAAAAGCGCCGCCTGACCGTGGCTCAGGCAATCGGTGCTTACAAGCGGAGCAAAGTGGCTGCCGAGCGTGTCGTCGAACAGATGATTGCAGAGAAAGGCCTGCCCGCAGTCATCGTGAATCCGTCGACGCCGATCGGCCCGCGCGACATCAAGCCCACGCCGACCGGGCGTATTATCGTAGAGGCCGCGACAGGACGGATGCCGGCCTTTCTCGATACCGGCCTCAACCTTGCCCATGTCGAGGACGTGGCCGAGGGCCATCTGCTCGCGCTCGAGAAAGGTAAGATCGGAGAGTCGTACATACTTGGCGGGCAGAATGTGAGCTTGAAGGATATGCTCACGATCGTTTGCGAGCTTGCGGGCCGCAAGGCGCCACGCCTGCAATTGCCGCGCCGTCCGCTTTTTCCCCTCGCCATGATGGCCGAGGCCGCGGCGCTACTCACCGGCAAGGAGCCATTTCTCACCCGCGACGCGCTACGCATGGCGGGCTATCATATGTTCTTCAGTTCTGCGCGCGCCGAGCGCGAACTCGGTTATCGCGCGCGGCCGCATCGGCTTGCGCTGGAAGATGCGCTAGCATGGTATCGCGCCGCCGGATATCTGCAATGATATTTTTAGCGGGCATTACTCTGCTGATCTGGGTTTATTTGCTTGTTGCGCGCGGCGGCTTCTGGCTGGCGCGCGAACGTGACGACATCGGTGAACCGGGTCAGCAGCTTGAAACCTGGCCGTCCGTCGTCGCGATAGTACCGGCGCGGGACGAAGCGGATGTGATCGCGCAGACGGTCGGCAGTCTGCTGACCCAGGATTATACGGGTTCGTTCCGCATCATCCTCGTCGACGACCGTAGTTCGGATGGTACCGCTGACACGGCGCGGCGTGCAACGCCGGCGTCGGGCGCAGGCAGGCTTGAAATTGTCTCTGGGCTGGAGCGGCCTGCGGGCTGGACGGGCAAGGTCTGGGCCATGCATCAGGGGCTGGCGCGTGCGCTTGAAAAGGACGTGCCGGACTACTTATTGTTCACAGATGCCGATATTACGCACACGCCCGACAATGTCCGGAAGCTCGTCTCGCGCGCCGGAGCGCGCAATCTGGTACTTGTTTCGCTCATGGCGAAGCTGCATTGCGAAAGCATGACCGAAAAGCTGCTCGTTCCGGCGTTTGTATTCTTCTTCGCAATGCTGTTTCCCTTCGCCTGGTCGAATAATCCGAAGCGAAGAACGGCGGCCGCCGCGGGCGGCTGCATGCTGGTGCGACGCGATGCACTGCTTAGGGCAGGCGGCATGGAGACGATTGCCAGGGCGATCATCGACGATTGCGCCCTGGCGCGCGTCATGAAAGGGCAGGGTCCGATCTGGCTCGGGTTGACGCGTCGAGCTATCAGCGTTCGCTCCTATGGCGGAATGGATGAGATCGGCCGCATGGTCGCGCGCTCTGCTTATGCGCAGCTTGGCTATTCGCCGCTGCTGCTGTGTGGCACGGTGATCGGCATGCTGATCGTCTATGCCGCGCCGCCGCTGCTCGCGATATTTGCGGCGGGACCCGCGCGTATTATGGGGGCCGCTGCATGGTTTCTCATGGCAATTGCCTATCTGCCGATGCTGCGCTTCTACCGGCTTTCGCCGCTGTGGGGTCCGTTACTTCCTCTGACGGGTGTCTGCTATACTGTCTTCACCATGAATTCTGCGGTTCAACATTGGCGCGGGCGCGGCGGCATGTGGAAGGGCCGTGCGCAGGCGATGGCCTGACAGCGATGCAGGACGTCGCCGCACTTTCTTCCGGCAAGGGCCACACGGACGAGAACTTTCCCGTCGCCTCCTTTTTGATCAGCAAAAGGCTTCGGCCGGCGATTCTTGCCTTCTACCGTTTCGCGCGCGCCGCGGACGATGTCGCCGATCATGCCGAAGCGCCGCCGGCCGAAAAGCTGGCGCTGCTCGCCGAGATGCGGGGTTCGCTGCTCGGCGAGCGCCAAACTTCTCCCGAAGCGGAGGCGCTTCGGAATATATTGCTCGAAAGAAATCTGACCACGCAGCATGGTCTCGACCTTCTCGAGGCGTTTCGCCGCGATGTAACAAAGCGCCGCTACACCGACTGGAACGATCTGATGGATTACTGCCGCTATTCGGCGAATCCGGTCGGCCGTTTCGTGCTGGATGTGCATGGCGAAACGCATGCGCTATGGTCCGCCTGTGACGCGCTCTGCTCCGGTTTGCAGGTCATCAATCATCTGCAGGATTGCGCGAGGGATTATCATGCGCTCGACCGGGTCTACATTCCGCTGGATATATTGCAGCAGCACGGGCTCGAGCCTTCTGTCCTGGCAGAAGAACGATCCCCACCCGCATTGCGCCGGGTACTCGATGATCTGCTGGTACGTGTCGCGCAGCTGCTCGATCAATCGCGGCCCTTCGCGGCGGGGATTGCGGACCGTCGCCTGGCGCTCGAGGTCGCGGTGATACAGCGACTTGCTGAGGATCTCACGCGAAGGCTTCGGCTTCGCGACCCGCTGGCAGACCGGGTTCATCACACCAAATCCGAAGCGGCCAGGATCGGACTTGCGGCCGCCGCGGCCTATCTGTTTGGCCGCAACGCACAATCTTCCGGCCGCGCCAGGCGCGACTGGCACGAAACCGCCCATGGCAGCTGAAGTGGGTGAGGGAGCGGCGCAACGCGCAGCGTCCGGCAGTTCCTTTTATCTGGCTATGCGGCTCCTGCCGAAAGTGAAGCGCGAGGCCATGTATGCGATCTACAGTTTTTGCCGTGCGGTGGACGACATTGCCGACGATGCTGCGAAACCGCGCGAGGATCGAGCCCGAGAGCTCGACATATGGCGTCTCGCCGTCGACTCGCTCTACACCGCTTTACCGTTGCCTTCGGTAACGTTTCTTCGCGGAGCCGCGCTTCGTTATGCGCTGCGCAAAGAGGATTTTTTCGCGCTCATCGACGGCATGGCGATGGATGCGAAAGAAGACATCCGCGCACCGGACCTCGCCAAGCTCGATCTCTATTGCGACCGCGTTGCGAGCGCGGTGGGCCGTCTTTCGATCAAAGTGTTTGGCATGGATGAGGAGCCGGGTTTTCGGCTCGCGCATCATCTGGGCCGTGCGCTTCAGCTCACAAACATTCTTCGCGACGTCGATGAGGACGCTCGTCTTGGGAGGCTTTATTTGCCGCGCGAATTTCTCGAACAGGCGTCGCTGGAAACCCTGGATCCTGCCGGCGCGATCGCGTCAGCGCGGATCGATCCGGTTTGCCAAGGCGTAGCCGATATTGCGCACCGGCATTATCGCGAGGCCGACGCGATCATGCATGCCCATCCGCGTGGCGATCTGCGGCCACCCAGGCTGATGAGTGCTGCCTATTCGTCCATACTGCGCGAAATGGAGACAGCCGGCTGGGCGCCACCGCGGAACCGCGTGCGCTTGCCGAAGAGCCGGATGCTCTGGTTGTTTCTTCGCCACGGCCTTGCCGGATGACGTCGCAGAAGACCTACATCGTCGGCGCGGGACTCGCAGGCCTCGCCGCCGCCGTCGCACTCGCGAAGAAGGGCCATCGCGTCGAACTCTTCGAAGCGGCACCCCAAGCGGGCGGACGTTGTCGCTCCTGGTTCGATGCCCAGTTCGGCGACGTGATCGACAACGGAAATCACCTGCTGCTCACCGGCAACTGGGCAACCTACGATTATCTTGGGACGATTGGCGCCGAAGACCGGCTGAAAGGTCCCTCGGAAGCCAGGTTCGCATTCTTCGATGCACGCGATGAGAAGCGATGGACAATAGCGCCCAATCAGAGCCGCCTGCCATGGTGGGTGCTGTCGCCGACGCGGCGCTTGCCCGAAACGTCAGCGCGCGACTATTTGAGATTTGCTCCGCTTCTCCGCCGCAATCCCGGGAAACGCGTGCGCGATGTAATCGCGTGCAGCGGGCCGCTGTGGGAACGCTTGCTCAGGCCTTTTCTTCTCGCCGCATTGAACACGGTTCCGGAAGAAGCGGCCGCGGAACTGGCCTCCGCTGTCGTTCGCGAGACGCTTGCGCGCGGCGGGCGCTACTGCCTGCCGCGCATCGCAACGCCCAACCTCGCCGCCGCTTTCGTGGAACCTGCCGTTTCTTATCTGGCACTATCAGGCGCGAAGCTACGGTCCGGCGAAAGGTTGCGCGCAATCGCATTCGAGGGGAGGGGCGTTGCCGCTCTTGATTTCGGCGGTTACCATGTCGCGCTTATCCCCGGCGAAAAAGTCATTCTCGCCGTGCCATCCTGGATCACGGGCGCACTGGTTCCCGGGATTTCCACGCCCGATCACAATTCGGCCATCGTGAATGCCCATTACCGGGCCACGGCGTCAGCGGGGGCGCCGGCAATGCTGGGGATAATAGGCGGCATGGCGGAATGGGTTTTCGCGTTTCCGGATAGGCTTTCGGTAACCGTGAGCGGCGCCGACGCGATCGTGGACCGCGACAGGGAGGAGCTTGCGACGTTGTTATGGCGTGACGTCGCCGCGGCCCATGGCTTGTCTTCGAATTTGCCCACATGGCAGATCGTGAAGGAGAAGCGCGCCACCTTCCGCGCCACGCCGGAACAGAATGCGATGCGCCCGTCGACGCGGACCCGCTGGACCAATCTCTTTCTCGCCGGCGACTGGACGGCCACGGGCCTGCCCGCCACCATCGAGGGCGCCATCCGGTCGGGCCAGAAGGCAGCAGTGCTTGCCGCTTCCCGATAACGAATGCGGAATATCGATTAGATGAATGACATTGGCGTCGCTACGCGGGATATTTCGTCGCTCGACGAGTCGATCGCTCGCGCGGCGCGGGCTCTGCGTTCCTGCCAGCGCGACGATGGCCATTTCATCTTCGAATTGGAAGCGGACGCGACCATACCGGCCGAATACGTGCTGCTCGTGCATTATCTGGGCGAGAAGCCGGATTTGGAACTCGAGCGGAAAATTGGAAATTACCTCCGCCGCGTTCAGGCCAGCCAGGGCGGCTGGCCGCTTTATCACGGCGGCGCTTTCGATATCAGCGCGACGGTCAAGGCGTATTTCGCATTGAAAATGATCGGCGATCCTGTTGATTCGCCGCACATGAAGCGTGCGCGGGATGCGATCCTCGCAGAGGGCGGCGCAGTGCGGTGCAATGTTTTCACGCGCATCCTGCTCGCGCTTTATGGCGAGGTCTCTTGGGCGGCCATTCCGACGATACCTGTCGAAATCATTCTTCTGCCTCGCTCGTTCCCGGTCCATCTGTCGAAGATGTCCTATTGGGCGCGCACGGTGCTCGTGCCGCTTCTCGTGCTGACGGCGCTTCGGCCGGTTGCCCGCAATCCGCGCGGCGTCCGGTTGCGGGAACTGTTTGTGAGCTATATTGCGCCGCCGCCCTCGCGCGCGCCGCATCAGGATCGGTATTGGGCGGCATTGTTTCATGTCATCGACACCACACTGAAACGCATCGGGCCGTTCTGGCCGAAAGCGCTGCGCAAGCGCGCCATCGCCCGCTGCGTGGAATTCGTCACCGAGCGGTTGAATGGAGAAGATGGACTCGGCGCGATTTACCCGGCCATGGCAAACAGCGTAATGATGTATGACGCTCTCGGCTATGCGCCAGATCATCCGCACCGCGCGATTGCAAGAATATCCATTGACAAGCTGCTCGTCATTCGCGACGACGAGGCCTATTGCCAGCCCTGTGTGTCGCCTGTCTGGGATACCGCGCTTGCCGCTCATGCGCTTATGGAGGCCGCTGGGCATGCGATGGACGACCGAGTCGCTTCGCTTTGCGAATGGCTGAAGGGACGCCAGGTGCTGAACGTGAAAGGCGATTGGTCCGACGCGCGTCCGGGTGTGCGTCCGGGCGGCTGGGCGTTTCAATATAACAACGCTCACTATCCAGATCTGGACGATACGGCTGTCGTCGTGATGGCGCTCGATCGCGCGGAAAGGACAGGGCAGACCAGGGACGGGTGCGACGAAACCATCGCGCGCGGCCGCGAATGGGTCGAAGGCCTGCAGAGCCGTAATGGTGGTTGGGGCGCATTCGACGCGGACAATGATTATTACTATCTCAACAATATTCCGTTCGCCGATCATGGTGCGCTGCTCGATCCGCCGACGGCCGACGTGACGGCACGCTGCATCGGAATGCTGGCGCAATTGGGCGAGCCGCTGGGCAGTCCCCGCCTGAAGGCGGCTGTCGATTACCTCGCGGATATCCAGGAAAAGGATGGCAGCTGGTTCGGTCGCTGGGGCGTCAATTATATTTACGGAACCTGGTCTGTGCTCGCCGGCCTCAATGCCGCTGGCCTTGATCCCGATGCGCCGTTGATTCGCCGCGCAGCAGATTGGCTGATCTCCATACAGAATCCGGATGGCGGCTGGGGCGAGAGCTGCAACAGCTACAAACTCGATTATCGGGGGTATGAGCCCGCGTCCTCGGTTCCGTCGCAGACGGCCTGGGCATTGCTGGGGCTAATGGCCGCTGGGGAGGTGAACCACTCGGCAGTCGCGCGCGGCATTCGCTGGTTGCTCAAAAGTCAACAGGACCAGGGACTTTGGAGCGAAGAGAACTATACCGGCGGGGGCTTTCCACGCGTGTTCTACTTGCGGTATCATGGCTACGCGAAATTCTTCCCGTTGTGGGCGGTGGCGCGATACCGCAACCTGCGGGCTGGGCACTCCAATCGCGTGTCGTACGGGATTTGATGATCATCGCCGTTACAGGCCTTGCACGCGAGGCGCGCCTTGTCGCGGGCCCCGATATCCTGCCGATTGTGGGGGGCGGGGATGCCGCAGGTCTTGAGCAGCGCCTCACGGCCGAACTGGCGAATGGCGCCCGGCGCGTTCTCAGCATTGGCATATGCGGTGCGCTGTGCCCCGAATTGCGCGTCGGTGATGCGATCATTGCTTCGGAAATTGTCGATCGCAGCGCTTCCCATCTCACGCATGGCCGGTGGTCTCGCGATCTCGCCTCGCGCCTGCCCCATGCTGTCCTGGCGCCTCTCACTGGCACCGACGAGATCGCGGCCGATCGTGAAGCCAAGGCAGAACTGCGGGCCAGAACACGCGCTTCGGCCGTTGACATGGAATCGCATATTGCCGCGCGGGTTGCAGAAAAAATGGGCCTTCCCTTCGCGGCCCTGCGCATCGTGTCCGATGCTGCTCACCGCACCCTGCCGGAGGCGGCGCGGGTCGCTATGCTGCCCTCAGGCGGCATCGACGTCGCTGCAGTCATTCGTGCTGTGCTGCGTGCGCCGCGCCAGCTGCCGGCGCTCATCCGCACGGCATGGGAAGCGGAAATCGCCTTTGCGGCGCTATTTCGCTGCTGCCGCGCGCTCGATGGCGGGTTTGCGGGCGCGGATCTCGGCAAGCTTGCGCTCGACATGGGCTGAGAAAACGTACTGCGCCGGCCGCTGGCGATCGAGCGGAATTTC
>Ga0335074_10014925_pt1 | contig 10902 bp, 11 predicted proteins | sample Lox_Sample_23_FD_206715 | JGI IMG/M metagenome (GOLD analysis project Ga0335074, IMG submission 206715) | Soil microbial communities from Loxahatchee National Wildlife Refuge, Florida, United States - Lox_Sample_2.3 | ecosystem: Environmental > Terrestrial > Soil > Wetlands | place: USA... | reverse complement strand
CCGGAGGCGCCCGGACTCCCCGCGTCAAGCTTTCGGTCGAGGACTTCGAGGTGACCGAGACCGAGCGCCGCGCATCGGCGGCGATCTGCCTGCTGGTCGACCTGTCCTACTCGATGGCGCTGCGCGGCACCTGGGGCGCCGCCAAGCAGACGGCGCTCGCCCTGCACGCGCTTGTCCGGAGCCAGTACCCGCAGGACGCGATCTGCGTCATCGGCTTCTCCAACTATGCGCGCGAGTTGCACGAGACCGAGCTTGCGGGGCTGAGCTGGGACATGGTCCAGGGCACCAATCTGCATCACGCGCTGGTGCTGGCCGGCCGCTTCCTTGACCGGCGGCCCGAGCACAACCCGGTTGTCATGGTCATCACCGACGGCGAGCCGACCGCGCACCTGCGGCGCGACGGCAGGTTCTGGTTCGACTGGCCGCCGTCGCCGGAGACCCTCGAGCTGACCCTGGCCGAGGTAGACAAGATGACCAGGCGCCGCGCCACCATGAACGTGTTCATGCTGGCCGACGACGAGCGGCTGACGTCGTTCGTGGACGAGGTAGCGCGGCGCAACGGCGGCCGGGTCCTGCGGGCCATGCCGGACAGCCTGGGCGAGTACGTGGTCAAGGACTTCATTCGCACTCGCCGCCAGTACAGCCGATAGGCGGCGTGCCAGCCGGAACGGAGCCGCTTCCGCCGGTCTCGCCATCGGCTGGCGGTCATGGGTGCCGAGTTGCACGTCCGATAGCCCCGGCAACTAGGCACCGATGCCGGCCATGATCACGCGCTGAGCGGAAAGGTCAGCCGTAGGATCGGCGCATGTCGTTTACTGACAAACTGATCCTCTGGCTGCACATCACGGTTGCGATTTTCGCTATCGGGCCGGTGACACTCGCCATTTCCTCGACGCCGCGCTACATCCGGCGCAGGGACGTTGCGATCCTGCGCTACCTGAGCCGGATCACGCTGAGCTTCACCGCCGTCTCGCTGCTCGTGCTCGTGTTCGGCATCGCGGCCGGCGAGGAGGACCACGACCTTGGCAAACCATGGCTGACGGTCGCGATGACACTGTTCGTCGTTGCGATCGTGCTGCTCGTGCTGGTCATCCGCGACCAGCGGCGCGCTCTCAGAGCGCTGACGCCGCCGGACGTGACGCCGGGCGGAAACGCGCATAGCGAACCGGAATCTCTCGCACCCGCGGACGTCGCGCCCGTGCCCGAGCCTGCTCTGGCGGCCGCCGGAGCCGTCGAGACGGCAGCAGGCAGCAGCGGAGCGCGCAGCACCGAGCCTGGCCCGGCCGCCGGTGCGGCTGACATAGCCGAGCATGTCGCATCGGTGGAGCGCGGCCGCATCGCCGCGATGGGCGGCGTGGTCAACCTGATCTGGCTGGTAATACTCGTGCTGATGGTCTGGCGGCCGTAACCGGCGCCAGCCGACTGCCATATCGTCCGGGCCGGACCAACATTTTAGAACTCTTTATAGTCATTTCACCCCGGCCCAATTCTGGTGGGTAGTACGGTTCCGGACGTACATCTAGCGCTGGCTTTCGTCTCGCGACAGTTCCGGGCCGCCAGCATCCAAGGAGGAACCGTGAGTTCTCAAAGCGTGTCCGGCGGCAGCTCAAAGCGCTCGCTGGTGATCATTCTGGGCGTGATCGCCGTGCTCGCCCTTGTCCTCGCGATTCTCTGGCTGACCGGCTCCGCTCCGTCGTTCCTCGACTCCGGCAGTCACGTCAAGAACAGCGGCGGCGGTCATCTCTTCCGCGGCGTTGCCGGACTGATCGTCGCTGTCGTGTGCGGCGCCGGCGCCTGGTGGACCGGCAAGAAGTAGCCAGGGACGAGCCGTTCGCCGGGATGCGTGTGGTGTGTTGACACTCTCGCATCTGTCCGCCTAGATTCCTCCGTGTTCGAGTACCTAACTGACGTTCGTCCACCGCACGCCACGGCTCCGCTGCGGCTCTGCCGACCGGGTGCGAGGGCGGCACTGGCCGGGGAATGATGCGCACTCGCACGCAGGTAGGCATCGTCGGTGGCGGTCCTGCCGGGCTGCTGCTTTCCCACCTGCTAGCCCGGCGCGGCATCCACTCAGTGCTGGTCGAGATCCGCAGTCGTGAGTACTGCGAGGCGCGCCAGCGAGCAGGCGTCCTCGAAGACGGCAGCGTTGCGCTGCTGCGCGGCGCGGGGGTGGCCGACCGCCTCGACCGCCAGGGCCTTGAGCACGGTGGCATCTACTTGCAGTTCGGCGGCGAGCGTCGGCACATCGACTTCCGCGACCTGACCGGCGGTCGCACCGTGACCGTCTACGCGCAGACCGAGGTAGTCAAGGACCTGATCGCCCGGCGTCTCGGCGATGGCGGCGAGGACGCCATCAAGTTCAGCGTCAGCGACACCGAGGTAGCCGAGCTTGACTCAGACCGGCCAGTGCTCCGGTACACCGACGCGGACGGCACCCGGCATGAGGTGATCTGCGACGCGATCGCCGGCTGTGATGGCTTCCACGGCATCTGCCGGCCCGCGATCCCGGCGAGCGCGCTGACCGTCTGGGAGCGGGATTACCCATACGCCTGGCTCGGGATCCTGGCGGACGTGCCGCCGTCGACCGACGAGCTAATCTACGCGCACCACCCGGCGGGCTTCGCCCTTCACAGCCTCCGCAGCCCGGCTGTCAGCCGGCTGTACCTCCAGGTCGATCCGGACGAGCGGATCGAGGCTTGGTCCGACGACCGCATCTGGGCCGAGCTGGCGCGCCGGTTTGGGCTGCCCGGCTGGACTCTCGAGCAAGGTCCAGTCCTAGACAAGACCATTACGCCGATGCGCAGCTTCGTCAGCGCGCCGATGCGCCACGGCCGGCTGTTCCTGGCTGGCGACGCCGCCCACATCGTGCCGCCGACCGGCGCCAAGGGCCTCAATCTCGCGCTAGCCGACGTCGCCGTACTCGCCCCGGCGCTCGAGGCCCTGGTGCACGGCGACCAGTCGCTCGCGGCAAGCTATTCCGACACCTGCCTGGCGCGGGTGTGGCGATCCACGCACTTCTCCTGGTGGATGACGACGATGCTGCACCGCACACCGGGCGCGGACGAGCTGGAGCTACAGCTCCAGCTATCTCAGCTGCGGTACGTGGTGAGCTCGCGGGCGGCCGCGACGTCGCTGGCGGAGAACTACACCGGGTTCGCGCCGCTGCCAACGGTGCCGCCGCCGACCGGGCCGCTGTCCACCGGGCCGCTGTCCACCGGGCCGCTGTCCACCGGGCCGCTGTCTACCGGGCCGCTGTCAGCGCGCCCATTGTCGGCTCCGACCGACCGCAGCCAGTAGCCCACCGGGAACAGCCGGACGTGCAGGCGGCTGTCCACCAGGCCCCACAGCCCGCGCCGGGCGAACAGCGCAACCACGATCGCCACCAGACCCAGGATGATGAGATACCAGGCGTTGAAGTTCTGCAGCGTCTGCTGCAGCACCATGTAGACCACCGTGCCGATGATCGGGCCCTCGATCGTGCCCAGTCCGCCGATGATGGCCGCGAACGCCATCTCCGCCGTCCACTGCACGGTAAAGTCCGCACTCGGCTGCACCTGGAGCTGGCTGATGGCCAGAACCGCTCCGGCCGCGCCGCAGAACGCGCCGGCCACCACGAAGACGAGCAGCCGGGCCCGGCCGACGCGCGCGCCGGAACTGCGTGCGGCGACCTCGTCGTCCCGGATGGCGGTGAGCACCAGACCCAGCCGACCGCGCAGCAGGAAGTAAACGGTCACCATCGCGGCCACCGTGACTGCCAGCCCGATCCAGTAGGTGTAGGCCGTGAGCAGGGTCGGGTCCATCCCGGCGAGACCTGGCAGCGGCAGGCCGCTGCCACCGCCGATCGAGTTGAATCGCTCGATGAACAGCATGACGGTCGCGGCGAGAACCCAGGTAGCGATCGAGAAGTACCCGCTGCGCAGCCGGGAGACCAGCCACCACATCGCCAGCGCCGCGACGCCGGATCCGATCACTGCCACCGGCAGTGCCGCGAACGGCGACGTGCCGTGCAGGGCAAGGATGAGCACGAAGTACGCCCCCAGCCCGACAAACGCCTGCTGCCCGACCGAGACCAGGCCGGCGTAGCCGGCCAGCAGGTTCCACATGCTCGCCAGGGTCAGCACGATGAAGCCCTGGACCATGATGGCGGTGGTACCCGAGTACACCAGGTACGGGAAAAACGCGAGCACGACGATGACGATCAGCGCGCCGATCCCAGTCCAGGCCACATTCCGCTGTGACCGGCCGACCCGGAAGCTCTCGGCCGGGCGCGGGCCAGACTCCGTAACCACGCTCACGACTGTGTCCTCCGGGTGACGAGGCCTTGCGGGCGCAGCACGAGGACTAGCAGGAACACCAGGTAACCCGCCAGCAGCTCATCCGAGATGTTGATCTGGGCGCCGATCTGCTGCGCTACGCCCAGCACGATGCCGCCGAGCAGCGTGCCCCACAGCGAGCCAAGACCGCCGATCACGACCGCCGCGAACGCGAACAGCAGGATCGTGTCGGTGCCCGTAGTGGGGTCCAGGTCGGAGTACATCCCGAAGGCGATCCCGGCGAGCGCCACTGTGCCGAGCGCCAGCGCTGCCGCGATGCCGAAGACGTGCCGGTAGTCGGCGCCGGCAAGCTGCACGGCCTCCTGATCGTCGGCGGTCGCGCGGATCAGCCGGCCGTACGACGATCGGGACAGGAACCACTGAAGCCCGAGCAGAACCGCCACGGCGACGGCGAAGATAAGCGCGAGCAGATAGGCGATCTGGATCGAGCCGATGCTGAAGGAGCCGGTCACGAGCGTCATGCTGGCGCCAATACCGCGGCTGTTCGCGGTGAAGAACTCCAGCAGGCCGTTCTCGATCACCACTGACAGGCCCAGCGTGACGATCAGCGTCGTGAGTGCGCCGCGATCGAGCGCGCTCTGGATGAGCGTGCGCTGCAGCAGGTAGCCGACGACTGCCATCACCGGCACCACGATGACGAATGACCACAGGACCGGGACGTGAGTGACCGTGATAATGCCGATCGCGACGTAGCCCCCGATCACGGCGAGGTCGCCGTGCGCGAGGTTGACGACCTTCATCACGCCGAACATCAGCGACAGGCCGCATGCGAACAAGGCATACAGGCCGCCGGTCAGCACTCCCTGGATGATGGCGTTCACCCAGGCCATGACGACTCGCCCCCTTCGGCGGGCAGCGCAGCCGCGCCCGCGAGCCCGAAATAGGCCGCCTCGACCTGCTCGGGGGTGACCTCGGCCGGCGTGCCCGCCAGCGTGGTGTGGCCCTCCAGCAGGCACTGGATATGCGACGCCACTCGCAGCGCCTGGCTCACGTCCTGCTCCACCAGCAGCACGGTGAGGCCCGACTCCAGGACCTGCGGCAGCATGCCGTAGATGCGCTGGACGATCACCGGCGCCAGGCCGAGCGACAGTTCGTCGAGCAGCAGCACCCGAGGGTTGGCGACGAGCGCGCGCCCGATCGCGACGGTCTGCTGCTCGCCGCCGGAGAGCTGGGCGGTCTGCTGATTGCGTCGCGCCCGCATCCAGTCGAATGTCTCGTAGACGCGCTCGATGGTCCACGGACCTGGCCGCGCGTAGGTGGCGCCGACCTTGAGGTTTTCCTCGACCGAGAGGGACCCGAACAGCCGCCTGCCCTCTGGCACCATTCCGATGCCCTGCCTGGCACGCCGCTCGGGCCGCAGTGCGGTCACGTCCGTGCCATCGAGCACCACCCGGCCCTTCGTCGGGTGATGAAGACCAGCGATGGTGCGCAGCAGCGTCGACTTGCCCGCGCCATTCGCACCGATGATCGCGTAGACCTCGCCCGGATAGACCTTCAGCGAGATCGCGTCCAGGGCCTGGAGCTGGCCGTGGTGCACGGTGAGATCGGAGACCTCGAGGAGGGGCGTCCCGTTTGCGGGGCGGCCGACAGCGTTGCCCACGGCGGTCACGGCTCGCCCCGGTCGATCTCGGCCGCCGCCGTATCCAGCGACCCGCCAGCCAGCGCAGCGGTGACGTCACCGCCAAGGAAGACCTCGCGCACGGCCGGCTCCGCCAGCACCGCCGTGGGATCGCCGTCGCCGACGAACGTTCCGCCCGCCAGGCAGATGAGCCTGCCCACGGTAGCGGTGAGCGCCCGAACCACATGCTCGATCCAGATCACCGCGATCCCGTCTGCGTTGACGCTGCGGACGATCTCGACAAGCTGGGCGACTTCAGGGTCGGTCAGGCCGCCTGCCACCTCGTCCAGCAGCAGCAGGCTGGGCCGGGTGGCGAGCGCACGGGCCAGCTCGAGCCGCTTGCGCTGAAGCAGGCCGAGGCGCTCGGCCGGCACGTTGGCCTGCCCTGCCATGGCCGTGCGCTCCAGCGCCTCGACCGCCGCGGCGTAGCTCGGCCGCCGCCGCAGCCCGCCGCCCTGCTGAGCGGCGACGAGCAGATTCTCGAACACGGTCATGTCGCCGAACGGCCGCGGCACCTGATAGGTCCGGCCGATGCCGAGCCGGCACCGAGCTGCGGAGTCCAGGCCGGTGACAGTCCGGCCGGCAAAGCGGATAACCCCGCCGTCGGGACTCAGGTCGCCGGAGATGAGGCCGAACAGGCTGGTCTTGCCAGCACCGTTCGGCCCCACGATTCCGACGACGTCCCCGGCGCCAACCGAGAACGACAGGTCCTCGGCGATGACGACGCGACCGAACCGTTTCGTCACGTGCTCGAGGTCCAGCAGCGTTTCTGCCGTCATGCGCTCACGTGTTAGTGGGCAGCAGGTCAGCAGTGATCTTCGCGTTCGGCTGCAGCGTGTTGTCGACGACCTGGCACTCCAGCGGGTACTTCGTGCCCTTCTGCCACTGCACGCCAGCCGGCGGGGTGATAGCCACGCCCGGGCAGGGGCCGAACGGCTTGATCCAGCCAGCGCCGTTGCCGGTGAAGTTCAGCGGTCCGGCCAGCGCCTCGATATTGACGTTGTGAATGGCGTCGGCCACCTCGTCCTTGTCATGCGGGTCGCTGACCATCTTGAAGGCCGCGTACGCTGACTCGAACAGGCTGTAGTTGCTGATGTTGGCGTTCCACTGGCCGTAGCCGGTCGCCTCGAACTCGTTCGCCATCTGCTGGCAGGTCTCGCCGCTGAGTGATGATTTCCACGGCAGCGTCGGCACCCACCAGGTGTCGGTGGCGACGTTGTAGACCTCTGAGCCCATGGCGTAGGCGTCAGTCGGGAACAGCAGTACCTTGGCCACTGTGGCCAGCTTCGGCCTGAACCCCTGCTGGAGCGACTGCTTCCACATGGCGGCGAAGTCGGGTGGCAGCGGCACGTTGGTGAAGAAATCGGCCTTGTCGGCCTTGAACTGCGAAATCATCGAGGAGTAGTTGGTCGTGCCGTCCGGGTACGCCGACGACATGTCGAACTTATAACCGGCGCCCTCGACGATCGGCGGGAACACCGCGCGGAACGCATCGCCGTCCGGGTCATTCGGGAAGGCGGCTGCGACGACCTTGTCGGTGTGCAGCTGCGAGTGAATGCGGTTCCACATCGGGATGAAGCAGGCCGCCAGGTGCTCGGCACCGAGGAAGTACATGGTGACGTACTTGGCCTTCTCGGTGGCCTTGGTGGGGTTGCCCTTCGGGAACAGGTTCAGGTACCAGGACTCCCACGGAATGTTCGCGCAGATCAGCGGGGTGTGCAGCGACTCGGCCTGAGTGGCGACCGCGTTGACAGTCTCCGGCGTGGACGAGGCGAACAGCATGTCCACGTTGTCACTCAGGATGGCGGTCCTGGCCAGGTCACCGGCCCTGGTGACGCTGGACTGCGAGTCGTAGGACTTGATCGTGACGTTGTAAGTCTTGCCGCCGACCTTGAACCCGTTCTTGAACGGGCTGGTCTCCATGACCTTCTTAATCACGAAGCCGTCGGCGTGGCCGAAACCGGCAAGGTCGCCGGTCAGCGGGTGGACCCAGCCGATGGTGATGTTCTTCGTCGTGCTCGAGCCAGCGCCCTTGATGCCCGTGCTGCACGCGGCTAGCGCACCACCGGCGCCAGCGGCAACCGCGCCGTATCCAATACCTTTCAGCAGGGAACGCCTCGACATCCGGAGGTTCTCCGGCAGCAGACGATCCGCGTCCTGACCTTCCATCCAGTCTCCTCGCGTGTAGCGCCAGCGCCGCACCGGAGCCCACAGGCCACCTCGAGAACGAACTAGAGGTCGAGCAATGCGGGGGTGGGGGCTTGCCAGTTGTTCGCGTGGCGTACGGCTATGCGCAATGCAGAAACCCTAGTGAGCCGTCAGATCAGTGTCAACGGATCAAATCGCCCGTTCCGGGCGGCCGGAGAGGCATTCGCGCACGGATATTCAGGGCGATAACAGGCCCATAACGGTGTCATAACGGAGGGCGGGCTGGCTCTCGCTCGTGATCCGGCTTTCCGGATCCGAAACCGGGAACTACCCCGCGCCCTGCGCCTTCAGGTCGGCCTCAATCCGGTGCGCGGTGTCCAGCAACTGCGGCAGCAGTTCAGAGCGCATCGCCGCCATGCTGACACGGCTCGCGTGCGCGGACACATTGACAGCCGCGATCACCGCGCCGCCCGCGCCGTGAATGGGCGCGGCGATTGCGCGCAGTCCCTCTTCGAGTTCCTGGTCCACAATTGCGTAGCCCTGATCAGCCGCCTCGCGGAGGATCTCTCGCAGCCGGCCCGGATCAGTGACGGTCCGGTCGGTGAGCGCGTCGAAACCACCTCCGGCCAGATAGCTGTCCAGGTCCGGCTGGCTCAGTCCGGCCAGCAGGACCCGCCCCATCGATGTCGCGTATGCCGGGAACCTGGTGCCGACGGAGATCGCCACCGTCATGATCCGCTTAGTCGGCACCCTGGCGACATACACGATGTGGTCCCCGTCCAGGACCGAGATGGATGACGACTCGCGCACCGTTGCGACGAGTTCCTCGAGGTGCGGCGCGGCGATCTCGGGCATCGCCAGGCCAGACAGGTACGCGTACCCGAGTTCGAGCACCCGCGGCCGGAGCGAGAACTCCCTGCCGTCACTGCGGACGTAGCCGAGCCGGACCAGTGTCAGCAGGAAGCGGCGAGCCGCGGCCCGCGTCAGCCCGGCTTCCTTGGCAACCTCGCTGAGGCTGAGCCGCTCCCGGCCAGGACCGAACGCCCTGATGACCGCGAGTCCGCGGTCCAGCGACTGGACGAAGTCGCCGTCGCGACCGGTGTCGCCTGGCCTGACCGGCCCATCGGCGGAATCTGCCCTGTCCGCGTTCGCTGTGCGCCCAGAAGTTCTCATTACAGCCGCATGGTAGTGCTAAGTAGGCCAGTCGGCGCTACTGGTCGGGGGTGTGCGCCTGCGAAGACGTCCCCGGGACCCGCGCCGGCCAGTCTCGATGACTGCCGCTGACCAGGCATTCCCCAGCCCCGTAGGACACGCTACCCGGCGCGAGCCCAGGTCGGCACTAGGTGCGCGAGCAGGCGTTACCGTAATGGCGTGCGCGAACTGGCCGACTCCGGGACACTTCGAGCCGACCCGGCTGCTCTTCGGCAGCGCCTGGCCGCCGACGGATACCTGTTCTTCCGCGGATTGCTCCCGGAAGGTGCTGTGCAGGCCGCTTACGACGCCGTGCGCACCGAGTTGCGAGTCGGCGGCTGGATGGACCTCGACGGCCGTCCGACCGGACCGCAGCGCGCTGTCACGGTCCGGGACGGAGTGGCCGACCCGTCGTTCCGAGCGGCCCTGGCCAGCCGCGGGCTCAGCCGCCTCCCGTACCTTTCTCCGCTGCGAGGTCTGGTGCGCTTCATCCTGGGCCAGGCCGCGTTCTCCTACCCGGTCAAGGTCCTGCGGATCGTCTACCCGGAGCCGCCGTCGCAGGCAACCAGAGGGCGTTACATCCACCAGGACTTCGCCGTCTCCGGCGTGCAGGACATGCTCACCACTTGGCTGCCGCTGATGGCCATTCCGCCCGAGCTCGGCGGGCTGGCCCTGCTGCCCGGCAGTCACCTAGGCCCGCCACTGCGGCCGCGGATACTGCCGGCCGACGAGCCCTGCTGGGCGACAACTGACTACCGGCCGGGCGACGTCCTCCTCTTCCACTGCCTGACGTCGCATGCGGCCCTGCCCAACCACTCGGACCGGCTGCGCGTCTCCGCCGACTTCCGCTGGCAGGCCGCTGACCAGACAGCGCCAGCGGAGCTTGTCCTCGGGCCAGTAGCCGGACGCACCGCGTCGGCACCAGCGCGGCGCGGCCGCGCGAACGGTACGCCCGCCGGCCGGTCAGGCCAGGTCGAGCTCTACAGCCGGCTGCTCAGCTATGAACCGTGGTGGGAGCCCGTTCCGGATGGCCTGATGCTCGCCAGCCGGCACCAGATGGTCGCCACGCCGCCTGCGCCGTCCCGGCTGTTTCCGCTGCACCCTGGCTGGCAGCGCTGGCGCCCGCCAGCCGGCCAGGTGCACTGATTGGCAGATCTTGCTCCTGACGACCTATCCCTTGCGGGAGGAGAGATACGCGATGCATGCACCATCGGAAAGTGACCGTCCCTCGCGCGCCGCGCTGAGGCGGCTGATCAGGCCATGGGAGTACCGCCACCTGAACGCCGTCATGTCCATACGGTTCGCCTCCGGCGGCTTTCAGCTCGGCGTCGGCCTCTGCCTAGTTGGCCTCGCTAGCAAGGCGGACACTGCTGCGGAGCGGCGCAAGCTCTACCGGCTGGCGGCATGGTTCCTCGGGCCCGGAGTACTGAACGTGCTGGGTGGCCTTATCGATCTGACCGTCGCCGACGCCGCACCGCCACCACTCTGACCGGTATCGCCGGCGACACGAGTGTGACCGCGTGACCTGACAGTTACTTGCTGCCGCTGAGCGCTTCGCGCAGGTCCTCGATCAGGTCGTCAGCCGACTCGATTCCGACAGACAGCCGCACC
>Ga0335074_10014924_pt1 | contig 10902 bp, 10 predicted proteins | sample Lox_Sample_23_FD_206715 | JGI IMG/M metagenome (GOLD analysis project Ga0335074, IMG submission 206715) | Soil microbial communities from Loxahatchee National Wildlife Refuge, Florida, United States - Lox_Sample_2.3 | ecosystem: Environmental > Terrestrial > Soil > Wetlands | place: USA... | reverse complement strand
AGGCGCTGGCGGAGAAGCTTCAAGCGGCGGCCCAGAGCGGCGATGCCAACGCCAAGGAGTGGCTGCTGGATCTCAAGCAGATCGCCCTCGACGTCAAGGACGAGCAGATCCAGGTGAACTCGCTCCTCCAGGCGATTCACAGCTATGTGGACAACGCCAACCAGCAGCTTCAACAGCAGGCGCCCCAGCAGATGGGGGGCTTCTACGGCGGCGGGCGCCGCGGCGGGATGTTCGGGGGCATGCTCGGCGGCGGCTTCGGTCGCGCGATCGAGATGGGCGCCGGGATCGGCCTGGGCGAGGACCTGATCAACAGCATCTTCTGAGTCTCAACTGGCTGCTCCCCCTGTCCTGGCGGCCAGAGACCTGTCGAAACGAGCAAAACTCCCGCCCCACGGACCCACCCAGCCGCACAGACCCGCCCGCCCGGAGACCCGACCCACAGATCAGGCGTGCGGACCGGGCGCGGGGCGGCGCGGGCGCAGCCGCCCGAGCCTGCGCCGCTCGTCCAGGACCACCTCGAGCTGGCGGTTGGCGATCACGGCCGGGGCCGCGACCAGCAGGAAGTTGAACAGGCGGTAGACGAGCACGGCAGCCAGCGCTGGTGCCAGTGGCTCGCGCACCCAGTAGAGCGAGTAGGTCATGAGCGCCTCGGTCACCCCGGCGCCGCCCAGCGGCAGCGAGCGGCGGGTGGCGGCATAGCCGGTCCCGTAGGCGATGATCACCTTCCCGGCGCCCGGATGCAGCCCGAAGACCCGGAGCGCCCCATAGAAGGCGCAGATGTCGGCGGCCCAATACAGGGCGGTGCCGAACCAGGCGGGGAGATACCGGCGCGGCTCGCGCACCAGCGTGTGCAGGACGCCCACTCCCTCGAGCGCCTGGGCGAGCCAGTCCATGTCCCGGCCGCCGATCCGGGAGAGGCGCTCGGAGTGCCGGCTGGCCCAGAGGCCGAAGCCGAAGCCGAGCGGCACCGCGATCGCCCACGGCCACAGCAGCGAGGGCATGATGTTGGCGCCTTCGGCGAGAAACACGATCGAGACGATGCAGGCCGTGGGAGCCAGAACCGCCCACTCGAGCGTCCCCAGCGCCATCACGCGCACCTTGGCGCCCCGCTCGTCCTCGTGGAGCGCCTCCAGCGCCCGCTTATCGACACCGAAGCCGCCGCTGAGCGCGAACGGGCCGAAGCCGGCCACCACCAGTCGCGCCACCACCGGCAACGTCAGTGGGGCGTGCCCGTGCACGCAGGCAATCGAGCGGTAGGCCCACATGTAGGCCGGATAGGTGAGCAGCTCCGCGCCGGCCACCAGTCCAATCCACGGGGCGTCGATATGGCTGAAGGCGCGACCGATCGCATCGGCGCCGGTGACATGGGCGATCGCGATTACGGCGATGGCAGCGATCGTCGTGGCCAGAACCGAGGCTGCGATCGGCCGGTTGCCGAAGAGGCGTCGCACCGCACCAGACCTTACTCGGCCACCCCTATGTTCTACGTTAAGCGCTAGCGCTGCAGGGCGGCGCGCAGCGACTGCTTCACGGAGCGCGTCGAGGCGAGAACCGCGGTGGGCTCGTAGCCACAGTGAGCCATGCAGTTCTCGCAGCGAGGATCACGGCCGCGGCCGTAGGCGTCCCAGTCGGTCGTCTCGAGCAGCTCCCGGTAGGTGCTGGTGTAGCCGTCGGACATGAGATAGCACGGGCGCTGCCAGCCAAACAGCGAGTAGCTCGGAATACCCCATGCGGTGCATGGGAAATCGACCTTACCCTCGAGGAAGTCCAGGAACAGTGGTGAGTGGTTGAGCCGCCAGCGCCGGCGCCGGCCGCCGTCGAACGCCTCCCGGAACAGCTCGTGGGTCTGCCTGACTCCGAGGAAGTGCTCCTGGTCCGGGGCCTTCTCGTAGGCGAAGGCCGGCGAGATCATCATCTGGTCGACCTTCAGCTCGTCGTTGAGGAAGTCGAGGACCTGGCGCACCGTGTTGGCGGAGTCGTGGGTGAAGAAGGTGGTGTTGGTCGTGACGCGGAAGCCCGCCTTCTGCGCGGCGCGGATGGCGGCCACCGCCTTGTCGAACACGCCCTCACGGCACACCGAATCGTCATGGCGCTCACGCAGACCATCCATGTGCACCGCCCAGGCGAAATAGGGCGAGGGCTTGAACTGATCGAGCTTGCGCTCCATCAGCAGCCCGTTGGTGCAGAGGTAGACGAACTTCTTGCGGGCCAGCAACTGGCGGACGATCTCGTCGATCTCCGGATGGATCAGCGGCTCCCCGCCCGCGATCGAGACCATCGGAGCACCGCACTCCTCGATCGCGCCGAGCGCCTGCTCCACGGGCATGCGCTGGCGCAGCACCGGCTCGGGATGCTGGATCTTGCCGCAGCCCGCGCAGGCCAGATTGCACTGGAAGAGCGGCTCGAGCTCCACCAGCAGCGGGAACTTCTCCCGCCGGCGGAGTTTCTGCTCCATCAGGTAGGCGCCGATGCGCACGGACTGCCTCAGCGGGACCGGCATGCACTCATCCTATTGCCTCTGGCATCCACACCGGCTCCGGGCCTGAATTTGACTCCACTCCTGCGTCAGCGCGGCGGCTCGCTTCAACTGCCGATAAGCCGTGGCGGCGCCCGTCACGGTCCGGAGAGGACGGCGCAACTCGTGGCGTGCGGTGTCGAGCACCACGCGCAGGGCCAGGAGCGGCCGACCCGCTGCCGCCGGCGCCAGCCAGGCCGACTCCATGTCCACCGCCAGCGCTCCGGTCTGCGCCAGCGTCCGGCGCGCCTCGCCGGTGACGAGCCGCGGACTCGAGACGATCGGGCCGGCATGCACGTTCATGCCTCCTGCCCGCAGGACGTCGGCGAGCTTTGACCCATCGCCACACTCGGTCACGCCCGCGGGTCCGCGGAGCTCGGTGGCCAGCACCACGTCGCCGGGCTCGAGCCGCGGATCCAGTCCGCCGCAGAACCCCGCGATCAGAACCGCGTCACCGTCGAGACGGGCGACTCGTCGCGCGGCGCGGGCCGCGCGACGCGGTCCCATACCGGTGCGGTGAACCCGGGCCCTGGGCGCGCCCGCGCGGACGGCCCGAGCCTCGATCGATAGGGGGGCCAGCACGATCAGTCCTGCTCCGCTCATGCCCGGCTCACGGCCAAGCCGTCAACCGAAGCCTCAACCGCAGGGCGAGAGACCTCGAGGGCGGCGGCTCGGCCGCTGCGCACGGCCCCCTCCATCGTCGCCGGCCAACCCGTGTCGGTCCAGGCTCCGGCCAGAGCGAGGCCGGGCAAGGCCGTCCGGGGCCCCGGCCGCCAGGCCCGCGCCCCGGGCGCGGCGCGGAACGTGGCGGCGTGGTCACGAGTGACGAAGAACTTCAACACCCCGGCCGAGCCAGCGGCCGGTAGGAGGTCGGCCAGCGCCGGGAGGTAGCGCGCCTCCAAGTCGGGCCGGCTCATCCCCAGCTCTTCGTCCGCCGCCGACAACGACACCACCAGATACTGCCCCTCAGACACGCCCGCGCTCTGGGTCCGGTCGAACACCCACTGCACCGGGGTGCCGACCCCGGCTGCGAACTCCACGTCGAGGACCGGCCGGTCGTAGACCACGTGAAGATTGACGATCGGGGAGCCGCCGAGGCGCTCGGCGATCCGTGGGTCGATCCCGGCCTGCGCCGGGGTCAGGCGCACGGCCCGGTCTGGCGGCACGGCCAGGACGACCATGTCGCAGACCACCGCGGCTGCGCCACCGTGCGCCTCAACGGAGAACCTGCCGCCCTCCGCGTCCGCTGTCACCCGCGTGGCTCCGCAGCGAAGGCGAACCGAGACCCCGGCCCGGCGCAGCGCCGCCTGAGCGGCGACGTCGTGGATCTGGCCGAGCGGCACGCGCGCGTGGCCGATGTCACCGGAAGCGCAGTCCGACAGCAACCCGACCTGGAAGACCTGGGCCGCCTGCGCCAGCGAGGCGTCCTGCACTCGAAGGTTCAGCGTCGGGCGGGCGATCAGTTCCCAGATCGCCTCGACGGCGGCGCCGGACTGACCCGCCTCACGCAGCCAGTCGCCGAACGACCGGGCATCGGCGGCAGGGTCGTCGACGTCCACCCCGGCCAAGCCCTGCATGGCCCGGGCCACACCCACGCGCCCCCGCAGCCCAAGGAATGGATAGCGGAGAAGCGATCCGGCCAGGTGCAGCGGGGCCGGCAGCCCGGAGCGGCGCAACCAGGCACGCCGGCGGCCGGGCGCCAGAACCGCGATCTCCAGCCGGTCCTGAAGCGCCACACCGTCGCCGGCTCCGAGCTCCTCGACCAACTCCCGGTAGGCGGTGCAGCAGCGCAGGAAGACGTGCTGTCCGTTGTCGGCCATCAGCCCCTCGCGTGAGAACGAGTACGCGGCGCCACCGAGTCGCCCCCGCGATTCCATCAGGGTGACGCTCGCCCCCGCTCGCGCCAGCTCGAGCGCCGCAGCGATGCCCGCCAGACCGCCTCCGACCACAGTCGCATGACGGCCGCTCATCGCGGCGGTGCCGCTCATCGCGCGGGGCCGTTCATCGCCCAGGCCCATTCCCGCGAGCAGCGGCCAGGCTGCGCGCGGCCACCCACGCCTTCTCCCACGGGCGCAGCGACACCCGGCGCTCCAGCACCGCCTCGGGCTCCCTGACGATCCGTTCGAGGATCGTCCGGTAGATGCCGGTCATGGCCAGAACGCAGGACGCGCTGCGCGCATCCAGCGATTCGGTCAGCCTCATCCCCCGCGCAAACCACTCTTCGGCGCGCTCCGCCTCGAAGCGGATGACGGCAGTCGCGGCCGCCGCGTCGTCCGTAGCCAGGTCCACGCAACCGAACCTGCGCAGGTCCTCGGCGGGAAGGTAGGTACGCCCCAGCAACCGATCCTCGCGGACGTCGCGCAGGATGTTCGTGAGCTGCATCGCGACACCGAGGTCATCGGCCAGGACGGACGCTCCGTTCTGGCCCGCGCTGCCGCCGGCGAAGATGGCCAGGCACAGCCGGCCGATCGAGCCGGCCACGCGGCGGCAGTAGCCGACCAGCTCATCGAAGGTCTCGTAGCGGGTCCCGAGGACGTCGAGCTCTACCCCCTCGATCAGGAACTCGAGCGCATCGACCGGCAGCGCGTACCGGCGTACGGCGTCGGCCAGCGCTACGGCCACGGGATCGTCCAGCTCGGGCCGGTCGTCGCGCACGCCGTCGAGCGAGCACCGAGCGGCGGCCAGCTCGGCGAGCTTCTCCTCACGGCTCCCGCCGCCATCGCCGATGTCGTCGATCCGGCGCGCGAAGGCGTAGACCGCGCTCATCGCCTGGCGCTTGTCGCGGGGCAGGAGCCGGATGCCGTAGTAGAAGTTGGCGGCCTGGCGGCGGGTGATCGCCTCGCAGCTCTGGTATGCGCGCTCGACCTCGAGCGCCGGCACCTTCATCGCTTGATCTGGCGCTCGAGCCGGCGCAGCGCCGACCGGCCTCCGGCGACGAACCCGGCCACGGCCAGGCGGGGGCGGAGCGGAAGCGTCCGCGCCAGCGGCGCGCCCTCCTTCAGCATCCCGCGAGCACGCTCGATCTCGAACTGCATCAGCTCGCGCCACGCCCGGCTCGGCGTTCCCGTCAGGTCGGTCTCCAAGCATCGGAACCGGCGCAGGTCCTCCTGGGGCAGATACACGCGGCCGCGACCGAGGTCCTCGCGCACGTCCTGCAGGTGCTCGATGACCTGGAGACCGGCGCAGATCCGATCGGAGAGCGCAATGCGCTCCGGGGTGGCGCGGCCGAAAACGTGGAGGACGAGCTCGCCCACGGGGGCGGCCGACAGCTGGCAGTAACCCAGCAGCTCGTCGAAGGTCTCGTAGCGGTGCACGCGCTGATCCTGCCGGTTGGCCTCGATCAGCCGCCGGAAGGGGCCGTCCGGCAGGTGGCATTCCCTGATCGTCTCCCCCAGCTCCTGCATGACCGGATGCCCACCGTGCCCGCCCGCGTACAGCCCGTCGAGCTCGGCCTCGACCACGTCGAGCAATGCCAACCGATCCCCCGGGGCCTCGTCTCCCACGTCGTCGACGAGACGGGCGAAGCCGTAGAGGGACAGCAGATGCCGGCGCCGCGCACGGCCCAGGACGAAGCTCGCGACCGTGAAGTTCTCATCGCCCGCCTGCCCCATCACTGCGCTGCGCGTCGGCAGGGCGGTGATGGGTGGGGGCGACGCGGTCTTCATCGGAGGCAGCGACCCAAAGCCATGATCGGGAAGACGAGACGGTAGAGGTGATAGTTGATGTAGAAGTCCGACGGGAATCCGGTTCCCGTGAACTCCGGCTCATCCCACCCCCCGTCGGGGCGCTGGGTCTCGACCAGCCACTGTACTCCCCGCTCCACGGCGGCTGAGCGCTCGCCCGCGGCGTCCAGGGCGAGCAGCGCCCATGCGGTCTGCGAGGCGGTGCTCGGGCCCCGCCCGATCCACGCCGGATCGTCGTAGGATCGCGCATCCTCACCCCATCCGCCGTCGGCGTTCTGGTGGCCCTCGAGCCAGGAGACGGCACGGCGGATCGGCTCATCGCGCACCGACACACCGGCGGCAACGAGTCCGGGGACGGCGGCGCCGGTCCCGTAAACGTGGTTGACGCCCCAGCGGCCGAACCAGGAGCCGTCGGGCTCTTGGTTGTCCAGTAGCCAGCGCACGCCGCGTCGGGTGGCGTCTCCCTGGCCGCGTCCGAGTAGGGCCAGGACCTCGATCGCGTGGGCGGTGACATCGGCGCTGGGCGGATCGATCACTTCCCCGAAGTCGCAGAAGGGCAGATCGCGCACCACCGAGCGGCAGTTGTCGGCGTCGAACGCTCCCCAGCCTCCGTCTGAGCTCTGCATCCCCTCCAGCCAGCGCAGTCCCCGGTCGATCGCCTCGCGGACGCGCTCCTCACTCGGGTGGGCGACCGTGCGCAGTGCGAGCACCACCTCGGCGGTGTCGTCGACATCCGGGTAGTTGACGTTGGCGAACTCGAACGCCCACCCCCCGGGCGCGAGCCGGGGACGGCGCACGGCCCAATCGCCGCGGGCCAGGATCTGCTCGCCCATCAGCCAGTCCGACGCGCGCAGAACCGCCTCGTGGTCGCCCGCCACCCCGGCGTCGGCCAGCGCGATCATCGCCAGGGCGGTGTCCCACACCGGGGATTGGCACGCTTCCAGCCGGCGCACCCCGTCGTCGATGACGAACGACTGCAGACCATCCAGGCCTCGCTTCATCACGGGATCGTCGAGGGCGTAGCCGCGCAGGTGCAGCGCGATCAGCGAGTAGACCCAGGGCGGCTGGATGCCTCCCCAGGAGCCATCCGCTTCCTGGCGGTCGACGATCCAGCGCTCGGCCCGAGCCAGCGACGCTTCCCGCACGATCGGCAGCGGCCGGTGCTGGTAGGCGCGCAGTACGCGGTCGAGCGCGATCAGTCCGTGGCCGATCCACGACCCAGCGACGGGCGGTGCCCACGCTTGCGCTCCCCGGAGCTCCTCCAGCGTGAAGGGAAGCGATCGGCACGGCCGGTAGGCCAGAACCACCGACAGGGCGACGACCGTCTGCCGCGCCCAGCACGCGAAGTCGTAGACGTTGAGCGGGAACCATGCCGGCAGCAGCATCTGTTCGGGAATCAGCGTCGGAACCTGCTCCCAGCTCCAGGCGCCGAACAGCGCCAGCCAGATGTGGGTGAAGACGCGCGCCCGCTCGAGGCCGCCACCGGCGCGCACGAACTGGCTGGCCCGGCGCATGTGGTCCTCGTCGGGCTCGTCGCCCGCCAGGCGCAGAGCCACGTAGGCCTCCGCGGTGGTCGACAGGTCTCCCGGGCCGCCGAAGAAGTTGGCCCAGGACCCGTCGGCGCGCTGCTGGGAGCGGATCCAGGTCGCCGTGCGCGCCGTCGTCTTCGCCTCGCGGATGCCCAGGAACTCGCGCAGGAGCATGTCCTCGGCGTCCATCGTCACGTTCGTTTCCAGCTCGCCCTTCCACCAGCCCGCTTCGTGCTGGAGGGACAGCAGGTATTCGGTGCCGCGCGTGAGCGCCTGCGCGGCGCCGGACGCCGGGACGTCGACGGACGTGTCCGTCCAGCTCGCTGTCGCTTCAGAAACAGGTTCCACCGAAGCCCGGCAGCCTAGTGAAAAACTCGGATAGCCGATTGCGCGCTCAATCGGTTGCCCCCTGCGAGACACTATCCTGCGCGGCTCCGCGCTCCCCGCGCTGTCAGCATCCAATTATGAGCGCCGGCCGCGACAACCAGTCGACTCCAAGCGTTTCCGAGTTGTTCGAGCGCCGGTCCGGCGAGGCGATGGCGCTCAACCAGCGCTACCTGAATCGCCAGCTCGGGCGCGTGCTGAGGACGCTCGACTTCGATCGCGAGTGGGTCTCGGGCCGCGGCGCTCACCTGATCGACCGCGAGGGCGATGAGTACCTGGACCTCCTCTCCGGCTACGGCGTCTTCGCCCTCGGGCGCAACCACCCGTACGTCAAGAGCGAGCTGCAGGCGGTGCTGGCCTTGGACACACCCAATATGCCCCAGCTCGGCGTCTCGACGCTCGCGGGCGTCCTCGCCGAGCAACTCGTCGCCGCTGCTCCCGCCTCGCTCGACGCGGTCGTGCTGACCAGCTCCGGGACCGAGTCCGTCGAGGCCGCCCTGAAGCTGGCCCGCGCCGCCACCGGACGCCCGCGCGTCCTCTACTGCGAGCGGGGCTTTCACGGGCTCTCGCTGGGCTCGCTGTCGGTCAACGGCAACGAGGAGTTCCGCGAGCGCTTCACCCCGCTCCTGCCTGACTGCACGAGCGTTCCGTTCGGCGACCTCGCCGCCATCGAGCCGGAGCTGGCGCGCGGCGACGTCGCCGCGTTCATCGTCGAGCCGGTCCAGGGCAAGGGCGTCTACATCGCTCCCGACGGCTACCTGCGAGGCGCCCAGGAGGCGTGCCGGCGAGCGGGCGCGCTGTTGATCGTCGATGAGGTCCAAACCGGTCTTGGACGCACCGGCCGCTTCCTGGCCCTCGAGCACTGGGGGCTCGAGCCGGACATGGTCACGCTCTCCAAGGCGCTGTCCGGAGGCTACGTCCCGGTGGGCGCGCTGCTGGCCAGCCGCGCCGTGTTCGACGCCACATTCGACTCCATGGAGCGCAGCGTCGTGCACGGCTCCACCTTCGGCGGCGGCGACATGGCGGCGGCCGCGGCGCTGGCCACGCTGGCCGCGATCAAGCAGGAGGACCTCGTGGCCCGGGCCGCCCGTCTCGGACAGCGCCTGCTCGACCTCACGGCTCCACTGAGCAGCCGGTTTGAGATCGTGCGCGAGGTACGGGGTCTCGGCCTCATGTGGGCGATCGAGCTCGGACCGCCCGCCGGCCGGGCGGCGCGCCGGCTGTGGGAGGCGATCGAGCGCCGCCAGCCTGGCCTGTTCGCCCAGATGATCATCGTGCCGCTGTTCCGTGAGCACCGGATCCTCACGCAGGTAGCCGGTCACCACATGAACGTGATCAAGGCGCTGCCGCCGCTGGTCATCGAGGATGACGAGCTGGTGCGCTTCGCCACCGCGCTGGATGCCGTCCTCGCCGACGCCGAGGCCCACCTATTCCGCAGTTATGCCAGCCTCGGGATCGAGCTGGGGCGCCGCAGCGTCCTCGCCAGCCGGAGCTAGTGACTCAGGGCACCAAAATCCGACGCGACCGTTGACCGGTCAACTATAATAGGTGGGCATGGAAGCGACGACTCAGTCCACTCTTCAGGGCGCCGCGCTCGAGGCGTGGCGCAGCTACCTCCAGAGCCACGCCTCGATCGTGCGTGAGCTCGACGCGTCGCTGGTCGCCGAGCACGGCATCACCACCCGGGACTACGAGGTCCTGCTCTACCTGGCCCAGGACGAGGCGCGGATGCTGCCGATGTCGGCGCTGGCCGAGCGCACGATGCTGACGCGCTCCGGTATCACGCGCCTGATCGACGGGTTGGTCGGATCCGGGCTGGTCGAACGGGTGTCCTGCCCGAGCGACGCCCGCGTCTCGTACGCTCGGATCACCGACGTCGGTTACGAGAGGCTCCGGAAGGCCGGCTGTACCCACATCGCCAGCATCGAGCGGCTGTTCTGCGACCGGTACTCGCCCGAGGAGCTCGAGCAGCTGGCTCACCTGCTCAGCCGCCTCCCGGGCGCTTCCCGCGAAGGCTCCTGCACCGTCTCCTGACGGTGCCCTGAGGGCGCCGCCGGACCCGAGTCCGTCCCCTGGCCGCAGCATTCCGGCCCCCTGATACTTGACTCCTCAATAAAATTTGCTAGACTGGTTGTTAGCTCAACTATCTAGCAACCTAGGAGCCTCTCAAATGTCAGCTACCACACTTACACAGGTCCCAACCGGCACCTACACGATTGACCCGACGCACTCCAACGTCGGCTTCGAGGTCCGGCACATGGGGATCGCGACCGTCCGCGGCGCCTTCAAGAAGTTCGCGGGCACCGTCGACGCCAGCGGCGACGCGCCGCGCCTGGAGGGCACCGTCGAGGTCGCCTCGATCGACACCGGCGAGGAGAACCGCGACGGCCATCTGCAGGCGCCCGACTTCTTCGACGCCCAGCAGTTCCCGCAGATCACCTTCCACTCGACGTCCACCGAGGCCACCCCGGAGGGCGCCGTGAAGCTGGTCGGCGAGATCACCATCAAGGGCACGACGAAGCCGATCGAGCTCACCGGCACCCTGGCCGAGAACGGCGAGGACCCGTGGGGCAACCAGCGGATCGGGTTCGAGGTCGAGGGCAAGATCGACCGCCGCGAGTTCGATCTCAAGTGGAACCAGACCCTGCCCAACGGCAACCTGCTCGTCTCCAACGACGTCAAGCTCGTGGTCAGCGTCTCGGCGGTCAAGGAGGCGTAATCGATGCGCGTCCTGGCCATCAGCGGCAGCCTGCGCAAGGCGTCGCACAACACCGCGCTCCTGCGGGCCGCA
>Ga0335074_10014923_pt1 | contig 10903 bp, 10 predicted proteins | sample Lox_Sample_23_FD_206715 | JGI IMG/M metagenome (GOLD analysis project Ga0335074, IMG submission 206715) | Soil microbial communities from Loxahatchee National Wildlife Refuge, Florida, United States - Lox_Sample_2.3 | ecosystem: Environmental > Terrestrial > Soil > Wetlands | place: USA... | reverse complement strand
GCACGTGGCTGTCGCCGTAATAGGCGTCGATGCCGCTGAGGCTGAGCGCTTCATTCGCCAAGATAGACCTCCCGCGTGCGCGGATCGGCCACCACTTCGGCGCGGGTGCCCTCGACGACGACTTCGCCGAAATGCAGGAGCGTGATGCGGTCGGCGAGCTCCAAGACGGTGTCCATGTCGTGCTCGATCATCACGATGGTCACGTCGCGCGGTATGGCGGCAAGCAGCTTGCGGACGTCCTGCCGCTCGTCGATCGACAGCCCGGCGAACGGCTCATCGAGCAGCAGAAGCCTGGGGTTCTGCGCCAGCGCCATGGCGATCTCGACGCGCCGGCGCTCGCCATAGGACGTCTGCGCCAGCGGCCGCTCGGCAATGTGAGCGAGGCCGACCCGCTCCAGCGCCGCCCGGCCCTGGGCGGCGAGATGCGGCTGCCGGTCGAGCGGGGTGAACGGATTCCATCGCAACGGCGACAGGCCGAGCAGCGCCAATTTCACATTGTGCGCGATGGTGTCCTGCGCGAACAAGGTGATGATCTGATAGGTCCGCGCCATGCCGAGATGCGTGCGCCTGCGGCTCGGCATGCGGGTGATGTCGCGGCCGAACAACGCCACCGACCCGCTATCGGGCGAGATTTCGCCGGTGATCAGGTTGAACAGCGTGGTCTTGCCGGCGCCGTTCGGCCCGATGATCAGCCGCCGCTCGCCCGGCGCGATGTCGAGATCGACATTGGTGGTGACGCGAAGGCCGCCGAACGATTTGTTCAAGCCGGCGACAAGAAGCGCGCTCATCGCCGTTTCCTCGACGCGCGCCAAGCCGAGCGGGTCAGGCGAACCGCGCCGGGCACCAGGCCTTCGGGCATGAAGATGACGATGGCGACGAAGATGGCGCCCAGCATGAAATTCCACCGGGTGATGTAGGCGCTCACCACGTTCTTGACGATCACGACCAACGCCGCGCCGACGACCGGTCCGAGCAAGGTGCCGGCGCCGCCCGAGATCACCATCAGCAGGCCTTCCGCCGACGCGGTGAGCGCCAGCGCCTGCGGACTGATGAACTCGTTGTAATAGACGAAGAGAACGCCGGCGGCGGCGGTGAGCAGGCCGGAGAACAGGAAGGCTCCGAACCGGATCATCCACACATGATAGCCGAGCGCGTTCATGCGCCGCGGCTGGTCGCGCGTGCCGCACAACGCCGCGCCGAACGGCGAGCGCACGAAGATCGCCACCGCCAAGACGGATAGCAGGAACACCACCAGGGTGGCGTTGTAGAAGGCCTGCGGCGAACTGAGCGACAGGCCGAACGGCGCCGGCCGCGTGGACACACTGATGCCGTTGTCGCCGCCGGTGACGCTGATCCAGCGGTAGGCAAGCCCCCAGATGATCTCGCCCAGCGCCAGCGTGATCATGATGAAGCTGATGCCGGTCGCGCGCAACGACAGCGCCGCGAACACCGCCGTCGCCGCGGTTCCGCCGAGCAGCGCGGCGACGATGGCGAGCGCATGACTGTGACCGGTGCTGACGAGATAGGCGTCGATATAGGCGGCGACGCCGAACAGCCCGGCATGGCCGAGCGACACGAGGCCGGCATAGCCGACGAGCACGTTCAGCCCCAGGGCGAACACCGCATAGAGCAGAATCTGGCTGGCGATGTTGACGTAATAAACCTGGCGGATGGCGTAGGGCACCGCGATCAGCGCCAGGACGGCGATCAGGATGGCCACCCAGCGGGCGATATCGGCGCCGGACACGGCGGCCTTGGCTGGACCGGCGGCGACGCTGCTCACAGGATTTGGCCTCCGAACAGGCCCTGTGGCCGCAGCACGAGCACGAGCACCATCGGCAAGAACAGAATGAAATAGGCAAGTTCGGGCAAGAGCGCCTGGCCGAAATTATAGATGAATCCGATCACGATGCTGCCGACGAAGGAGCCCAGCAGGCTGCCGGTGCCGCCGAGAATGACGACGACCAGCGCCAGCGGCAGCATGTCCTGGTCGAGCCCCGGATAGACCGACAGGATCGGGCCGCCGATGACGCCGGCAAAACCGGCAAGCCCGGCGCCGAGCGCGAACACGATGGTGAAAAGCTGCGAGACGCGGATGCCGACGACGCGCGCCATCTGCGGATCGTCGACGCCGGCGCGGATCATGGCGCCGAGCCGGGTGCGCTCCAGCATCAGCCACAGCGCGATCGCGAACACGACCGCGATCAGAATCACCGCCATGCGGTAAAGCGGGAAGGCGGCGCCGGCAAAGCGGATGAACCCGGTAAGGCCGTCGGGCGTCGACACCGAAATCGGGTCGCCGCCCCAGCCCATCAGGCACAGATCGGCGACCATGAACGACACGCCGAGGGTCACCAGCACTTGCGCAAGCTGCTGGCCGGCAAGCCGCCGCAGCAAGAGCCGCTCCATCAGCGCGCCCAAGATCGCGACTTCGAGCGCGGCGATGACGGCGGCGAGCCAGAAATTCAACGTGAAGCCGAGCGCGCCGGAAAGCAGCGTGGTGCCGAGATAGGCGCCGACCATGAACATCGAGCCGTGCGTCAAGTTGGGAATGCGCATCAGCCCGAAGATCAGCGAGAAGCCGGCCGCCAATAGGAACAACAGCCCGCCGAACGTCACACTGTTGACGGTGAGCAGCAGCCAGAATGTCATAACCGCCGCCCTACCCCTCGGCCCGCCCGGATCACGCCAGCCGCAAACCGGTTTCGCTTCGATAGTCGCAAACGATCCCTAACAGATGACGGTCAAACGCGCGGCCCTCAGCACTTGGTCAGCGGCGGATAGTCGCGCGAATAGACGGGATGGGCCAGGAACTCCGCCTCCGGCCAGGTCCAGAACTGGCTGACATTCTCGTATGTCTTGACGGTCTTGTTCCAGAGCTTCAACCCGTATTTTGCGCCTTCCGTGCCGCAGCGGCGAACATAGAAGGTGCCGACGACATTGCCGAAGTGATCGTATTTCACCGGTCCGCGCGGCGTGTCGGTCAGGTTGACGGCTTTGAGCGCCGTCATGAATTTTTCACGGTCGCCGGCTTCGCCGCCGAGGCTCTTCAGCGCCGCCTCGACGACCTGGCAATTGACATAGAGGATCGCGGCGTATTGCCCGGGCACCGTATCGTAATTCGCCAGCATGCCCTTGACGAAGCGATTATTGCCGTCGGTGTCGAGATCGAGCGTATAGGGCGTGCAACTGACCAGCCCGATCGCCTCGTTGCCGAAGCTCTTGAGCAACGCATCGTCGCCGCCGGTTTCGCCGGTCACCACCGGGTATTTCAGTCCGGCGCCCGCATAGGCCTTCATGAAGCGCAGCGGGTTCGATCCGGCAAAGCCCTGGCAGACGCCGTCGCAGTCGCTGATCTGCGCGACATAGGGCGTGTAGTCGGGGGTCACCAGCGGCGGCCAAAGCTTGTTGGTCACGCAGCCGCCGTCCTTCTGGAACGCGGCCTGAAAGCCGCCGATCTGCTCATAGCCGAAGGCGAAGTCTTCGACGATGGTGACGACGCGCTTGAGCTTCATCTCGGTCGCCGCGTAATGGCCCATCGGCTGCATGGCCTGCGACGACGTCGCCGACGTGCGCAGGAGATACGGGCTCGGCGTGCGCTGGGTGAGGTTGTCGGCGCCGGCGAGGCAGAGCGTCGGCATCTTGTTCTGGGTGACATATTCATTGATGGCGTACATCTCGAACGCCGCGAGCGGGCCGAGGATGATGTCGACATTGTCACGCTCGATGAGTTCCTGCGCCTTGGTCTTGGCGCCGGCGGGATTGCCGCCGGTATCGGCGGAGACGAAATCCACCTTGCGGCCGCCCATCGTGAAATTCTTTTCCTTCAGATAGGTCAGGACGCCCTGTTCCATCTGGATGCCGCCTTGCGCCAGCGGGCCGGTCTTCACCGTCAGCAGGCCGAGCTTGAACGGCTTGGCCTGGGCGATGGCCGGCGATGGAAAGCGGGCTGCGGCGGCGACCGCGCCCACGGCGGTACCGGCCAAAATCGCCCGGCGGCTGATTTTCGAAGTCAATGGCTTGCGTTGCATTTTTATCCTCCCATTGGCGCCTAAGCGGTCGCCGGCAGATGTCGGCCGCGTCCCCTACGCGACCGGCGTCCGAGCCGTCGTATCGGTGGCCACGATATCATCGCGCGTATCTTGGGCGAAGCCCCGTCGTTCTGTAAAGACCGCTATTGCCGCGGCCTTTTAACACTTTCGCAGCGGCGGATAGTCGCGCGAATAGACCGGATGGGCCAGAAATTCCTGTTCCGGCCAGGTCCAGAACTGACTGACATTGTCGTACTTCTTGATGATCTTGTTCCAGAGCTTGAGCCCGTATTTTGCCCCTTCGGTGCCGCAGCGCCGGATACAGAAGGTGCCGATGACATTGCCGAGGTGATCGAATTTGATCGGTCCGCGCGGGGTATCCGGCAGTTCGACCGCGCGCATCGCCGCCGTGAATTTCGGCTTGTCGCTGATGTCGCCGCCGGTCGCCTTGAGGCCCGCCTCGATGACCTGGAAGTTGCCATAGATGCCCGCCGCGTAGAAACCCGGGACGGTGTTGAAGCCCTTGATCATGCCATCGATGAAGCGGTCGTTGGCCGCACTCTCCAGATCGAGCGAATAAGGACAGCAGGAGATCAGTCCGACGGCGTCATTGCCGAAGCTCTTGAGCAAAGCATCGTCGCCGCCGACCTCGCCGGTCACCACCGGATATTTCAGTCCGGCGTCGGCATAGGCTTTCATGAAGCGCAACGGGTTCGAGCCGGCGAAGCCCTGGCAGATGCCGTCGCAATCGGCGATTTGCGCGACATAGGGCGTGTAGTCCGGCGTGGACAGCGGCGGCCACAGCTTGGCCACCAGGCACCCGCCGTCCTTTTCGAACGCCGCCTGAAAGCCGCCGATTTCCTCGTAGCCGAACGACAAATCGTCGGCGAGCCCGACGACGCGCTTGAGCTTCATCTCGGTGGCGGCGTAGTCGCCGAGCGGCTGCATCGCCTGCGACGAGGTTGACGAGGCTCGTATCAGATAGGGGTTCGGCGTCCGCTGGGTGAGGTTGTCCGCCGCGGCCAGACTGAGCGTCGGCATTTTCTGCTGCTGCACATATTCACTGATGGCATAGAGTTCGAATGCGGCCAGCGGACCGACGACGACGTCGACTTTGTCGCGCTCCACCAGTTCCTGCACCTTGGTCTTGGCGCCGGCGGGCGCTCCGCCGGTGTCGGCGGAGACGAAATCGACCTTGCGGCCGGCCATCGTGTAATTGGTCTCCTTGAGATAGGTGATCGCGCCTTGCTCCATCTGGATGCCGCCTTGCGCCAGCGGCCCGGTCTTCACCGTCAACAGACCGATCTTTATCGGCGCGGACTGGGCGATCGCGGGCGCGGGAAACGGCATCGCCGCGGCCGCAGCTCCTGCCGCGGCGGATGAAAGCAGCGTCCGACGACTGACTTTTCGAGACATCAGATCCCCCCTCTTGGCGCCGCATTGACAGCGGCTTGGCGTTGCTCGCCCGCGTGCGCGCGATCGAGCACTTGGAATCTTTATACGACTATTTTCTCTTCGGCGGAATGATGGGCAGCAGCAAAAACGGCCGCTGGGCGCCGAAATGCAGGCTGGTGACGCCGGCGAAGATCTCAGGCGGGCGGTCGCGCGGATCGTCGTGCAGAAACGGCCCACAGCCGGTGAGCTCGTTCTTGAAATTGGAAAGCCTGCCCCCGCTCGGTCCACCATAGACATAGTCCTTGCCGCGGATTGTCAGCGCCACCCGATAGCCGGGTGGGACGACGATGGACGTCGGCCAGATTTCGATATCGAGCGCGACCACCTCGCCGGGCTTGAGCGGCTGCCGTTTGGTATGCGTGTGATAGGGCCGGTAAGGCTTCGACAATTTCTTGTCGAGCGCGCGGTGCGAGGCGCGCAGCCAGCCCTGGCCGACCGGCGTGTGCGGATCGATGGCGCCCTGGAACACCACTTCCTTGAGGTCGGGCGTGAACACCCGCAGCACGGCAAAGACGTCGGCATCGGCCGTCGACGAGGAAACGAACAGCTTGAGCGCCGACGGCCCGGCGATTTCGGTCTCCTGCTGCAACGGCGACGTCATGAAAGTGACGCCGTCGCCCATCGCTTCGAAGCGAACGACCGCCTTCTTCTTCGGCGCCTTCTCGCCGAGCGAGCCGGACGTCGGGTCGAGATGGAATTTGGTCCATTTGGTGCGCTTGAGCGGCCATTCCTTCTCGGCGCGCTCGACGAAGCGGTCGACGTGACGCACCTGGAGCTGCACCGGCGGCTGCTTGTCCCAGCCGTTTTTGCGGCCGTGCAGGAAATAATCGAAGAAGCGCTGTTGCAGGTCGCGGCCGTAATCGGTGTAGAAATGCGTCCAGTGCTCGATGCCATGGGCTTCCAGCCATTTCTGCCTGGAGGCGGCGCGGACAAATCCCTCGAAATTGCCGCGCGGATGCAGCCCCTGACCGCCCCAATTGGCCGCCGACAGAAACGGCACTTTGATCTTCGACCACACCGGCGAGCGGGCGCGATGATAATCGTCATCGAGCGGGTGGGCGGCGATCTCGGCGCCGAAATCGGCGCGGTTCCCGGCCAATTGATCGTCCGAAAAAATCTCCGGCCCGCACACCAGTTCGCCATGCACCCGGCTTCTTTTGCCGCGTTCGCCGGCGCCGTATTGCACGGTCTTGACCTGCATGTCGTACCAGTTCTCCCAGAACGTCGAGAGAATGCCGCCATGGTGGGTCATGTCGCGATACCAGTCGGCGGCGCCCTCCCAGATGCACATGGCGGCGAGATGCGGCGGCTGCAGCGAGGCCACGTGCCACTGATTGATGCCGTAATAGGAGATGCCGTTGAGCCCGACCTTGCCGTTCGACCACGGCTGCACGCCGGCCCATTCGATGCAGTTATAAAAATCTTTGGTCTCGCGCGGCGAGAAATGATCGATGACGCCCGGCGAGCAGCCGGCGCCGCGCGAATCGACACGCACGCAGGCATAGTCGTGCGGCACCCATTTCTCCGGGTCGACCACTTCCCAGCTCTGATAAATATTGCTCGATCCCGCGGCGACGTCGGGATGCTGCTTGACCATGCGCTCCCAGGCGCTCGGATAGCCGTCCTGGAATGCGAGCCCCTTGGCATAGGGGCCGTAGCTCAGGATCACCGGATAGCGGCCTGCGGCCACGGGCCGGAACACGTCGGCGCGCAGGATCAGCCCATCGTCCATCGCGATCGGCACGTCCCACGCGATGTGCATGCCGTCACGAACTTCGCTGCGCTCTTTGGGCGTTGGGCGGTCGCCCGCCACCGCCGCCATGCGGGCTTCGCCCTCGAACGATGACATGCATCTCCTCCGAATGTTTTTTGGGCCGCAACGGTGAATATCGCTGCGGCCGACGCGTCACGCCGGCGAGGAGATTACCGACGCGGAGGCTAGGCACAAGCCCGCGCCCGCCGGCGCGAGGCAAAAGTTCCGCCGCCTGGCGTCAAGCTGACTTGCGTCCCTTGCCCGGGCCGCGCTTCACCTTGGCCATCTTCTCCAGCACGGCGCAGACGGCGGCGGTGTCTTCGGCACCGTGTCCGCCCTTGAGCGCTTTCTCGTAGATGCGGCTCGAGGCGTCGAACATCGGCGTCGGCACTTTGATCTTTTTGGCGTAGCTGCCGATCACATCCATGTCTTTCTGCCAGACCGAGATTTTCATCGTCGGCGGCGCGTAATGATCCTTCACCATCATCGGCGCGCGCAATTCGAAGATGCGCGAATTGCCGGCGCCGGTCTTGATCAAATCGAATATCAGCTGCGGCGGCAGCCCGGCCTTCATGCCGAGCACCATGGCTTCGGCGCTGGCGACGTTGTGGATGGCGACGAGATGATTGGCGACGTATTTCATGCGGCTGCCGTTGCCGAACTCGCCGACGTCGTACACGGCGCGGGTGAAGCCGGCGAACATCGGCTTGAGTTTCTTGATTTCAGCCGAGCCGCCCGAAGCATAGACCACGAGATCCTTCACTTTGGCCTGCGCGCCGGTGCCGCTCATCGGGCAATCGAGCAGCACATGACCGGCCTTGTGCAGCACGGCGCGCGCCTTGACCTTGTCGTCGATGGTGAAAGTGGACGCTTCGACGACGACGCGGCGCGGCAAGCCGGCCTTGGCGATGGCTGCGGCCGTCGCCGCCAGCGCCTCCGGCTTGGGCAGGCTGGTGATGATCGTCTTTGCCTTGCGCGCGACATCGGCGGCATCGGCGGCGATCTTGACGCCGGCGCGGCTCAGCGCCCGGCGCCGCGCGGGAGCGAGGTCATAGCCGATGACGCGCCAGCCGGCGGCGACCAGATTTTCCGCAAACGCGCCGCCCATGATGCCGAGGCCGATAATGCCGACCACGCCTTTGCTGCCGGAAGCCATGCCGCTTTCACTCCCATTTTTGTGCCAGGACGCGACGCTATGGCATTCGGTCGCTGCGCGTGCAAGCGGCTTTCTCGCGGCGCGACGATCGCCTATCGTCCGCGGCGGGACGCAAGCGCCAGGAGATTTTGGATGCGGATCGGTGTTGCCGGCATCGGCAAAATGGGCACAGCGCTTGCGGCGCGGCTGATGGAGGTCGGCCACAGCGTGACGGTGTGGAATCGCACGCCGGACAAAGCCAAGGCCGTCGCCGGGGCAAGCGTCGCGGCGACGGCGGCCGAGCTCGCACAAGGCAGCGAAGTCGTCATTTCGAGCCTCACCGACGCGGCCGCGCTCGACGCCGTCTATAACGGACCGTCGGGCCTCGTCGGCGGCGCCATTGCCGGCAAGCTCTTCATCGACATGAGTACGGTGTTACCGGCAACGGAAATTGCGCTGGCGGAGGCCGTGCGCGCCAAGGGCGGCGCCTTCGTCGAATGCCCGGTCGGCGGTTCGACCGGGCCGGCCCGCCAGGGCAAGCTTATCGGGCTTGTCGGCGGCGAGCCGGCCGACGTGGCGCGCGCCAAGCCGATCCTCGAACAGCTTTGCCGGCGCCTTGAACATGCCGGCCCGGTCGGCTCCGGCGCCGTGCTCAAATTCGCGGTCAACCTGCCGCTGATGGTCTATTGGCAGGCGCTGGGCGAAGCGCTGGCGCTCACCCGCAAATTGCCGGTCGCGCCGGAGCGGCTCATGGATCTGTTGAGCGACACCTCGGGCGCCGCGACCATCGCCAAAGTGCGCGCGCCGGGCGTGGCGGCGATGCTCAAAGGCGGCGATCCCGGTCCGGTCACGTTCAACGTCGACGGCGGCATCAAGGACATGAAGGCGATGCTGGCCGAAGCGAAGTCGCGCGGCGTCGCCTTGCCGGTGCTCGAACAGACTTTGGCCTGTTACGAGGAGACCAAGCGCCATCGCGCGGGCACGGCCGAAATCTCGACGGTCTCGGCCTATTGGGCCGATCGCCGCAAACCCTAGACAAATTTCGCAGCAGCAACCGGAGGCGCCATGTCGGCCGTCACGCTCGCCCAAGCATCGACCATCGTCGACGCCGCGCTGAAGAAGGCGCGGGAGCTCAAGCAAATGCCGCAGACCGTCGTCGTGCTCGATGCCGGCGGTCACGTCGTCTGTGCCAAGCGCGAGGACGGCTCGGGCATCATTCGTTTCGAGATCGCCGTCGGCAAGGCCTATGGCGCGCTCGGCATGGGCTGGGGCTCGCGCACGATGATGGAGCGCGCGGCGCAAAACCCGAATTTTCTGACCGCCATCGTCGCCGCCGCCGGTGGACGGCTGGTGCCCAATCCGGCCGGCGTGCTGATCCGCGACGGCGGCGGTCATATCGTCGGCGCCGTCGGTATTTCCGGCGACACCGGCGACAATGACGAGATCATCGCGGTCGCCGGCATCGAGGCCGCCGGGCTCAAGGCCGATCCGGGCGGCACGAAGAAATAGACGGCCGCGGCGGGTGTTTACAGTGCCAAGGCAACGGGTCGCCGGCGCGACCGAGGGAGTAGGACGGTGAAACTATTTTCATTCTGGCGCTCGCTTGCGACCTATCGGGTGCGCATTGCGCTCAATCTCAAGGGCGTCGCACCCGATGAAGTCATTCAGGTCAATCTGATGAAAGGCGACCAGCGCGAGGCCTCCTATCGCGCGATCAATCCGATGATGGCGCTGCCGGCGCTGGTCCCCGACGACGGCGGCCCGGCATTGTTCGAATCGCTGGCGATCATCGAATATCTCGACGAAACCCATCCCAATCCGCCGCTGTTGCCGCGCGATCCGCGCGGCCGTGCCCGCGTGCGCGGTCTGGCGCAGCTCGTCGCCTGCGATTCGCATCCGCTGATCGTGCCGCGGGTCCGCGAATATCTGGAGCACGAATTCAAGTTCGACGCGGCTGCGGTGCACAAGTGGTGCCAGCATTGGCACTTGGCCGCGATCACCGCGCTGGAAGCGCATCTATCCGACAAGGCGACCGGCCGCTATTGCCACGGCGATACGGTCACGCTTGCCGACATCTGTCTGGCGAGCCAGGCCGCCGGCGCGAAATACTATGACGTCGATACCGCGCCGTTTCCGAACTTCAGGCGCATCGTGGAAGCGCTGTCTGCGATCGATGCCTTCGCCCGCGCCCATCCGATGAAACAGCCCGGCGCACCGGCGGCGGCGTAGCCCCACCGTTCACTGCGGAAGGGCGATCACCACCAATCGAAGAAGTGGTGCACCGGGCGGCGGCCCGACCCGGCGCCGAGCCGCTCGGCGGCGGCCAGGGCGGCGGCGACGTAAGTCTTGGCCTCGCCCACCGCCTCGCCGAGCAGACAGCCCTTGGCGAGCCCGGCGGCGATGGCCGACGACAGCGAGCAGCCGGTGCCGTGGCCGTCGGCGGTTTCAAGCCGCGGCGCGGAATACCGCGTATGGCCTTCGGGCTCGACCAGAAGATCGACGCTGTTCGGGCCGCCGCCATGGCCGCCT
>Ga0335074_10014922_pt1 | contig 10903 bp, 7 predicted proteins | sample Lox_Sample_23_FD_206715 | JGI IMG/M metagenome (GOLD analysis project Ga0335074, IMG submission 206715) | Soil microbial communities from Loxahatchee National Wildlife Refuge, Florida, United States - Lox_Sample_2.3 | ecosystem: Environmental > Terrestrial > Soil > Wetlands | place: USA: Florida... | reverse complement strand
GCGTTTACGGCGCCGTGGCTGCTGGCCGCGCTGGTCGGCCTGCCGGTGCTCTGGTGGCTGTTGCGCGTCACGCCGCCGGCGCCGCGGCGGGTGCCGTTTCCGGCGATCGGCCTGCTGCTCGGCCTGCGGCCGCGTGAGGAGACGCCGGCAAAGACGCCGTGGTGGCTCATCCTGCTGCGCACGATCGCCGCCGCGCTCGTCATCCTCGCGCTGGCGCACCCGCTGCTCCACCCGCAGGCGCGGCTGGCAGGTACCGGCCCGGTGGCGCTGGTGGTCGATAACGGCTGGGCGGCGGCGCATGATTGGGACGAGCGGCGGACGGCGGCGCTCGATCTGCTGGCGGAGGCCGAACGGGAAGGCCGGCATGTGGTGCTGGTGACGACGGCGCCGCTGCCCTCGGGCGAGCCGCCGCCGCCGCTGGCGCCGATCCGCGCCGCCGACGCGCGCGCCGCGATCGAGGCGCTGCAGCCGCAGCCGTGGCCCGACGATCGCGCCGCGGCGCTCGCGCGCCTCCAGGCGATGCCGCTGCCGCACGGCACCACGACAATGTGGCTCAGCGACGGGGTAGCAGATGGCGGTTCGCCGGCGCTCGCCGATTACCTGTCGGGGCGCGGCAGCGTGCATTATCTCGCCGCCAAACCAGCAGCCGCGCCGCTGCTGCTTGCGGCCGATGCGGGGCGGGGCGGACGCGCCGGAAAGGAGATCGCGGTCGTTGTGCACAGCCTGCCGGCGGCGTTGCCCCGGCATATCGCGGTGCGCGCGAGCGCACAAGACGGCGCGCTGCTGACCCGCGCGACGGCAACGATCGCTGCGGGCGACAGCAGCGTGCGGATCGCCCTGCCGATGCCGACCGAGTTGCGCAATCGCGTCGAACAGATCTCGCTCGAGGGCGAGGACTCCGCGGGCGGCGTGCTCCTCGTCGATGAGCGCTGGCGACGGCGCCCGGTCGGCATCGTGGCGCCGTCGAGCAACGGCTCGGCCCAGCCGCTGCTCAGCGCCGACTATTACCTCCAGCGTGCGCTGTCGCCGTTCACCGAAGTGCGTCGCGGCCGCGCCCTCGACCTGTTGAAGCGCGACCTTGCGGTGTTGATCTATGCCGATTCCGGCCCGGATTCGCCGGGCGAAGCCGCGACCGTCCGCAACTGGATCGAAGGCGGCGGTCTGTTGCTGCGCTTCGCGGGACCGCTGCTGGCGGCGCAGGGCGACCACCTCCTGCCGGTGCGCCTGCGCTCAGGCGGGCGCACGATCGGCGGCGCGTTGTCGTGGGAAAAGCCGGCGCATCTCGCGCCATTTGCCGCCGACAGCCCGTTCGCCGGCCTCGCAATCCCGAATGACGTGACCGTTTCGCGGCAGGTTCTTGCCGAGCCCGATCTCGACCTCGCCGATCGCACCTGGGCGCGGCTGGCCGACGGCACCCCGCTCGTCACCGCGAAAAAGCTTGGCAAGGGGTGGATCGTGCTGGTCCATACGACCGCCGATACCGACTGGTCGAACCTCGCGATTTCCGGGCTGTTCGTGCAGATGCTGCGGCGCATCGTGGCGATGAGCGAGGGCGTGTCGGGACCGAGCGCAGCGGTGCTGCCGCCGCTCGACACCTTGGACGGCTTTGGCCGACTGCAACGCCCGCCGGCTGCCGCCCGCGCAATTTCCGCCGCCGACATCACCACCGCGCGGCCCTCGCCGCGTCATCCGCCGGGGTTCTATGGGGTCACCGATTCGCGTCAGGCATTGAACCTGTCGGCGGCCATCGCCTCATTGAAGCCGATTTCCGATCTACCCGCCGGCATCGTGCGCGCCACGTTCGGCGAAAAGAGCGCCGAACTCGATTTTGAGCCGGCGCTGCTTGTCGCGGCTTTCATGCTCGTGCTGCTCGATCTGCTGATCGCGCTCGGCCTGCGCGGCCACCTGCGGCCGCGGCCGGCGCGGGTAGCGGCATCGATGCTGATCGCCGCCGTCGTACTGGCGCCGGCCACGGGCCGCGCCGACGACGCCTTCGTCATCAAGGCGACCTCCGGAGTGCATCTCGCCTATGTCGAGACCGGCGATCCCAAGGTCGATGCGATCAGCCGCGCCGGCCTCGTCGGTCTTACCGAGACGCTGAATCAGCGCACCGCGGTCGAGACCGCCGAGCCGATGGGGGTCGATGTCGAAAGTGATCAACTGATCCTGTTTCCGCTGCTTTATTGGCCGGTTACGACGAGCCAGAGGCCGCCGTCGCCGCAGGCCGCCGAGCGTATCAACCGCTATCTCGAAACCGGCGGCACGATCCTGTTCGATACGCAGGACGGCGGCGACGAAACCCCGGGGCCCTTCGGCGATGCCGCAGCCTCCCAAGCCCGCCTGCGCCGCCTCCTCGCCGGCATCAAGATCCCACCCTTGGAGCCGGTGCCGCCCAATCACGTGCTGACCAAATCCTTCTATCTCCTGCACGAATTCCCCGGCCGCTGGGATACCGGCCAGGTGTGGATCGAGCCGGTCGCCGACCACGTCAATGACGGCGTGGCTGGAGTCATTGTCGGCGCCAACGACTGGGCCGGGGCCTGGGCGATCGACGACCAGGGCCGCCCGATGTTTCCCTGCGTGCCCGGCGGCGAACGGCAGCGCGAGATGGCGATGCGGTTCGGCGTCAACTTGGTCATGTACGTCCTGACCGGCAACTACAAGAGCGACCAGGTGCACGTACCGGCGATCCTGGAGCGTCTCGGCCAATGATCGCGGCGTTCGGCGATAGCGCCTACATGCTGGCGACCGCGCCGCTGCTGCCATGGCCGGTCATCGCCGGTCTTGCGGCGGCCGCGGTGCTGCTGCTTCTGCTCGGGCTGTGGCGGCGGGCGCGCGGCATTTTCTGGCGGGGCGCGGCGTTTGCGATGCTGCTGGCGATCCTTGTCAACCCGTCGCTCGTCGAGGAAAAGCGCGCGCCGCTGCGCGATGTCGCGGTCATCGTCGTCGACCAATCGCCGAGCCAGTCGATCGGCCATCGCCGCCAGGCGACGGCGAAGGCGTTGACGGCATTGACCCGGCGCCTCAAACGGGAACCCGATCTCGACGTGCGGATTGTGCGCGCCGGGCAGCCGCTGCCCGGTCGGGATGACGGTACGCGGCTGTTCTCGGCGCTGAACCGGGCACTCTCAGACATTCCGCGCAAGCGGCTGGCCGGTGTCGTCATGCTGACCGACGGCGAGGTCAACGACGTGCCGCCCGGCAAGCCCGGCGCGGCAGCGCGGCAACTCGGCGCGCCGCTGCAGGTGCTGCTGTCGGGTTTTCCGGGCGAACGCGACCGCCGCCTCGTTGTCGAGCAGGCTCCGAGCTTCGGCATCGTCGGCAAAGACGCCCAGTTGATGGTGAAGGTCGAGGACCTTCCGGAGCCGCCCGCGTCCGAGGCGGGCGCAGACGGCGAGGCGCGTCTTACCTGGCGCAAGGACGGCGGCGCGCCGCACAGCGAAATCGTGCCGATCGACCGCGATGTGACGCTGAGCGTGCCGATCGACCATGGCGGGCCGAACATCCTCGAACTGTCGGTCAATCCCGGCCGCTATTCGCTGACCCCGATCAACAAGCGCGCGGTTGTCGTCGTCAACGGCGTGCGCGACCGGCTCAAGGTGCTTCTGGTATCGGGCGAGCCGCATGCCGGCGAGCGGGTGTGGCGCAACATCCTGAAATCCGATCCCTCGGTCGATCTCGTGCATTTCACGATCCTGCGGCCGCCGGAAAAGCAGGACGGCACGCCGATCCGCGAATTGTCGCTGATCGCCTTTCCGATCCAGGAGCTGTTCGACCTGAAGCTGCACGATTTCGACCTGATCATCTTCGACCGCTACAGCCGCCGCGGCATCATCCCGCACGCCTATCTCGAAAACGTCGTGCGTTATGTCGAGGACGGCGGCGCGCTGCTGGAGGCGGCCGGCCCCAATTTCGGCACGCCGACAAGCCTCTACCGAACGCCGCTGGGGGAAATCTTGCCGGCCGAGCCGACGGGCGACGTCGATGAGGAGGGCTACAAGCCGGAGCTGACGGCGCTCGGTCGGCGCCATCCCGTCACCGAGGATTTGCCGGGCGCCGGCAAGCCAGGCGATCCGCCCAGCTGGGGCCGCTGGTTCTGCCAGGTCGAGGCGGTCGTCCATCGCGGCACCGTCGTCATGAAGGGCGACCACGGCGAGCCGCTGCTGGTGCTCGACCGGGTCGGCAAGGGGCGCGTCGCGCAGCTCCTGTCCGACCAGATGTGGCTGTGGGCGCGCGGCTTCGAAGGCGGCGGGCCGCAATCCGAATTGCTGCGGCGGCTGGTCTACTGGCTGATGAAGGAGCCCGCCCTTGAGGAGAACGCGCTGCGCGCCTCGATCGACGGCGACCGGCTCGAGGTCACGCGGCAGTCGCTCACACCCGACGACCGCCCGGTTACCGTGACCGCGCCCAACGGCACGACCGCAGAATTAAAGCTGGCGCCGGAGCATGGCGGGCGCAGCGGCGGCGAGATGACGATCTCGCAAATGGGCCTCTATCATGTCAGCGACGATGCCGGCCAGGTCGCGCTGGCCGCCGCGGGTCCGCTGAACCCGCTCGAATTTGCCGATGTGCGCACGACCGCGAAAATTCTCGCCCCGGTGGCGGAGGCGACCGGCGGCAACGTATTCTGGGCCGGCGACGGCCAGATCCCGGAAGTACGGCGCGTGTCGCCGGGGCGTGCGGCCTCCGGCCACGGCTGGATGGGCATTCGGGAAAACGGCGATTACGTCGTCACCGGGTTCAGCGAAACCACGCTGCTGCCGGCGCTCGCGGCGCTGCTGCTGGCGCTCGGCCTGCTGATGGCGGCCTGGCACCGCGAGGGCCGGTAGCGCCGCCCGTCATGCGAGGCGGGCGATAAGCGGCGCCAGGAATTCGCGCAGTGCCGGCTCCCATTTGCGGTATTCGGGGCCGCTCGACGAATGGCCGAGTTCGCTGTCGATCTCGAAATAACGCGCCTCTACGCCAGCCTCGGCGAGCGCCTGCATAACCGCCGGTGCGATTTTCGGCGGGAAGAGCGCGTCGGTGCGGCACAACACGTAAAGCACCTTGGCTTTGATCTCGGCGAATTGCGGCCGCGCGTCAAAGCCCAAGAGGGCGCGGCGCAGGATCAACAGCGAATTGGCGTCCCAGCCCTTCGCCCAGTTTGCCGCCGCTTCCGCAATCGCCGCCTCGCGCTGGACGGGATCGGGGAAGCGAGGCTTGAGGCTCGCCTCGATGCCGTAGCGCTTCAACGTCTCGATGCGGATATCGGTCAGAACGGCACGGCACTCGTTGCCGCGGCCGTAATAGCGCCCGCCGTTCCAATCGGGGTCGGTTGCCAGCCGTGCCCGCATGTCGTCATGCGCCTGCAGGGTATTGGCCGAGGCCCAGGGCGCGGTGTTGACCGGCACGATCCCGTCCATGAAATCGGGATAGGCGACCGCCCAGCGGAACGCCTGGTAGCCGCCGTAGGACGGTCCGGCGACCGCGACCAGATGCCTGACACCGAGGGAATCGAGCAGCCGCCGCTGCGCATCGACGATGTCGGCGAGCCGGATGTCCGGGAAATCGGGGCCGTAAGGCTGACCCGTTGCGGGGTTGATGCTTGCGCCGTTGGTCGAGCCATGGGACGAGCCGAGCATGTTGCTGGCGACGACAAACAGCCGATCGGTGTCGATCGCCTTGCCCGGGCCGATCAGCCCGTCCCATGAGCCGGGCTGGTTGTTGTTGGCCGGGTTGCGGCCGGCGGCGTGGTGACCGCTCGTAAAGCCGTGCGTAATCAAGACGGCGTTGCGGCCGTGCGGCGCAAGGCGGCCATAGGTTTCATAGGCGATCGTTGCCTGCGGCATGACGGCGCCGCCGGCGAGCCGAAAATCCGGGATCGTGAAAAAGCGGTCCTCGACCTGGCCGATGTCGTTGGTGTGCGCCGCGCGATCGCTCATCTCGCCCTCCTCCCCTCGCCATGTTTGCCGGCCGCCATGATTGCACCGATGCGCCGGCGATGACATAGAGATCGCCGGATATGCCGGTTGCGGGGAATGCGATGCGCCGCGTTGTGCTGGCCGTGCTGCCGCTCGTCGTCCTCGCCGCCTGCGACGGTGAAGCGGCGGCGCCCTCGGCCGCGCCGGCGGGACCCGTGGCGGCGCAGGTACGCGCCTGGTTTCCGCCGCATGGCATCGTCGACACGATCGAGATCGATGTCATGGCGCGCCTGCCGTCGCGCGACGCGGTGCTGATCGCGCCCAACGGCAGCCTAACCCCGGCCAATTACGTCCATAACGACACCGCGCCGAGCAACGAGACCGGCCAGTGGGCGGCGGCGCATTCCTGGCAGAACCCGGTCACCGGCGACAACGCCTTCGCCGCATTGACCGAGAATGCTCAGGCCGGCGCCGCGGTGCACGCCGAGACGCAACTGCTGGCGATCCTGTCGACCGCCGACCTGCCGCTGCCCGACCCGGTCGCCTATCGCCGCGACTGGTCGCATTATCGCATCCGCCTCACGTTCGGCGCGCCGCCTGCCGCGCCCGAAACCGAAGAGATCGCCGCCCCAGCCCCGCCGCCCGCGGCGCAGCAGGAGTAAGGGCATGGCACCCTCGCCGCAGCGCCTCAGCGTCAGCCGGCGAACGTTTGCCCTGGCCCGTCCCTTCGCAACCGCGCGCGACAGCAAGGCCGCCGCCGAGGTCGTCGTCGCCGAAATTTTCGACGGCGATTTCCGCGGCCGCGGCGAATGCGTCCCATACCCGCGCTACGGCGAGAGCCCCGGCAGCGTTGTCGCGGCGCTTGAAGCGATGAAGGGTGCGGTGTTTTCCGGTCTCGACCGCAACGATCTGCAGCAGGCAATGCCACCCGGCGCGGCGCGCAACGCGCTCGACTGCGCGTTCTGGGACCTGGACGCGAAACGGCACGGCCGCCGCGCCGCCGATCTCGCCGGCATCGCCGCAATGCGACCGCTCGTGACCGCCTGCACGCTTGGCCTCGATACGCCAGAGCGGGTCGGCGAGGCAGCGGCAGCGCAGCGCGGCAGGCAGCTCTTGAAACTGAAACTCGCCGGCGACAGCGACATCGACCGAGTCGCCGCGGTTCGCCGCTCAGCGCCGGCGGCGCGGCTGATCGTCGACGCCAATGAAGGCTGGACCCTGCGCCACCTCGCCGAGTTGGCGCCGGCTCTGGCCGAATTGGGCGTCGCGCTGATCGAGCAGCCGTTGCCGGCCGGGGCCGACGATGCGCTCGCCGGCATACCGCACCCGATCCCGATCTGCGCCGATGAAAGCTGCCATACCGCCGCCGATCTCGAAGGGCTTCAGGGCAAATACGACGCGGTCAACATCAAGCTCGACAAGACGGGCGGCCTGACCGAAGCCCTGGCGCTCGCGGAGGCGGCGGCGCGGCGCGGCTTCATCATCATGGTCGGCTGCATGATCGGATCGTCGCTGGCGATGGCGCCGGCGACGCTGGTGGCGCAGCGCGCCGCCGTCGTCGATCTCGACGGGCCGCTGCTGCTGGCGGCGGACCGCGTGCCGGGGCTGCGTTACGACGGCGGTCTCGTCTACCCGCCCGAGCCGGCACTGTGGGGATGATCTTCGCGCCGCACGGCCTCGACGACGGCATCGCGGCGCTCGCCGTCGAGGGCGTTTTCGCCGCCATCCTGGAACGCGCCGGGCCGCCGCGCTTTCGCCGCCGGCGCAACGGCTTTGCGACGCTGCTGCACATCATCCTCGAGCAGCAGGTGTCGATCGATGCGGCGGCCGCGATGCACCGCCGCCTTGCCGGGTTGTGCCGGCCGCTCGCGCCCGAACCGTTTCTCGCGCTTGACGGCGACACGCTGAAGCGCTGCGGCTTCAGCCGGCAGAAAACAAGTTATGCCCGCGGCCTCGCCGCGGCCGTCGTCGAGGGGCGGGTCGATTTTGCGGCGCTCGCCGCTGCCTCCGACGAGGCGGCATTTGCAACCCTCGTCGGCCTCAAGGGGATCGGCCGGTGGAGCGCTGAGATCTACCTGATATTCGCGTTGGGCCGGGCCGACATATGGCCGGCCGCCGATCTCGGATTGCAGATCGCCGTCGCCGAGTGCCTCGGGCTGCCAGAGCGACCGCGCGAACCGGCATTGCGCGAATTGGGCGATGCCTGGCGCCCCTGGCGTTCGGTTGCCGCCTGCCTGTTCTGGCAGTCCTATCTGCATGCCAGGCGGCGCGTCGCGCCGCAACTGCCGCCCGAGCTTTACGCCGCCGATTAGCCGCAGCTCCCCTTGATCTCGCGCGACGGCAGGTGTTTTCTGGTGGCGGCGGCAGGATGCCGCAGGGAGGACGCAATGGCCGAAATTCTCGGGCTCGGCATGACGCATTCGCCGCCTTTGCTTGCTCATGGCGGCGACACCGCGGCGCGCCTGCGCGCGATGATGAGCGATCCGCTGCTGCCGGAGCGCTATCGCAGTCCGGCCGAGTGGCCCGAGCCGATGCGTCGCGAGTGGGGCAATGACGAGGGCAAGACGCATGTCGAGCGGCATCGCGAGGAGCTGGTCGAAGCGATGCGCTGGTCGCGCAACGAGCTGGACGCGTTCCGCCCCGACCTCGTCATCGTCTTCGGCGACGACCAGTACGAGAATTTCCGCGAGGACGGCGTACCCTCCTTCCAGATCAATTGTTTTGACGCATTCACCGCAAAGCCCTGGGCGCACAAGCGGCCGGGCTACCGCAACGCCTGGGGCGAGCCGATCGACAGCGAATTTCGCTATGCGGCAGACAAAAAAGCCGCGAAGCAATTGGCCTCGCACCTGATCGGCGACGGGTTCGAGGTCGCCTATGCCTACGAACCGCGGCACGACGCGATGCCGCACGCAATTCTCAACACGCTGTTGTTTCTCGATTGGGACCGCAGGGGTTTCGATTACCCGATCGTGCCGTTCCTGACCAATTGTTACGGCCGGCAGCTCGTGCCGCTGCGCGGCGGCGGCGTCAACGATCTGTCGAAGATCCCCGTCGAAGACGACCTCGACCCGCCCGGTCCGGCGGCGTGGCGCTGCTTCGATCTGGGGCGGGCGCTGGCCCGCCGGCTGAGCGAGGGGCCGTACCGTGTCGCGCTGATCGCGTCGGCCAGCTGGTCGCACGCTTTTCTGGCCGGCGACACCTCGTATTTCCATCCCGACGTCATGGCGGACCGCCGCTATTTCGACGCGATGGTCAACGGCGACTATGCGTTGTGGCGGAACACGACGCTTGCCGACATCGAGGCGCACGGCCACCAGGAGATGCTGAACTGGATCTTCGTTCTCGGCGCGATGGAGGAGCTCGGCCACCGGACGCCGCAGCAGGCGTTTTTTCTCGAATCCTGGCTGACCAACGCAACAAAGGCGTTCGCGGCGTTCCGCCCGACCTGAGCGCGAAGCGCGCTGCGCCCGCGACGGCGCCGACGGGGTTACACCGCGTCGCGGTCGAGCAGCTCGACCAGCACGTCCTGCGGCCCTTTGACAAACGCAATGCGGACGCCCGGGCGGATCGTGCGCGGCTCGACCGTAAATTCGGCGCCTTTCGCCTTCAGCTCGGCGACAACCGCGTCGATGTTGCGGACCCGGAGGCCGAGATGGTCGAGCCCGACATAGCTGCCGTCGGGTTTTTCGGAGAGCGCCGCATCGGCCGCTACCTGAGCAATAAACACCATGACCCCGCCCAATTCCATGTCGGTGCGCGGCAGCCCGTTCGACATGACGGATTTGATGATCTTGGCGCCGAACATGCGCTCGTAATAGCGGGCGGTTTCGTCCGGATCAGGGCTGCGCAGATGCACATGGTCGTAAACGAATTCGGTCATCGCGATCTCCCGTTTCGCGGTAATCCGTCTGCGATAGTGTCATTGCCGCGGCGGCGACGCAATCGCCGCCCGCGCTGCCAGCGATCGGGTCTGGCCCGCACATCGCTTATTCGTTCGCCGACCGCGATGACGGGGACCGGCGCGGTCGTCATGGGCGCCGCTCGACGACGACCTTGACCAGCCGGCGGGGTGGCAGGAGGAGTTCACCCGCCCGCCCCGCGCCGACCGGGCCGAAGGGATCAGTGCGACGGCACGATGTGGAAGCTCGTGTCGGCGGCACCGAGATCGTGGAAGCCGGTGACTGCGCCGTTGGCGTTGGTCGTCCAATAGCCGATATCGCCGGTCGCTGGATTTTCCCACAGCACTTCGTCGTGGCCCGAGTTGTCATAGTCGCCCACGCCAACGACATCGTAGGTGGTGTCGGCAAAGCCGAAATCATGGAACCCCGTCACCTGACCGCTCGCATTGGTCGTCCAATACCCGATGTCGCCCGTTGCCTTGTCCTCCCATAGCACTTCGTCGCGGCCGGAGTCGTCGAAATCGCCGACTCCGACGACGCTGTAATTCGCCGCGCCCTGCCCGAGATCGACGAAGCCGACAAGCGCACCGCTCGCGTTGGTTGTCCAATACCCGGTGTCTCCGGTGGCGTTGTTTTCCCACAGCACCTCGTCATGGCCGCTGCCGTCGAAATCGCCGACCCCGACGACGCTGTAGCTGGTGCTGGCCGCGCCCAGATCGAAAAACCCGGTGACGACGCCCTGCGCGTTGGTCGTCCAATACCCGGTATCGCCGGTCGAGGCGTCTTCCCACAACACCTGGTCGGCGCCGCCGCCGGTAAAGTCGCCGACCGCCACAGCAGTGTAATCCGGATTGGCGGCGACGCCGAAATCGTGGAAGCCGGTCACCGTGCCATGGGCGATCGTCCAATAGCCGGTATCGCCGGAAGCCGCGTCTTCCCACAGTACTTCGTTATTGCCGCTGCCGTCGAAATCGCCGGTCAAGAGCGCGGTGAAGCCGGCGCCGCCGGTGCCGAGGTCGGTGAAACCGGTGAGATTGCCGCCGGCATCGAATACCCATTCGCCGGTGTCGCCCGTCGCCGGGTCGGTCCAGAACACTTGCG
>Ga0335074_10014921_pt1 | contig 10903 bp, 6 predicted proteins | sample Lox_Sample_23_FD_206715 | JGI IMG/M metagenome (GOLD analysis project Ga0335074, IMG submission 206715) | Soil microbial communities from Loxahatchee National Wildlife Refuge, Florida, United States - Lox_Sample_2.3 | ecosystem: Environmental > Terrestrial > Soil > Wetlands | place: USA: Florida... | reverse complement strand
CTGGTTTTCAAGCGGCGTGGCCACCGCCGCGGCCATGGTTTCGGGGCTGGCGCCGGGCAGGGAGGCGGTCACCAGCAGGGTGGGGAAGTCCACGTTGGGCAGATCGCTGACTGCCAGCGAGCGATAAGCCACGCCGCCGAACAGCGCAATGGCGGCCATCAGCAGACTGGTGGCAATGGGCCGCTCGATAAAGGTTTGAGAGATGTTCATAGCGGCCTCATGGAAAAACCCGACGCGAAGACGCGGAGACGCGGCGAAAACCAATAGATTGTGTTCTCCGCACCTCCGCGTCTCCGCCTCGTCTTTTCAGCTCGCTTGGCCGGGCTCACCCTAGTCTCCCGCCTGCATGGCCGGAGCCAGAGCTTTGACCGGTTTCCGCCGCTTGGCCGCTCTCCACATGTTCCATTTCTCGACGATTGCTGCCATGTACGTATACACCACCGGGGTCAGATATAAGGTCATCAATTGCGAAAACGCCAGGCCGCCCACCACCGCCATTCCCAGCGGTTTGCGCGATTCGCCGCCGGCGCCGTAGCCCAGGGCGATCGGCAATGTGCCCAGAAGCGCCGCCATGGTGGTCATCATGATCGGGCGGAAGCGGATCAGGCAACCTTCGTAGATCGCGTCTATGGGCGATTTTCCTTCGTGCCGCTCGGCCTCCAAGGCGAAATCGATCTGCATGATGGCGTTCTTCTTGACGATGCCGATCAGCATAATCAGCCCCACGAAGGAGAAAATGCTGAGTTCCACCTTAAACAGAATCAACGTCAGCAGCGCGCCGAAACCCGCCGAGGGCAAGCCGGAGAGAATCGTCAGCGGGTGTACGTAGCTCTCGTAGAGCACCCCCAGGACGATGTACACCACCGCGATGGCCAGGAACAGCAGGATTCCCATGTTGCGCATGGAATCCTGAAAGACTTTGGCGGTGCCCTGGAAAACGCCCGTGATGGTGGCCGGCAATTCGGCCTTGGCGATGGCCTGAATGTCGTCGGTAGCCTGGCCCAGCGAGACACCTGGCTTGGGCGCGAACGAGAGCGTCACCGAGGGAAGCTGTCCGGAATGCGGGATACTTTGCGGCCCCGCATCCTCCACCAGCTTGGCCACCGAGAGCAATGGCACAAGCTGTCCGGACGAGGACCGCAGGTAGATCATCTTCAAACCGTCGGTAAAGCGCTGGTAACTGGGCAGCATCTCCAACAGCACCTGGTACTGGTTGGTGGGCGAGTAGATGGTGGAGGTGAGCTGCGGCCCGAAGGCGTCGTACAAGGTGCTGGCGATGGACTGCCAGTTCAGGTTCAGAGCCGCTGCCCGGTCGCGGTCCAGCACCACGTTGACCCGCGGGTTCTTGATCTGCAGATCGCTGGTGACCTCGGCCAGTTCGGGCAACCGCGCAAGCTGCCGCTCCAGCTTCGGCGCTTCGGTATAAAGCTGCTGCGTGTCCGGGCCGTAGAGTGTGAAATCAAAGGCGCTCTTGGACATACGCCCGCCCACGCGGATGGCCTGCGGGATGGTCAGGTAAACCTTCAGGCCGGGGAAACCGGAAAGCTTGGGCCGCAGACGGTTGACGATGTCGTTGACGGTGGCCTTGCGCTGCCGCCGCGGCAACAGGTTTACCGACACGCGGCCGGTGTTGGCGGCGCCGCCGTAACCGCCCCCGGTTGAGGAGTAGAAACTTTCCACGTCCGGGTCCTGCACGATGATGGCGGCCACCTGCTGCTGAAAGCGCACCATCTGGTAATACGAGGTTCCCTGGGCGGCCTCCGTTTGCACGTTGAAGTTGTCATTGTCGGTATCGGGAATGAAGCCCTTGGGCACCACCAGGTAAAGGTAACCGGTCAGCCCCAGCACAATCAGGAACGCCGCCAGCATCAACGGGCGGTGTTGCAATGTCCAGCGGAGGCTGGCGCTGTAGATGCGCAGTGTGAAATTGAACAGGCCTTCCAGGGCGCGGTAGAGCAGGCCGTGGCCCTGTTCAGCGGTATGCCCCACGCGCAGAAAGCGGCTGCACAGCATAGGGGTCAGGGTGATGGAGACCATTCCCGAAATCAGAATGGCGGTGCAGATGGTGACCGCGAACTCACGGAACAAGCGCCCCAGAATGCCGGCCATGAAGAGGATCGGGATGAACACCGCCGCCAGCGACAGGGTCATGGAGACGATCGTGAAGCCGATTTCGCGTGAACCGTTGAGCGCCGCCTGGAACGGCTTCTCGCCTTTCTCAATGTGCCGGACGATGTTTTCCAGCATCACGATGGCGTCATCCACTACAAAGCCCACCGAGAGAATTAGCGCCATCATGGAGATGTTGTTCATGCTGAAATTCAGCAGGTACATCACCGAGAAGGTGCCCACCACCGAAAAGGGCAGGGCCATGGCCGGAATCATGGTGGCCGAAGCGTTGCGCAGGAACAGGAAGATCACCAGGATCACCAGGCCCAGCGTGACCGCCATGGTGAACTGAATATCCTGAAAGGCTTCGCGAATGTTTTTGGCGCGGTCGCCGCGGATGCCCAGATGGACGGTTGGCGGCATCATCGCCTTAAAGGTGGGCAGCAGCGCGCGGATGTGGTCGATCACCTCGATGGTATTGGTGCCCGGCTGGCGCATCACCGCCAAGCTGACGCCGCGGGTGCCTTGGGTGCCGTACTCGCCGTGCGCGCCACCATGATCGTAGATCAGCGACATCTGCTTGTCGTCCTGCACGCTGTCGATCACGTGCGCCACGTCGCTCAAGCGCACCGGAGCACCGTTGCGATAGGTGACGATCAGCGGCCGGTAATCGGCCGCCCGCATGAGCTGCCCGTTGGCCTGCACCTGGTAAGCCGTCTTGCGGCCATAAAGCGTGCCGGTGGGCAGGTTGACGTTCCAGTTCTTGATGGCGGTATCGATTTCGTTGAGGCCGATCTGCCGCGCCGCCAGCACATTGGGGTCTACCTGCACGCGCACGGCGTACTTGGCCGACCCGAACACCTGCACCTGGGCCACGCCCGATACCATCGAGATGCGCTGCGCCACCATGGCTTCGGCGTACTCGTCGAGGTCCGAGAGCCGCATGGTGGGCGACGTTAGAAACAGGCTGATGATGGGACTGTCACCCGGATTCACCCTGTGGAAGGAAGGCGGCGTGGGCATTCCCGGCGGAAGCAGGGGCATGGCCTCGGCAATAGCGGTCTCCACGTCCACGGTGGCGCCATCGATATCGCGGCTGAGGTCGAATTGCAGGGTGATGTTGGTGCTGCCCTGGCTCGAGGACGAGATCATGGAGTCCACCCCGGCGATGGTGGTGAACTGTCGCTCCAGGGGAGTCGCGACCGACGAAGCCATGGTATTGGGATTGGCGCCAGGCAGGCTGGCCGAGACCGTGATGGTCGGGTAGTCCACCTGCGGCAGGTCGCTGACCGGCAGAGCCTTATAGGCAATCACCCCGAACAGCGCGATGCCCGCCATCAGCAGGCTGGTGGCGATGGGCCGCCGGATAAAAGTTTCGGAGATGTTCATGCCAACCCCCAACACGACGGACGCGGAGACGCAGAGAAGCGGAGCGAACTCCTAAGAGTCTTCTCCGCGTTTTTCTCCGTGTCTCCGCGCCTCCGCGTCAAGCTTTTCGGCTCCTCAGCTCTTCGGCTGCGCCTGGCCCTGCTTGCCCGCACCCTCGCCTCCGCCGCCTTTTTTGCCACTGCGCCCACCGCCGCCGCGTCCGTCGCGAACCACTACGCGGCTGCCTGGGGCCAGCCGCAATTGGCCCTCGGTCACGACGGTTTCGCCCGGTTCCAGGCCGGCCTCGACCACCATGTCCTGGTCCACCCGCGCGCCAGTGGTGACCGGCCGCGATTCTACCGTGCGGTCCTGCTTCACCACGTAAATGAATGAGCCGTTTTGCCCGGTCTGGACCGCCTCATTGGGTACCACGATCGCGTTCTGTTCGGTGGTCAGCCGCAGGGTCACCCGCACGAACTGGCCCGGCCATAGCTTGTGGGAGGTATTAGGAAAAGTGCCCTTCAGCTTGATGGTGCCGGTGGTCACGTCCACGCTGTTGTCGATGAAGGTCAGCCCGCCGTTTTCTTCCGGGCCGGTATCGTCATCCTGCGGACGCGCCCGCACCGGCAGCGTACCCAGGGCCATGTACCGTTTGATGGCCGGCAACTGCGATTCGGGCACCGAGAAGGTCACGTAGATGGGCTCGATCTGGTTGATGGTCATCAACTCCACGGTGTTGGCGCTGACCACGTTCCCCTGCTTCACCGTGAGGTTGCCGGTGCGTCCGTCGATGGGCGAGAAAATCTCGCAATAGCTGAGCTGTACGACCGCATTTTCCACGGCCGCCTGGCTGGATTCGATAGCCGCCTTGGTGCTGTCGATGGTGGCTCTGTCGGCGGCCACCGCCTGCGCGGTGGCTTCGGCATTAGCGCGCAACTGCTCCGACTGGTCCTTGGAGATGATGCCGTTCTGGAACAACTGGGTATAGCGGGTGGATTGCGCCTGGGCGTAGCGGGCCTGCGCTTCGTCGCGCGCCAGGTTGGCGTCCGACTGGCCCAGCGTTGCCTTGTCGCGCGCCAGGTTGGCCTTGGCCTGGTCGAGCGCCGCCTGCAAGGGGCGCGGGTCGATGTTGAACAGAAGGTCGCCCTTTTTGACGTAGTCGCCTTCCTTGAAGTGCACCTGGGTTAGCTGGCCGGTTACCTGGGCCTTCACGGAGATGGTGTTGTAGGCCTCCACATTGCCGATCACCTGAATCTCCACAGGCACGTTTTTCTGTGTCGCCTTGGCGACGGTTACCGGGACGTCCCCGCTGGCTCCACGTCCCCGCCCGCCCTTGCCGCCCGAGGCGCTGGCCCCCGAGTTGGTGCATCCGGCCAAGGCCAGCACAAGCGAGCCAACTACCAGAATCAAAAAGGACTTACGAGAAGTCAACCGACCGTGACACCGGTAGGAAGCAGATGGTCGCATAGCACGTATACGGTAGTTGGCGAGAGACTCAATCGTAAAGTTACGCAACAGCTTGCAGAATGACTCCAAAGAAGCGCACATTTTGGAACTTTATCCGATTTTGGGCTTGGGCGGGGGCAACTCGCACGCCGTGACGCTGCTGGCGAAGCCCTCGCGGTTATGACTGCCGTCGCAGAACGGCTTGTTGGCCGAATGGCCGCAACGGCACAACGAGATTACGGTGCGGCCAGCCAGTCCATAAGCGGAGCCGGCAGGGTCGCAAATCTCGAATTCCCCCTCCACGCGGAGGGGACCGTTGTTCATCGGAGTAATTTTGATGGACATCAGATGGATGGTATCACGCGCCGGGAAAGGGAGTGAGGTGGGTTTTCCGGCGCCCACCGGCATCCGCCAGGTACCGTCCGCGTGGGGTTGCGCTGGCACTGGCTTGCGTTAAACTGTTTTCCTAATGGCCCTTCCGCCGCCACCACCGCACATTCGCTGTCCCATCTGCGGCCGGGGCGATGTACGCTTCTCGGCCCGCCGCGAGGTCTGGGATTTCTTCCAGAAGCTCCTCAGAAAGGTACCCTTCCGCTGCCTGAGCTGCCAGGCGCGTTTTCACGCTTCGCTCGAGCCGCCGCGGCCAAAGAGCCGATAGCCGCCGGTATGGTCCGGCGTGGGTCAATTGGGGTGGGCGGTGAGGCGCGGCCGTTTCATTCCACGGCGATAGTGACAGCGTTCCATGGCGGCTTCAAGTTCCGGGCCGGCTTCAAGATGCCGGTGGTTAATACCGTGCCACGCATTCACGCCTGTTACCCCGCACGCCCATAGGCAGGCCCGCTACAATCGAGAGAGTGCCGGGAGTTTACCTTTCTTATCCCTTCTGTGCCCAGAAGTGCACTTACTGCAACTTCGCATCGGGCGTGTTTCCGCGCGAGCGGGAACAGCGCTACCGGGAGGCATTGGAGCGCGAAATCCGCGTGCACCGCTGGGAATGGCGGCCGGAAACCGTGTACCTGGGCGGAGGGACCCCTTCGAATCTGGAGCCGGAACCACTGCGGCCGTTGCTCGAAGCGATTCCCGGGCGGCCCTGGCAGGAAGCCACCATGGAAGCCGCGCCGGGTTCTATCACCGCGGAAAAGGCCCGCGCGTGGGCGGACTTGGGGATCGATCGCGTCAGCCTGGGCGTGCAGTCCTTCGTGGAGGCGGAAATTCGCCGCACCGGCCGCAAGCATACCGCCGAAACAGTGGTCCGGGAAATGCAGATCCTCGGCCAACAAGGAATCGTGAACTGCAACCTCGATCTGATCGCGGGCCTTCCCGGCCAAAGTGCCGCCACCTGGCGCGAATCGCTCGACTGGGTGGAGCGCTTGGCGCCGGCGCACGTTTCGGTCTACATGCTGGAAGTCGATGAGGACAGCCGGCTGGGCAGCGAAATTCTGCGGGGCGGCAGGCGCTACGGCGCGGGCGAAATTCCCAGTGACGACCAGATCGCGGATTTCTATGAAGAGGCCGTGGAGCGGCTGGCCGGCATGGGGATCGGCCGCTACGAGATATCGAATTTCGCGCGCGCCGGTTTCGACTCGCGCCACAATTTGAAATATTGGAAGTTGCAGCCCTACGCAGGCTTCGGCGCGGACGCCCATTCCTTCGATGGCCGCGTGCGTCGGCGGAATCCCGAATCCCTGGAAGATTATTTGAAGGCCGCCGCTCCCGTCGAAGAGCCCGCCGACCCTGGGGAGCGCTTCTACGTGGGCCTCCGGCTGATGGAAGGCATCCGCCCGACGGCCCAAGATGGGGCGCTCTTCGACGGGCCCATCCGCCGATTCGTAGACGCCGGGTTGCTGGAAACCGACGCCAGCGCGTTGCGGCTCACCGGGCGCGGCGTGCTGCTCTCGAACGAGGTGTTTCAGGAGTTTCTCACGGTATGATCGACTTGCGAAGCGACACTGTCACCCGTCCCACCGCGGCCATGCGGCGCGCCATGATGGAAGCCGAGGTGGGCGACGATGTGTACGGCGAAGACCCCACTGTCAACCGGCTGGAAAGCCGCGCCGCCGAGATTGCGGGCAAAGAAGCCGCGCTGTTCGTGCCCACCGGAACGATGGGCAACACCATCGCGGTAAAACTGCTGACCGAGCACGGCCAGGAAGTGATCTGCGATTCGCGCGCCCACCTGCTGGACTACGAGATGTCCATGGTGGCTTGGTTTTCGGGCTGCGTGGTGCGCGCCATTCCGACCGAAGATGGGGTGCTCTCCTGGGAGCAGGTGCGGCGGCTGATGAAGCCGGTGAACCCGTATTCGGCGCCTACCGGCCTGGTGGAGATTGAAAACACCCACAACATGGCCGGCGGCACGGTGTACCCCATGCGGACGGTGCGAGAAATTTGCGATGGGGCGCATGAACGCGGGGTGAAAGTCCACATGGACGGCGCGCGAATTTTTAATGCCGCGGCGGCGCTGGGAATGCCTGTAAAGGAAATCGCCGCTTCTGCCGATACCCTTATGTTCTGCCTCTCGAAGGGGCTGGGAGCGCCGGCCGGATCGATTCTGGCAGGGCCCGCGGAGCTGATCGCCAAGGGGCGGCTGTACCGCAAACGCCTGGGTGGCGGAATGCGCCAGGTGGGAGTGCTAGCGGCGGCCTGCCTGGTAGCGCTGGAGGAAAGCCCGCGGCGGCTGGAAGACGATCATCGTAACGCGCGGTTCCTGGCTGAGAGCCTGGCGCGGATGGCCGGGGTGCGGATCGACCCGGCCAGCGTGGCCACCAATATCGTGGTTTTCGATGTCTCCGCTACAGGCATGGCGCCGGCGGAGATCAGCGCCCGGCTGAAGGAGCGGGGCGTGCTGTTGAATGCCATCAACGAACGCCAGTTGCGCGCCGTGACACACTACGACGTCAGCCGCGAGGATTGCGCACGGGCGGTGGAAGCGATGGCCGAGGTTCTTGCTCCGGTGGCGATGGGAAAGGCCAACGGATGAAATCGACGATTTTCAAACTCGCGATGCTAAAACCGGGTGACTACATGTTGAAATTCCTTTTGCTCGCCGCGGGGGCCATGCTCGCCTCCGGCCAGCAATATACGATCTCGACCGCCGCCGGAGGCGCCCCGCCCACTACGCCGGCGACGGCGACCGGTGTGGCGATCGGCCAGCCCGAGCACGCCACCGCCGACACAGCGGGGAATATCTACTTCAGCAGTTCCAATAACTGCGTCTTCAAACTCAGCACCAGCGGAGTGCTCACCCTGGTGGCGGGGAATTCGCGCGCCGGGTTTTCGGGCGATGGCGGTCCGGCCGTGAACGCCCAGTTGAATTCGCCTCAGGGCGTGGCCCTGGACCCCGCGGGCAACCTTTACATCGCGGACTCGCTGAACAACCGCGTGCGCAAGGTCACGCCGCAGGGCATTATCTCGACGTTTGCGGGAAATGGCTCGTCCAGCCCGGATTCGGTGCCCGGCTCGTTCAACGATGGCGCTCCGGCCACCCAGGGCCTGCTCAAGCGGCCGCAGGGTCTGGCCACAGATGGGGCGGGAAATGTGTACATTGCCGATACCGGCGACAACCTGATTCGCGAGGTCACCAACGCCACCGGCCTCATTTCATCGATCGCCGGCGACGGGTACCCCGGCTACTACGGCGAAGACGGCCCGGCCATCACCGCGGAGCTGCATACGCCTTCCGACGTGGCGGTGGATTCGGCGGATAACGTCTGGATCGCCGATACAGTGAATCAGTATATCCGTGAGATCGTGGCCAGCACCGGTTATATCCACCACATGGTGGGCAACAACGGCACTCCCAATCCCGGACCCGGCACCGAGGGCTATTCCGGCGACGGCGCGGCCGCCCAGTTGGCGACCCTGTACTCACCGGTGGGCGTGGCGCTGGATTCGGCGGCCAATCTCTACATTGTGGAACAGGGCGACAGCCGGATCCGCGAAGTCAACAACCAAACCACCACGGTGACGTTTCCGGGAACTAACCTCAAGGTGGAGGCGGGTTGGATCGAGACGGTAGTGGGAACCAACGTCATCGGATTCAGTTCTTCCGCTACCACGGCGAACGAAACGCCGCTCAACTACCCCACCGGAATGACGTTGGACAGTTCGGGCAATATGTTTATTGCCGACACTCTGAATCTGCGCCTGCGCAAGGTGAGCAACAACATCATCAGCACAGTGGCGGGGAACGGGCTGCTGAGCTATGGAGGCGATGGCGGGTCGGCCTCGAGCGCGCAGCTCAACGCGCCGCAGGGCGTGGCGGTGGACCCCTCCGGCAACCTCTATATTGCCGATACGGCCAACAACTCCATCCGCAAAGTGCAGTCCAATGGGGTCATTTCCACGGTGGCGGGAAGCGGGGTTTCTGGCGCCGCCGCCTCCGGCAATGGGACGAACCAGTTTAATGGCCCTCAGGGGATGACTTCGGACTCCAGCGGCAACATTTATATCGCCGATTCCCAGAACGAGCGAGTGGTGAAGCTGGCCAGTAGCGGCGGCGTGACCACCGTGGCGGGCAACGGGACCGCGGGTTACGGCGGCGATGGCGGCGCGGCCACCAGCGCCGAAATCAACACGCCCTCCGCGGTAGCGGTGGATAGCGCCGGCAACCTGTACATCGCGGACTTCAGCAACAATCGCATCCGCAAAGTATCGGCTTCCGGAACCATCAGCACCGTCGCCGGCACCGGCTTCAGCGGGTATTCGGGCGATGGCGGGCTGGCCACCAATGCGCAAATCAACCAGGCGCAGGGTGTGGCGGTGGATGGCGCGGGCAACCTGTACATCGCCGATACCGGCAACAACGCCATCCGCGAGGTGACGCCGGCCGGAATCATCCAGACACTCACATTGATCGTCAATCCGGTGGCCATCACCGTGGATTCGCTGGGCAGCCTCTACGTGACCGACGGCAGCTCGCTGGTCTACAAAGTCTATCCCTTTTCGACGCCCATTGTAGTGAGCATCGGCGGGAACGGGTCGAGCGGATATACCGGCGATGGTGGGTTGGGTACCAGCGGGCAGCTCAATGGCCCCACCGGCATAGCCGTGGACACCAACGGCAATGTGTACGTGGCGGATACCTTTAACAACGCGGTGCGCGAGCTGCAATTTGCCGGATCGGGAGTCGCGGTTTCGGCGCTGGTGAATGCGGCCAGCGGCCTGCCGGGAGTGATTTCACCCGGAGACATGGTGGTGCTCTACGGTTCCGGACTAGGTCCAGCCACATTAACCCAAGGCCAGCCGGCGAACGGCGTCTACGGCGATACCCTGGCGGGAACCGCCGTGTTCTTCAATGGCGTGCCAGCGCCGCTCTACTATACTTCGGCAACCCAGGTGGCGGCCGTGGCGCCCTACGAGCTGAACGGTTCGCAGGCCACCGTGCTGGTGCAATACCAGGGGCAGACTTCGAGCGCGTTTACCGCGTCGGTGGCGGCCGTGAGCCCGGCAATCTTCACGTTGAACGGCACGGGCACCGGGCAGGTCGTGGCCATCAACTCGGCGGATAATTCGGTGAATGGCCCGAGCCATCCAGCCAGCGCCGGGACCTACGTTTCGCTCTACCTGACGGGTGCCGGACAGACCGCCCCGGCGGGGCAGGATGGCGTGGTGAGCGGCTTGAACGGCGCAACCCTCCCATCGCCGCTGGCCAGCGTGAGCGTGTCGATTGGCGGGAAGGCGACCACCACCAACTATATTGGCGCGGCGCCGTTTACGATTGCCGGCGTGATGCAGATCAACGTCCTGGTGCCGGCCGGCCTGGCGGCTGGCAACGTCCCCATCGCCGTGACGGTGGGCGGCGTCAGCACGCAGCCGGGTGTGACCATTACCGTTTCGGGGAATTGAGCGGTGCGCGGCGTTAGCAGGGCCGCTGCCGCGATGCCCCGATTTCCGACGCCTGTTAGAATATTCGCGTGGCCCCGAAAGAGGAATACTCCCGAGCGGACGTCCGCCGTCAGTTTGGCCTCTCCGAGCGCCA
>Ga0335074_10014920_pt1 | contig 10903 bp, 9 predicted proteins | sample Lox_Sample_23_FD_206715 | JGI IMG/M metagenome (GOLD analysis project Ga0335074, IMG submission 206715) | Soil microbial communities from Loxahatchee National Wildlife Refuge, Florida, United States - Lox_Sample_2.3 | ecosystem: Environmental > Terrestrial > Soil > Wetlands | place: USA: Florida... | reverse complement strand
GTGCTGACCAAGCTTGCCGGACGGCCGCCGGTCGGCATGCGCACCGCGAGCTGGGACTTCTCGGTCAATACGTTGTCGATCATCCGCGAGATGAAGCTGCTGTACGACAGCAGCCTGATGGCGGACGACGAGCCCTATGAGCTGACCGACGGCGGCGAGCCGACCGGGCTCGTGGAGCTGCCGCCGGAATGGATCCGCGACGATGCGGTTTATTACAATATGGTCCGATTCTCGGCACTGCGCCCGTACACGCCGCCGTCCGGCGTGGAAGAGATCTTCCGCGCCGAGTTAGACGGCGCATGGGAGGAAGGCGGCCTGTTTCTGCTGACGATGCACCCGCACGTCACCGGCCACCGCTCGCGCCTGCCGGTGCTGGAACGGCTGATCGGGCATGCGAAGGCAAAGGGTAAGTGCTGGTTCGCCACCCACGCGCAGGTGGCGCAGTGGTGCAAGGACAACGTCGCCGCATGACGGACGCGGCCAACCCGGACGCGGTCTGGCGCACGCTTGCCACGATCCGCGCCCAGGCTCCGCTGGTGCACAACATCACCAATCTTGTCGTTGCCAACAGTACAGCGAACGCCCTGCTTGCCGTCGGCGCCTCGCCGGCGATGGTGGAAGGATCGGACGAAGTGGAGGAGTTCGCCGCGGCCGCGGCAGAATTGGTGATCAACCTGGGCACAATGACCGCGGATCGTGCTGCAGCAATCCGGCTGGCGGTCACGGCCGCCAATGCGGCAGGCAAGCCCTGGACGCTGGACCCGGTTGCGGTCGGGGCGATCGGCTATCGCACGGGCCTTGCCCGCGCGCTGCTTGGGCGCCGGCCCGCGGCGATCCGCGGCAATCCTTCTGAAATCCTGAGCCTCGCCGGCGGGTCAGGGGGCGGCAAGGGGGTTGATACAGATACGGGATCAGAAGCCGCACTTGAAGCCGCTCGGCGACTTGCGGCTCGGGTTGGCACAACGGTCGCGGTGACCGGTGCTACCGACTACGTCACCGACGGAGCGCGCACAGTGGCCATCCGGAACGGCCATCCGATGATGACACGTGTCACCGGCCTCGGCTGCACCGCGACGGCGATCGTCGGTGCCTGCCTGGCCGTCGAGCGCGATGCGCTTGCCGCGACCGCGCACGGGCTGGCGATCGTCGGCATCGCCGGCGAAATAGCGGCGGAGCGCGCGCGGGGTCCGGGTTCGTTGCAGCTTGAACTGATCGACGCGCTCTACCTGCTCGACGAGGTGACGTTGACCCGGCGTGTCCGCGTGGATGCGGCCGGCTCGTGATCCCGGAACCTCACCGGCCGGTTCACCTCACCTGGCGGAGGAAGCTTCGCTCCTCCGCCAGGATGCACCGCTGCTCCTCGGCAAAGCGGAAATTGGCGACCCCCTCGGGGTGGGAACGCAGCCGCGCACGATACGCCTCGTAGGCCGCCAAGCTGTCGAACGAGATCAGCCCATAAGCGACGTTGTTCGTCCCCTCGTGCGGCATCCAATAGCCGACGAGATCACCGCCGCAGTCCGGAATGATCTTGAGCCAGCGCCGCGCGTATTCCTCGAACTCGCCCCGCTTGAAAGGATCGAGCTGGTAGCGGATGAAAACGGTGACTGTCATGCGAGCCTCCTGGTTGACAGGCCGAACGATCCGGCGACCGCATGGCGGCGGCGGCGATCAGGGCGCCCGCTACCAGCAGGGCGGCCGACAACGCGAATGCGGTCTGGATTCCGGACACGCCCCGCGCCACCATCAGCGCGCCGAACAACGCCACACCGACCCCGCCGCCGGCCTGCCGCGCGGTGTTGAGAACACCTGCGGCGACGCCCGAACGCGATACGGGGACGGTCGACAGCAGCGCCGATGTCATCAATGGAACTGCCAAGCCGATGCCTGCCGGAATCACGACAAGGCCCGGCACCATCGCGGCATAAGAGGTCGCGACGCCGAGACGGCACAACAGCAGAAAACCGAACCCCCCAAGCAGGAGTCCGCCCGCCATTGGCCCACCCAGCCGGGGCCGCCCGCCGAGCCGTCCGGCGGCAAGATTGGCCAAACCCAACGCCATCGGGAACGGCAGGAAGGCAAAGCCGCTCGCCATCGGCGAATAGTGACGAACCTGCTGTAGATAGAGACCCAACACGAAGATCCCGCCATACAGCGTAAGATTGATGAGCAGGCCGATGGCCGCCGCGCCGCTGAACGCGGGCTGCCGAAAGAAATGCAATGGCAATATCGTGTCGTGTCCGCGAGCTTCGACGACCACGAAGCAGGTACCGGCGACCGCCGCGACGCCAAAGCCGCACAACACGATCGCTGAGCCGAATCCTAGCTGTCCGGCCTCGATCACCGTACCGGTCAGCACCAGCAGCGTGACCAGCGCGAGGGCTTGTCCGGTCGCATCGAAGCCGCTGTCACGTTGCGGCGTGTCTTCGACGAAGGCTTGCGTCAGCCAAAGTCCTACTGCTCCGATCGGCAGGTTGATAAAGAAAATGCTGCGCCAGCCAAGCGTATCGATCAGCACGCCCCCAATTACCGGCCCAGCCGCCAGCGACACGCTGGCCGCCGTGGTCCACAGGCTGATCGCCCGCCCACGTGCCGCCGCATCGCCGCGGCAGGCATGGGTCAGAAGCGCCAGCGAGCACGGCACCAGCAGAGCCGCACCGATGCCCTGGACCGCCCGCGCGACAACCAGCGCTCTGACTCCGGGCGCAAGCCCGCATCCCAGCGAAGCGAGGACGAACAGAATGAAGCCGGACATACAAGCCCGCCGTGCGCCAATGCGGTCACCGAGGGCTCCGGCTGATAGCATCAGGGATGCAAAGGCGATGGTGTAGGCATCGACCACCCACTGCAGGCCGGCGACTCCGGTTCCCAACGCCGCGCCGATCCGCGCAAGCGCGACGTTGAGAATCGACACGTCGAGCTGCACGAGGACGAAGCCGAAGCTGGTTGCAGCGACCACAAGACCGATCCCGGCGCGGCGGGACGTGATCGTAACGTTCATGCTGCCTCCCGGTGAGCGGGTGCTTCATCCCGTCCCAACAGAAAGCACTCCGCTTCCCGGTAGAGTGCGTAGCGGTTCGTTTCCAGGTGCAGCAGATGCGTGCCGCGGCCGATCTTGATATCGCGCTTCTCTGGTGCGGCAGTGAATGCGTCGAACAGCCAACCGGCGTCCTGATCGGTGCACAAGCTGTCCCATTCGCCGCGGATGATAGCGACCGGTGCATTGACCAGTGCTGGATCATAGACAGGCTCGCCGGCGAAGGCGTCGAAGATGTCCTGAAACGCCCCACTCGGAACCTTCACCGATGCCGGCGTGCGGCTGCGGCTTTCGGGATCGCTGTCCAGATAGCATTGGCCCCATTCGTCGAAATGGCGCCGCAACAGGACCGATGGTTCACCCACCGGCACGGTCTCGGTGAAACGGTCCCACTGGTCCTGCAGCGAGATCAGGCGCCAGCCTGGCAACCGCACCGGGTCCGCGGTGCGCTCGCGCCGCGCGATCGGGCCGAAGAAGACGAGGCGCTCGACAAGCTCCGGACAGCGCCCGGCAAATCGGCCGGACACGATCGTGCCCCAGGAATGGGCAATGAGGGACGCGCGCGGCACTCCGTGGCGGCTGCAGATGAAGCGCACCGCCTGTTCGAGCTGGCTGCTTGCATCCGCGGCCCGCCCGAGGGGTACCGCATGGTCCGCCGGCGCCGCCATTTCGGGATACGGGTCGGAGAAGCAGCCGAACCCGTGGAAGTCGAGGCCCCAGACGTGAAACCCGACCGCGCACAGCTCATCGCGCCAGGAGCGTCCGTCGAACCGGTGTGCGATCGACAAAGCCGACGAGAATGTGCCGCCATGAACATAGAGCACGACCCTTCCCTCGGGTGGCGTCTCGCGAAGCGGAGGCACGTAGCGCAGGAACAGGGACAAACCCCGGTGCGGGCTCGGGATGCGGAAATGGCGTTCCCGCGCATCGAGCTTGGGAACAGCGGCGTCGGTGAGATGAGCAGCCATGAGCGGGGCTCCGGTGGCGCGGACCGCCCCGACATGGCGCCTTATGTCGCCGCTGTCCTGCCGGATCGCTTCGGCCGAGCCCGAAGCGTCAAACCAGCCGTCACGGCTGGGCCCACTTCGTCATGGCCAGCATTTGTACCGACCATGACGGCGGAGGTTGGTACTACCCCGCGGGCGAAAGCACGTGGATGACGCGGCTGGCGATCATGTCCCGCGTCTTCGCCGCATAGGACACCATGTGCGGCGAGCCGGCATGCGCCTTCAGCGCATCCAGGCTTTCCCATTTTTCGACCACAACGAAGCTGTCCGTGCCGAGCCTGGTCTGAATCGCGCCGGCGCCCTCGGCATCGATGGCCGGCCCATATTCGATGCAGCCCTTCTCGGCATGCACTGCCGGCATGTTGCCGCGGAACGCTTGCAGGATGGTCTCGCGCATGCCGGGCTTGGCGGTGATGATGGCGAGCACATGGATCATGGCTGACCTCCCCTCAGATAAGCGACTATTCGACCGCATCTGAGTGGAGGCAGCAAGACCTCTTCGTGCGAACCATGATTCCGCTGCATTCACAAGTCGACGGCGGTATCGGCATGAAAGCGGTTGCCGGCGATGGTGGGTCGCACCACACCGGTACGGATGACAAAGTCGGAAAATCGCTCCCGGGCGTCGCGGCCGGCCGCATAGGCACGGAATAACGGCGCCAGTTCGGCGACGATTCCGGCGTGGTCGAGGTCCTTGCGATACAGCTTGGAGAGTCGCCTGCCGTCGAAGGCGCCGCCGAGATACAGATTGTACCGCCCGGGTCCAGTGCCGACCAGACCGATCTCGGCGAGATAGGGTCGCGCGCAACCATTTGGGCAGCCGGTCATGCGGACGATGATCTCGTCGGACCCGAGCCCGGCCTGCTCGATTTCTGCTTCCAGCGCGGTGATCAGCTCCGGCAGGTAGCGTTCGCTTTCAGCCAGCGCGAGTCCGCAGGTGGGCAGCGCCACACAGGCCATCGCATTGCGGCGCAGCGCGCTCGACTGTGCATCGAGGCCGTGCGCCGCGAGCAGCGCCTCGATGGCCGGCTTTTGCGCGGGTGAGACTCCGGTGATGATCAGATTCTGATTTGGCGTCACGATGAAGGCGCCATCGTGCTGCTCGGCGATAGCGCGGAGGCCGGTCAGCAACGGGCGGCCGGGCACGTCGCGCACGCGGCCGTTCTCCACGAACAGGCAGTACTGCCACGCACCGTCGTCACCCTGCAGCCAACCGAACGGATCGCCGGAGCGCTCGAAGGTGTAAGGTCGCGTGGCCGCCAGAGCGAAGCCTAACCGGCGCTGCAGTTCTGCTTGGAACGTCGCCAGCCCGTGCCGCTCGATGGTGTATTTCAGCCGCGCATGCTTGCGGTCGGCGCGGTCGCCCCAATCGCGCTGGATGGTCACCACCTGCTCGGCGATCGCGACCGCCTGGTCCGGGCGGCAGAAGCCGATCACGTCGCCCAGACGCGGAAATGTGTCCGGCTCCCCATGGGTCATGCCCATGCCGCCGCCCACCGCGACGTCATAGCCAACAATGGCGCCGCCTTCGACGATGGCGATGAAGCCGATATCGTGAGCGAAGACGTCCACGTCGTTCTGCGGCGGCACGGCGATGGCGATCTTGAACTTACGTGGCAGATAGGTGCGGCCAAGAATTGGCTCGTCCTCCTGCTCGCCGCCGACGACGGGTTCGCCATCGACGAAGATCTCGTACCAGGCACGGCTTCGCGGCAGCAGATGCGTGCTGATCGCACGGGCGAGCGCCAGTGCATCGCCGTGCACGGCAGAGCGGTACGGATTGGGCGTGCAGATCACGTTGCGGTTCACGTCGCCGCAGGCGGCGATGGTGTCGAGCATCGCGGCGTCGATCGCCTGAATCGCCGGCTTGAGATTGCTCTTGATGACGCCGTGGAACTGGATGGTCTGGCGGGTGGTGAGTCGCAGTGTACCGTTGCCCCGCTCCACCGCCATGTCGTGCAAAGCGATCCATTGGCGCGACGTGAGGATACCGCCCGGCACGCGCAGCCGTGCCATGAAGCTGAAGGCCTTCTCCATCTTCTTCTTTGCCCGTTCGGGGCGCAGGTCGCGATCGTCCTGCTGGTAGATTCCGTGGAACTTCGTGAGCTGCGTGTCGTCCTCCCCGATCGCGCCGGTTGTGCGTTCGGACAGTCCCTCGGCGATGGTGCCGCGCAGGAAGTTGCTGCGCTCCTTGATGGTTTCGTTACGAGAGAGTTGGGTCATCAATAGACATCCCTGAGGTAGCGGCCGGACTGCTGCATTTCGCGCAGAAAGACAGCGGCGCCGTCGGCATCCCGGCCCGACTGGTCGGCGATCACCCGCAGCAATGTCGCATGAACGTCCTTCGCCATCGCGGTGGCATCGCCGCAGACGTACAGCGCGGCACCTTCGGCGAGCCAAGCGAACAGCTCGCGCCGTGCCTCCCACATGCGGTGCTGGACGTAGATCTTCTCCGATTGGTCGCGGGAGAAGGCGACGTCCATGCGGGACAATACGCCGGAGGCGAGCCAGTCCTGCCACTCGAGCTGATAGAGAAAATCGTGAGTAAACCGGCGCGCGCCGAAGAACAGCCAGCTTCGCCCGTGCGCGCCGTCCGCCTCGCGCTGCTGCAGGAAGGCGCGGAAGGGTGCCACGCCGGTGCCAGGGCCGACCATGATGATCGGGCGGTCGGAGTCGGCGGGAAGACGGAAATGCGGGTTCGGCTTCAGGAACAGCTTCAGGCGATCGCCGGCGATGCGCCGTTCGGCGACATCGACCGAGGCAACGCCGTTTCGCTGCCGGCCGTGGCTCTGCCATCGCACTGCGGCGATCAGGAGGTGCGCATCCTCGCCCACGGCGGCGCGGCTGGAAGCGAGTGAAAAATACCGCGGCGGGAGCGACCGCAGCAGACCGAGGAGCTGCTCTGGCCCCACTCGCGCCGGTGCCGCGGCCAACAAGTCGATGAGCTGACGTTCGCGGATAAACGCCGCTGTTCGGGCGGGATCGGCGGCGATGGCGGCGAGTTCCGGCTCCGCAGTCAGTGCGGCATAGGCGCCTACCTGATCGGGGGAAAGCGTGGTGACGTCGTGCCGGTCGATCAGCGCCGCACGCAGATCGCCGTTGCCGGCAAGGCCGGTGACGGCCAGCACCTCGTCCACAAGCTTCGGGTCGTTCCGCGGCAGGAAGCCGAGCGAGTCGCCCGGTTCGTAAGCAATGCCGGATCCCGCCAGCGATAGTTCCAGATGCCACGTCTCAGTGGTGGACCGGCTGCTGTTGAGGTTGATCCGTTCGATGATCTCAGCCTCGAACGGGTGTGTGCGGCTGAAGGCACCGGTCTCCTCGACCTGACTGCGGGCGAAATCGACGTGGATGACAGCGGCGCCTGGCGCTGGGGGCGCGAGGGCGGCGAGGCTCGCGTCGATCCACGCCTTTGCCGAAGCCTCGTAGTCGAGGTCGCATTCGACGCGGGGCGCTATGCGTCGCGCGCCGAGCGCGGCCAGCCGCTCATCGATCACACGGCCGGTTTCGCAGAACCGCGCATAGGCGCGATCGCCCAGCGCCAGCACGGTGTAACGCAGCTCGGGAAGGCGCGGTGCGGCGTCCGCCATCAGTGCCGCCATGAACGTCTCGGCGCGCTGTGGCGGGTCGCCCTCGCCCCAGGTCGAGGCGATCACCAGCAGGTTGCCGGCGTTGGCGATCTGCGCGGGCGTGGTATCCGCCATGTCCAACGCCTTGGCAGCGAATCCCATGCGGGCTGCGACTTTGCGCGCGGCCCCGGCCAGCGCCTCGGCATTGCCCGATTCGGTGGCGTAGAGGATCGTGAGCTGCGGCTTTGGCGCAGCAGGAGCCGCGGGCGTGGCCAGCGCGTCCTGGCGTCCGGTGGTGCCGGCCTGAAAGCCGGCGACGTAGCCGCTGAGCCACTGAAGCTGCTCGGGACTCGCCTCGCGCAGCAGCCGGTCGAGCTGATCGAGTTGGTCCTCGGCAATCGGCGCCGCGGCGGGAAGGGCTGCCATGAGATCGGTCTCCCTAGCGGGGTGGGCTGTGGGCGTAGGGCGGACGCAGCCTGCAATCGACGCTCCGGCGGACTGCGTCCGCCCTCGGACGCCGTGCAGTGAGCCCCCCACAATCAATGACGCGGGCAATGACGCGGGGCATCAGGCGACTGCGACGCTTTGTTGTGGTATCGACACGGCACTCATGGGCGCAACCTGCTGCAATGGTGCGAGGACCGCGCGCAGCGCCAGCACCGGGCCGATGACGATCAGCGTGGGAGCGCGCCGCGGCAGCTCCGATGCGACTGCGCCCGCAGTGGCGAGCGAGGCAAGGGTGACACGCTGCTGCCGTGTGGTTGCATCCGAGACGAATGCGACGGCTTCGTCGGGGGGCCGGCCGGCACCGATCAGCCGGGCCGCGATTGCCCCGGCCTGGCGCAGGCCCATGTAAAACACCAGCACGTCGGCACCGCGCGAAAGCGCCGCGAAATCGAGGTCCTCGGGCAGGCTGCCGTGAGCGTCGTGTCCTGTAGCAAAGGCGATACTACGGGCGAGCGTGCGGTGCGTGAGCGCGATGCCGGCGGAGGCGGTGCCGCCGATGCCGGCGCTGATCCCGGGCACGATCCGAAACGGCACGCCGGCGGCTGCGAGCGCCATCGCCTCCTCACCGCCGCGGCCGAACACCAGCGGGTCGCCGCCTTTCAGCCGCAGCACGCGCAGGCCTCGGCGGGCGAGCGCAATCAGCCGGGCGTTGATCCGAAGCTGCGGCGTGCGCGCGCCGCCGGCCCGCTTGCCGACGGAGACGCAGTGCGGTGTCGCGGCGAGTGCCAGGATCTCAGCCGGCACCAGCGCATCGTGCAGCACCACGTCGGCCACCGCCAACGCGTGCGCGGCGTGCAGGGTCAGCAGTCCCGGATCACCGGGCCCGGCGCCGACCAGCCAGGCCGAGCCCGGTGTGAAGTCCGGCGCAACCAGCCTGGCAGCCGCCGTAGCGAGGGCCGGCGCGGTCACCGCAGCCACCCCGCTTGCTCGACCGCCTTCGCGGTGCGTCGGGTGAGTTCCGGAGCGGCGTGTCCGTCGGCCCGCCAGCGGCTGCGTGCAGTTCCAAGCTGCGCGAGGCGGGCGGCCCATTCTGGGCCGAACTCGGCACTCAGCCAGTCGCGAATGCGTGCGGCGAGGCCAGGGCTGCGACCACCGGTTGAAACCGCCAGCAGCAGATCGCCACGGCGCAGTTCGGCGACGCTGTGGAAATCGCAAAGCTCCGGCCGGTCCTCGACATTGACCAGGACGCCCGCACGCTGCGCGGCGGCAGCCAGTGCGGCAGCAGGATCGTCAGGCAGGCCGGCGATCCACAGCAGGTCCAGCGCGAGCAGCGCCTTCGGCTCAGGCAGGCGCGGCACGGGTTGGTCCCAGAAGCGCAGGATGTCGGTGGCGCCGCCGTCGCGCAGCAGCCGCTCGCGGCGATCGGCAGCGGGGCCATGGCCGGCAAGCCCGATTGTCAGGCGCTGCGGCGCGAGTGCCACCGGGATCATCGGCCGTGCCGGGGGGATGATAGGGTAGAAGAGCGGGTCGGCACGTTCGGGCTCCGATGGGGTGAGGTGCCGAATAGAGAAGCACTTTCTAACTGAGGCGCAAGAGAGCGCGATCAAAAACAAAACTCTTCTATGCTATTGCCCAAAATCAGAGAATGACTCTCCCACGAGAGGCGAGGAGAGACGGGCGTTCATTTTGTCGGACCGGCGTTAAACGTTGGACGGACGAAAGTCCGATATCGCGGCGGCGGACTGCGTCCGCCCTAGGACGCTTGGTCGCCGTGCAGCCACACTCGGATAGCGTTGTGCAAATCAACCTCAAATCTTCCACGCCTTTTTTGACAGCGTGTCTCACGTCCTGGAGATTTCCGGCTTCCGCGGTCGCTCTCAACAGAAACTGCCCAGCCGTAATGCTCGCGCGGTCTCTCTGGAAAGGCTGCGCTATCGCCACCCCAATGCTTCACATGAATGTGACAGGTCCATGACATCGGCTGGACAAGATGCCGATGAGTTTGTACGCGATCACGTGCATTGGGGACATTTCGGGCATGACGCAGGAAAGCAAGCTTCTCGCCTGGATCGAGCCGCGTGACGACGACGCGGTTCTGGCGGCCTTTGTCGGCAAGCCGGCGGCCCACCAACGCGCGCCCGCTATTCGATTGTGCGCCTCGACAGACGAAGCCCGACGGTGGGTTGAACGCGAGGCGGCTGAATTCGGCCTTCCGATTGAGTGGGTAACCGCGGCTCCTGTTCGCTAGCTGTCATCGGCGGCGCAGATCGCAACTCATCGGGCGGCCGTGCCCACAATCACTGCACCAAGCCCGTAGGTCTGAGCCACAATGGCATGTGCAGAAAAGCTGCAACTGGGATCGGCGACACTATCTGGGCAACGGCGCAACCATAAATCGCCCAGCTCTGTCGTCGACTTATATCAGTGAGCTGCGCGGACGCTGGCCCTGATTGGCATTACAGTAATATCGCGGGCACGTGGCGGTTGCACCTTGGCATGTGCAACGGCGTAATTTGCTGCTCGCGCCAAAGTTGCGGGCGGTTTCAGCGCAGCACCCGCCAGCCGGAGATCATGCCGGCGGCGAATAGACCCGCGCGGACCGTCATGCCGGCTACCGCGACCTTCCACACCGAGTGAGGCTGCAACCGGCGAATCTGTTCGGGCCATGGTTCCAGCCCGAGCAACCGCCGACCGTTGCCTCTGCAACGGTGTTTCCTCGCCTCACGTCCGTCACGCGCCTCAGTCGTGCCCCGCGTAGCGCAGTGCCGCGAACAGCATCCCGGTCAGCACCACCATAAGCCAGCCCAGGCGAGCCATGGTCCGGCGTTCCGCCAGTTCGAGCTTGGCTT
>Ga0335074_10014919_pt1 | contig 10904 bp, 12 predicted proteins | sample Lox_Sample_23_FD_206715 | JGI IMG/M metagenome (GOLD analysis project Ga0335074, IMG submission 206715) | Soil microbial communities from Loxahatchee National Wildlife Refuge, Florida, United States - Lox_Sample_2.3 | ecosystem: Environmental > Terrestrial > Soil > Wetlands | place: USA... | reverse complement strand
TGAGCAGCCCCGCGACAGCGGCGGCACGGAACTGGGGCGTTTCCTGCGCGCCCGGCGCAGCCAGGTCACCCCGGCCGACGTCGGCTTCACCCCAGGAACCGGGGTGCGTCGCACCCCGGGCCTGCGCCGGGAGGAAGTCGCCGCTCTGGCCGGGGTCAGCATCGACTACTACACCCGGCTCGAGCGCGGCAAGGAAACCCGCCCGAGCCCGGCCGTCACCGACGCCCTGGCCCGCGCCCTGAAACTGGACGCCGACGAGCACGAGCACCTGCGCGCCCTGGCCGCCCGCGCCGCCCGCCCCCAGCCGCACCGTGCGCCCCCAGCTCAGGCTGCTGCTGGAGACGCTGCGCCCGAACCCGGCCTACATCACCAGCCGGACCCTGGACGTACTCGCCGCCAACCCCGGAGTGACGGCGCTGTACGCAGGCCTGGACGACTGGCCGCCCGCGCAGCGCAACATCGGCCGGTTCCTGTTCCTGCATCCCGCCGCGCGCGATATCTACGCCGACTGGGACAACCAGATCCGCGGCTGCGTCGCCCGGCTGCGGGCCCTGGCCGGTACCGAACCCGACGCCCCCGACCTGGCCAGCCTCGTCGGCGAACTCCTGCTCAAAAGCCCGGACTTCGCCAAGCTTTGGGAACGCTACGACGTCACCGGCCGCACCGCTGCGAAGAACAAGACCTTCCACCATCCCCACGTCGGCACGATCACCCTCGGCTTTCAGGGCATGCAACTGGAGGGAACCCCCGGCCAGCGCCTCGGCATCTATCTCGCCGAACCCGGCACCCCCGACTACGACGCCATGATCCTGCTCGACATGACCGCCCCCGCCACACCAGCCAGCCAGCGGCACAGTGGGGCTGACGCCTAGGCCGAGGGCCAGTGCAGGTCGGGAGCCCCGCGACTTGCGCAAAGGGTTGGTGTCCGAGAGGGACTTAATTCATCACGTCGGTGAACTGCGGTGATGTCCATCTAGCCCGATCAGGGAAAGAGTAATCGCAGGTCAGGAACATGCATTTGTGTCCGAGGACCGACACAATCCATTGCCCCATATCGGCCCATCCGCCACAGCGCTGAATTGAGTATAGGGGAAGACGGCTTCCGCGTCCGCTCACCTGGTCGCTGAGCTGCGGGAACTTCAGATCCTGAGCAGACTGGAATGGCAGCCGACCGGGCTATCCCAGCTCGATTCCGAACACGGCGGAATTACGCGAAGTGTGTTATCGGGTAGAAGCGGCAGCCTGCTTCTCAGAGATGACCAGCGGATTGCATGCGAGCACGAGATATGACGCTGCGATAAGCGGATGGCCTGCCTCCGCCACAAGGTGCCAGCCGGGCCCGTCGCACGACGGCGAAGGGCCTGGCGCAGCCGGTTGCCGCGCCTGGGCCTATCGCCATTTACCCTGGCACTCAACTCCCGGGCCGTGTGCTGGCTGGCGAGCACTTCGCCGGCAACGCGTTGCGCGGATCGCAGAGCGCCTTGCATCAGGCCTGAGACCGCGGCTGATCGTGCCGTCAGCTACTGCGGCGGCTGTCCATGCCTGCCTGTTTCCGCTGCCGCGCACCACTGCGGTCCAGTGCCGCCCGGGCGCGGCATGTTGTTAAATGAAACTGGTTGTCGTCGAAGTTCGTGTCGCGTCACAGCGCCTGCGAAGTTCTGACCGCGGGTGCCGTCGATTCCCGGCCCGGCCCTGGAAGGACAGGCGGTCGCCGCAGCCCGGGATGGACACCCGTGCATCTCGATTATCGCCTTGGCAGGAGAGCGCAGTGGCTCAGGGAACAGTGAAGCGGTTCATGGCGGACAAGGGCTACGGGTTCATCGCCCCCGACGACGGCACGCCGGACGTCTTCTTCCACCAGTCCGCCATCGAGGCTGACGGCTACCGCAGCCTCCAGGACAACCAGCGAGTCGAGTACACCGTCATCCGGGGCCCCAAGGGCCCGCGGGCCGAGCAGGTCCGCCCGGTCTGATACTCCGGTGATGGCCTGCATGCCGGGACGCCGGCGGTACGGGCAGCGTCATCGGCCGGGCGGCTCCGGCTTTGCTCGCGCGCTACGGCGCACGGCCGCAGCCCCGGATGCCGTCGGCGGCATCACAGCTTGGCCAGCTTCGCGCATGGCGTCGTGATCCGCATCCGGAACGCGCCGAAATCGATGACGAGGGTGGCGTCATCTTGGATACTGATGACCCGGCCGAGGCCGTACTTATCGTGTGTTACCTGGTCCTGCTCCGCGAACTGCTCGGCAGGCGGAGCGGGAGGCGCGGGGCCGAACGGACTTGTGGGCAGGAGGCGCCGGGTGGCGGCGCGGGCATGGTTCATCATGACCAGTATGCGCCCTGGCGCTCGCGGGTCCCGCCGCCTTCCCGCCAGGCCAACTGCGGGGCTAGCCGGGCCGTGACGTGATTGCAGCGGCTCGGTGACCCGCTGGCAGCCACGCCTCTGGTCGTGCGCTCGCGTACTCCAGGAAGGCTCCGCCCGCGTCGGATGGTTCGGCGAGGACGCGGATGGGCTGGCGGTGAAGATCGCCGACCAGGCCACTACCAGTGCTGCCGTACCAGCGGATTAAGAGTGATCTGCTCAGAGGCACCTTGACATGCGGAGCTGTACCGCACCCCGCGAGGCGAAGTGACGTGAGTACCGCGTCCTGCCGGCCCGTACCGGGGCGTCCGAGCAAACACGGAGCAAACATCGATATGCACTGGTCTAGACCAAGGTCAGCCCGCCCCGCCAGACGTGTCAGTTCGTCTCCGGAAGCGTGCGAGGCAGGCCGAACTGCGGCAGCACGCTCGCCCGGAAGCCGGTGATCGCGTCGATGCGGTCGCCGTCGATCGAGATGACGAGCAGGGAGTAAACCCCGATATACGTCCGCGTGCGGATCGGCCATGTACATGGCGAACGCCGGATGCCCGTTCGCGCGAGTCGGCACCACCCTGAACGTCCGGCCGGGCATGAAGGTGACCGTCGCCAGGACGCGACGGGCCATGTCCAGGCCCTGGTACTCCAAGCTGGCCGGGGGCATGGAGAACCGGACGTCCTCGACAAGCGGTCCGATCAGCGCCTCAAGGTCGGACCGTTCGAGCGCGTCGATCAGCCGGGCCACGAGCTGGTGTTCGGCCGCGCTGTCCGGCTGGCGCGCGGGCCTGTTGCTCCCTGACTCCGCCAGGTGGTTGTGGCCCGGGCTCGTTTGAGGGCGCTTTGCACCGATTCCTGGGTGGCGTCGAGCATCTGAGCCACCTCGGCCGCGCGGTAGCCCAGAACGTCGCGTAGCACCAGTACGGCGCGCTGCCGCGGCGGGAGCAGCTGCGGGGCGGTGATGAACGCCAGCGAGATCGCCTCGGTGCTCTCGTAGCGGGCCTCCGGACCTGGCGCCTGGTCGACGAGGCCGTCCAGCAGCACGTCCGGATAGGGTTCCAGCCACGGCGGAACGTCGCTGGTGCCGTTCGGCTCGGGCAGCGCCGGGTCGGGGAGCGTGGCCGCGCTGCGCGGACGCCGGCTGTCCGCGCGCAACATGCTCAGACACCGATTGGTCGCGATCTGATACAGCCAGGTCCGCAGCGACGACCGCTGGCCGAACTCGCCCAGGCTACGCCAGGCGGACACGAGGGTTTCCTGGAGTGCGTCCTCGGCGTCCTGCAGGGATCCCAGGATGCGGTAGCAGTGCACCTGCAACTCGTGGGAGTGACCCTGGACCAGGTCGCGGAACGCGTTCTGGTCGCCGGCCCGAGCCCGGGCGATCAGGTCCGTCGTGTCCGTCTCCATCGGATAGAAGAAACCGGAGCCCGGTTCACCCACCTGATCCGGGACCGGGATACCAAGTTCACTGCCGCGTTCGACGCCGTGTTCGCATCCATCGGAATCAGAACACTGCCGATCGCGCCCCAGGCACCCAGGATGAACGCCTATGCCGGGCGCTTCGTGCGCACGGTACGGGCCGAGTGCACCGACCGGATGCTCATCGCCGGAGAACGACACCTGCGGGCGATCTTCTCCGAGTACATCGCCCACTACAACACCGGCCGCAGCCACCAAGGTCATGGCATGGGCCTGCGCGCACCGGACGACGACCCGGACGTCACCGCTTTCCCCGTCACGCCCACCCAGATCCAGCGCCGAACCCGACTCGCCGGCCTGATCAATGAATACCGGCAGGCAGCATGAAAGGCCAGGCCAGCGCCAGTGGCCGAATTCTCGACCAGCACAGGCATGGCAAACTGAGGCGGCAACGAGGCTCCCGGGCACGAGGATCTTGGCAGACCCGCGTCCTACCGGAGCCTCGTTGCCTGAACACGCCGACACGCCGCAGGTATCCCAGATCGTCACATTCCCAGCACAAGCCGCAAGCGGCACAGCCCTCCCAGGCACCTCACGATCCGTAACACTCCACAAAATTCGCGGCAGAGCCGAATTACGTGAGCGCCGACGCCCTTGTCGGCCGATGACTGGGACACGCAGCGCCTGCTGGCTATCCAGCGGCCGTCAAGCGGGCTTATAAAACTGGGTCTCGCCATTTCCGAAGGACCAGTTCTCCGCGGCAGTCTCGTTGACGCTGATGAGAATGTCCTCCGGGCGCAGGCCCGGGTTTGCGCCCAATCGTTCGACGATCTTCTTGTACATCGCCAACTTTGCTTCGGCCGGCTTGCCCGGCGCCCAGAACACCTGGATCTGAACGAGATCGTCTGAGCGGTCGATCCCTAGGAAATTGCCGCAGGCGAAGCTGTGCTCGTCGTGCTCCGTGATCGCCATGAAGCGATCGCCTTCCTTGATGCCCGCTGTCTCGAGCATCGCCTGGTAGATCTCGTCCAGCAATGCCTGCTTGTACTCCGGGGTCTTGCCATCGCGAATCGCGATTCGGGTCACTGGCATCTCGCTAAGCCTCCCTTTGTTGGATGTGGGGCGATCTCCTGGATCACCCAGGTGTTGCCGTCCGGGTCGGCGAAGTCGGCGAAGCTGGCGTAGCAACGGCGTTCCGGGTCGATACCGGGCTGCCAGCCGCCTTTCCAGTCGTCGATGGGCGACTTGTGCCTGATATCGCTGACCTTGACGCCTCGTCCGGTGAGTTCGCGATGGGCAGCTTCGATGTCGGTGACGGCGATGCGGGTGGCGCGCGCCGATCCGGGCGGGGCGTCGGTGAGCCCGGCGACGGTTTGTACCGAGCAGGCTGAGCCGGGTGGTGTGAGCTGAACGACGCGGAAGTCGCTGGCCGGGTGGTAGTCGACGTCAAGGGTGAAGCCGGCCTGCCGGGCGTAGAACGCCACAGCCGTGTCTACGTCGGTCACCGGTACGGTGACGACCTGGATCTTGTAGTCCATCAGGGACCCGCCAGATCGCGGTAAGCGCGTGCGTCCATCAGGGCGGCGAGTTGCTGGCTCAGCATCGCTGCTTCAGTCTCGACCTCAAACATCCAGCCCTGGCCGTACGGGTCGGTGTTGACGAGCTCAGGGGTGCGGGTGAGGTCATCGTTGCGGGCGCGGACCGTCCCGGTGACGGGTGCGATCAGCTGGCTGACGCTCTTGACCGATTCGATGTCGCCGCAGGCCCCGTCGGCCTTGACCATGTCGCCGGGCCCGGGCAGGTTCACATCGACGAAGTAGGTCACCCCGACCCGGACTAGGCCGGTATCGGCGTCGAGCCGGGCCCACAGGTGATCTTTGCTGTACCTCAGGTCGGCTGGGATATCTGACATTGTTCCTTCTATCGAGGTCGGAACGAAGATCGCAGGCAGCGGCCGACGGCCGGCCTACGGCCACCCTGGCTGGCCGGGGCCACGCGGCATCGGCGGATCTCATCGCCTTGCCGAAGCTGGCCAGCAACGATTGTGCGGTCATCTCGCCGCTGTTCAGGTAGACAACCCGCTCGACGGGTCGACGGACATGGGCCTGCCTCGCCCGGGAGCCGCCTCGGCCCCGGTCTTGCCGCTGACCTTCTTGCGTACCGCTTCCCGTCCGCGTCGAACCCAGCGAGACCACCCTCGGATCGGAGTTGCGCTATCTCGACGAGGCCCCGGTGCAGGTCGCCGGTCACGGGTCAGTCCCTGTCCCCAGATATCCGGTCGGCGGCAGCCACTGCGACCTTGGCCGCCTGGGGGGCGCGCTGGCGGGCCTGGGTGATCGCCCAGGCGGCGTTGATGAGCCCGATGTGGCTAAATGCCTGCGGGAAGTTGCCGATCATCTCGCCGCTGCGGGCGTCGACCTCCTCGGCCAGCAGGCCGACGTCGTTGATCGCCGCCACCGCCCGTTCGAACGTCGCTGTGGCCTGGTCAACCTCACCGGCCAGCGCCTGCGCATGGGCGAGCCAGAAGGTGCAGAGCAGGAAGGTGCCCTCTTCCCCGGCCAGGCCGTCGTGCGCCAGGTACCGGTACACCAGGCCGCGGTCGTCGGTCAGGCGGGCGGCAGTTGCGTCGATGGTCGCCTTCATCCGCGGGTCATCGCCGGGGAGGAAGCCGGTGATGGCCAGCACCAGATTGGAGGCGTCCAGGTCCCCGCTGCCGAACGCCTGGGTGTAGGCGCCGGAGGCGTCGCTCCAGCCGTGCTTCAGGATGGCGGCCCGGACCTCGTCCCGGGCGGCGGCCCATTCCCCGGCGCGGTCTTCGGCGCTTAGCTGGGGGGCCAGGGCGATCGCCCGGTCGAGCGCCACCCAGCACATCAGCTTGGAGTACAAGAAGTCCCGCGGTTCACCGCGGATCTCCCAGATGCCCTGGTCCTTCTCCTTCCACCGGGCCGCAGCGGTGTCCGCGGCCGCGGCGAGGAACTGCTGCGTGACCGGGTCGAGCACACCGAGCTTCTCGACCAGCCGCTGGGCGGCGCTGAGCAGCTCGCCGTACACATCGAGCTGGCGCTGCGTCCAGGCGCCGTTGCCGACCCGGACCGGACGGCTGTCCCGCCACCCGGCCAGGTGCGGCAGCTCCCGTTCACTGAGATCGCGTTCCCCGCCGACCCCGAACATTATCTGCAGGTCAAGCCCGCGGTGAAGCTGCGATGCCGCGGCATCGGCCAGGAAGGTGAAGAACTTGTTCGCCTCGTCCGGGCAGGCGGCCACCCATAGCGCTTCCATGGTCAGGCAGGCGTCCCGTACCCAGGTGTAGCGGTAGTCCCAGTTGCGCCCGCCGCCGATGGTCTCCGGCAGCGAAGTCGTGGGGGCCGCCACGATCGCGCCGGTGGGTGCGAACGTCAGCGCCTGTAGCACCCGGCCGGAGTGGTGGACAAGGTCCCGCCACGGTCCTTCGTAGGTCTGGTGGATGGCCGACCAGGAGCGCCAGCCTGCCAGCGTGTCCTCCAGGCGGGCGGCGATCGCTTCACCCTCCCAGGCGGGCAATGGCGGCTCCCCGGCCTGGCCGTGCGCCAGGGCAAAACACAGCTCTTGCCCGGCCGCCAGGTGCACGTGCGCGGTCGCGGTGGCCCCGTCGATGCCGAACGCGACCGGTGCAGACAGCAGCAGCCGGCCGGCGCCGCCGCGGGCGGCCACCCCGCCGGGGATGGCCTCCAGGATCGGATGGATCAGCCCGTATTCGGGGCGCGGCGCGTAGGTGACCTCAACATCCATCTCCCCGGCGGTGCAGGCCAGCCGCCGCAGCAACACCCCTGGCGATCCGGCGCCCAGGCTATGGCCGCGCTCATTGCAACCCACCGCCATCGCGTCGGCGAGCACGGCGGTGCCCGCCGCCGTGACGAACGTGGTTTCCAGGGCCATGGTCTGGTCGGCGTATGCGCGGCTGGCCTGGAACTCACCGGCTGGCCGGATCCAGAAATGACCGCCACCGGAGTCGAGAATCCGGGCGAAGACTGCCGGGGAGTCGAAACGCGGGAAGCATAGCCAGTCCACCGAGCCGTCCCGGCTGACCAGCGCCGCCGAGCGGCAGTCCGACAGCAGCGCGTAATCATTGATTGGCAGGCTTTCCATCGTCGTTCCTTTCCGAAGTAGCCGAACGTCGTACGCCTCGAGCTGGAAACAGGATTAAAGGCCGTAGGCCTCGAGCAGGTGCAGCCATACCTCGCTGATCGTCGGGAAGGACGGCACCGCGTGCCACAGGCGATCGACGGTCAAGCCGCCGCAGATCGCCACGGTGGCGGAATGAAGCAACTCCTGCACGCCCGGGCCGGTGAAGGTGGCACCGACCACGATCCTCCGGTTGTCGTCGATGACGAGCTGGCTGGTGCCGCTGATGCCGTTGCCCTGGGTGTAGGCGCCGGGAACCTCGCCGGTGGGGGTGCTGACCGCGGTCACCGGGAGCCCGGAGGCCTGCGCCTCGGCCAGGGTCGTGCCGACCGCGCACACTTGCGGGTCGGTGAAGGTCACCCGCGGCACGATGCCGTGGGACGCGACATCGGCGGTTTCCCGGCCGAGAATCGCGGCCGCGGCGATACGGCCGTGGTACTTGCCCATATGGGTCAGCGGGGCCAGCCCGGTACAGTCACCGATCGCATACAGCCAGCCCTCGGGCACGCCGGCGACCCGCAACTGCCTGTCCACGGGCAACGGACGCCCGGGCTCGAGACCAACCCGCTCCACGCCGATCCCGGTGGTGGCAGGCCGGCGGCCCACAGCCACCAGGATCTCGTCGCCCGTGAATTCCCGCCCGTCCGCCACCGTCGCCACCACCGGGCCGTCGCGGCTCACCCGGCGGGCCGCGGTCATGCGCGCTCCGGTCACCACGGTGATGCCCTCGGCCTCAAACGCGGCGCGCAGTTCGTCGCCGGCGAATGGTTCCTCGCGGGCGAGCAGCCGCTCGGCGCCCTCAAGCACGATCACGTTCTCGCTGCCCAGGCGCTTGAACGCCTGCGCCATCTCGGCGCCAATGGCACCGCCGCCCAGCACGAGCAGCCGCCGGGGGACCTCCTTGGCGCTGGTGACCGCCCGGTTGTCCCACGTGCCCGCCTCGCGCAGGCCCGGAACCGGCGGGATCACCGGGGTGCTGCCGGTGGCCAGCACGACCGCCCGGGCCGCCCGCAGCCGCCGGGTGGTGCCGTCGACGCACTCCACGTCGACCGTCCGTTCCCCCGCCAGCCGGCCGACGCCGCGCACCAGCTCGATCCCTCTGGACTCCAGCCAGCCCCGCTGCCCGTCGTCGCGCCAGTGCGACGTCATGTAGTCGCGCTGAGCGAGGGCCGCGGCGGCGTCCAGCGGGCCGGTGATGGCCTCCGCCGCCCCCGGCGCGCGTCTTGCTGCCGCCAGGACGTCGCCCGGCCGGATGAGCGTCTTGCTGGGGATGCATCCCCAGTAGGAGCATTCACCGCCGACCAGCTCCCGCTCGACGATCGCCGCCCGCAGGCCGCTGTCGGCCAGGCGGCCCGCGGCGTGCTCGCCGGCCGGCCCCGCGCCGATCACCAGCACGTCGTATGTGTCAGCCATCGTGATCCTTCCTGCGCCGCTGGCTTTGTCCGGTGACGTCTCATTCCGACGACCAGGTGGTCTCGAACGAGGGGTACAAGGTGAGGCCGCCGTCGATGAATAGCGTCTGGCCGGTGATGTACGCGGCGTCGTCGGAGCAGAGGAAGGCAACGGCCGCCGCCATCTCCTCGGAGCCGCCTGCCCGCCGCATCGGGATGTGGCTCTCCACCATGCGCCGCTTGACCGGGTCGTCGATCCAGGACCGGTTGATCGGGGTCACGGTCGCGCCTGGGCCGATGCCGTTGACCCGTATTCCTCGCGCGGCGTATTCGAGGGCCAGCGAGCGAGTGAGGTTTTGCATGCCACCCTTGGACACGGAGTAGCCGAGGAAACGCGGCTTGGGGATCACCTGGTGCACGCTGGACACGTTGATGATGACTCCGGGCTGCCCGCTGGCGAGGAAAGCCCGCACGGCACGACGGGCGCACAGGAACGCGCCGCGCAGGTTCACCGCGAGGACCTTGTCGAAGTCCGCCGCCGACAGGTCCTCGGAGTTCTCGGCGATCTGGATGCCGGCGTCGTTGACGAGGATGTCCAGCCGCCCGTACTCGGTGAGTACCCGGTCGAACATCTCATCCACGGCGTGCTCGTCGGACACATCGGCGGCGACCAGGATGGGCCTGCCACCGGCCTCCGCCACTTTCTTCATGCAGATCTCAATCCCATGCTCGATCGCCTCCTTGGTCGAGATGGCGCCTACTGGCCGTCCGACGTAGTTGATCGCCACGTTGGCGCCCTCTTCGCCCAGCCGGACGGCGATTGCCTGTCCGATACCGGAACTCCCCCCGGTGACCAGAGCAACCTTGCCTTGCAGTCCTTTCACGGTGTCCTCCTCATGGATCGCGGCAGCTCCGGGATATGAACTCTCGCTTGGCCCGGGCAAACGCACATCGTCAAGCCGGGCCGCTTCGGGGGCACGGCCCCGCAAGTGGCGTGGGGGACCGCTGACATTGGCTGGTGGGCGGGCGGCAAACAAGCACCACGGCCCGTTCTGAAATGGGTCTTGATTTTCGCCGAACGGGCGGTGGTTTCCCGTCCCGCCTCCTCAGCGTGCGATCCGGGCTTGGCCGGCGCCCATGCGACTACCCAACCTGACGATGTGCGGCGCGGATCGCGCCGCAACAGTGGGCTGTCCATGAGCAGCGGGCCGATGAGCGGCCGCGGGAAAGGAGGGAACTATGACTACCATGCCGGCCCCCGCAGGGAGCGATCACTACGATGTCTTGGTCATCGGCAGCGGGCCGGGCGGCGCGACCACCGCGGCGCGGGTGGCCGAAACGGGCAAGCGGGTGCTGTTGCTCGAGCGCGGTGATTTCCTGCCGCGAGAGCGGGACAACTGGGACTCCCGCGCCGTCTTCGGCGAGGCGAAGTACACCGCGGATGAGACCTTCTACGACCGGCGCGACCGGCCGTTCCAGCCCGAGTTGCATTACTACGTGGGCGGCAGCTCCAAGGTGTACGGCGCGGCGCTGTTCCGACTGCCGCCCGGCGACTTCGGCGAGGTCCGGCACCCGGCC